>Ga0316603_10000736_pt1 | contig 16607 bp, 17 predicted proteins | sample OWC_soil_day10_n_FD_207649 | JGI IMG/M metagenome (GOLD analysis project Ga0316603, IMG submission 207649) | Wetland soil microbial communities from Old Woman Creek delta, Ohio, United States - OWC_soil_day10_noCT | ecosystem: Environmental > Terrestrial > Soil > Wetlands | place: USA: Ohio... | reverse complement strand
ACGGCTGGCGCCGACCTCGGCCGCGATCGTGGCCAACAGCCGGGAGTTCGTCGCCATCGGCGGCGGCGAGATCGCCCGCGACGAACTGCGCGCCGCGCGCGCGGCCGGCAAGCCGGTGCACTTCGTGCCGGCCGACATGAACCACCGCATCGCCCGCGACAAGGCGCTGGCCAAGGGCCAGAGCGAGCCGACCGACTTTCGCGGCGCCGCCCACGCCGCCTTCGCCAAGACCCGCTGAAGGAGCCCACGCCATGGCCAGGATCGAAGCCCGCCTGCAATCGCTGGGCCTGGTGCTGCCGCCGCCGACGCAGCCGCCGCCCGGCGTGGTGCTGCCGTTCCACTTCGTGCACGTGATCGGCCGGCGTGCACTGATCTCCGGGCATGGGCCGCAGAGCGCCGACGGCGCCTTCGCGCTGCCTCTGGGCAAGCTGGGTCGCGAACTGACGGTCGAGCAGGGCTACGTCGCGGCCCGGCTGACGGCGCTGTCGATCCTGGGCAGCCTGCAGCGCGAGCTGGGCGACCTGGACCGCATCGCCGGCTGGGTGCGTGTCTTCGGCATGGTCAACTCGGCGGCCGGCTTCAACCGACAACCCAGCGTGATCAACGGCTTTTCCGACCTGATCCTCGAGCTCTTCGGGCCCGAGTTGGGCGCACACAGCCGCAGCGCGGTGGGCCTGGCCGAACTTCCCTTCGACATCCCGGTGGAGATCGAGGGTGAGGTCGAATTGCGGCCGTGATGCGCATTGCCGTCGTCACCGACATCCACGGCAACCTGCCCGCGCTGCAGGCGGTGGTGCAGGACCTCCAGTGCCGCGGCGTCGACGCGGTGATCAACCTCGGCGACAGCGTGTCCGGGCCGATGCTGCCACTGCAGACGGCACGCTACCTGATGGCCAGCGGCTGGCTGCATCTGGCCGGCAACCATGAGCGCCAGGTGCTGACGCAGCGGCCCAGCCAGTGGTCCGCGGCCGACGCGCATGCACATGCCGAGCTCGGCGCCGACGAACTGGCCTGGATGGCCACACTGCAGCCCAACCTGGCCTGGCGCGACGACATCCACCTGTGCCACGCCTCGCCGCGAAGCGACCTGGAATACCTGCTCGACACGGTCGAGCCGGGCGGCGTGCGCCTGGCCTCGGCCGGCGAGGTGCACGAGCGGCTGGCCGGTGTGACCGCCGCGCTGGTGCTGTGCGGCCACACCCACCACCCACGCATCGTGCGCACGGCCGCGGGGCAGCTGATCGTCAACCCCGGCAGCGTGGGCCTGCCGGCCTACGACGACGAACATCCGCACTGGCATGTCATCGAAAACGGCGCACCCGATGCGCGCTATGCGATCGTCGAGCTTGTGCACGGTGCATGGCAGGCATCGCTGCTGGCCGTGCCCTACGACCATGAATCGATGGCCCGGCTGGCCGAGCAGCGTGGCCTGCCCGACTGGGCCCACGCGCTGCGCACCGGCTACATGCCGCGGCCCGGCTGAGGCCGGCCCCGAGCGGGCCGGATAATGGCCGCAGTTCCGCCGCCGCGGCCCCCTGCTCCCATGCGACTCGCGCTGTTCGACCTCGACCACACTCTGCTCAGCGGCGACAGCGACGTGCTGTGGTGCGACTTCCTGGTCGGCCTGGGGTTGCTGGAAGAGGGCTTCACCGAGCGCAACCGCAGGATGGCCAGCGCCTACACCGCGGGCGTCGTGACGCCGGCGGACTACTGCAACTTCTACGCAGGCACGCTGGCCGGCCATGGCGAGGCCCATTGGGCACCGATCCGCGAGCGCTTCCTGACCGAGGTGATCCATCCACGCATCCCGGACGACGCCCGCGCTCTGCTGCAGCGGCACCGCGACCTGGGCCACACGCTGGTGCTGACCACGGCGACGAACCGCGTCGTCAGCGCGCTCACCGCGGTCGACCTGGGCGTGGACCACTACCTGGCCACCGATGTGGAGATGGCCGACGGCCGTTTCACCGGCCGCACACGCGGCATGCTGAACATGCGCACCGGCAAGGTCGAGCGTCTGCGCGCCTGGCTGCAGGAGCAGGGCGAGGCCGAGACGGTGCTGCGGCAGGCGACCTTCTACACCGACTCGATCAACGACCTGCCCTTGCTCAGCGTGGTGCGTCAGCCGGTGGTGGTGGACCCCGACCCGCGGCTGGAGGCCACTGCGCTGCGCAAGGGCTGGCAGGTGCTGCGCTTCCGGCGCTGAGCCCAAGGCCGTCGGACACCGTGCTTGCCCGGAGTCGCGCCGCGGCAGGCGCAACCACAATCCTTCGCGCCGCAGCCCGGCGGCATGCCCCAGGAGACTCGCCGATGGGCAGACGGTGAACGTCGACCCGCGGCCCGGCGGCAGTGCCAACACCGGCACGCAGGCCGGGCGGCGCGCGCCGGCAGACGGCGATGCCTGGGTGTTCGCCGCCTCGGCGCTGACCGCCAACGCCTCGCTGTACACGGGCCTGTGGGATCCGGTGAAGGACGTCACCGGCGTCGGCGTGAAGGGGGTGGCGCCATCGGTCATCGCCGTGCCGGCCACGCTGGGCGTGAACGACGCGCAAGCACGGGTGGCACTGGCCAAGCGCGAACCGCGCAGCCCGGAGCGGATCAACGCCATCATCCGTTCGGGCTGCGAGAAGTACCGCGCCGCCATCCTGGCCGGCAACATCGGCGCCGACTGATCCGAGGCTGGGCCCCGGCTATTCGAGGCTGGCCGCCTTGGCCTGCGCGGCGATCGTGGCCTGCGCCCGCTCCGCCAACTCGGCGCGCACGCGCTTCAGCCGCTCGCGCGGATCTTCCTTGGCCCTGCCTTCGTCGAGCTTCATCTCGGCAACGAAGCGGCTGGGCATGCCGGCCACCGTCTCGCGGCCGCGCTTGCGCCGCCGCAGCGTGCTCACCACCAGCGTGTGGCGCGCGCGCGTGATGCCCACGTACATCAGCCGGCGTTCCTCCTGCAGCCGCTGCGCCAGCGCGGCGGCTTCCAGTGCGTCGTCCTCCACCTTGAAGGGCAGCAGGCCCTCGTTCACGCTGGCCAGCTGCACATGCGCCCATTCCAGGCCCTTGGCGGCGTGCAGGGTGGACAGCGTCACCGTATCGGTGTCGTCGCCGCGTTCGGCCAGGCTGATGATGACGCTGATGGTCTGCGCCACCTGCAGTACGCTCTGGCGTTCGCTTTCGAACTGGCCGCCGTCCTGCGTGATCTCGCCGCCGCAGCGCCGCGCCACCCAGTCGACGAAGTCGAGCACGTTGCTCCAACGCGCGGCGGCCAGCTTCTCGCTGTCCTCGCTGTCGTGCAGGTGCTGCTCGTAGCCGATGTCCTTGAGCCAGCCGAGCAGCAAGGCCTTGGCATCCTCGGCCCCGGTCGTTTGGCGGGCGCGGTGCTCCAGGTCGCTAACGCAGCGGCCGAACTCATGCAGCGAGCCGATGGCCTTGGTGCCCAGTGCGCCGGCCAACGTGGGCGAAAAAAGCGCTTCAAACAGGCTGACCTTCCACTTGCCGGCAAAGTCACCCAGGCTGGCCAGCGTCTGCGCACCGATGCCGCGCTTGGGTGTGACCACCGCGCGCAGGAAAGCGGGGTCGTCGTCCTGGTTGACCAGTAGACGCAGCCAGGCGCACAGGTCCTTGATCTCGGCGCGGTCGAAGAAACTCTGCCCGCCCGACACCTTGTAGGGGATCTGCGCGGCGCGCAGCTTCTGCTCGAACACCCGCGCCTGGTGGTTGGCGCGGTAGAGGATGGCGAAGTCGCTGAACTTCACCTCGCCGCCCTGGCTGCGCAGCGACTGGATGCGCGCTACCGCGCGCTCGGCCTCGTGCTCCTCGCCGTCGCACTCGATCACCCGCACCGGCTCGCCGTCGCCCAGCGCGCTCCACAGCTTCTTCTCGAACAGCTTCGGGTTGCTGGCGATGACATGGTTGGCTGCGCGCAGGATGTGGCCGGTGGAGCGGTAGTTCTGCTCCAGCGCGATCAGCCGCAGTTTCGGAAAGTCCTGCGGCAGCCGGCGCAGGTTGTCGATGGTGGCGCCGCGCCAGCCGTAGATGCTCTGGTCGTCGTCGCCCACCGCGGTGAACAGGCCGTGGCGGCGTTCGTCCGGGTGCTCGACCAGCGCCTTCAACAGCTCGTATTGCACCGCGTTGGTGTCCTGGTACTCGTCGACCAGCACATGGTGGAACTGCTCCTGCCACTTGCTGCGCGCCTCGGCATCGCGCTGCAGCAGCTTCAGCGGCAGGCCGATCAGGTCGTCGAAGTCCACCGCCTGGAAGGCCGCAAGGCGCTGCTCATAGACCTGCATCACGCGCGCGGCGATGCGCTCGTCGTCGCTGGCGGCCACGCCGGCCGCGCCGGCCGAATCGAGCCCCTGGTTCTTCCACAGGCTGAGGGTCCATTGCCAGCGCCGCGCCAATGCGTTGTCGCTGCAGCCGCCGGCATCGCGCAGCACGCCGAGCACGTCGTCGCTGTCGAGGATCGAGAACTGCTCCTTCAGGCCGATGCGCTGCCCATCGCTGCGCAGCATGCGCACCCCCAGCGAGTGGAAGGTGCTGATCGCCAGCTCCTTGGCGGTACGCGCACCCACCAGTGCCTTGGCACGCTCGCGCATCTCGGCCGCCGCCTTGTTGGTGAAGGTGATGGCGGCGATGTGCTTCGGCTCGATGCCGCTTTGCAGCAGCCGCGCGATCTTGTGCACGATGACCCGTGTCTTGCCCGAGCCGGCCCCGGCCAGCACCAGGCTCGGCCCGGACAGGTGGTGCACCGCCTGCATCTGCGCGTCGTTCAGGGAAACAGGGGCGTCGGCCATGGGCAGTTGCATCGAGGGCCGCGCATGATACTGGCCGCCCTGCGGCACAGTGCGCAGCGCACAAGCGCCGCGGCCGCAGGTGCCCGGTCTTCGCCCTCATCCGAGACATTCGTCCGGCTGACCCCCGTGACCCATCGCCTGAACCGACCCCGGCTTGCAGCCCGTCGGCAAGCACCGTCACCCCCCGCAGGTCTCCCGCGGCGACTGCGCGATGGCGTCCCATTCCTGCTGCGGAATCACCTGCGAAACATAGACCACGCCTTGACCGAGCAGCGCGTTGTTGAATGCGCGCAGGTGGTTGCGAGATCCGCAAAGCAGGCTGTCGTAGACACCCAGGATGTCGGCCTCGTCGGTGACGATCTTCTTGTCCTCGATATCGCGGATGTCGGTCTCCTCGATCAGCGCCCCGACCTTGAGGCCCTCGACGAGGCTTGCCGATCCTCTCGTGACCAGGGCGTCGTACATGGCCTGCAGGTCGGGGTCCGCGAACAAGCCGGCAGACTTGTTCGCGGCAGGATCCTCGATGCCGTACCTTGTCAGCATGGACAGCACGGCCTCGGTGTGCTCGGTTTCGCTCTGCGCAATATTGCCGAAGGTGCGATGTCCCCAAAGGGCAAACATCGCTACATAGACGTCGCGCGCCAGTTTCTCTTCCTCGCGCATGAACTTGAGCCCGTCGATCGCCGCGCTCGACAGTTCATTGGGTGTCGGGTCGGACTCGGCCGCCACGGGCGCGGCGCCACGGGCCGAAGCGGCGCTCAACGACAGCGGTGCCTCGGCATCGCCGCCGCCACAGGCCACGACCAAGGTGACGACCGCGATCACACCGGCAGTGGCGCCCAAGTGTCGGAGGAATTGCTTGCGAGGCATGAGCTGTCCTTTGTTCGGGACTGCCAGGAGTCCTGCGCCGGCAGCACCCAGAAGGAGAAGGCGACCCGGCATGGGCGCGGTCGAACACTTCGCTGAGTGCCTCTCGCGCTACCCACGCTCTCATCCGGCCGTGTCCGGCAGTTCCGCACGGACACCGCCAGGAACGGCCACCCAATAAATTGCAGTCAGCGGCCAGGTCCAGCGCCACCCCCGCCTCCGGCCCCACCGCCACCACCCCCGCCGCCGGCCCCACCGCCGCCGCCACCACCAGCCCCACCGCCACCGCCGCCACCCGCGCCACCACCAGCGCCAGGCCCCGCTCCCGGCCCGGGGCCGGTCGAAGTGGACTGCTGGGTTTGAGTGTGCTGCTGGGTCTGCGTTTGCTTCTGGTTGCGCGATTGCTGCTGCACCTGGTCCTTGTTCGGCACTTGGCCCTGTTGCTTAGCCTGTGCGTTGGTCTGGGTTTGCACCTGAGCCTTGGTTTGGTCCGTGGCTTTGGTTTGGGTCTGCGTTTGCAGCTGAGCCTTGGTCTGGTCCATGGCTTTGCTTTGGGTCTGGGCCTGCACTTGGGCCTGCGTCTGCGTCTGCGTCGGCGTCGGCGTCTGTGCCGGGTTCTGCGCGAAGACAGTTGCGCAGGTGGCGGCGGCTCCGGAAATGAGCAACGCCTTGAGGGCTTGGTTTGTGTTCATCGACAAATCTCCATGGTTAAGAAACAAAAGGACTGCTCGGCAGACGCCGTAGTCCCTGGGAAAATAGGCTCTGATCGACACATCGTCGCCATCCGCGGTCAGCGGCTGTGGTTGCGTTGCCGATGCGTCATCCGATCGCTGCCGTAGATTCGCTCAACCTCCGGCCACTGGTCGCGCGACCGGATCTGGGCAGCATCGCGCCGGGTCATTTGCGCAACGCTGACGCCGACGGGTAGGGCCGCAGCGGCGGCCACGGTCAGCGCGGTGAACTCCTTACGCTTCATGGGTCACCCCTTGCTTGCCGGTCGACCGTTGCGGCTCCTGCATGCAATGAATTCGTCGCTCAGCGACCACCGCGCCCACCGCCATGACCGGAGGCCGCTGCCGGGCTGTGCGCACCGGTCGCGCAAGCCTCAGGCGCTGCACCGGCCCAGGTTGCAGGGGCACGAGCCGGTGCGACCGAAGCCGCCGATATACGCATCTCGTAGCCGGCGCCGTAGGGCTTTCGCATCCGCAAGTCCTGCATCTGGCGCTGTGCGCCGAGCCGCAGACGCTCCTGCTCAACGTTGCGCGTGCGCACATCCGCGGGCATGTCGAAGCTGCGCGGCAGCGCAAGATCGAGCGGCCGCTGCTGCGTCCTTGTCTGCTCATCCAGCGCGTGCACCGACCCCGCTGCACCAAGCACGGCCGCCAACGACACGCGAAGGGAGCGGGACAGCATCCAACTTGCGTCCATCCCGACCCCTTTGAAATCGACTTCGAGCATGGAGTAGATGCTCGCTGGGCACGGTTGCCGGCCGATGTCGAGCGGGTGCCGTCGTGTGCCATCGTGTTTCGGCGCGTTTCACGACGCTGCGGCCTGGCCGCGGCGCTGGCTACACTGCCCACCGATGACTGCCGCCGAGCCCTATCGCATCCTGGTCGTCGATGACGATCCCGCGCTGCGCGAGTTGCTCATCGACTACCTCAGCGCGAGTGGCTTCGTCGTCGACTCGGCTTCGGATGGCGTGCAGATGCACGAACGCATGGCCCGGGCACCACCGGATGCCATCGTGCTCGACCTGATGTTGCCTGGCGAGGACGGCCTGAGTCTGGCGCGCGGGCTGCGAAAATCGGGGGACACGCCGATCTTGATGCTGTCGGCGCGCGGCGAGGAGATCGATCGCGTCGTGGGGCTCGAGGTCGGTGCCGACGACTACCTGGCCAAGCCGTTCAGTCCACGCGAATTGCTGGCCCGGCTGCGTGCCCTGCTGCGGCGTGCGCGACATGTCGTCGCGGCTGCGGCCGCGAGCACCCAAAGGGCCGAGGGCTCGCCAACCGGTCCGCACCTGCATACCTTCGGCCCCTATACGCTGGACACCGCAGCCTGGCGGCTGCTGCGTGGCGACAGTGAAATCGCAATCTCGACGGCCGAGTTCCAGTTGCTGCGCGTCTTCGTCGAGCATCCGAATCGCGTGCTGTCCCGTGACGACCTGATCGAGCGTCTCAAGGGCTACGAGCGCAGCGCCTTCGATCGCAGCATTGACGTACGGGTGACCCGGCTGCGCCGCAGGATCGAAGCCGACGTGACGCACCCTGCCTATATCCGCACCGTGCGTGGCGAGGGCTATCTGTTCAATCCCCTGGGTGCATCGGCCTGATGCGGCGTGAACGGAACCGCCCGACGCTCTCGCAGCAATATGCGCGTTGGCTCGCGTTGCTGTTCATCGCACTTGAAGTCGTCACGGCCGCGGCGGCACTCACGTTCATCGTCCTGCCGATGGCGCGGCGTGCCGCCGACGACCTGGCCGGCCTGATGGTGCTGTCGGCCCAGACGTGGAGCGAGCTGCCACCCGAAACGCGTCCCGTATTCGAAGAAGAGCTGACCCGCGGCTACCAGCTCGCGCTGCGACCCGGCATGCCCCCGCCCGCCGACACCGGGCTTCGCCACGGCTTCTACATCCGCTTTCTCGAGCAAGCCTTCGAGCGGCGCCTGGGCTACGCGGTGTTCTTCCTCGAGCAAGTGGGCCCTGACGGTGGGCGCTGGCTCTGGACCGTCGTACCTGGCGGCGGCGGCCCGATCGGCGTCGGTCTTTCGGTGGACCGCATGCAGACGCAGCCGCTTGGCGCACTGGCCGTTGCTCTGCTGATCGGCACCCTGTTGGTCGGTCTGTTGTCATGGTGGCTGGCGCGCCGCATCGCGCTACCGGTGGCCCGGCTTGAGGTGGCGGCATCTCAGCTCGCGCAGGGGGCCAGCCCGGCGCTTCTGCCGGAGTCGGGTCCGCGCGAGCTGGCCGACCTGGCAAGCCACTTCAACCACATGGCGATTCAGGTGCGCGAGCTCATCGACGCGCGGACCACGCTGTTTGCCGGCGTTTCGCACGACTTGCGCACCCCATTGGCGCGCATGCGCCTGGCCATCGAAATGCTGACGCTCAAGCCCGAGCCGGCGCTGTTGCTGCGGCTGGAACACGACGTCGAGGAGATGAATGCACTGATCGGCCAGATGCTGGAAATCGCACGCGGCCTGAATACCGAGACGGCTCGGGACTTCGAACTCTGCGGCTGGCTTCGTGCGCGAGCGCATGCGCATGGTGCGGCGACTGACGCGGCGGGTGCCCGTCTGACCGTGCACTGTGACGACGCGCTGCAGGTCCACGCGGCACCGGCCATGCTGGCCCGCGTGATTGACAACCTGCTGAGCAATGCGCTGCACTATGCACCAGGTCCGATCGAGCTGACCGGCGAGCGGGTGCCGCCCCAGGCTCCAGGCCGAAGCGCGGGCGTTCGTATTGGCGTGCTTGATCGCGGCGCGGGCATTCCTCATGACCAATTGGCCACCGCCTTCCGGCCGTTCCATCGCGTCGGTGCACGACCCGAAGCCCCCAACGGCGCATTTGGCCTGGGGCTGGCAATCGTCAGGCAGCTGGCCCACGCCAACGGCTGGCAGGTCAGCCTGGAAGGCCGCGTGGGTGGCGGCCTCGCCGCCTGGGTGGTGGTGAATGGCGCAGGTACGTCATGACAGGCGACACGACCGCTGCAGCCAAGTGACCTGCAACGCCCCTCCCTCCGAACCTTGTCCCGACTCGCGACGACCGACTCCTGCACAAGCACATCACGGCACAGCGCCATCGACGAATCGCCCCTTCCTGCGTTGAATCGGCATGCCGGAGGCAATGGCATGGAGAACGATCCATCGCTGCGATCGAGCCCTACGTGGTCGGGCCCCGCTCAGCGCAGCCAGGCCCAGGCCAGCACCAGCGTGCCCATGGTCACCGGAGTGCCGATCCGCGCATGCTGCCTCCAGCCGATGTGGATGCCGCTCTTGCGCGCCAGGTCGACGACGATCAGGTTGGCGATCGAGCCCACCAGCAGCAGGTTGCCTGCAAAGGTGCTGACCAGCGCCAGCATCACGCCCGTCGAATCGCCCTGCAGATGCGGCAGCAGCAGCATCACCGCCGGCACGTTGGACACCAGGTTGGACAGCAGCACGCCAGCCACCAGCAGGGGCCCGGGTTCGTTCAGGTGCACCCCCTGAACGGCCAACCAGGCCACGGCCTCGGCCGCCAGGCCGGTGCTCTCGAAGGCCTGGTTGACGACGAACAGGCCGATGAACAGCAACAGCAGTTGCCAGTCGACGAAGCCCATGACATGCGCCGAGTGCAGCCGCCGGCTGAGCAGCAACACGCCGGCGCCGACCAGCGCCGCCACATCGCGCGGCCAGTCGGTGAACAGGAAGATCAACAGCAGCAGACCGGCGACGCACAGGCCTTTAGCCGATTGGAAGGCGTCGAATTCCGGCTCCTCCTCTGCGTGAGATTCAGGCACCGGAACCGGTTGTCCGGACGCGGTGCGCAACCCAGGCCCCCAGGCCAGCCACAACCAAAGCAGCAGCAGGCTCAGGCCCACCGGCGGCAGGGCCTGGCGCAGGTGGTCGGCAAAGTTCAGCTGCATCACCGAGCCGATCAGCATGTTCTGCGGATTGCCGATCAGCGTGGCGGCGGAGCCGATGTTGGCCGCACAGGCCAGCCCCACCAGGAAGGGCAGCGGGTTCAGGCCGCGCTGCAGGCACAGGCGCGCCACCACCGGCGTCATCGCCAGGCAGACCACATCGTTGGAGAACACGGCCGACAGCGTGCCGGCGACGACGATCAACACCGCCAGCAGGCCGCTGCGCGGCAGCGGCAGCGCCGCCACGCGGCGCGTGACGGCCGTGTAGAAGCCGCCCAGCCGCATCTGCGCCGACACCACCATGAAGGCAAAGAGCAGCACGAGCGTGGGCAGATCGACCGCCCGCGCTGCGTCCTGCACCGTCTGGCCGGTGATGGCGATGACGGCGATCGCGCCCAGCAGTGCCACACCCGAACGGTCGAGCTTCAAGCGCGGCAGGCCACCAAGAAACATGCCCAGGTAGACCACAGCGAAGACCGTGACGATGCTCCAGTCGCGGGCCGCATGTCCGAGGAAGATGCCGGCAGGCAGTTCAGCCAGCGCCAGATTCAATTCGTTCCCCCAATGGGGCTGCCCGCCACAAGGGTCCGAGGGTTGCAGACAATGGCAATGGGCGACACGGTACGAAGCGGCAGCGGTCAGGCAATGATAGGTTCGCCCTCCACAGCGCGATCCGAAGGCTTGGGTTCGCCCATGCCGTTTGCTGTGGTCTCGACTTCGAAGGCACCTACGATGCGGCCCCGCGACATCGCGGCGAACGATCTGCGCGCGCTGATGGCTGCACGGCCGGATCCGGACACGCTGCCGAAGGTCATGGCGGCCTGAAGCGGGCCCTGCGCTCGGCCGCATTGCGCCGACGCTGCGGCAGTGCTCGGTGCCCTGGCCACCACACCCGGTTCGCAGCCGGCGCCCGAGCCTGCTCCCGAACCCAAAGCCGAGCCTCTTCGCGCGACAGAAAAGCGCGCCAGATGGTGCCAGCCCGGGCGGCCGCCTTGGCAATGCCCTGGTACACCACCATGTGATCGGGGGTGACCCGCGCCGCCACAGGCCCGGCTCGCAACTCGGGCGGCACGCAGTGGTCGTGCCGTTGATCGATGGGGGCAATGCAATCAGTGCTTTCTGCACAGAGCACCGTGCGTCGGGTGCGGCACGGTCGGTCCCGGACTTGGGCAGCAGGGCGCTCTACTCGCCAGCGTTGCCCGGCATCACCAGTCCGCTCATGCTGGCGCAGACGATGCCGTGGTCGCCAAGCTCGCAGGACGCGGTGCCTGCGCCTCTGGCGAATTTTCCCAGTGTGATTGGTCGGTTTTTCGCTACCCAGCGTTGCGCGTGCAGGGAAGGCGCCCTGGAATCGGATCACCCTGCCATGCCGGCAGCGCCCACTTTGCCATAATCCCCTTAACGAGACTGAGCTGGCCCCGTCCTATCGCCAAGTGATATCGGACGCGACGAGAGAACGCCTTGCATCGAGCAGTTTCGCAAGACGACGACCCAAGGTCATCCCAAGTTCAATGGATGGGATTTGCCGAGGGGCCTGCGATGGAGCCCTAAGCGCTGGGTTGCTTGGCCTGATGCTCGACGAGGTGGACTACGGCATGGTGCTGCTCGACGGAAAAGTCGAGGTCTTGTATGCCAACCACGCGGCGCGAGCCGAATGCGAAGCCGCTCACCCCTTGCAGTTGCTGGGCCGCCGGCTGCAGGCGCGTCAGCCAGAGCATGAGGCGCTGCTGCATGAGGCGCTGGCCGACGCCAGACGCGGGCGGCGCGCGCTGCTGTCTCTGGGCGATGCCGACAAGCCTGTCAGCGTGGCGGTGGTCCCGGTGGGCGGTGATGGCGAGGCCCGCGCCACACTGCTGCTGATGGGCGAGCGCCAGATTTGCGGGCAGCTGACGGTGCACGGCTTCGCCCGTTGCCATGCGCTGACCCCGGCCGAGACGCGCGTGTTGGCCGGGCTGTGTGAGGGCCTGCACCCACGCGAGTTGGCCCAGCGGCACGGCGTGAGCCTGACCACGGTGCGCTCTCAAATCGGCAGCTTGCGCGCCAAGACCGGCGCAGGCAGCATCCGCAACCTGGTGCGCCAGGTGTCGCTGCTGCCACCGATGCGGAACAGCCTGCGCACACCCGCCTGAGCTTGCGGCAGCCCTACGGATCGGTGCACAGGCAGTGCACCGCCAGGGCAAAGGGCCGTCGCTGCTGCGTCAGCTCGGCCAGCCAGAGCAGGTCTTGCTGCATCTCCCGCGCGGCCCGAAGCGGCAGGCTCGCATCGGGCAGCAAGGCGTCGATGTGCGATGCCAAGCCCACCGACACCGAGCCGCCCAGCAGGTCCAGCAACTGCTGCAGCCGCCCCGGCTCGCGCTCCAGGTAGGTGATGCGGTAGTCGCCGCGGTCGGCGCCGGGCAGCTTGCCGCGCAGCGCGGCGGCCTGTAGGGCATCACCGTAGCTGCCCAGGCGGTCGACCAGGCCGCGCTCCAGCGCCTGCGCGCCGGTCCAGACGCGGCCTTGCGCGACCGCATCGATCTGCGCCGGCGTGCGCTTGCGGGACGCCGCCACCTTGGCGACAAAATCGGCGTAGGTGTGGTCGACGCTGCTTTGCACCAGCGCCGCAAAGCGCGGGTCGATGGCACGGCGCGGGTCGTAGGCGGCCCCCAGCCAGGTGGTGGTGACGCCGCCGGTGTGCACGCCCAGCTTGTCGAGGGTCTTTTCCGCCGTGGGCAGCAGGGTGAACACGCCGATCGAACCCGTGATGGTGGCTGCGTCGGCGATGACCTCGTCGGCGGCCGTGGCCACCCAGTAGCCGCCCGAGGCCGCCAGGTCGCCCATCGACACCACCACCGGCTTGCCCGCCGCGCGGGTGAGCTCGAGCTCGCGGCGGATCAGCTCGGCGCCGAAGGCGCTGCCGCCCGGGGAATCGACGCGCAGCACCAGCGCCTTGACCTGCTCGTCCTCACGCGCCTTGCGGATCAGTGCCGCGGTGGACAGGCCGCCGACGCGCCCGGGCGGCGCCTCGCCGTCGCCGATCTCGCCTTCGGCCACGACCACGGCCACCGCAGCGCCGTCGCGCTTGGGCTTCAAACGCTGCAGGTAGTCGTCGAAACTCACCTGGCGGAAGCTTTTCGACTCGTCGTCGCGGGCACCACGCTCGATCATCATCTGGCGCAACTCGTCCCGGGTCTTCAGCCCGTCCACCAGCCTGGCGTCCAGCGCCAGCTTCGCTGCGTCGCCGCCAGCCGCGGCCAGGCGTTGCGGCAGCTCGTCGATGCCACGCATCACGCTGCCCGCCGCCAGCTTGCGCCCCTGCTCGACGGCGTCGGTGTACGAACTCCACAAGCCGTTGTTGAGCAGGCTCTCGGCCTCGATCGAGGCCGGCGATGGGCCATTCTCGGTGAAGGGTTCGCCGAAGCTCTTGTAGGTGCCGACGCGGATCAGGTTCACGGTCACGCCCAGCCGGTCGAGCGCGTCGCGGTAGTAGTTGCGATAGCGGCCGTAGCCTTCCAGGTAGACCAGGCCCATCGGGTGCAGCAGCAGCTCGTTGGCGGCGCTGGCCACGTGGTACTGGCGCTGGTCGTAGCGCGAGCCCCAGGCCACCACCGGCTTGCCGGCGGCCTTGAAGCGCTGCAGCGCCACCGAGATCTCGCGCAGCGTGGCCAGCCCCGCGCCCCGGAAGTCGTCCAGCACCAGCAGCGCCTGCGTGATCTGCGGGTCCTTGGCAGCCGCATCCAGCACGTCGAGCACGTCGCGCAACTGCACCTGCTGCGCCTCCTGCCCGCGCGCCCGGCCCAGCGCCGTGTCGCGCCAACTGCCGCTGAACTGCTCGACCACCGGACCGCGCAGCTGCAGCACCAGCACGGTCTTGTCCTGCAGCGGCGCCGGCGCGCGGGTGGCGAACGCCCAGATCAGTGCAGCCATCAGGGCCAGGAACAGCAGGTTCAGCACCAGCCGGCGCGTGCCGTCGAGCAGCCGCCAGAAGCGGCCGAACCAGCGGCCGAAGAAACCAGGACGTGAAGCGGACATGCGGGCTTTCGCAAAGCGACAACAGCCGCATAGCTTATGCGCTGTGGCAAGCCCGCCGCCGGGCCTTGAGATACTCGGGCCCAGCATGCAGGCCATCCTCGCCGTCACCGTCCCGTTCTTCGCACTCGTGCTGTGCGGCTGGCTGGCGGCTCAGCGCGGCGTATTGCCCGACAGTGCCATCCCCGGGCTGAACGCCTTCGTGCTGTACTTCGCGCTGCCCTGCATGCTGTTTCGTTTCGGCATGAACACGCCGCTGCTCGAACTGCTGAACCCGGCGCTGCTGGGGGTCTACGTGCTGTGCGCGCTGCTGATGGTGTTCGTCGCCATCGCCTTCACACTGAACGATCGTGTGCACCTCAAGGACTCGGCCTTCGGCGCGCTGGTGGCCTCGTTCCCGAACACCGGCTTCATGGGCGTGCCCTTGCTGGTGGCGCTGCTCGGCCCGGCCGCCGCCGGGCCGATGATCTGCACCATCCTGGCCGACCTGTTCATCACCACCTCGCTGTGCATCGCCCTGGCGCAGGTGCATGACGCCGCCGGTCTGGGCACGCGTGCAGCCTTGGCGCGCGCGCTGCGCGGCGCGCTCAGCAACCCGCTGCCGTGGTCGATCGCCGCCGGCGCGCTGTTCTCGGTGGCGGGCATCAAGCTGTCCGGCCCGCCCGACGTGGTGGTGCGCATGCTGGCCGATGCCGCCTCGCCGGTGGCGCTGTTCACCATCGGCGCGGTGCTGTGGCGTGCCGGCCGCCATGCGCACACCCGCACGCCGGTGGCGCTGTACCTGCCGGTGGCGCTGATGAAGCTGTTCCTGCACCCGCTGCTGGTATTCGCGTTGATGGCGGCTGCCGTGTCGCTGGGCGCGCCGCTCAGCGGCTTCCAGGTGATGGTGGTCACGCTCACCGCGGCGCTGCCCAGCGCCAGCAACGTGGCCATGCTGGCCGAGCGCTACGGCGCCGACAACGGCCGCGTGACACGCATCATCATGAGCAGCACGGTACTGGCCTTCGCCAGCTTCACGCTGCTGGCCTGGGCCTTCGGCGTGCAGCCGAAGGGCTGAGAAACCCGCCCGCGCACTCTCGCGCGGTGCCACGGCGCGGAACATCCAAGCGGTTTCCATCGCAGCACGGCGCATCCTGCGTCGCTTTCGCCGCAGCTCGTCGCCTGCCCGTCGCCTGCACTCCTGGCTCTCGCTAAGGTGCACACATCGAATGCGATCGCGCACAGGAGACGAAAGATGAATGCAAGGACACGGCCATGGAACACCGAGCGTTCGCGCATGCAGCTGCTGGCCGCCGTGGCGGCCGCGGCGATCACGGTGTGCCTCATGCTCGGGATCGATGAACTGGCGGCTCACGGCCAAGCCAGGCTGCACGAAGTAGCTGCGTCCGGCGCGACAATCCGCACATGAACCGTCTGCCGCAATGGCTTGCCGATGCCGGTGCATTGCTGATCAAGGTCGGCAAGTGGGTTGCGGGCTTCAGCTTCTGGCAGTTCGTCGTCTTCTCGCTGCTGGTCCTGGTCGCCGGCGGCATTGTCGACTCGGCGCTGTTTCCCGACAGACCCGAACAAGGGGTGGTTTACAAGAGGGCCCGGCACGCGCCGCCCGACGCCGCAGTTGCGCCCGCGTCGGTCCCGGCGTCAGGGGCCTCCGCGGAAGTGATACCGCCGGCCGACGTCAAGCAGGCCGCCGACACGGCCCGCGGCGCTGAAGGTGCCGCAGAGGTCCAGATCGGCCGCGACGGCATCGTCGTTCACGACGGCGACAGCCAGGCGCAGGAAGTGCGCATCGGATGGAAGGGCATTTCCGTCACCGAAAGCGGCGGTGCTGCCCCTGGCGAAAACGTCGCGGATGCGCAGGCCCTCGATGACTCCACGATTGTCCGCAGCAACTCGACGCGCGGCCTCGTGCCGATGTTGCTGGCGGCGCTGGCGATCATGTGGGTCTTGCGCTATGCCGTACGCTCTCGCGTCAAGGCCGATGCCCGGGTCGGCCAGGCCGAGGCTGCGGCGGAACGCGAAGCACTCGAGCGCAAGGTGGTCGAGGCTCGTCTACAGGCACTGCAGGCTCAGGTCGAACCGCACTTCCTGTTCAACACCCTGGCGGCCGTCGAACACCTGATCGAAACCGACCCAGCCCGCGCCGGCGAGATGCAGCGCCACCTGATTGCCTTTCTGCGCGGCGCCATGCCGCAGATGCGTAGCCAGACCAGTTGTCTGGGCGACGAGATCGAGTTGTGCCGCAGCTACCTGGCGATCATGAAGATCCGCATGGAAGACCGCCTCAGCTACGGCATCGACATGCCCGCCGACCTGAGGGCGGCTCCAT
>Ga0316603_10000734_pt1 | contig 16617 bp, 13 predicted proteins | sample OWC_soil_day10_n_FD_207649 | JGI IMG/M metagenome (GOLD analysis project Ga0316603, IMG submission 207649) | Wetland soil microbial communities from Old Woman Creek delta, Ohio, United States - OWC_soil_day10_noCT | ecosystem: Environmental > Terrestrial > Soil > Wetlands | place: USA: Ohio... | reverse complement strand
CGGCCGACAAGGTGCTGGAGCGGCTGAAAGGCTTCAAGGGCAAAGTCCTGAAGACGAATCTCAGCATCGACAGCGAGAAGAGGCTGCGGCAGGTGCTTGAGGGATAGCCGGCCACCCGGGTCTCGGCATGCAGGCTAGGGATTTACCCCGACGCCCGACCAGGAGAAGGAGGAACCGTACGATGCTGGAAGAACTGACTGAAACGCTGAGGCCGTCCAGAACCGAGACTCTCGCCAAGGCCTTTTCGCGATGGGGCCGGAGCGGTTTCTGGGCACTGCTGGTGATGGGGGCGCTCCCCCTGATCATCATGGTCTACACGTTCGTCTTCACCGGCCAGCCGGCCGGCAGCGCCCGCTCCGGGCTGCCTCTCGTCCAGTTTTTTTCAACGGCCGGCCTCCTGCTCCTGGTCTTCCTGGCCTTGTGGTTCCACCGCTACACCCGCATTGCCGCACGCCTTCAGGATCCGGCAAAACGGCCCTCGGACGCCTCCCTGCGCAAGACCGTCTGGACGGGGGTGGTGGCGGCAAGCATCGCCATCTTCTTCTCGATGCTGGTGCTGCTTCTGGAGGTGGGCACCCTGCTGTTCTATTTCCTGTCGGCCCCGCAGGCGGGCGTGCCGACCGTGCAGACCACGGGGGCGGCGGTCGCCACCTGGGTCTCGGCGGTGGACATGATGAACCTGCTCTCCGTGATCCTGACCCTGGGAGGGGAGATTTTCGCCCTGATCTTCGGGCTCCTGCTCCTGTTCCGAACCATACAGGACGCACCGCAGGCAACCGCGGCCGCCCGCTGATTCACTCCATCTCAACCTTATCGATCCACCTACTCTCCCCCGGGCCTCCCCGCCGTAATCGAGAGGCCCGGGGGAGAGAGGCGGCGGAATCATGGCTCGTCTAAAGCTCATTTCCTGGCTTCTGCTCGGCGGGCTCCTCGTTCTGGCCGGGGTGGGGGCGGCGTTGATGTTCGTGGACCCCGCCATGTTCCGCGGCCAGCTTGAAGCCGGCGCTGCAGCGGCCTTCGGCCGGCCGATTCAGCTGGGCGGGCCGATCCGCCTCGATCGCTCGCTCACCCCGCGCCTCGTCATCGGCGACATAAAAATCCCCAATCCGGAAGGTCACCGCGATGACGATCTCGCCACGGCCGAAGAGGTCGCCGTCCAGGTGGCCCTGCTCCCGCTGCTGCGGGGGGATCTGCAGGTCCTGGAGGTGCGCTTCTCGGGGGTGAAGATCTTTCTCGAAGCCGCCTCCGACGGCGCCGGCACCTATCCTTTCGGCGATTCCGCGGCCCCGGGGTCCGGGGGCGGAACGTTGCCCTCCATCGAGCGCATCCTGATCCAGGATGCCGCCCTTGCTTATCGGTCGGTGACGGGTGCGGTCACCCGCTACGAAATCCATGCAGCCCGGCTGTGGAACCTCCCTGGAGAGCCGGAGAGGGTCGAGGCCGAAGGATCGGCCAAGGGCGTCCCTTTCCGCATCTTCCTGGCCGCCGATGCCCCGGCGGAGGCCTCCGGGTCGCACCTGCCCTGGTCTGCGCGCCTGGAGGTCCAATGCCCGGATCTCGCGCTGATCGCTTCCGGGCGGGTGGCCCGGGTGTTCGATTGGGACCGTTTCGACCTGCGCATCGCCGTGAAAGGGGACCGCCCGGATACGATCGAGAACCTCTTCGATGTCGATCTGGGCGGGATCGGCGCTTTTGAGATCACCGGGTCGCTGGAGGCGGCCGACGGGGCTTGCCGTCTCACGGAGCTTGGCGCTCAGATTCAAAGGAGGGACGGGGGGCGTATTCTCGCCGTCACCGATGGAACCGCCTCCGGCGGGCGTGATACGCCTCTGCAGTTAGCGCTGCAGGGCACCTTCGGCGATGACCCGCTGTCCGTCACCCTGGCTTCCGAGCGGCCCCCGGCAGCCTTCTTTGAAGGGGCCGCGTGGCCCCTCGAGAGCCGGGTTCGGATGGAAGGCGCCGAGCTGGATTTGAGGGGAGCGACGACCGCGGCCGGTTCCCGAGTGGACCTCTACGCGGCTCTGCAGGGGGAGGACCTCGGCGCCCTGGCCCGGCGGCTCGGGGGCGAAACGTTTGCGGCGGGCCGCTTTCGGGCCTCCTCTCATGCCGTCATCGAGCGGGGTGGATGGCAGTTCGCCGATCTGGAAGGCGAGATTCAGGATCTCGGACCGTGGCGAAAGGTCCAGCTCGCGCAGGGCCGGGCTTTTTTCCGTAAGGACGGTTCCGTCTCGGCCTCCCTGGCGGCCGAGCTCGACCACGTCCCGCTCTCCCTTTCTCTTCAGGCCGGTCCCGAGGTCGACGGCGTGCCCGCCGGGAGCGCCCGGCCGTTCGAGCTCGAGGCCTCGGCGGCCGGAGCCGCGCTGACCGCGGCCGGAACGGTCGTCGCCCGTCCGGACGGCCGCCGGTTCGAAGCCGCCGTACGAGTCTCGGGCAGCCGCCTGGAACGGCTGGGCGTGCTGATAGGGGCTTCGCTCCCTTCCATCGCCGCCTACGAGCTGAGCGGGGCGCTGGCCCACGCGCCCGGCCGGTACGAACTGCGGGATCTTTCCGCGCGGCTTGGGGGCAGCCGGCTGTCCGGCTCCCTGCAGTGGGAGGAAAAGCGGCCCCGGCCCCTTCTCAGCGGGAGTCTCAGCGTGGAGCGCCTGGTGCCGAAGGAACTGCAGCCGCCGCCTCAGGCGGGCCGGACGGCTGCGATGGACCGCCCCCTCCGGATCGACTGGCTGGGGGCCCTCGACGCCCGGGTCCGGCTGGATGTGGCCGAAGTCGCCGGCAGCCCGGTGCCGATCGAAAAGATCAGCTCCGATGTGAATCTAAAGGAGGGCGCCCTGGCGGCATCGATTCGCGGCCGGGTGGCCGGGGCTCGGCTGCAGGGGCAGGTGGGGTTCGCGCGGCGCCGCGATGTGCCCCACCTTTCCGTGAAGGCCGCGATCGGGGCCGTCGACGCCGGCCGCGCCCTCCGTCAGCTCAACCTGCCGCCGGTGCTCGCCGGGACCGTAAAGTCCCTCCACATCGACGGCCGCAGCTCGGGGAGAACCCCGCGGGCGCTGGTGGAGCAGGCGGAGCTCTCCGTGCGGGCCGAACCCGACGGATTGGAGGGCGCCGGCACCATCCTGCGCCGAAAGGTGGACCTCGACCTGGCCGCGTTCGAGGCTGCCGCAGGCAGGGGACGCGGGGTCACAGCCGTGCTCGCGGGCAGCCTGAACCAGGTGCCGTTCGATGCCACCATCGGCACGGGTTCCATCGCCGAGCTATACGACCCGGCCGCCCCGCTCCCGGTGCGGCTCGTACTGCGGGCCGGGGAGGTGCAATTGAAGGCCGAGGGCGCTGTCGTCCGCCCCTTCAGCCGCCGGGAGTTCGATCTCACCCATGAGCTGACCGGAAGGGAGATCAAGGGGCTCGACCCCTTGATGGACATCGTCCTGCCGCTTCAGGGTGAATTTCATGCCAGGGGCAAGGTCTCGGCCCGCGCTGAACAATTCACCTACGAGGAGGAGCTGCGCGTCGGCCGAAGCGATTTGAATGCGGTCGTCACCGTTACCCTCAACCCGGCGCGCCCCCTGATCGCCGGCCGAATCCGGATCGGGGAGCTGCACACGAGCGACCTGATCCTCGCCGGCCAAAAAGTCGATGCGGGATCCGCTCCCACGCCCGCGCGCGTGATACCCGACCATCCGATTCCGGCGGAGATCTTCCGGGCGGCGGATGTCGATCTCGACCTTCATGCCGGCCGCATCGCGGCCGGGTCGGAAACCCTCGGTGATTTGGACGCAGACATCAAAATCCAAAACGGCCGCTACCATTCCGTTCATTCGGTCTCCGGGGTCATGGGCGGGCGTATGGAGGGGGAGGTGACGATCGACGCCGCCGCCGACCCGCCATCGATCGGGATACGGCTCCAGGCCGAGGAGCTGGACTACCGCCTGCTGCAGCCGCCCGGGCGGGAGAGGGACCTGATCGAGGGGCGGATCGCGTTCCATGCCGAGCTTGCCGGCGCCGGGGAGACGGTGCGCGGCGTTCTCCAAGGGGCGCAGGGACGCCTCACCCTCATCGGCGGGCCCGGCCGGATTTCGGACCGCCGGGTGGATCTGTGGGCGGCGGACCTGCTGCCGACCATGCTTTCGCCCCGCTGGCAGCGGGAGAACGTGACCGAAATGAACTGCGCCGTCGCCCACCTCACGTTGAGCCAGGGGCTGGCGCAGGTCGAGGATTTTCTGCTCGATACCCGGCGGATCACCGTGGCCGGCGGCGGCCTAGTGAACCTAGAAACCGAGGCCCTCGACCTGCTCATCGCGCCGCGGCCCAAGCGGACGAGCCTCGTCAGCCTGGCGAACCCGGTGAGGATCCGCGGCACGCTCGCCCAGCCCGAGGTTTCCACGGAACGGCTTCCCAGCCGGCGCCGACTGGCACGCACGGGGATTCTCGCCGGCCTCGTCAACCCGCTCTTCCTGCTCACCATGTTCGTGGACACGGGCACCGTTGGCTCCAATCCCTGCGTTCAGGCGGTCGAACGGGCGAACCAGGCGGCCGAGATCGGCGATTCACAATGAGCTATGAAGGAACGCAGGCGCATCCGATCGATGGAGGTTCGCTGATTGGACTTCGACCCGGCCTGAAATTGGAGCGTGTATTTCAGCTGGGCGCGTGGCTGCGCCAGGGGGTCCTGGCGCTCGGCTGCTGGACATCCTAATTCACCGACTTGGGATGAAAAGCTCGACGGCTCCATCGCCAACACCCCCCCCGGCCTGCACCGGCTCGACCCTGGGCGGCCTCTAACGCATGCGCGGCCTCCCCACCCAGCGCTTCAACGACAAAGCCGCCGTCTACTATTCGGCCGAGCTCAGGATGATCCCCGAATGGAACCCCTTCGACCGCTGGCCATCGCTCCAGCAGCATGTCGGCATCCAGTGGCACCAATTCGTGCCGTTTGTCGAGATCGGTCGGGTGGCCCCGGAGTGGAACGCGGAGGAGCTGCACTCGGACATGCAATGGTGCGCCGGTCTGGGATTGCGGGTCTGGGCCAAGGGGATCGCAGCCCGCATCGACGCCGCCTATTCCACGGAAGGGATAGAGGTCCAGATGATGATTGCCCAGCAGTTCCAGTTCTATCCGGCCATTCGGGAGAGTCTTTATCATCCGCTGCAAACCTGCTATTAATTTGCCGCTCCCACGAAAAGAAAGCCCAACTTAATTCAAAAAAGCACCGCCGCCGGCGGTGGGATGCACATGCTGGTAAAAAAACGCGCGAAATTCTGGGTCTTTTTTGGATTTCCGGATCCGGGCCGGTGTCTGCTGTTGCTCTTCACCGCGGCGGCGCTGCTTCTGCCTCCTTTCCCGGCCGCCTGTGGCGACTCCCGCCCGAAGAAAAATGTCCTGATTCTTTTTGCCGCCCAGAGCGATATCCCGGCCAACCCCTATGTCGTGAAGGGCATCAAGTCCGTCCTCGACGGCGCAAGTGAATTCCGTAGCGAGTATTTCATCGAATTCATGGATCTGCCGCGCAACACCGGCGAAGCCTATCAGCGGACACTGGTCGAGCTCTACCGCCAGAAATACCAGGACTCCCGGCTCGACCTGATCATCCCTTTCGGCGGCCCGGCCCTGGATTTCGTCGTTCGATACCGCAGCGAGATTTTTCCTTCAGTCCCGATCGTCTTCTCCGGAGTGCTGGAGGAAGAGCTCAAGCTCATTACGCTGCCGGCCGATTGCACCGGGATCCTGGGTGTCATCGATTATATCGGGCAGCTCGATCTCATTCTCTCCCTTCATCCCCGCACCCGGCGGGTCGCCGTCATCAGCGGCGCTTCCAGCATCGAGCTCACCATCGAGAAACAATTCCGCCAGGCATTCGAACCCTACCGGGACCGCCTGGACTTCATCTATCTGACCCGGATGCCGCTTGCGGAAACCCTGGAACGGATCCGCGATCTTCCGCCAGACACCATCGTTCTCATCTACATCGTCCTGGTGGATGGCGCGGGCCGTGGCTATATATCGGCGGAGGTCACCGCCGAGGTGGCCGCCGCGGCCAATGTCCCGGTCTACGGCGCCTTTGATCCGGTCCTGGGCCGCGGCATCGTCGGCGGACGGCTGCTCAGTTTTGAAATGATGGGCGTCAAGGCGGGCGAGACCGGCCGCCGGATCATTGAAGGGGCCAAGCCCGAGGATTTGCCGGTTTCGGGTCATGGCACGCACCTCAACATGTTCGACTGGCGCGAGTTGAGGCGCTGGAAAATCAACGCAGACCGGCTGCCCACCGGGAGCATCGTACAATTCAAGACCCCTTCCTTCTGGGACCTGTACCGCTGGCATGCGGCCGGCGCCCTCCTCTTGTTTGTTGCGCAAACCGCCCTGGTTTCCCATCTTCTGATTCAGCGGGCGCGGCGCCGACGGGCGGAAAAGGCGCTTTCGGAGCGCCTGGCGTTCGAGGAGGTGCTCTCCGCGCTCTCGTCCCGTTTCGTGATGGCCTCCCCCGACCGGGTGGACGCGCAGATCGCCCGGGAGTTGGAAACGCTCGGAGAAGTCCTCGATGTAGACCGGGTCCGGGTGTTCGAGCTGTCGGAGGACGGGCGGCGGATGACCGCGACCCACTCCTTCGCCGGGGAAAAAACCCCGCCGCCCTCGCCGGAGATCGATCTCGTAGACATGCCCTGGGCGCGGGGGCGAATCATGGCTTCCGAGACGGTCCATTTCGCCGACCCGCAGGACCTGCCCGCGGCAGCAGCGGCGGAGAAGGCCTACCTAACATCGCATGGGATCCGATCGGGAATCGTGATCCCTTTCACGGCCTCGGGGGCCGTCCACGGGGTGCTGACCCTGGCCAATGTCAATCGGTCCAGGCAATGGCCGCAGGAGCTGATCCGTCGCTGCGGCATGGTCTCCGAGATCATCGCCAATGCGACGGCGCGCAAACGATTCGAGAATGCTCTCGAGCAGAGCCGGAGCTTCAATCGGCTTATCCTCGACTCCCTGATCCACCACATTGCGGTCCTGGACCGAAAGGGGATCGTCATAGACGTTAATGAGAGCTGGAAGCGGTCTTCAGCCGAATGCATCGCAGCCTCGCCGGAGAAGGTCGACTGCGGGGCCGATTACCTCGACATCTGCCGCCGCGCGGCCGATGGCGGCGATCCGCTGGCCGGAGAGGCCTTGGAGGGAATCTCGGCGGTGTTGGTGGGGGCCTCCAGGGAGTTCACCATGGAGTACCCATCCCGTGCGCCTGACAAAAACCGCTGGTTCATCATGCGGGTCATCCCCTTTTCCGGCCGCAAGGGGGGGGCGATCATCTCCCGCATCGAGAACACCGAACGCAAACTGGCCGAAATCGACTTGCGCAATGCCTTCACGGAGATCGAGCGGCTCAAGACCCGCCTGGAGGCGGAAACAGCCTATCTGCAGGATGAAATCCGACTGGAGCACGATTTCGAGGGCATCATCGGTCGGAGCCCCGCCATCCAGTATGTGCTTTACAAGGTCGAGCAGGTGGCCTCGACCGACACGAGTGTGCTGGTCCTGGGCGAAACCGGAACCGGGAAGGAGCTGGTCTGCCGGGCCATCCACAGCAATAGCCTGCGCAAGGAACGGCCCCTGGTGAAGGTGAATTGCGCCGCCCTGCCCGCCAACCTGATCGAGAGCGAGCTCTTCGGCCACGAGCGCGGCGCCTTTACCGGGGCTCAGGCCCGCCGCAAGGGCCGCTTCGAGCTGGCCGACGGCGGCTGCATCTTCCTGGACGAGATCGGTGAGCTCCCTTTAGACCTTCAGGGCAAACTGCTGAGAGTGCTCCAGGACGGGGAATTCGAGCGCCTTGGCAGTTCCATGACGATCAGGGTCGACGTGCGCGTGGTCGCCGCCACCAACCGCGACCTGGAATCCCAGGTGCAGGCGGGCCGTTTCCGGGAAGATCTCTTCTACCGCCTCAACGTCTTTCCGATCACGGTGCCGCCCCTCAGGGAGCGGACCGAGGACATTCCTCTTCTGGCTCAATTTTTCATGGAAAAAGCCGCCAAACATATGGGGAAGCAAATTGAATTCATCCCGGAAAGCGTCAGGGGCCGGCTGCTCGAATACCCCTGGCCGGGCAATGTGCGCGAGTTGATGAACGTAATCGAGCGGGCGGTCATCAACAGTACCGGTCCGAAACTGCGATTGGCGGATGATCTCCTCGGCCGCCGGCCGACCGCACCTGTGGAAAACGGCAACGATCCCCTTAAAAGCCTCCAGGAGATCGAAACCGAATACATCCTCCGGGTATTGGAACTGACAAAGCAGCGAATCGACGGCCCCAAGGGCGCCGCCGCTATTCTTAAAATAAATCCCTCCACTCTCCGCTCGCGGATGCGGAAACTGGGGATTAAGAAAGCATGAGCCGCTTCCAATTTCCGCGACATTTCACACCTCCTTCATATTTCGCACTAATAGATTAGCCCTCTAAAAACTTCAGGCATCATCCATATATTTATTTTTGTCTTATTTCAAAAAGTTATCCAAGACGTAACTGCAAGGAAGCAGCTGGCATGGATCTTGGTTTAATAGCTTGGAAAACAATTTGGCATTTAAAGCAATGGCAATAGAAGAGGAATTACCCCTATCGTCCATTTTCATTTACCTTATTTCACACTCATCCAAAGGAGGCCGCAATGTCCCAACTGGTCGCAGTCGAGTTTCACGATGAGCACACCGCATTCGCCGTGCGGGCGGAGCCGGCCAAGATGCAGAAAGAGTACCTGATCGACATGAAGGACGTGGTGGTCGTTACCAAGGATGAAAAGGGCAAGGTCAAGCTCCATCAGGCGGCCAACCTGACCATGGCCGGTGCCGTGAGCGGCAGCTTCTGGGGCATGCTGATGGGCCTTCTCTTCCTCAACCCGCTGTTGGGCGCAGCGGTCGGCGCCGGCGCCGGCGCCCTGAGCGGCAAACTCTCCGACATCGGGATCGAGGACAACTTCATGAAGGAGTTCGCCAAAGACTTCACCCCCGGCGCATCGGCCCTGTTCGTGCTGTTTCGCCAGGCGACGGCCGACAAGGTGCTGGAGCGGCTGAAAGGCTTCAAGGGCAAAGTCCTGAAGACGAATCTCAGCATCGACAGCGAGAAGAGGCTGCGGCAGGTGCTTGAGGGCTAGGCGGCCCCCGGGTCTCTGCACGAAGGCAAGGGATTTGCCCTTTAGCTCCATCGTTTTACCTCAACGACCGAACTCGGACAGTTATCGCCTATCCCCATGGAACGGACGGGTGTTGTGCGGGATATCGGCCGTGAGAACCTTTTTCAAGCCACCCAAAATATCGGACAGGCCCTGATGCAGGCCGTCGCGGCGGCCGAATCCTGGATCGGGGCAAAACAGGAAGAAAACCTCAGTGCAAACGGCTGACCGGCAGCCGGCAGCACGCCGGATGGAGTCGCCATGATCCTCACCCTTGTCAAATTGAAGGCATTGGCGGCAAAACGCAAGGAGCTGCGGCAGACCCTCGAATCGCTCGCCGCGCAGACCCGATCGGAGAAAGGCTGCCTGGAGTCGAGCTTGTACCAGCGCGCCGGGGACGATGCCGATTTTCTTCTCATCGGCGCCTGGGAGAGCCGCGAGGCGCTGGACGACCACCTCCAGTCCGCCCGGTTTTCGGTGCTGATGGGCGCCAAAAGCCTGTTGAGCCGGCCGCCGGAGGTCGTCATCCACACGATCGCAAAATCGTCCGGGCTCAAACTTCGAACTACGGAATGGTCGGCGGCTAACGCAACCCCGACGATAGAGAGCACATGACCGACCCCGCCCTCACGCAACGCATTCATGTGCTGGCCAAGCCGACCGGTTCGACCTGCAACCTGAACTGCGACTACTGCTTTTATCTCAAAAAAGAGAGCCTCTACCCCGGCAGCCGCTTTCGCATGACCGACGAGGTGCTGGAGGCCTATCTCTCCCAGCTCATTGCCGCCCACCGCACCGATACGGTCACGGTGGCCTGGCAGGGGGGCGAGCCGACCCTGATGGGGCTCGATTTCTTCCGGCGCGCGGTCGCCCTCCAGGAGAAGCACCGCCGGCCGGGGATGCGCTTCGAGAACACCCTTCAGACCAACGGAACCCTGCTCACGGAGGACTGGTGCGCCTTCCTGCGGGAGAACCATTTCCTCGTGGGGATCAGCCTCGACGGCCCCCGGGAGATTCACGACGCCCACCGCCGCGACAAGGGCGGGGGGCCGACCTTCGACCGGGTGATGCGCGGCCTGCGCCTTCTGCAGCGGCACGGGGTCGAGACCAACGTCCTCGTCACCGTTAACCGCACCAACGCCGACTCCCCGCTTGCGATCTACCGCTTTCTGCGCGACGAGGCCGGGGCCGGCTGGGTCCAGTTCATCCCGGCCATCGAACGGATGCAGGCGGGGGTGGTCAGCCCCCACCAGAAGGGGGCGAGCGTCTCGGCGCGCAGCGTGACGCCGGAGCAGTGGGGCACCTTCCTGACCGACGTCTTCGACGAGTGGGTGCGGCGCGACGTGGGCAAGGTCTTCGTGCAGACGTTCGAAGCCGCAGTGCGCTCCTGGCTGCACCTGCCGTCATCCGGGATGTGCATCTTCGATCCCGTCTGCGGCCACGGCCTGGCGCTGGAGCACAACGGCGACCTCTACGCCTGCGACCACTTTGTCGAGCCCGACCATCTGCTCGGCAACATCCTGAAGACCCCCATGGCCGATCTGGCCGCCTCCGAGCGGCAGCAGCGGTTCGGGCGCGCCAAGCTGGAGAGCCTTCCGCGCCTCTGCCGCGAATGCGAGGTTCGCTTCGCCTGCCACGGGGAGTGCCCCAAGAACCGTTTCCTCACCACCCCGGAGGGCGAGCCCGGCCTGAACTATCTCTGCGCCGGCTACAAGCGGTTTTTCGAACACGCCGACACAGCGCTGACGCTTCTGGCCGAGGTGCTGCGCCGCGGCCGGCCGGCCGCGCAGGTGATGACGCTGCTGGCGCAGGCCGAAGGGCGGGCGGAGGCGGGCACTGAGAAAATCGGCCGCAATGCGCCATGCCCCTGCGGCAGCGGTCTCAAATTCAAGAAATGCCATGGGCGGATAGACGGGGATACGTCTGTGCCTCAACCCATCGGTAAGGAGAGACTATGCCGCTGAACGCCTGGCTGATGGTGGGCATTCTGGTCACCATGTTTGGGTTTCTGGCGTGGGGCCGGTTTCCGGCCTGGCTGGTTTTCATGGGGACCTTGACCGCGGTCATGACCTTGAAACTGGCTCCGGCCGAAGCGCTCCTGACCGGATTCAGCAATACCGGAGTGATCACGGTGGCCGCCTTGTTTCCCGTGGCTGCGGGCATGTACGCCTCCGGCGCCATATCGCTCATGTCGCAGCGGCTCGTCGGCCGGCCGGAATCACTTGCCGCGGCCCAGATCAGGATTTTCCCGCCGATGGCGCTGGGAAGCGCCGTACTGAACAACACGCCCATGGTCGCGATGATGATCCCGGTGGTGCGCTCCCTGTCGCGCGCCACCGGCTTGGCAGGCTCCAAGATATACATGGGGCTCAGTTTCGTGGCCATCCTGGGCGGAAGCATGACCCTGATCGGCTCGTCGGTCAACTTGATCATCGGCGGTCTGGTGTCGAGCGCTTTGGAAAGAGGGGCACTGACGGGAATGGCTCCCCTGGGGATTTTCGATCCCTTCTGGATCGGCATGCCGGCGACTCTGGCAGGGTTGGCCTTTATGATGTTGCTGGGAACACGTCTGTTACCGGACCGGACACGCCAGGATGAAGCGGGCGTAGAGAAACGCATCTACCGAAGCGAACTGAAGGTGGAGGGAAATTCCTTTTTAGCGGGCAAGACGCTCCTGGAAGCCGGTTTTGCGAAACCGATCGGCTATACCCTGGAAGCCGTCACTCGCCGGGGAGCTCCCATCGAAGCGGGGCCGCACTCCAAACTGGAAGCCGGGGATGTGCTCACCTTTTACGCCCAGGCCGACGTGCTCCCCGAGGTGTGGACGACTCTGGGCCTGGTGCCCGTCTTCGCCGGCCGCATGGAAACCAAGCGGCACCAGCATCATCTCGTCGAGCTCGTCATCTCCGGCCGGTCGCCGGCGATCGGGCACCGTGTCGCCGACCTGCCGCTGCCCGGAAGCCCATACGAAATGATGCTGGTGGGCATTTCCCGCAACGGCCGGGCGCCGGCGCAGCCGCTGGCGGAGCTCCGGTTGGAACCGGGAGATGCCGCCATCGTCGAAGTCGGCGAGGCCTTCTTCTACGAAAACCGCCGGGAATTGGATTTTATCCTGACACGGCGCTTGGAAGGATACCGGGTGCAGCGGGTGGATCGGGCCGTGATCGCCGGCCTGATCACGGCCGCTATGGTCGCGGTGACGGCCGTCGGCCTGATGAGCATGCTCAATGCCGCCCTGCTGGCCACGGTCGCCATGCTCCTGACCGGCTGCCTGACCACCCAGAGAGTGTGGAGCAGTTTGGACTGGCAAACCATCGTGGTGTTGGGCGCCGCGGTGGGGCTGGAAGCCGCGGTGACGAACAGCGGCCTGTCGGCAGCATTCGCCGGCGTCATTGCCGGCATCGGCGGCAGCAGTCCCGTGATCGCCCTCAGCGCCGTCTACGTGGGCACCATCCTCATGACGAACATCATCACGAACGCCGCCGCCGCCGCATTCATGTTCCCGGTGGCCTTATCCCTGGCCAACAGCCTGGGGGTGAGTTTCATGCCGTTCGCCATGGTGTTGATGAGTGCCTCCACCTGCGCCTTCATCAACCCTGCAGGCTTTCAAACGAACCTGATGGTCCAGGAACCCGGTGGCTACACCTTCGCGGATTTTGCGCGGGTCGGGGTGCCGCTCACTCTCGTCATCGGTGCGGTGGTGCTGTCACTGGCACCGTTGGTTTATGGGTTCTAGCAACGATTTCGCTTTTATGTTCCACGCAAGGAGAAGCCGCATGACCTCGATCGCGATCAACGTCCTGCTGGATCCGGATGCTGCCACGGTTGAGAGGGCACGGGCCATGAACGCGCGGCTACGAGAGAATTTCCCGCAGGGGTTCGCCCTCGATGCCGACCACGCGCCGCACATCACCCTTCTCCAGCGGTTCGTGCGGACAGCGGACCTCGACGCGATCGCGAATGCTGTGAAAGGCGTGCTGCAAACAGAGCAATCGATGAAGTGGGGGACCAGGGCGATCGGCCTCTATGCCCTCGTGGAGGGGAGTCTCGGGTTGGCCGGGATCGTCATCGAGCCGACCCCGGATCTGCGACGACTCCAGCAGAGGATCATCGACGCCGTCGCGCCGATCGCCGTTGAGAACGGGACAGGCGAGGCCTTCGCGCCCCGCCCCGACGGCGCGCCGATCGGCCAGGCGACCGTTGACTACGTCAACACCTTCGCCGGACTCCGCACCGGCACGAACTACCACCCTCATCTGACCGTCGGAATCGGAACCAGAGACTTCGTGGACGCGCTCCAAGCGGAGCCGTTCGAGCCGTTCCCCGTCCGAACAGACTCCGTAAGCCTGTACCAGCTGGGGGACTACGGTACCGCCCAGAGGAAGCTCTATGACCTCCACCGCTGCTGATCCGCTGCCCTCTTGGAACGACGGCTCCGCCAAACAGGGGGTCCTCGCGTTCGTCGCCAAGGCGACAGAGGAAGAGTCACCCGACTTCCTGCCGCCGGCGGAACGCATTGCCGTTTACGACAACGACGGCACTCTCTGGCCGGAGAATCCGATGCCGTTTCAGGCGGCCTTTGCCATCGACGAACTGAACCGTCGCATCCTCAATGAGCCCAAGCTCGGTTCGAATCGCATGGTGCAAGCCGCCCTGGCCGGCGACATTGAAAGACTCCTGAAGGGCGAGCACTTCGACGGCCTGATGCAGGTCCTGGCACTCACCCATGCAGGAATGACGGTCGACGAGTTCCGCGACGCCGTGGAGGCATGGCTCACATCGGCCAGACATCCGCGATATGGCAGGCCCTATGACGAGCTCACCTACCAGCCCATGCAGGAGCTCCTGCGCCATTTGCGGGCAAATGGCTTTAAGAACTTCATCGTTTCCGGCGGCGGAGCGGACTTCATGCGCGTCTGGGTGGAGCGCGTCTACGGCATACCCCCGGAGCAGGTTGTCGGCTCGACCGCGCGGACGACATTCGAGCTGCGCGACAGCGGACCGGTGCTGACAAAGACACTCGACTATTTGTTCGTCAACGACAAGGAGGGTAAGCCCGTGGGCATTCACCAGTTCATCGGCCGGCGACCTGCGATGTGCTTCGGGAACAGCGACGGCGACCACGCGATGCTGCAGTACACCACGATCAACAACCCGCGCCCCAGTTTCGGCCTCATCGTCCACCACACCGACGGCGAACGCGAATATGCCTATGACGCCGAGACGAAGAGCACCGGCAAGCTTGTCGAAGCCCTCAAGGAGGCCCCCAGGCGCGGCTGGCTCGTTGTGGACATAAAGCGGGACTGGAATGCCATCTTTCGGCCCGAGTCGAGGTAACGAAAGGAGATAAAGCATGAAAACGACCAGCGCTACCCCTGAAGAAGCGCGCGCCATTTCCAGAAAGGCGTATCTCTATGGTTTCCCCATGGTTGAAACCTACAAGACGCTTCATAAACAGTCGATTGATAAGACCAGCCCGGACTACAAGGCGCCGCTGAACCGACTCGGCCACTCGCGCACCGTCGCCACCCCGGAGGATAAGTTCGTGGTCACGCCGAATTCCGACACGCCGTATTCCTTCGCCTGGCTGGACCTGCGCGCTGAACCGATGGTCATCACCATGCCCAAGATTGAGCCGAACCGTTACTACTCGGTGCAGCTGGTCGATCTCTACACGCACAACTTCGGGTTTCTAGGCACCCGCTCATTCGGCAACGAGGGCGGCGATTTCCAGATTGCGGGGCCAAATTGGCGGGGAGAAAAGCCCCCGGGGGTCAGGGCGGTGATTCCTTGCGAAACCCAGATAATGTTTGCCCTGTTTCGTACCCAGTTGTTCAACCCTGGCGACCTTCGGAACGTGCACCAGATCCAGGACGCCTACCAGGTGCAACCGCTGAGCCTTTACCTGGGCAATCCTGCTCCGAACGTCGCACCGGCGGTTGACTGGCCGCCTCTGGCCGACGGCATGAGCGAGTCGGTCCAGGTGTTTCGCTACTTTAATTTTCTCCTGCAGTTTTGCCCCACGCACCCTTCGGAAAAGGAATTGATGGCGCGCTTCGCCAAGTTGGGCATCGGTCCCGGCAAACCGTTCCATGACCGGGAGCTTGCCGCAGAAACCAAAAAAGCCATGGAAGAGGGTATTGCCGCGGTCTGGCAGGAGGAATTTGCCGGCTTCATGAAGCGGGTCAATGCGGGGGAGGTGACCAGTGGCGATCTGTTCGGCACCCGGGAGTTCCTGAAGAACAACTATCTCTATCGATTTGCCGGCGCGAAACTTGGACTCTTCGGCCTCTCCCGCGAGGAGGCACTGTATTTTCCTTATTTTGTCGACGCACAGGGCGAGCAACTGGACGGTGCGAAGTACGCCTACGCTTTGCGTTTTGAGAAGGGACAGCTGCCGCCCGCCGGGGCGTTTTGGTCGTTTACCATGTATGACGGGCCGACGCAGTACCTCGTGGCCAATCCTCTGAATCGCTACCTTTTGAACTCGACCATGCTGGATTCCTTCCATTACGGCGCCGACGGCTCGCTGACGTTCCACGTGCAAAAGGATTCGCCGGGAGCCGGAAAGGAAGCAAACTGGCTGCCGGCACCGGATGGCCCCTTTTACTGCATCATGCGCCTCTACATACCCCGGCCCGCCGTGTACAATGGCCAATGGAAACAACCGCCCTTGCAGCGGCTGGCGGCGGGATAGGCGCAGGCTTAGGATGCTCCTGCCCTGAAGATAACGCCTGAAACCTATGATCCCGCATCCCATTCAAGACAAGGAGAAACAGCATGAAAAAGACCCAGGTGACGTCTGAAACATACATACGGGCCGAAAGCGACCGGCAGTTCGGCGTGATCGCCAAGATGGCCGGCGGCGTGAACCGGTTCTATCATTTCCGCCGTCCCACTCCTCTGGACAAGCAGAATGTCGTGCGGATGAACCGGGACACGCTCTACTCCATGGGCATCGTGGATACCTCGAAGGGCGCCACGATCGCCGTCCCTGAACTCCCCAGGGATCGATATGTGTCCGTCTATCTGGTGGACAACGATCACTATTGCCCCTTCGTCATCTACACCTCCGGCACGCACGAACTCCCCAGGGACACCCAATACCTGGGCGTCGGGGTGCGCATCCAGGTTTTCAACCCGAAAGACGAGGACGAGATCGCCTTGATCAACAAGCTGCAGGATCAGTTCATCATCAAGGCCGACAGCGCCGAGCCGCTTCCGGAGTTCACGTGGGACATTGAGTCTCTGCAAGCCCTCACGGACCGGTATGAAAAAGAGTTTGCCCAATACAGCAGTTTTAAGGGCATGATGGGGCCCCGGGGCCAGGTGGACGAAAAGACCCGTCATATCGCCGCGGCCGGGGGTTGGGGGCTTTTCCCGGAGTGGGATGCCACGTATCTGAATTACAGCGGCGGCCATGATTACCGGGTCTGCCACCAGGCGACCTATCAGGTTCCGGAAAACGGGGCTTTCTGGTCCA
>Ga0316603_10000733_pt1 | contig 16620 bp, 11 predicted proteins | sample OWC_soil_day10_n_FD_207649 | JGI IMG/M metagenome (GOLD analysis project Ga0316603, IMG submission 207649) | Wetland soil microbial communities from Old Woman Creek delta, Ohio, United States - OWC_soil_day10_noCT | ecosystem: Environmental > Terrestrial > Soil > Wetlands | place: USA: Ohio... | reverse complement strand
TCCGAGCAGCGCGGTGTACGGATGCTGCGTGCTCCACGCCGCGCGGCCCTTGGTCCGCGCGATGATCCGGCCGTCGACGTGCGAGACATCCCAGTGTCGGTCCTTGTAGGTCACCGCCAGCGGAGGCGGTGCCGCGTCGGCCGGCCTGGCGGCTCCGCTCACCAGATCGATCGTCAGGGCGACATCTCCGCGCCGCCAGCGCACCGCGCGATCGCCGTCGGGCCACACGGTCTGCGGGCCGGTCGCCGCGACGAAGGCCGCGACCGCCTTCCGCTTGCCGCGGATCGCGATGTACGCCTGGTCGGTACCGGTGTTCGTCACGACGCGGACGCAGCCGAGGAGCAGCTCGTCGCTGGGGATCCCCGGTGAATTCACGCACTCGCCGATCAGCACCACGCTGCCGTCTCCGGCGGTGGTCCCCGGTCGTGCGAGCGGTGGCGCGACATGTGCGCCCGCTGGCTTGGTCCACGCGATCGTGCCGCGGCGCCAATCGACCGCGACGAACCCGAACTGCGACGACGACACCACCGCGACGTCACCCGCGATCACCGGGCCGCCGACCTCGAAGCGCAAGGCATCGGAGCGCGCGGGCAGGGCGACGACCCGCTCGGGTGCGGTCCGTGGATAGCCCTCGAGCTCGGGCCACAGCCTCGAGCGGGCGTCGGGCGCGGGTGTCGCGTCCTGCGGCCCTGGATCCGGCATCGGCAAGGGCGTCGGATCGTCGTGCTTCATGTCCCGCCTGGACTTGCAGCCGCACGCCAGCGCCAGCACCGCGAGTCCGAGCGCCCGCACTACTTGCGACCGAGCAACCGGCGCAGGAAGCGGTGGGTTCGGGTGGCCGGGATCGCGGTGCGCTCCACGGATCTCGCGACGGTCCTCGCATCGCGGACGAACCCGGCGATCTGGCCGTCCGACACCAGCATCACCGTCGGTGAGATCCCTCGGCCGCCGCCCTCGTCGTAGCGCAGCCGCGCGAGCGCCACGAACCGCGCGATCTGCGCTGGCTCGAGGTCGGCGGCCGTCACCACGAGCAGGCCGCGTGCCGGGACCGCGACCGCGAGGATCTCGGCGCCGATCCGGGCGTGCATCGCGCGCATGAAGCCGCGGTCCATCACCTTCTCGGCCGCGTAGAAGCTGCCACTGACGATGACCAGCTCGAGCTCGCCGACCAAGATCTCGTCGATCTCGACCGGCTCGAGCGCGAGGTTCGCGAGCGCCGCCGCCATGGCCTGGTCGGCGGGCCGGTCGAGCGCCGCTCGCCGGATCATGCCGAACGTGGTCTCGCCGTCGATGCCGCACACCACGATCGGGAGGTCGTTCGGCGCGGTTTCGGGCAGCACCGCCTTCCACACGATCTCGTCGAGCTCGACGTCGTGACGAGCGCGCAGGCTCGGCATCAACCGGCCGGTGGCCGCGTCGAGAGGGCGCTGCATCGTCTCTTCGGCGGCGATCAGCAGCCGGAACAGGCTCTCGTCGGGACCGTCCTCGATCACGCGCTGGGCACGGTTGGTCGGGAACATCACGGTGGCGCCACCCGCGGCGAGCTGGAACCCGAACGGGACGACCGCGCGATCGGTCTGCACCCAGCAGCCGGCGCGTGGGAACTTCGTTCGCAGCACCTCTCCGGTGAGCGCCGCGAGCTCCATCACGCGTCGCCAGTAGCCTGCCTCGTCCTCGCGGGGCGGCGGATCCGCCAGCGTCTGATCTTCGAGCATGCGCAGCGCGATCGCGAGGTCGCTGCTGCCGACGCGGATCGCCGCCTTGCGTGCGAGCGCGCGGAAGCTGCGATCGGCGAGCACGCTGGCCTCGAGCTCGGACGCCTCGCCGAGGACCTCGTGCCCACCATCGAGCTGCTCGAGTGTCGCGCCCGTGGCGGTCAGCGCCTCCCGCAGGAGCGGCGGCGGTTCGCAGGCCGGGGCGTAGTGCACCTCGGGGTGGGCCGGGCCTCCCTCGAGCTGGCCGCGCGCGTTGAGCACGCGCGTCATCGCGTACAGCACCGAGAGCTCGGGTTCTTCCTCGATCTCGCTCGCGGAGCGATGATCCGTCTGGACCGCGACGGGGCGCCCGCCGATCATCGCGGTCAGATCGATCTTGTCGAGCGAGCAGTACACCTGCTCTGGGATACCCCGATTTTCTCGATGTTCCAACGTGACCCCTGGCCCCTGGGGTCAGTGCTCGCCTTCGCCCTTCTTGCGCTTGGCATTGGCCTCGCGAAACCTGTCGGCCCAGCCCTCGACGTTGACCTGCTTGACGCGGGTGAGCGCCAGCGCCCCCCGAGGAACATCCTTGGTCACGGTGCTTCCCGAGCCGACGTAGGCGTCGCGCCCGATGGTGACAGGCGCGACGAGCTGGCTGTCCGAGCCGATGAACGCGCCGGACTCGATGACCGTCTTGTACTTGCCGACCCCGTCGTAGTTGCACGTGATCGTGCCCGCGCCGATGTTTGCCTTCGCCCCGATGGATGCATCGCCGAGGTACGCAAGGTGGTTCGCCTTTGCGCCCGCCATCAGGTGCGCCTGCTTCGTCTCGACGAAGTTTCCGATCCGCGCGTCATCATCGATCCTCGTGCCTGGCCGGCAGTGGCTGAACGGCCCGATCTCCGCGCGCGGGCCGAGCAAGGTCTCCGACAACACGGAGTACGGCTTGATGTGGACGCTCTCCGCGACCTGGACATCGGTCAGCAGCGATCCCAGGTCGATGCGGACGTTGTCCGCGAGGCTGGTCTTGCCGCGCAGCGTGACGTTGGCGCCGAGCCACACGTCCTTGCCGAGCGGGCCGACGTCGGCATCGATGTACGTGCTGGCCGGATCGACCATCGTGACACCGGCGCGCATCCAGCCCTCGTTGATCCTCCTGCGCGCCTCGGTCTCGACCCCCGCGAGGTCCACGCGATCGTTGATGCCCGCCACCTCCGTGAACGGCGCATCGATCGCGGTCGCACCACCCCGCGCAGCGGCGCGGGCGACCAGGTCGGTCAGGTAGAGCTCGCCCTTCGCGTTGTCGGCACGCAGCGTCGCGAGGTCGCGGCGCAGGTGGCCAAGCGTGATCGCGTAGAAGCCCGCGTTGGTGTCGCGGATCGCGCGCTGCTCCGGCGTCGCATCGGGGTGCTCGACGACCCGCTCGAGCATGCCGGCCGCGCCGCGGACGAGCCGGCCGTAGGGCATCGGTCGGGGCGGCACGGTCGAGAGCAGCGCCATGCCGGCCGGCGATGCGGCACACGCGGCCGACAGCTCGGCGATCCGCTCGCTCGCCAGCAGCGGCGCATCACCCGTCAGGATCACGACGATCCGGCTGTCGGGTTCGTCCGCCACCGCGGGCAGCGCGCACTGCACCGCGTGACCGGTCCCACGTTGCTCGGCCTGCAACGCGACCTGGACCGTTCCCGGCCCGAAGCTCGCGTCGAGCGAGGCCTTCACGATCTCGGACTTGTGGCCGAGGATCGCGATGACGCGCTTGGCGCCGGCGCTGCGTGCCGCGGTGACCACCCAGTGCAGGAGCGGCCGGCCCGCGACCCTGTGGAGGACCTTCGGCGTTTCGCTCTTCATCCGCGTGCCCAGGCCAGCCGCCATGATGAAGACCAGAGGCGCTTGACTGCTCATGTAGGCCCAAACGTAGCGCGATGCGGACAGGGGCGGCTGCACTCGCCCGAACAATCCGTCGCGGGCGAGCGCGAGGCCGGGCATACTCGTCCGATGTTCCGCGCGCTCGTGGTGGTCGCCCTCTTGCCAGGGTGCGGGGTGACGGTCGCCACGACCGGCGCGATCGATGCGGCCGGCAGCGATGCCGAGGCGGTCGACGCACCCCCGCCGGTCGATGCCTCGATCGATGCGCGCCCCTGTAGCGGCGGCGACCAGAGCGGGACAGGCCCCGATGGTTCGTGCTTCCTGCTGTTCTCGACCCCGACGCAGTTCGTCGACGCGAAGGCTGCCTGCGAGGCCAACGCGAGCCACCTCGCGATCCTGCGCACCGAGGCCGACGACACCTTCGCCGAGCAGTTCATCGGCACCCTCGACACGCTGATCGGCCTCACCGATCAGGCAGTCGAGAACACCTTCGTGTGGACCGACGGCAGCGCGGTGACGTTCTCGAACTTCCGCACGGGCGAGCCGAACAACGGAGCGGGTGGCTTCGAGGAAGACTGCATCCTGATCGCCGGCGAGCGGGCCGGTAAGGGGTGGGACGATCGGCCGTGCGCGCCCGTGACCGGCCAGCCAGGCGGGCTCTACGCCTACCTGTGTCAGTTCTGACCCCCATGGTTCGCCCGAGATGATCCCTTCAGATCGCCGACCGGCGATGCGAGTGCGTTAAGCTGGCGGGGATGCGCGAGCGGTACCCGCTGGAGATGTTGCTGTTGCTCGCACTGGGCGCGTGCAGCTTCGATCCTCCTGGCATCGCGCCCCAGGATGCGCAGGGCGATTCCCGCGCGGGCCAGGATGTCACGCCCGGCGATGGCTCCGCCCTCGATCGTCACGCCCTGATCACCGAGGTCAATGCGCTCGGCGCCTTCGGGTTCATCGAGATCTACAACCCGACCACGACCGCGATCGACCTGTCCGCGTACTACCTGAGCGACTGCAACGAGTACTGGAAGCTTCCCGGGCAGCAGGCAGGGAACGCCTCGATCATCCTGCAGCTCAGCGACTTCCTGGTGAAGTTCCCCCCCGGGCAGATGCTGACGGCCGGAGGCGTCGCGACGATCGCGATCGATGGGCCGGCGTTCGAGAACGAGTATACGAGCTTGCCGACGTACACGATCGGCGTCCCGATCGCTGGCTCGACTGCGATGATCCCGACCGTCATACCCGCCGGAACCCCCGACCCGCAGATCACGGACAGCGGCGAGATGGTCGTGCTGGTTCACTGGGACGGCACCTCCGACCGGGTCGAGGATGTCGACCTCATCGTCACCGGCCAACCGAGCACGGATAACGCGCCGATCGCGAAGGCTCCGGTCGATGGGCCCGATCTGGACCTGACGACCTCGAGCTACGCGCTCGACGGCTTGTCGATGCCGGCCATGGCGGACGTTGCGACCGGCAAGAAGACCTACAAGCGGATCCGGCTCGAAGGCACCGACGAGCAACACGCCGGGACGGGCAACGGGATCACGGGGGATGACGAGACGACCGAACAGACCAGCCTCACGTGGGATTCCGGGCTGTCCAATGGCACCCCGGGCGTGATCGCCACGACGCTGCAGTGAAGCCCTCCCACCTCCTCGCGATCGTGCTGATCGGCGTGCTGTGCGGGACGGCGTTCGCGCACCAGAGCTCGGTGAAGAACGTCGACGTCACGATCGAACGAGACCGCGCCGCGGTGCAGCTCACGATCGCGCCGGGAGATGTCACCGGCCCCCTCGGGCTGGCGGACACCGCGCAGCCGACCGCCCGGCAGGCGAGCTCGGCGGCCGCGGCGGCGTACATCGCGGGCTGGCTCGAGATCCGGATCCCGGACGGGCCGCCGTGCGTCGCCGGGGTGCCTCGCGCGCATCCCGACGGCAAGTTCGTGGTCGTCGAGTGGGAGGTGAGCTGTGGCGGGAGCGACCCGATCGCGAACCGCGCGATCGATCGGCTCGAGCTCGACTTCACCGGCTTGTTCGAGCCCGACCAGCGTCACGAGGCGGTGGTCAGCGTGCACGCGCCCGGCGAGCACAACGATCCCTCGATCGTGCGATCGAGCGCGCCGGTGCTCGTCGTGCGCGCCGGGGACGGCGCCTCGATCGTCGCGTGGATCTGGTACGGCGTCGATCACATCTGGGGCGGTCCCGACCACGTGTGCTTCGTCCTGGCGCTGCTGCTCGTCGTGGTGCTCGTCCGGACATCGGACGGCTGGGATACTCGCTCACCCTTCGCGGCGCTGCGCGCGACCGCCACGATCATCACCGCGTTCACGATCGCGCACAGCCTGTCGTTGATCGCGGCGTCGCTCGGCTGGATCGCCCTGCCGTCCCGCGTGGTCGAGAGCCTGATCGCGCTGTCGATCATCTACACTGCGGTCGAGAACGTGATCCGGCCCGACGTGCGATGGCGGTTCGCGCTGACGTTCGGGTTCGGCCTCGTCCACGGGCTTGGCTTCGCGAGCACCCTCGAAGAGCGGCTGCCGCCGACCAACGTGCTCGTCCCGCTGCTCAGCTTCAATGTCGGGGTCGAGCTCGGCCAGCTCACGATCGTGGCCGTCGCCCTGCCTGCCTGCTGGGCCGCCTCGCGGCTGTTCGGTGCCGGACGTTACCGCCGTCACGTCCTGCCGGGCGCCGCCGTGGTGCTCTGCTCGGTCGGGATCAAGTGGTTGATCGAGCGGGTGTTCGACACCTCCTTGTTCACGCTGTGGGGGATGTAGGAGGACATGGCACGGTGTGGATTGGCGCCAGGCCCTTCACAGTGCGGAGCCATCGGTCGATACTGGGGAGACATTGGTAGTCGTCCGACCCGAACAGCCGGGAATCGAGGAGGGGAGCAAGCCGATCGTCGTTTGTGTCGACGACGATCACTCGAACCTTCAGGCCCTGGGGCGCGTGCTCAGCGCACGCTGCACCGTGCTGCTCGCGAACAGCGGCCTCGAGGCGCTCGAGCTCGTCAACGCGAACACCGACGTCGCGTGCGTGCTCGCGGATCTGCGCATGCCGGGGCTGGCCGGCGCCGAGTTGCTCGCACGCGTGGCCGAGATCCGGCCGCATTGTCGTCGCGCGGTCGTGACTGGGTTCCCGGAGTCCGAGGATCTGATCGGGGCGATCAATGCCGGTCAGCTGCACTACGTGATCACGAAGCCGTGGAAGCTGCAGGACCTGTTGCAGGTGGTCGATCAGCTCGTCCACACGCACAAGCTCGAGCGCGACAACGCGCGTCTCATGGCAGAGCTGCGGCTCGCGAACACCCAGCTGCGCGATCACGAGCAGGTGCTCGAGGCCCAGCTCGAGGTCCGTGGTCGCGAGATCTCGGCGGCAACCGAGCAGCTGGCGCAGATGAATCATCAGCTCGATGCGCTGACGCTGCGCGATGCGCTCACCGGACTCTATTCGCATCGCGCATTCCAGGAGCGGCTGCGCGAAGAGGTCGCGCGCGCCTTGCGTTACGGCCAGCCGATGTCGCTGTTGATCGCGGACATCGACGGGTTCGCCAGCATCAACCACGATCTCGGCTACCAGATGGGCGACGAGATCCTGCGCCACATCGCGGTCGTGTTGCAGGAAGACGATTCGCCGGATCGCGCCAGGTTGTCCGATATCGTGGCGCGCTATTCGGGCGAGGAGTTCGTGCTGCTCCTGCCGGAGACCCCGAAGGCGGGGGCGCTGGTGAAGGCCGGCAGGTTGCGCGATGCGATCGCCAACGCCGAGATGCCGGGTGGTCGCAAGATGTCGATGTCGATCGGCATCGCGTCGCTGCCCGAGGACGCCGCCGATCCCGAGGGCCTGCTGACCGCGGCGGAAGCGGCCGTCCGCGGTGCCAAGCGCGGTGGCCCCGGTCGCGTGCACTTGTTCTCGTCCGGGGACGACGCGAGTGACAAGCGGCCCACGCGCACGTTCGGGCGCATTCGCGAGCCAGATCTCGACCGGTTTCGCCCCTACCAGGAGCGCATGGCGGAGGTCCATACGATCCTCATGCGCGATCGCGCGCTGTCGTGTCTGCTCGTGGATCTGTCGCGCCTGCATCGCGTCGAGCTCGATCTCGGGGTCGCCCATCACAGCGAGATCTACGATCACGCGGCGGCCGTGCTCGATCGGCTACGCGGTGCCGTGCTCGATCCGGCAGACCTGATCTGTCGGACCGGTGATGGCGATGGCTACTACATCATCCTGTCGCCGCGGGCGCCGAACCAGCGCGTCGATCTCGAGGCGCTCTCCGCGAGCGTCGAGACTGCGATCGAGGAGGCGCTGGCGCCGATGGTGACCGCGGTGCTCCGCGAGCAGCCGCGGATCACCGTGGGCTCGGCCCGCGTGCTTGGCAACTCGCTGCTTCGGCCCGAGCGCCTCACCGCCCGGCTGATCGCCGATGCCTGTGCGGCGACGCGCAATGCCTGCGAGCGTAAGGCTCACCGCGATCGCTCGACGCTGCAGGACGTGATCCTTGGCGAGGGGCTGTCGACCGTGTATCAGCCGATCGTGGACCTCGGCACCGGTGACATCTTCGCCTACGAGGCGCTGACCCGCGGACCTCGGGGAACCGCGCTCGAGTCGCCGGCCACGCTGTTCGCGATCGCTGACGAGGTCGACCTCACGGTCGAGCTCGATCGCGCATGCTTCCGCGGCGCGCTGCGCAACGCGATGACCCTCGAGCCAGTGCACCGGCTGTTCGTGAACCTGCTGCCGATGTCGTTCTACGACACGAACTTCATCGAGGTCGAGGTCGGCAACTTGCTCACCGCCGCGGGCCTCACGCCGGCGAACATCGTGTTCGAGATCACCGAACGGCTCGCGATCGACAACTTCACGTCGTTCAAGCGCGCGCTCGGCGCCTACACGGCGATGGGCTTCGGGATCGCGATCGATGACGTCGGCACTCGGCACTCGAACCTCGAGACCGTGATGTCTCTGCGGCCGCACTTCATCAAGATCAGCGAGGTGCTCGTCCGTGGCATCGCGCGATCGACGGTCAAGCGCGAGATGCTGCGCTCGCTGCGCCACATCGCCGAGACGATCGACGCCGTGATGATCGCCGAGGGTATCGAGCACGTCGAGGATGTGGCGGCCCTGCGCGACCTGGGCCTGCGCTACGGCCAGGGTTACTACATGGCGCGCCCGGCGCCGCCGTTCGTGTCGCTGGGAGATGATGTTCGCGCCGAGCTCCGCGCGATCACTCCGAACGTCCAGACCTCTCGGCTCGTACCGCAGGATGAAGACGATGAGGACGAGGATCGCGAGCTCGCGATCCCGCGGACCCCGAGCACGCAGGTGAGCCGCGCCCCGGGGATCGCCAGCGGCTCCAAGAACGGGATCCCGCGCAATGCCTTCGGTCGCCCGGAGGACGAGATCACCAGCGACTTCACGCTCCGCGAGGCCGAGCGCCCGCGGCCGCGCGCGTCGCAACCGCTGGTGTCCGCCGACGGCACGCAAGACCAAGCGTGGAAGCCGCTCGTCGACGAAGAGGGTACCAATCCCGGGCAGCCGCTGCTGGATGCCCTCAGGAACCCAGAAAACACCCCCGACGGCGAGCGCGGAGGAGGGCGGCCGGGTTTAAACTGACGCCCGATGGACCGAAACGCGTTCCACAAGCTCCTCGCGTTCGGGATCGAGCGCGGGGTCTCCGACATTCACTTCGAGGTCGGGTATCCTCCTCACTACAGGCTCCACGGCGAGCTGCTCGGCGCGATCAAGGTGCCGCCTCTGTCGGCCCAGGACACCGAGGCCATCGCGCGGATGATCCTCGAAGATCGCAACATCACCGTCGACTTCACGCGCCGGTTCACCGAGATCGACGTCTCGTACTCGCTCGCCCAGCGCGGTCGGTTCCGCTCGTCGATCTTCCGCCAGCGCGGCGCGGTCGGCATCGTGATGCGCCTGATCCCGATCCAGGTGCTGTCGCTCGAGCAGCTCAACCTGCCGCCCATCCTCGCCGAGATCGCTGATGCGCGCCGCGGCATGGTGCTGATCACTGGCGCCACCGGTAACGGCAAGACCACCACGATGGCCGGAATGATCCGGTACATCAACGAGACCCGGCACGCGCACATCGTCACGATCGAAGACCCGATCGAGTTCATCCACGAGCCGCAGAAGTGCATGATCATCCAGCGCGAGGTCGGTGCGGACACCGAGAGCTTTCGCGACGCGATGACCGCGGCGATGCGGCAGGATCCCGACGTGATCCTCGTCGGCGAGATCCGTGATCGCGAGACCGCGTCGACGGCGCTCAAGGCCGCCGAGACCGGTCACCTCGTGGTGAGCGCGATCCACACGCCCGACACGGTGGCGACGATCCAGCGCTACGTCGGCCTGTTCGAGACCGATGCGCAGGACGTGGTCCGCGATCGGCTCGGTGACTGCTTGCAGGCGATCGTCTCGCTCCGTCTGCTCGCGAGCAAGGATGGACGACGTCGGATCCCCGCCGTCGAGATCCTGCGCGTGACCCGGACGATCCGCGAGTGCATTCGCTCGGGTCGCATGAACGAGATCCCCGAGCTCATCCGCAAAGGCCGCGATCTCTACTCGATGCAGCTGTTCGATCAGCACTTGATCGATCTCGTGAACAGCGGCCTGATCTCGATGGAGACCGCGATCTACGCGTCGTCGAACCCCGAAGAGTTCGAGCGCGCACTCCGCGTCGAGTAGCCCGCGCGGCAAAGCCGCGAGGACCGGCAGAGCGAGAGCGAAGCTCGAGCTCAGCGCGAGCGACGCGTGGGCGGCGTGGCGGTCGTGTTGCCACGCGGCGGAGGGTTTCCCGGCGGCGGCGAGGTCCGGGTGGTCGGCGCAGGCGCCTGGCGCGTCGGCGGCGGGCTCGGGCGGTACGCGCCACCCGAGGGTGGTGCCGGTGGCTGGTAGGTCGAGCCACCCGCGGGCGGGGCCGGCGGTTGATACGTCGACGGACGTCCACCCGGCGGCTGATACGTCGACGGACGTCCACCCGGCGGCTGATACGTCGAGCCACCGGCGGGCGGAGCCGGCGGTTGGTACGTCGACGGACGTCCACCTGGCGGTTGATAGGTCGCGCCAGGGTGCTGCTGGTTGCTGCCTCCGACCGGCGGCGTGTACGTGCCGGTCGGGCGTCCGCCTGGAGGTTGATAGGTCGAGCCGCCGGTGGGCGGCTGATACGTCGGGCGACCACCGCCAGGAGGTTGATAGCTAGACCCACCCGAAGGCGGCTGATACGTCCCGGGGTGACCGGCGGGCGGCTGATACGTCGAGCCGCCGGCGGGCGGCTGATACGTCGAGCCACCCGCGGGCGGCTGAGGCGTGGGCGGTTGATAGGTCGAGCCGCCCCCGGGAGGCTGATAGGTACCTGGGTGACCGGCGGGAGGCTGATAGGTCGAGCCGCCGGTCGGAGGCGTGTACGTGCCGCCGCTCGGGGGCGTCCCGGTCGGATACGATCCACTGCTGGTCGGATACTGCGTGTTCGAGCCGCCAACCGGGGGCGTGTACGTGCCGGTGCTGCCTCCGGAGGGCGGGCGCGTTCCACCCGGATACTGCGTGTTCGAACCGCCGACCGGGGGCGTGTACGTCCCGACGGGATTACGCGTTCCGCCCGGCGGGCGATAGCCACCGCCTCCGACCGGAGGGGTGACGACCGAGGGGCGGCCATCGCGATGATCGCGCACGTTCCAGCCCTGCGGGATCCGATCGCGGCTCGACCAGTAACCGGGCTGGTACACGTACCCGCCGCCGGCGTAGTCGTAGTACGGCTGCACGTAGACATAGCCGACCTGCTCGCGCTCCCAGCGACCGCTGACCCACACCCACTCGTAGCCGTTCCAGTGCCACGAGCCGTCGATCCAGACGCTGCCGTCGCCGGGCGACCCGGTCATCTGCTCGTAGAGTGGCTCCGGTGGCATCGTGGCAACCGCGTAGGGAGACGGCTGACCGACGGAGACATTGGTGGAAACACCGATGCCCCTGCTCGGGTAGTAACCGCCATTCACAGGGCGTGAAGAATCGGTGACCAAACACGCCTGCGTTGCGAGGACGAGTCCGGCTGCGCCAATCCATTTCAGCGATTTCCGCATGCTGTTCTCCTCGTGAGGGCTATTGCGACCGCGAAGCCACCCAGTGCTTCACAGTCTAGTTGACGGGTTGGGCTGTCACAAGTACACAGAACAGCGATGAAAACAGCCGCTTCGAGCGTCCGGTCTCCCGGACAGCGCAGGCTCGAGAACGAGGTTGCTGTCATCCACGATCCGGGGGGGCTGCAAGACGAGGACCGCCGCCGTCGTGGTCTCGCCGAAACGCTGGAGTCATGGCGCTGGCACTGAGCTCTCGCCGGTCGACGGTTGCCACCGTCGCGAGCGCGCTCGCCGCGATGGCGGTGGCCGCCGCGGTCGCCGGTCGGAGCTGCCGGGTGTCGTCGCCGGGCCCCGAGGCGGCGGTGCGCGACATGCTGCAGGCCGCGAAGGCGGGCGATGCCGACACGGTGCTCGCGCTGCTGACCCCGGCGACGCGTGCACGGCTCGACGTCGAGGCACGGCGTGCCACCGACTATGTCGGAGCCTCGATCCGGTTCACCGCGAAGGACCTCGTCAGCATCGGCAACTCCGATGGCACCACGGCCGCGACCGAGATCACCGTCGTCGAAGAGCAGGGCGATCGCGCGGTCGTCCTCGTGATCTCGCCCTCGGGCCGGTCGCGCATGGATCTGGTACGCGTCGAGGGCCGCTGGCGGGTCGAGATCCCGCAGTACGGTGCGGCCGAGTAGCCATGCCGAACCGTCCCTGGCCGTCGACTGAGAAGCACGATCTCGTGGAGACCCTCCACGCCACCAAGGTCGTCGATCCGTATCGCTGGCTCGAGGACGAGCATCATCCCGACGTCCAGCAGTGGATGACCGAGCAGGACCACTACGCGCGCGCGGAGCTCGCGAAGCTGCCGGGCCGCAGCGAGCTCGCAGATCGGTTGAAGTCGCTGTTCTACTACGACGCGGTCGGTGCGCCGACGCATCGCAAAGGTCGGTTCTTCTTCGCGCGCAAGCACGCCGACAAGGAGAAGACGATCGTCTACTGGAAACAGGGCGAGACCGGCGCGGAGCACGTGCTGTTCGATCCCAACGCTTGGAGCGCCGACGGCTCGACCGGGCTCGGCGGTTGGTGGCCGAACCTCGACGGCACCTACGTCGCGTACTCGATCAAGGAGCACAACTCCGACGAGACCGTGACGCACGTGATCGACCCGGCGACCGGCACCCAGCTGCCGGAGGTGATCGCGGGGACGAAATACACGTCGAGCCTGTCGTGGACGCCCGACGGCAAGGGCTTCTACTACACATGGGTCCCTCCGGTCGGCGGCACGGTGACCGTCGCGGAGCGGCCCGGGTTCGCCGAGCTCCGTTACCACGCGCTCGGCAGTGATCCGGCGAACGATCCGGTGATCCACGAGGCGACGCGCAACGCCGAGACGTTCCTCCACGGCGGGATCTCGCAGGATGGCCACTGGCTGTTCGCCGGGATCTCGCACGGCTGGAATTCGTCCGACCTCTACTTCAAGGATGCGCGCGAGCCCGCGGCCCCCTGGATCACCCTCGTCGAGGGGGTCGATGCCAGCTTCGATCTCGAGATCTGGCGCGACCAGTTCTACGTCAGGACCAACGACGGCGCGGCGCGCTACCGGATCTTCAAGGTCTCACCGACGCAGCCCGCGCGCGCGGCCTGGCGCGAGCTGATCCCGCAATCGGACGCGACGCTGCAGGGCCTGGCGATCGTCGGCGAGCACCTGATCCTGACGTACCTGCGCAACGCTGCGAGCGAGGTCGTCGTCCACGACCTCGACGGCAAGCGGGTGCGCGAGGTCGAGTTGCCGCCGCTCGGCACGTCGGGCGGGATCTCCGGAAACCCGGACGAGGACACTGGCTACCTGGCGTACACGTCGTTCACCTCGCCGCAGATCATCTACCGGATCTCGATCCAGACCGGCAAGGTCTCGGAGTGGACGCGGGTCACCCTGCCGATCGACACCGAGGCGATGGTCACCGACCAGGTGTTCTATGCGTCGAAGGATGGCACCCGGATCTCGATGTTCATCATCCACGGCAGGGATGCCAAGCGGGACGGCAAGAACCCGACGGTGCTCAACGGCTACGGCGGCTTCAACGTCGACCTGACCCCCGGGTTCGCGGCGTCTCGCGCGGTCTGGGTCGAGCGTGGTGGCGTGTACGCGATCCCCAACCTGCGCGGCGGCGGCGAGTACGGCGAGGACTGGCATCGCAGCGGCATGCTGCTCGTGAAGCAGAACACGTTCGACGACTTCATCGCTGCCGCGGAGTACCTCGTGCAAGAAGGCTGGACGTCGCGCGAGCACCTCGCGATCTCGGGCGGCTCCAACGGCGGGCTCCTCGTCGGTGCCGCGATGACGCAGCGCCCCGATCTGTTCAAGGCGGTCGTCTGCGCGGTGCCGCTACTCGACATGCTGCGCTATCAGCTGTTTGGCTCGGGCAAGACCTGGGTGCCGGAGTATGGCTCGGCCGAGGATCCGACGCAGTTCTCCGTGCTGCACGCGTACTCGCCATATCGACGCGCCGTCGATGCCGGGCCGACGAAGTACCCCGCGGTGCTGCTGGACTCCGCCGACCACGATGACCGCGTCGATCCGATGCACGCGCGCAAGCAAGCAGCGGTGCTGCAGCACCACCAGCTCGGGGATGCGCCGATCTTGCTACGCATCGAGCGCAACGCCGGGCACGGTGGCGCCGACATGGTCAAGCAGCAGGTCGAGCGCGTCGCCGATCAGCTCGCGTTCCTCGACAGCCAGCTGCGGTGATGCCAGCTGCGGTGATAACCCCCACGCCGGGGAAGGAATCTGCGGCAGTGCTCTGTTATCACCGCCACATGAGGTTTGCCTGGATCATCGCCGCGGCGTCACTCGCCTGCGGATGCCCGCATAACGGTTCGTACTCGCAGCCGGCGACGCTGCCGACCGCCAAGGACGTGGTCGCGCGGCTCGCGAAGCTGCGCGCGTCGCGGACTTCGTTTCGCGTGCAGACCACGATGGACTACTGGCTCGGCAAGCAGCGGGTGAAGGGCAAGGTCCGTGTCATGGGCACGTCGAAGCGGCAGGTCCGGTTCAACGCGATCAAGCCCGACGACACCGTGCTCGTCGACATGGCCTGCAACGGCACCGACTTCACGTTCGTCGACCAGCAGAACAACTGCCAGCTCGCGGGGCCGTGCGACAAGACCTCGATCGCGTCGCTGCTACGGGTCGAGCTCGAGCCCGACGACTTCCACTCGTTCGCGCAGGGCGTGCCGCCGGTCATCGAGGGCGCCGACGGTACGGTGACGTGGGATGCCAAGCACGGCCAGGAGCGCGTGACGCTCGAAGGGCCGGCAGGCAAGCAGGTGATCGTGATCGACGCGCGCGACAACCACTTCGACGTCGTCGCGGCCGAGCTCCGCGATCCGGCCGGCAAGGTCGTATGGTCGGTCGAGAACAGCGATTTCCACGACGTCAAGGACGTTGCGGGTACCCCCCAGCGGGTGCCCGGCAAGACCCGGTTCAAGAATCCCCGCCAGGAAGCTGACCTGCTAGTAGACTGGCTGGACGAGGAACGAGCCATCAACCTCGAGATCGATGCCGCGAAGTTCACGGTGCCTATTCCGAGCGGCCTATCATCGTGCAATGGGGGCTCGATCTCGCCCTGAACGGCGTGCGATCGTTGGAGGATCGGTGTGGCGAACGTGATGAGATGGGAACCGGTACGACGTGAGCACGGACGGTCCCCACCGGCGGAACGAGCGCATGGCGCGTGACGATCTCGACGCGACGCGCGTCGAGCGGGCCGATCCACTCATGGGTGCGGTGCTCGACAATCGGTTCCGCATCGAGTTCCGGCTCGCGGCCGGTGGGTTCGGTGCGATCTATCGCGCGACCCACGTGAAGTCCGGCCACCAGGTCGCGCTCAAGGTCCTGCATGCCGAGCTTGCGACCTCGGATGCGAGCATCACCGCACGGTTTCGCCGCGAGGGCGCGATGCTCGAGATGCTGCGTGATCCTCACACGATCACCGCCTACGAGCTCGGTGAGGCGCCGACTGGCGAGCTCTACATCGTCATGGAGCTGCTGCATGGCGAGAGCCTGTACGAGCAGTTTCGCGCGCGCGGCGCGCTGTCCTGGCAGCGTGTCGTGGCGATCGCGCGCATGGTGTGCAGCTCGCTCGCCGAGGCGCATGCGCGCGGGATCGTTCACCGCGATCTCAAGCCGGCGAACATCCACCTCGAGGCGCGCGACGGCAACCCGGACTTCGTGAAGGTGCTCGATTTCGGGATCGCGAAGATCGTGCGCGACTCGGGGCTCGACACTGCCGAGCTGACGCAAGCGGGCCAGATGATCGGCACGTTCGACTACATGGCGCCCGAGCAGATGATCGGCGGTGAGTGCACCCACGCCACCGACATCTACACGCTCGGCGTCGTGATGTACGAGATGATCGCCGGTCGTCGCCCGTTCGCAGAGGCACAGACCCCGACGAGCATGCTGGCGGCGCTGCTGACCAGCGACCCGCCGGCGCTGGCGACGGTGGTCACGGTGCCCGCGGCACTCGACGCGATCGTCATGCGCTGCCTCCAGCGCGAGCCGCAGGACCGGTTTCCCGACGTTCACGAGCTTTCCGCTGCCCTCACGGCGGTGCTCGCCGCGGACCCGGGCCCGGCGCGCCGGATCGCCGCCACCCCGCCGCCCCAGCCGTGCGACGAAGTGACGGTGTTCGACACGCGCCCGAAAGCGGAGTCCCGCGGCGAGCCGCCGCGTCTCCGCCATGACAGCTCGCAGCAGCCGCATTCGCCCGCCTTTCGTCGCGATGGATCGCCGCCGCACGTCGTGCGCCGCGAGGGATCGGGGCCAGTGGCCACGGGGCAGGGCCCGGGCGAGGCGCGCCCCCACCCGGCGATCATCCGTCGCTCGGGGTCGCAGTCCTACTCGAGCTCGCCGCCCGACGCGCGGCGTGACCCCGCGCCGCCCCCCCTCCCCCCCGCCCACCCCGAACCCCACGGGCG
>Ga0316603_10000732_pt1 | contig 16622 bp, 16 predicted proteins | sample OWC_soil_day10_n_FD_207649 | JGI IMG/M metagenome (GOLD analysis project Ga0316603, IMG submission 207649) | Wetland soil microbial communities from Old Woman Creek delta, Ohio, United States - OWC_soil_day10_noCT | ecosystem: Environmental > Terrestrial > Soil > Wetlands | place: USA: Ohio... | reverse complement strand
ACATCACGATCGAACACGGCTACATCCACGCCCGCTGCAAGCGCCTGCAGGGCGCACGCATCGTGATGGACGTGGTCACCGTGACCGGCACCGAGAACCTGATGATGGCCGCTGCGCTGGCGGAAGGCACCACCGTGCTTGAAAACGCCGCACGCGAGCCCGAAGTGGTCGACCTGGCGCGCTGCCTGATCGCGATGGGTGCCCGGATCGAAGGCGCCGGCAGCGACATCATCACCATCCACGGCGTCGACGCGCTGCACGGCGCGGACTACTCGGTGATGGCCGACCGCATCGAGACCGGCACCTTCCTGGTGGCGGCCGCGATGACCGGCGGGCGCGTGCGGACCACCCACGCCCAGCCCGACACGCTCGACGCAGTGATGAGCAAGCTGCGCGAGGCAGGCGCCAAGGTCGAGGTGGGTCAAGACTGGATCGAGATCGAATCCGACGGCAAGCTGAAGGCGGTGGATGTGCGCACCGCGCCGCACCCGGCGTTCCCCACCGACATGCAGGCACAGTTCATGGCGATGAACACGATTGCGACGGGTGCAGCCAGCGTCACCGAGACCATTTTCGAAAACCGCTTCATGCACGTTCAGGAACTGCGCCGGCTGGGGGCCAATATCGAGGTGTCCGGCCACACCGCCCTGGTGCGCGGCGTGCCGCGGCTGGACGGTGCCATCGTGATGGCCACCGATCTGCGCGCCTCCGCGTGCCTGGTGCTGGCCGGCCTGGTGGCAGCGGGCGAGACCACCATCGAGCGCATCTACCACCTTGACCGCGGCTACGAGCGCATCGAGGAAAAGCTCACACAACTGGGCGCGCGCATCAAGCGCGTGCATTAACAGACGTCGAACATGAGTTATTCAGGCATCACGCTGGCCCTGTCCAAGGGCCGCATCTTTGAAGAAACGCTGCCTTTGCTGGCGGCGGCGGGGATCACGCCGACCGAGAACCCCGAGTCCTCGCGCAAGCTCATCATCGGCACCAACCGCGCCGACGTGCGGCTGATCATCGTGCGCGCCAGCGACGTCCCGACCTACGTGCAGTACGGCGCCGCCGACCTCGGCATCGCCGGCAAGGACGTGCTGAACGAGCACGGCGGCAACGGCCTGTATCAGCCGCTCGACCTGCAGATCGCCAAGTGCCGCATGATGGTCGCAGTGCGCGAAGGCTACGACTACGCTGGAACGGTGAAGCAGGGCGCGCGCATCCGTGTCGCCACCAAGTATGTCAACGCGGCGCGCGACCACTTCGCGTCCAAGGGCGTGCACATCGACCTCATCAAGCTGTATGGCTCGATGGAACTCGCTCCGCTGGTCGGGCTGTCCGACGTCATCGTCGACCTCGTCTCCACCGGCGGCACCCTCAAGGCCAACGGCCTGGTCGCAGTGGAACACATCAGTGACATCAGCTCGCGGCTGGTGGTGAACCAGGCTGCGCTCAAGTTGAAGCGCAATCTGATTCAGCCGGTGATCGACGCGTTTGCATCGGCGATTGGAACGGCAGCGACGTGATCGTTATTCGGAGTCATCGTTAAGATGACCCCAGTCTGGCTCAAGTTTCTGCCTGCCTGCCTGCGGGCGAGGATCGAGCATCGTCGCAATCTCCAGAATGCGCTCACAAATACAGGTTGGTTGTTTGGCGACAAGATTCTGCGCATGGGGGTGGGGCTGCTTGTCGGCGTATGGGTGGCGCGCTACCTAGGGCCTGAGCAATTTGGGCTCATGAACTACGCGATGGCCATCGTTGCGCTTTTCGGAGCGATAGCCGGTCTGGGGCTGAACGGCATCGTCGTGCGTGACCTGGTGCAGAAACCCGAAGGAACCCACCTCACCCTGGGCACGGCCTTCGTGCTGCAGTTGATCGGTGGCTTCGTGGCTTTCGTCCTGGCTGTCGCTGCGATCAGCATCATGCGGCCGACTGACGATCTCGCCAGGACAATGGTCGCGATATTGGGGTTCGCCCTGGTATTCAAGGCGGCCGAGGTGGTGAAGTACTGGTTTGAATCCCAGGTCAAATCCAAGTACGCCGTATGGGCGGAAAGTGGCGTCTTCCTCGTCCTGGCCGCAGTCAGAGTCGTCCTGATCCTGAACCAGGCGCCGCTACTGGCCTTTGTGTGGGCCGCACTGGCAGAAACTGCATTGGCCGGGGTGTTTTTGCTGCTGATCTATTCGAGGAAAGTTGGAGCCCTGTCGCGCTGGAGCGCAAGTTTGTCCCGTGCGAAAGGTTTGCTCATGGAAAGCTGGCCGCTGATTCTTGGGTCCATGGCTTCCATGATCAACATGAGAATGGACCAGGTGATGCTCGGATCGATGGCCAACAATGCGGTCGTCGGCAACTATTCTGCAGCAGTGCGTTTGGCAGAGGTATGGCTCATAGTTCCGGGCATCATTGGCTCGTCGATCTACCCTGCTATCATCGCGGCAAAAGGAAAAAGCGAGGAGCTGTATCGGCAGAGAATTCTGCACACCACAAGATTAATGGCTGCAGGCGTGCTGCCTTTGGCTGTAATCATTTCCCTGCTGTCCGATCAAATTGTCCATCTTGTCTACGGCCAGCAATACGCTTTCGCCGGAAATTATCTGGCAATTTATATTTGGACCGGCGTGCCCTATTTGGTTTTTTTCGTATTGAACCAGATGTTTTATATAGAAGGGCTGCTGAAAATCGGTTTTTTCGTGTCCGTTTTTTCTGTTTCCCTAAATCTGATGCTCAATTTCATATTGATACCAATGTTCGGGGGCATGGGGGCGGCTGTCTCGACGTTGATAGCGGCCATAGGGTCGACGCTTCTCTCTTTATTTATCCTTAACTTAAAAACCCGAATTTTTTCTTAAAAGTAAGCAACACCTTCCCCTATGAAATTCATTGTCTTCTTGCTGAAAAAGGTCCGCGATTTGGCCGAAGTCGCGACGGATACAGAGATATCTTTCAAGATAAGGCCCCGTGTAAAAATCAGGCTGCACCCGAATGCGGTGTCGGATGGCAGCGCAATGGCGCTTTACGCGGATCTCACGGAGAAGTTCTGCACGTTCAAACCGTCGAACGTATTCGAAATCGGTGCAAATTATGCTCAAGATGCAGAATACCTGAGGAAGCGGTTTGGACTGAAGGAGTCCGATATTTATATTTTCGAGCCGCATTCGGCAATCATCAAAGCCGTAAGGGAACTCTACAATTTTAATACTTATGACCTCGCAATCTCGAATCACAATGGCAGAGCCATGTTCCATGCCATAGACATAGAAAATAATGAATATCGAAACAGCGGCATCTCCTCACTTAAAAGGGGATTGACGACCGATAGTCGAAATTTTATTGATATCGAAGTGGAAGTGGTCAGAATGGATGCTTTCATCCGCGAGAACGAGATCGGATCCATTGACTTTCTCAAACTCGATGTGGAAGGCGCCAATTACGAAGTGCTGGAAGGGTTTGGTGACGAACTTTCGAGGGTGAAGGCTATACAAGTTGAAGGCGAGTACCGGCAATACTGGGAAGGCCAAAAGCTTTATTGGGATATCGAACAGCTTCTGAAGCAAAACAATTTCGAATTGGTGCATTTCTCCTTATCGGACGACGGCGTGCAGTCTGATTCGTTCTGGGTTCAGAAGCGCTACATTGCCAGAGCGGTAAACGATGGGCTTTGAGAAAAAGAACAATGCCGTCGTGTTTGGCTTGACTGCCGATCATGTCTTCGCGGTTGCGTGCGTGATGATGGACATCAGGCGGCTATCCCCCGGCCTGGTCGACGAGGTCGTCATCATTCATGACGGCATCAGCGAAAAGGACCGGAGGTTACTCCGGGCAATTCTTCCAACCCGCTTCATAAAATATAACTTTCCGCTGAACAGCCGCAGGGTACTCAACGCGCCGGCGGTGCGGCAGTTCACCAAGATGGTTTTTACCAAGTTCGAGTGCCTCAGGCTATTGGACAACTACAAGAATGTCATGTGGCTGGACTATGACATGGTGGTCAAGCAAAACATCGCGGAACTTTTCGCACCCAGTGAGACTGGCATCAAAATGATGCCGAGTGGCCTTCCGGTCAGGGGACAGTTGCATGAGGGAGTCAGCGAATATGATATGGAAGCGGAAGGGATCTGTGCCTGCATATTCGTTTTTCAGGACCACCTGAAGAATTACAAGGAGATGCATCAATTCTGCTACGCGAAGCTGGAAAAGTATGGGGAAATCCTGTACATGCCCGAGCAGGCCATTTTTGATTTCATGATTCAGGAATACCGACTGAAGCCGGATCCCATCGATGTCAGTCTGTATTCGCCGCACCCGACTGATCCTGTGCACGCTGAACACGCAAGAATCATCCATGCGTATGGCCAGCCAAAGTTCTGGAACGGTCTGCATAACGAGCAGTGGGAAAGAAATTATCAGGCTTGGTTAGACATGGGTGGAACAAAATACAGAAAAAAAACAGTGTTCGAAAAGGCGCTATCCAGATTTAGGGCGGGTGTCCTGCGATTGTCGGCGCAAATTGGCAGGCAGTAAGGAAGGCCGACATGCTCTTACGTGCTCTGGAGAAAACCTATGATCGACTCATGGAGAGGAAGAGATATTCCAAGTTTGTAAAAGAATTTAGATCTAGGAATGCGCACAATCAGATTTTTCCGGGGACACGTTTCCCTATTGATATCGTGAACATTGGTTCTTTTTCATATGGTGAGCTCAACCTCTTTGCATATGATCCGGGCAACAAAGTCGACGGTCTCAAAATTGGCAGTTTTGTGTCAATTTCTAGCAATGTGAGATTTCTGCTTCATGAGAACCATCAGATCGATACTTTTACGACTTTTCCACTAAGATCTGTGTTGCTGGGTAAACCATTTGCCTGCGACATGAGGGCCCGGGGGCCGATTGCTATCGACGACGAGGTGTGGATTGGGCACGGTGCGACCATTTTGTCGGGCGTCAGCATTGGTAAGGGCGCGATCATTGCTGCTGGTGCCGTCGTGATTAAGGATGTGCCACCATACGCTGTCGCGGGGGGCGTGCCGGCACGAATAATTAAATACAGGTTTGATCAAGATGCGCGCGATAGGCTGTTTCGCATGAGGCTTAGTGACATCCCTCGGGAGGAAATCATCCAAAACATGGATCTGTTCTACAGACCGATCGATTCGGATCAGCTTGGGAGACTGGAGAGCCTGTTTGAGAGGGCGCGCAGTGGCAGAACTTAGCGGCGATCGATCAGCAGTTTATCAGGTCGACCTCAGTGCCAGGAGCGAGAACGACGCCCGGATAATCGCAAAAAATTATGTGCCGAACCACTCATTGGTCCTGGATGTCGGCTCGGCCTGTGGCGATTTTGGCTTGTTGCTTCAGCGAGAGAAGAACTGCCACGTCCACGGTATGGAGTTCAGCCAAGCGAGCATCGAGATTGCAGAGAAAACCCTCGCTTACTCAAGAATCCACCAAGTTGATCTGAACAGTTTTGACGAGGATAGGTTTGAGCAGTACACAGGCTACTTCGACTGCATTGCACTGCTGGACGTGCTCGAGCATGTTGTCGATTCTAGTCGCGCCCTTCGCGGCTTGAAACGCTTTCTGAAGCCCGACGGTTTCTTCGTCATCTCGCTTCCCAATGTGGCTTTCGGTGACATTAAGCTGCAACTGCTTGCGGACAATTTCATCTATACCGAGACAGGAATTCTGGATGAGACGCATGTGAGATTTTTCACGCATCGGTCAATAGCAGAGTATTTTGCAGAGCAGGGTATCGAGATTCTTGATTGCTCTGCGAAAGTTGAGGATATTGAATGGAAATCGAGTGGTGCCCCGAACCGCATTAAAAGATACATTTCGAGCGATCCCCATTCGTTCGTTTACCAGTACGTATTCACCGCCAGGCCATCGATTCTAGATCAGTCTGCACTCAAGGGGGTCAATGCTTCTAGGATGAGGATAAGTTGGGTGGAAATTAATCCCCATCTTCGGGTCATTCGCCTCCGAAGATTAATAGATAACATATTTCCGGTTGGCTCTACTTGGAGGCGCGCTGCAATTAAAATCCGCAACGCACTGCACCGCTCGCAGGCCAAAGATTAAAACGTGGTTGATGCGATAAATCGCTTTTGTTTAGATTTGGCACCATGAAGAAGTTGTTAACGCTTTGCATCCCGACCTATAAAAGAGAGAAATCACTTCGGCGGTGTATAGACTCGGTTTTGGCTCAGGTCAAAAAAAGCGGTCTGGCTGACGACGTGGGTGTGTTCGTTGCAAACGACGCATCGCCGGATGGCACCAAAGCGCTTCTTGAAGGGTACCGGAACGTAAATTATTTCCGGGCCGTAAACCGAGAAACAAATCTCGGCATGAGCGCTAACATCAAGAACATGCTCGAAGAAGTAACGCAACAAAGCGATTACCAGTTGATCATCACTGATGACGATTTTCTTGAGGCAGATGCATTGGCTGAGATCGTTGCGACGCTCCAAGTCTATCGTAATCGAGAACCGCCAGTTGCCGCCATCTGGACTCCCCGCTATTCGTATACGGAAGACGGGACTTTGCATTGTGTCGTGTGTGATCCATTTCGTGGAGATTTTTCTGTATTACCTTCCGCATTCAGCGCTGGCAGGTATATGGAAAACGGATTTGTTTTGTCTGGATTAATTATTTATGGCAATCAAATCGATTTTGATTTCTGGGGACGCTATGCAGAGAATGCCTATTTTCCGTCAATTTGTTTTGGAGATATTGTCCATAGATGTGGCGCGCAGTTCTGGAAGAAGAGCATTGTTCATCATACGGTGCTGAATGAGTGTCATTGGGAGCGGTGGGGGAAAAACGATGTCGTGATCGAACTGAGGCTCTTTTCCGATTACGTTGGTCAATACGCCATCATGGCGGGCAGGATGGGCAATTTTCTTCAAAAAGTGCAGTTCTATTTCGGGGCTTTCCCCAGCATCTACCGGGCGGTGGCCGGACTGTTAGTCTCCGACAAACTGAAGGTGGAGAGAGGCGTTGTGTTGGACGCCATTCGCGATCTCGCTCGTCAACGTCGCTTAGAGCTTCCCTCTCCCCTTTACCAACTGGTGATCACGGCCTTGGCCGTCAATATGGGCATGGCCGCGGCGAAGAGTGCAAGCTTCCGTATTTTTTCCGCGCTCAGCCCGGATAGGCGCAAGAGAGAACACTATCGAGCCAGGTGCCGTGCGCATAGCGATTCACTGCGGGCGTCTACGTTGGTGCTGAAGCTTATTTTGGCGTGAAGGTTCAAGAAATTGTTGCTACAAAAGTGGCCTGTGGTGTACCTATGTCGCACGTCATTAGAGAGTTTTCGATAAGCGATGTGCGGGATATTCGGTTTTGTTGGCAAGCTTCATCCGGAACAAGCGGCGCTTTGCCTTGACACGCTGGCCCATCGGGGCCCGGATGGCTCTGGAATGTGGCGGCATGGGAACATCACGCTAGGTCATCGCCGGCTTTCCATTCTTGATCTCTCCGAGGGAGGGCGCCAACCCATGGCTTATGGGGGTGGGCGTTACGTCATTACCTTCAACGGTGAAATTTACAATTTTGTCGAACTTCGGGGAGAACTTGAGGTGCTGGGCCATCGTTTTCAAAGCGGCTCCGACACCGAGGTTGTTTTGGCGGCTTTTGCAGCGTGGGGCGAAGGCTGCCAGGAGCGTTTCAACGGAATGTGGGCATTCGCCATCTGGGACCGCAGCGAGAACGCCATCTTCCTGTCCAGAGACCGCTTTGGGAAGAAGCCGCTCTTTTACACGACCTTGCCTAATGGAGAGTTTGCCTTTGCCTCTGAAATGAAGGCATTGATGCCGTTGCTAGGCGAGGTTCGTGCCAATCGTGCATTGGTCATGGATCACACCCGCATTTTTACTTATGAGGCAACCGAGGAATGTGTGATTGAAGGCATTCAACGCTTTCCTGCCGGACATTGCGGATGGCTGCGCGAAGGCCGGCTGACGAAAAGAAGGTGGTGGTGCACGCTCGATCGGCTTCCCACTATTCCGTATCGTTATGAAGAGCAGGTTGAGCTGTTCCGGGAATTGTTTGTCGATGCCTGCCGTCTTCGCATGCGGAGCGATGTGCCGCTGGGGACCGCTCTCAGCGGCGGTCTGGACTCCAGTGCGACAATCTCGACCATGTCGCACATTGCGCGGCATGGAGGGACGTCGCGGATGGGGGGGAGTTGGCAACACGCGTTTGTCGCATCCTTTCCGGGCACACCGTTGGATGAAGTCCGTTACGCACGTATGGTGACGGACCACATCGGTATCGAGGCTAGCGTGATTGAGATCAATCCGCTGGAGGCGATGCATGAACTCGAGAGGTATTTCTACCTGTTTGAGGAACTCTACATTACGAGTCCGATTCCGTTCATGCGTACCTATGGTGCTGTCAAGTCTGCCGGCATTTCCGTCACGCTTGATGGCCACGGTGCGGACGAGCTATTCGGTGGATATACGTTTGACTATCTGATCGCGCTGAGGGACGCGGGCCTAAATTTGCGCCAAGCGCATCAGATCGCGACGACGTATTACGATAGCTGGCCGGAGGATACAGAGCAATTCGCCAAGTTGCCGTCAAAGATGCGGTTCATTGCCGGACAGCACGTGCGTCATATTGCGCGGAAGGCGCTTGGTCGGGCGCGGGATGCAAACAGTCGGGATGCGAGTCATCCTGCCTGGAAGGACCTCGGACATCTGAACCGCCAGCTTTACATTTCCACCCATGAATCAATTTTGCCAACGCTGCTCCGAAATTATGATCGGTACAGCATGGCCAATAGTGTTGAGATCCGGATGCCGTTCATGGACCACCGCATTGTCTCTTTTGCGTTTTCTCTGCCGTGGCAGTCCAAAATCCGAGGGGGGTTTTCTAAGGCTGTGGTAAGGGATGCCGTAGCGCCTTTCATGCCGCCTCAAGTAACCTATCGAAAAACAAAGATTGGCTTCAACTCCCCCATCGTCGACTGGATGAAGGGGCCTCTTAAAGGCTATTTTCTGGACCTGGTCGCAAGTCGTTCGTTCCGTGAGTGTGACCTGATCAACGCTGACGAAACGGCTCGCGCCATCAATCATGTCATCAAAACGCGCGCTGCGAGTTTCTCTGACGGCGAGCGAGCGTGGACGATGCTGACACCGTATTTGTGGGAGCGGGCGATGCTTGGAAGGCCCGCGGTCAATCGTACTTTAAGAGCGCTATGAATGTCGGCATCCACTCTGGCCCCCGTCGCCTTATTTGTATACAACAGGCCCGAACACACCCGCCAGACGATTGAGGCGCTCGCCTCCAATCCTGAGGCGGCATTGACTCGTCTGTACGTATTCTCAGACGCCGCGAAGAGCGATGACGCAGTGCCTGCCGTCGCCGCGATCAGGAGTTACTTGCGTACGATCGAGGGATTCGGGCATGTCGAAGTTGTTGAGCGTGACGTCAACTTCGGACTCGCTCGTTCGATCATCGACGGAGTCACGCGCTTGTGCCAAGACTACGGGCGCGTGATTGTCCTCGAGGACGATTTGGTGACTTCGCCTTATTTCCTGCGCTATATGAATGACGCCCTTGATCTTTACGCAGACGAAGAGCGGGTCATGCATGTGTCTGGAAGCGCGTATCCCATTGGTCCGTTCAGCTGGCACGCGGACACCTATTTCTTACGTGTCCCGCTCTGCTGGGGGTGGGGCACCTGGGGAAGGGCTTGGGATAAGTTTGAAAAAGACCCGGCGGTGATGCAGAAATTCGACACTGCGATGATCAAGTCATTTAATTTTGATGACACATACAATTACTGGCAGCAGCTTGAATTGAATCAGGCTGGAAAGATAAATACCTGGTTTGTATTCTGGTATGCGCAGATTTTCGTGCGCAAGGGGCTAGCATTGTTTCCGGCCGTCTCATTGGTGCGAAATATCGGGCATGATGGCACCGGGGTTCATTGTGGTGAGACTACTGTTTATGATATGGAACTGTCTACCAAGCGGTTAAGTGTGCTCAAAATACCACTCGAGGAATCCACTAAGGCATTTGTGGCACATAAGAAATATTTCAGGAAGATATCCCCCTCGTTGGCTCGCCGGATATTCACACGAACGAGACGCCTCTTGTCTGGATTGCGGGCGAGCATCAATGGTTAAGGGGGTGCTCAAAAATCCCTTGAGCCTGTGGTTGAGGTGGCTTTGGCACAAGTCCTTTCTTGAAAGAAAGCACAAGAGTCTCAGCCTGGGCTTTATGTCGCGTACCGAGAATTGTCGCTTTGGTCAGAATAACGTCATTTATGACGATGTTGTTTTGAGCAATGTTGCTTTGGGGGATCTTGCATACGTCAGCTACGGTTGCAGAATACATAACACGACCATAGGGAAGTTTTCCTGTGTGGGGCCGGAAGTATTGTGTGGCTTGGGTACGCATCCCTCAAGGGACTTTGTTTCCGTGCACCCGGTTTTCTATTCGCCGCTCGCGCAAAGCGCAATCACATTTGTTTCGGAAGCGTGTTTTGAGGAGTTCAAGCCCATCGTGATCGGCCACGACGTCTGGGTTGGCGCACGAGCCATCATTTTGGATGGCGTCACCATCGGCAACGGCGCAATCGTCGGGGCAGGCGCGGTGGTGACCTCGGATGTGCCACCTTACGCAGTTGTGGGTGGAGTGCCAGCAAGAATCATCCGGTATCGTTTGGCACCGGACCAAATCGATACGCTGGAAACGAGCCAATGGTGGGATTGGAATATCCAGCGTTTGAAAGAGAATCACCATCTATTCCGGGACGTTGATAAATTCATTTCATTTCTGGAAAAGTGTTAGTCCTTCTGCGCAACGTAATGACACAATTGACATGCCTCTAAAAAAAACTGTTCGCAATGCGTTGCGCCACCTCGGATACGACCTGCACCGTTATCACCCTTCCGTTTCACCGTCCGCGCAACTCGGCTCGATACTGAATTTCCTAGAGATCGACCTGGTGCTGGATGTCGGGGCTAACGAGGGGCAATTCGGGCAGCAATTGAGGGAACTGGGATATTGCGGGCATATCGTCTCCTTTGAGCCGCTTTCCGAACCACGGCAGAAGTTGCTCGCAGCGAGTCGCAATGACCGTTTGTGGGATGTGGCGGAGCAGGCGGCCTTGGGGGATGTCGCAGGCGAAATTGAAATACACATTTCTGCGAATTCCGTCAGCAGTTCAGCATTGCAAATGCTGCCGGCACACGTACAAAGTGCACCGGACTCCGGCTTTGTCGGCGTGGAGAGGGTTCCGATCAAAAGACTGGATGATCTAACAGAAGCTGTTCTAGGAAAGCGCAAAAACGCTTTCTTAAAAATTGATACCCAAGGATATGAGGACCGCGTGCTCAATGGTGCGAGCGTAACGCTTGGCCGCTTGGCAGCGGTGCAGCTTGAGCTATCACTGGTGCCGCTTTACAAAGACCAGATGCTTTATCGCGAAATGATCGAGCGTATGAGCACCCTGGGGTTCGAGATGTGGGCAGCGTGGCCGGCATTTGTTGATCCTGAGAGCGGGCGTTCGCTCCAACTGGATGCGACGTTCGTCAGATGTGGGCACCGCTAGCTTCGCAGGCCAATCGGAAATAAATGGCACACAGTGGCTTCGGATACGCGCCGGGATTTCGTGATTCATCCCGGGCTGGATTTGTGCTGATAAATCGATAAACATTAAATCTTGTGGCCCCATGAACTTGCACTCGATCTCCATCATCACGGTGACTTTCAATGCACGCGGTCAATTACAGGGACTGATCGAAAGCCTGCGTGCGCAGACCGATCAGAATTTCGAGTGGGTGGTGGTGGACGGAGCATCGACGGATGGCACGGTCGACATGATTAAGTCGGCCGGTGGTGTCGTAAGCCACTGGATTTCCGAGCCTGACTGTGGAATTTATGACGCCATGAACAAGGCGTTGAAGCTGGCGAGCGGGCAGTACTATCTGGTTTGTGGCGCGGATGACCGGCTGTTCCCGAATGCGGTGGCCGATTATCGACGAGTGGCCTCACAGGCCTCGGCTGACATCGTCTCGGCTTGCGTCGAAGCGAATGCGGGCATTGTTCGGCCACTGCGTGGACAGTCCTGGCGACGTGGGCAATCCGCCTTTGTATCGCACCATTCGGTGGGGACCCTGATCAGGACAGGACTGCACCAGGAGTTCGGTTTTTATTCGCACCGTTTTCCCATCGTGGCCGACCAGTATTTTTTGAAGCGTGCCTGCATGTCGCCGAGCGTCCGGCTGGTGCCTGCTGATTTTGTTGCCGGTTATTACGCTACGGAAGGGGTTTCCGGCTCGGATGTGCCTGGCACGATGGCCGAATTTTTTCGTGTTCAACTCGAAACGGAACGGTTTCCCAGTTTGCAGGTGTTGCTCTACGGCTTGCGCCTGATGCGCCATTTCCCGAGCATTGTTGCCTACGGAAGCGCCAAACGCACGGGGGCGATGTGAGGCTGGCAGCGTCGCAAACTGCATGAGCAACCCGAATGTGCTTTTCATCACCGCCTTTCATCCAGGCGGAAAGGGTGTCATCGGTGCGGGCGAGGCGATCTGCGAGGATAGCCTGAAAGCTTTGCATGCGGCAGGCAAGGCGGTGCATGTGCTGGCCCTGGCACCGGCCAATCAAACGCTGAATCCGCAGGTGGTCAGCCTTTGCCGCTCGTATCAGACGCTCCGCCACTCGGTGGGGCAGGCATTTCTGGCGATTCTTCACGGGCTGGGCGCGGGATCGACGTTCGCGCCATGGCTGTTCACGCGAGTGAGTCCTCGGAACATCCGGGCCGCACGAGAGATCATCCAGAGAAATGCCATCGACGAGGTCTGGCTGGATTTTCCGTCGACCTTGGCTTTCGCGCCGTACCTCCGCGAACTGCCCATTGATTACTTTGCTCACGACGTCGTGGCGCAAAAGGTGGGGCGCAGCAGGATGCTTGGCTTTCTCGGTCCACAGGTACGGAAAGTCGAACAGAGCTTGTTGGCCTGCGTAAGGCGAACTTTTGTCCTGTCAGAAAAGGACAAGGAACTGCTGCAGGAGATGGCGTATCGGGGAGAAGTCGTGCTTCAGCCACCCGAACGCATCCGCATCGGCGAGGTGAGCGATGCGGTACCGGTCTCGCAGATTCTCGGGGCCTTCGCAGGGCGCAAGAACATCGTTTTCTTTGGCAGCATGAGAAGGCCAGAGAACCACTGGTCGATTGTGCATTTTCTGCTGTTCTCGTATCCAAAGATCTGGCGGTGCCACAATGATGTCCAATTCTGGGTCATCGGACTGGCGCCACGACTGACGCTGCGCCTGCTCGGGCGCCTGGTTCCCGGTGTCAGGATCGTTGGGGCGGTTGACGACCCCACTCCTGCATTTCGCGCGGCTGCACTCTGTGTCGTTCCACTGCGTCTGGGCGCCGGCGTGAAGATCAAGGTTTTGCAGATGTTGGACGCGGGAGCAAAGGTCGTTTCCTCTCCGGTGGGGGGTGAAGGGATTTCGCCCACACCTAGGTTGATTGTCGTGCCATACGATGAAATTCCCGAATCGGTGTGCCGGGTATTGTCCAATGCAGGCTGAGAGAATCGATCGTCCGACCGGTTGCCTGAAGTGAGGTCTTGAATATTCCGATGTCCGCGTCTGGTCCGCGTCCTCTCGTTTCGATATCCGTTGTCACCCACGGACAAGGCGACCTGCTCGGCGAGGTCCTCGCCGACCTCTCCCGTCTTGCTGATCCGGTGCCGATTGAGGTCATCCTGACCAAGAATATCCCCGAGCGGCTGCCATTCTCGGTCGAGGACCTGCCCTATCCGGTGAAAATCGTGGAGAACGTCGCCGCGAAAGGATTCGGCGCGAACCACAACGCAGCGTTCAGGCTGGCAGCGGGAGAGTGGTTCTGTGTGATGAATCCGGATATCCGGTTGAAGGGCAATCCATTTCCCCATTTGCTGGCATGCCTTGCCAATCCGAGTGTTGGGGTGGCAGCGCCCCGCGTGCTGGGCGTGCAAGGCGAGATCGAGGATAGCGCGCGGCGTTTTCCCAGCCCATTGACGATACTGTGCAAGGCCCTGGGGCGATGCAAGGGAAGCGATTATGCGATAACGGAGAGGCCCCTCTACCCGGATTGGGTGGGTGGCATGTTCATGCTTTTCCCGTGCAGCGTTTATGCAAAGGCGGGCGGCTTCGATGAGCGCTATTTCCTTTATTACGAGGATGTGGATTTGTGTGCGCGGCTCCAGTTGCAGGGGAGTCGGGTCATCCTGTGTCCCCGTGCCGAGGTCGTTCACCATGCGCGTCGAAGCAGCCATCGGAACCTCAGCTATTTGCGCTGGCATCTGGGCAGCATGATGCGCTTCTTCCTTTCCCCGGTTTACTGGCGGGTCCTGTATCGCAAGTGGACGACCGGGAAGCATGAGCAGGCGTGATGTCGGCCCGGGAAGGAAGAGCTGTGAATGACCGGCGATTGCGGGCGCCAGCGGCACCCCCTCGCCAGCCGTTGCGACAGAACAATTTTGACCTGTTGCGCTTTGTTTTTGCTTTCATGGTGTTCCTGGTTCACGCTCACGTATTGTCCGGCGTACAGGAGTTTGGCGTATTCAGCCGGTATCTTTCCTCCGACTTCGCCGTCAAGTCCTTCTTCGTGGTCAGCGGCTTTCTGATATTCATGAGCTATGAAAACTCGCGGAGTGTGCCAGCCTATTTTGGCAAGCGCATCCGTCGGATCTATCCTGCCTATGCTTTCGTCATCCTGGCCAGCGTCGTGCTGGGCGCCTTTTTCAGCAGTTTTGCGCTGAGTGACTATTGGTCACTCCCGTTGCTGAAATACATCGCCGCCAATCTGCTGTTTCTCAACTTCCTGCAGCCGGACCTGCCCGGCCTGTTCCAGCACAGCGCGTATCAGGCTGTAAATGGCGCGCTATGGACACTGAAGATCGAGGTGATGTTCTATCTGCTGGTGCCCTTGGCAGTCATGGCGTTTGCAAGGCTGGGACGGTTGCCCGTGCTGGCGCTCTTGTATGTCGGTTCCGTGATCTATTCGGCGGGGATGGGGACCCTGGCCGCGCAGACCGGCTCCGGCCTGTATTTCGAATTGCAGCGTCAACTCCCTGGCCAGCTTTGCTTCTTTGTCGCCGGCGCGGCGGCTTATTACTATTTCACCCACCTGAGCCGGTATGCGTTGCCGCTGATGATCGCGGCTGTCACCGCGTTCGTGCTGCAGGACTGGTTGCCATGGATGCTTGTTCAGCCACTCGCTCTCGGCGTGGTGGTCGTGTACCTTGCCTGCTTCCTCCCCTATCTCGGAAATTTCGGAAAGTATGGCGATTTTTCCTATGGCATATACATCGTTCATTTCCCCGTATTGCAGTTGCTGATCGCTTCCGGACGTTACGATGACGTGCCCTGGCTGATGCTTCTTTCGGCCATGGCCCTGGTCGTGACAACGGCGATCCTGCTCTGGCATTTCATCGAAAAACCTTTTCTGCGCAGGTCATCCCACTATGTGGAAACGAACCGGGTATAGGCGGCCATGAAGATCCTGGTAACCGGGGTGAACGGTTTCGTCGGGCTGGCGCTCTCTAAGGAGTTGTCGCGCTGCGGCCACTCGGTGCGGGGCGCCTTGCGCCAGATCGAGCGCAGCCCGCTCTTGCCAGAGGGGGTCGAGCCGGTCGTGATCGGCGGGATTCATGCGCGCACGGACTGGAAAGCCGCGCTGGCCGGCTGTGACGCCGTCGTCCATCTTGCCGCCCGTGTCCATGTGATGCGGGATGAGGCGAGCGACCCGCTGGCCGAGTTCCGCGAAGTGAACACCGCGGGCAGCTTGAACCTGGCCCGTCAGGCCGCGCAGGCCGGGGTGAGGCGCTTCGTCTTCGTCAGCACCATCAAGGTCAGTGGCGAAGGGCACGAGGTGCCGTACCGGGAAACCGACGTTCCGGCGCCCGAGGATGCGTATGCGATCTCCAAGTGGGAAGCCGAACAGGGCTTGCGGCGGATTGCGCAGGGAACCGGCCTGGAGGTCGTCGTCCTGCGTCCCCCGCTGGTGTATGGGCCGGGGGTGAAGGCGAATTTCCTGCGCCTGATGCGAATGGTTCAGCGCGGCTGGCCGCTGCCGCTGGGCGCCATTCGCAACCGGCGCAGCCTGCTGTATCTGGGCAACTTCGTCGACGCGATCCGGCTGTGCATTGAGCATCCGGCCGCCGCGGGGCAGACCTTCCTGCTGGACGATGGCGAGCCGGTTTCGACCCCGGAACTGATCCGCGCGCTGGCGGGCGCCATGGGGCGGCCGGCGCGCTTGCTGGCGGTGCCGGTTGGCGTACTGGAATGGTCGGGGGCGCTGCTGGGCAGACGGGCGGCGGTGGCGAGGCTGACGGGTTCGCTCTGCGTCGACAGTTCGGCGATCCGCTCGCGACTGGGCTGGGTGCCACCCTTTACGATGGAAGCCGGCCTGGCGGCAACCGTGGCGGACCTAGCATGAACTGGCTTGCTCCTTTCCTGTCGTTTGCCATCAGTTGGCTGACGCTCGCCTGGCTGCTGCGTCGCCGTCATGTCCTGCCGATGGATCACCCCAACGCGCGCTCGCTCCATGAGACGCCAACGCCGCGCATCGGCGGACTGGGGATCATGGCCGGGGTGGGGGCGGCTGGCGTGTGGTTGGCTGA
>Ga0316603_10000726_pt1 | contig 16671 bp, 17 predicted proteins | sample OWC_soil_day10_n_FD_207649 | JGI IMG/M metagenome (GOLD analysis project Ga0316603, IMG submission 207649) | Wetland soil microbial communities from Old Woman Creek delta, Ohio, United States - OWC_soil_day10_noCT | ecosystem: Environmental > Terrestrial > Soil > Wetlands | place: USA: Ohio... | reverse complement strand
TGATCACCGAGGGGCCGTCGATGGTGATGCGGCCGTCGTTCTACGCGGACGTCGGGCTCTCGCTGTGGAAGGCCGACATCGTGATGGTGAAGAACTTCTTCCCGTTCCTGATGTTCTTCCTCCCGTACAACCGCAAGACGATCTTCGTGCGTACCCACGGGACCACGGACTTCGACGCCGCGTTCCAGCTGCGGTTCGATGGCCCGATGCACCCGCGCGATGCGATCGACGACTGGCACCCGCGCGACCGGATGCGCCGTGGCCTCGACGAGGCCGATCCGGTCGCGTCCTGGACCGCGCCGACCGCCCCCGAAACGCGCGCCTGAACCACTTGTCATCCGGCGCGGGGTGCGCAGGATGGCACCCGTGACCTTCGACGAGCTCGAGCGGCTGATCGCCGCCGCGCCGGCTGCCCAGGGCGTGCTGTCCGTGCGGACGGCGCGGGGCGGGCGCACCTACGCGCTCGGGCCGCGCACGCACCTCGAGGGCACCCAGCAGATGCTCGACTGGCGCAGCGCGCCGCTCGCGGGGGTGTTCTTCCGGCACGCCCCCGGAGAGTCCTACGAGCTCGAGGCGGGCGAGCGCACGTCGGAGGGCACGGTCGTCGAGCGCTGGCTGATCGCCGGCCGTGGCGAGGGGCTGATCGGCGACGACCGGATCATCACCCGCGACGGGGAGCGCCCGCGGCCCCGGCCGTCGCCGGCGCCGGCGTCCGCGCGCGACCGGGATGCGGTGATCGTCCTCGATCCCGAGCAGCAGCGCGCCGTCGATCTCCCCGCCGACACGTCGCTGGTCCTCGACGGCGAGGCCGGGGTCGGCAAGACGCTGGTCGCGCTGTATCGCGTCGCCTCGCTCGAGCGGCGCGCGCGCGAGCACGGCCGCCGGTTCCGCGCGCTCGTCCTGGTCCCGACCGAGGGCCTGCGCCGCCTCGTGCGCCTGCTCGCCGACCGCCTCGGGGTGACCCGGCTCGAGATCGCGGTGATCGAGGACTGGCTGATCGATCGCGCGCACGCGACGTTCCCCGGCCTGCCGAAGCGGCTGAGCGAGACCGCGCGGGCGCAGGTGATCGGCCTCAAGCGACACCCCGCCGTGCGGGTCGCGCTCGACGCGTTCGTCGGCTGGAAGCCACCTCCGGACAACGACGACAAGCTGCCGCGGTCGCGCGCCCGGCTGCTCTACCTGTTCGGCGATCAGGACCGGCTCGCGGCGATCGTCGCGGCGAGCGATGGAGCGCTGCCTCCGCGCGCGATCCAGGCCGTCCAGCTCCACACGCGCGCGCAGTTCGTGACGACGACGGAGAAGGCGCACAAGCACGTCGATGCGGATCGCCTGGTCGCGCTCGATGGCCGCCGCCTCGACGACGGCACGCCGATGCAGGACGCGCACACGTTCGACGCCGAGGACGTGCCCGTGCTGTTCGAGCTGGTCCGGCGTGGCGCGCTGCCTCCGGCGAAGGAGGCACTCGCCGAGTACGAGCACATCGTGGTCGACGAGGCCCAGCTCCGCGCCCCGATGGAGCTCGCGGCGATCGGCGACGCGCTCGCACCGCATGGCACGATCACGCTCGCCGGCGATCACCGACAGGCGACCGACGAGTCCGCGTGGTTCACCGGCTGGGAGGCCGCCCGCGCCGAGCTGCGCCGCCCGCGCTGGGTCGAGACGACGCTCGCGATCACGTATCGCTCGGTGCCGGCGATCAGCGACCTCGGGCGCGCGATCACGGAGGGCACCGCGCAGGTCCCCGCCGAGCCACCCGCGGATCCCGCGGTGTGGGCGAGCGCGTGCGGGACGGCACTCGCTCAGGCGGCGGCGCTGTGCTGGCACCTCGACGCGTTGATCACGCGCGAGCCGTGGCGGCAGATCGCCGTGATCGCGCGGACGCCCGAGCACGCGCGGCGCCTGCACGCGGAGCTGTCGCGCGGCCTCGATCCGGTGCTCGTCCTCGACGGCGACTTCCGGTTCGAGCCCGGGCTGATCGTCACGACCGCGGCCGCGGTCTCGGGCCTCGAGTTCGACGTGGTCGTGATCCCCGACCTGACCCCGGCGTTCTACCCGGTCTCGCCCGAGCTCGCGCGGTCCCTGTACGTCGCGGCGACCCGCGCGCGCGACTGGCTGTGGCTGCTGACGCCCGACGCGTGGTCGCCGCTCGTCACAGCCTGAGCGCCGAGCGCACCGCGAGCGCGACGCCGGCCGCGAGCAGCAGCACCCACACCACGCGCTCGAACCGTGCTGCATCGAGCGCGTGGTGCACCCGCTCGCCGAGGTAGAGCCCGGGCACGATCACGAGCGCCAGGACGAGGCCGAGGTCAGCGGTGTGGGCGTCGTACAGGCCGAGCGAGAGGAAGTTGACGAGCAGCGCCGTGTTGAGCACGAGCCACAGCACTGCCAGCGTCGCGCGGAACGCGCGCTTGTCGGGCAGCGTACGGCGCACGACGTAGACGATCATCGGACCGCCGGTCCCGAACAGCCCGTGCGCGATGCCGCCGAGGACGAGCAACCCGAGCCGCCAGGGCCGCGCGAGCTGACGATCCGCGGGGCGCGCGAGCTGGAGGGTCGCGAGGCCGGCGACGAACACCCCGAAGGCGAGGGCGAGCTCGGTCTTGGCCTGCAGGTGGAACAGGGCGAGGCCCACGGCGGCGCCGAGCCCGACGGGCAGGGCGATGTCGACGAGCAGCATCCGCCAGGCCACGGCGCCAAAGCCGCGGGTCAAGAGCCAGGTCGATAGCGCGAGGTTGAGCGGTACGAACGCGGGGAGCAGCGCCTCGATCGGGACGAACTGGGCCCCGATGCTGGCGGCGATCACGGTCCCGCCGAAGCCGATCGCCCCCTCGGTGGTGAACGCGATCAGGGCGATCGCAGCGAGCGCGACGAGAGTCCCGGTCATTCAGGCGTGACGGGGCTGTGGGAATCGAGTAGGAATCCGGGCATGAGCGATGTCGTTCGTCGGCTCGAGCACCGACTGTATCGCGACGTGAAGGACACCTGCGAGCGCTACCAGCTGCTCGCGCCAGGTGATCGGATCATGGTCGCGATGTCGGGTGGCAAGGACAGCTACACCCTGTTCCACCTGCTGACCCGCCTCGTGCCGCGGCTGCCGTTCCCGGTCGAGCTGATCGCCGTCCACCTCGATCAGGCGCAGCCGAACTACGACGGCACGGGCCTGCGCGCATTTCTCGAGGCCTCGGGGCAGCCCTACGAGATCCTCCGGGAGGACACCTACTCGGTCGTCACGTCGCACCTGCCGGAGACGGCGACCTACTGCTCCATGTGCTCGCGCCTGCGCCGCGGAATCCTGTACACGGCGGCCGAGCGCCTCGGCTGCACCAAGATCGCGCTCGGTCACCACCGCGATGACACACTCGAGACGTTCCTGCTCAACCTGTTCTACAGCGGCAAGCTGCAGGCGATGCCGGCGATCTACAAGACCGACGATGGCCGGTTCGACGTGATCCGCCCGCTGATCGAGTGCGCCGAGGCAGAGATCGCGGAGTTCGCGCAGCACCTCGCGTTCCCGATCATCCCGTGCAACCTGTGCGGCTCGCAGGACGGCCTCAAGCGTGACGCGATGACCGCGCTGCTCGCGCAGCTCGAGGCGGACCATCCGCACCTGCGCGCGATCATGGCGAACGCTCTGCGCAACGTGCGCCCGACGCACCTGCTCGACCGCGACGTCGCGCGTGCATGGGCCGAGCGCGCACCCGATGTTCGCCCGACCACGCTGAGCGTGCCGCGCACGCGTCACGCTGCGGCGCAGCCGTTCGCCGAGGGTGGCAAGGTGCGCTTGCCCGTGCTCCCCACATGATCGTCCGGACCTGGCGCGCGCTCGCGACGCCCACGGGCGCGCGGTCCTACGTCGCCCACTACCATCGCGTGGTCCGGCCCGCGCTCGCCGCGTTTCCCGGCCACCGCGGCTCGCTCGTGCTGACGCGCGCGGAGAAGGTCGTCGTCGAGATCACCGTGCTCACGATGTGGGACTCGTTCGAGGCGATCAGCGCGTACGCGCCCGACCCCGACAAGGCGGTCCTCGAGCCCGAGGCCGAGGAGCTGCTGCTGGTGTTCGATCCGGTCGTCCAGCACCACCACGTCGCCCTCGACAGTCGGCTCGATCGCGCGCCGACGCCGACGCCGTTCTAGAGCCGACCGGTCGCCCCGACCGCGGGGATGAACACCACCTTGCGGATGTCGTCCTCGGGATTGAGCAGCACCTCGATGCCGAGCTCGGCGATCAGCGAGACGTGGCGCGTGATCACGATCTCGAGGCCGCCGCCGCCGCGCACGCCGAACCGCGGGCCGTCCGAGAAGAACAGCGGCATGCCGGCGGCAGCGTACGGCCGCAACTTGCCGGGGAGGAACGTGAAGGTCGCGCCGGCGTAGCCACCGGTCGTGGGGCCAATCAGCGCGGCCGCCTGGACCTGGAGCTGGCCCGTGAGGTCGAACGCGAGCCCCACGCGCGCGGCGCCGCCGCCGCGCGGGAGGTCGAGGTGCGCGAGCGCGATCCCCGCGAACCGCGTGCGTGGTCCCTCGGCGGGCGCCGGCGCGAGCACGCCGAGCTCGCCGTTCCCATCGCCGAGCGGTCCGCTGCCGACGCTCGGCGGCGGCTCGGGGATCGCCGTCATCTCGATCCGGATCGCGGCCTTCTCGCCGATGACGAGGTTCGCGGACTTCGCCTCGGACTGGAACTTGTCCTTGCGCGCTCGGACGGTGAACGCTCCCTGCGGGACGCGGAACAGCGGAACGTTCGCGGCCGGGACCCACTCGCCGTCGTTGATCTGGATCTCCGCGTCCGCCGGCGTCACCGAGATCTCGAGCCTGCCGAGCACGCGATCGAGATCCGCGAGCACGGCGAGCACGTCGGCCTTCTTCGCCGGATCGGAGTCGGCCGCGTCGAGGTAGCGCTGGTACGCGTTCGCCGCGTCGGCCTTGCGGTCGAGGAGCGTCAGGGTCGTCGCGATGTTGAGCAGAATCTTCGCGCTCTGAAACCGCGAGTAGGCGTCCTTGAACACCGCGAGCGCACCGAGATAGTCCTTGGCCTCGAACAGGCGGACGCCAGACTGCATCAGCGCCTTGGCATCGACGCGGCCCGCCTGGGGAGGAGGGGGCTCGGCGTGGGCCGGGCGCGCGGCGAGTCCGCCGAGCAGGCACGCCGCCAGGGCGAGCGAACAAGCGTGTGGGAGCATCAGATGTCGGTCTCGATCAGGGGCTTCTTGGTCGCGGGCTTCTTGAGCTCGGGCTTGTTGGTCACGGGCTTGTTGGTCACGGGCTTGTTGGTCACGGGCTTCTTGATCTCGGGCTTCTTGATCTCGGGCGCAGGCCGCGCCACGACGTCGGCCGGCCGTCGGATCGCCGGTCTGGTGGCGTCGGGCCCGGTCGCGACGGGCGGGGGCTGGGTGGCGACGCCGGCGGGCGCGCCGCCGAGGGTCGGTTTGTCGTCGACGAGGGCGCTTGGGGTGGCGGCCGCGGGCTCGGTGGGCCGGGTCTCGGTGGATGTGCGGTCGACGATCGCGGGCTTGTCGTCGCCGGGTGCGGGCTGCGCCCCGACGGTCGTCGCGGGGCTCGTCGCCGACCCGCGGGTGGGCGCGCCACCGAGCCTCACGACCGCGACGGTCCCGCCCGCGATCAGCGCCGCCGCGGCCATCGCGAGGCCGAGCCCCCTGCGCGAGCGGCGCGGCACGTCGATGATCGATTGGCTCGCCGCCCCCGACAGCGTCGTGGGCTTGTCGACCCGCGCCTCGCCGGTGACGACCAGCGCGGGTGACGTGAGGCCGAACGGCGTCGTCGCGCGCGGCGGACGCTGCGTGCTCGGAGGGGCCGGCTCGGTCGACTGCGGCGGGGGCGTCAGCAGCGGCATCGAGGGTGACGTGATGCCGGCCGGGCTGAGGTGCGTGATCCAACCCTGCTGTTGCGCGATCTCCTGGAACCGCTGCCCGAGCTCCTTCGCGGTCTGCGGCCGGTGCGCGGGATCCTTGGACAGCAGGGCCAGGATCAGCTTCTCGGAGTGGCGCGAGATCGTCGGGAGGAACACCGACGGCCGCTCCGGCGCGACGTAGAGGTGCGCGCCGATCAGCTCGCCCGCGCCGGGGTCGACGAACGGAGGGCGGCCGGTCAGCAGCTCGTGGAAGATGCAGCCGATCGAGTAGAGGTCGGCGCGCTGATCGACCTCGCCGGCGCCGCGGCACTGCTCCGGGGACATGTACGTCGGTGTTCCCATCACGACGCCGGTCTTGGTCGTGCTGCCCGCGGGGCCGACGTCGGTGAGCTTGGCGATGCCGAAGTCGAGGACCTTCGCGCGCTCGCCGATCGCGGAGTCGGGATCGGGGACCAGGAAGATGTTGTCGGGCTTGAGGTCGCGGTGGACGATGCCCTTCGCGTGGGCGGCGGACAGCGCGCTGCACACGCCGCGGAGCAGCATCGCGGCCTCGCCCTCGCCCATCCGACCGCCGGAGTCGCACCGACGCGCGAGGGACACGCCGTCGAGGAACTCCATCACGAGGAACGCGTGGCCCGACGCCATGTAGCCGAAGTCGAACACCTCGACGATGCCGGGGTGCTTGATCGACGTCGTCGCCTTCGCCTCGTTGAAGAACCGGTTGACGATGTCGCGGTTGGTCGAGAGCTCGGGGTGCAGCACCTTGACCGCCGCGAGCCTACCGATCAGCGTGTGCTCGGCCCGATAGACCGTGCCCATCCCGCCGACGCTCAGCTTGCTGATGATCCGGTAGCTGCCGACCGTCTCGCCCAACACGCCTGTGATCGTGCGGGGTCGGCTCCCCACCTGTCAAATCGATCCATCGGATGGATCGCGGCCTACAGGTGCGACGTGGGCTTACTACGGGCAGAACGCCTGGGAGAACACGGCGGTCTCGTTCTGCGTCGTGAGGCCCGCGCACACCTGGTTGGCGCTGGGATCTCGCGCGATGCTGTTGGTCAACTTGCAGGCGACGGTGTTGTCCGCGGTGCACTGGTTGTCCCAGCCGCACATGCAATCGGTCGGCAGCGTCGTGCCGGTGAGCCCGAGGCCAAAGCCGATCGCGCCGACCGCGAAGTTGACCACGCGCTGGGTCGGCTGCACGCCGTCGGAGATCCACGCGACGTCGTTCTTCTGGACGTCGCCGCAATCGAGCTGGTTGACCGCGCCGCCGAACCGCGACGCGACCTGCTGCGTGCTGCCGCCGAGCACGACCATCACGTACTGGCCCGTGGTCGGGCGCGTGGTCACGACCATGACCCCGATCGCGGCGAGCTGCGCGCGCACGCCGGTGGTGATCGCCAGGATGTCGGCCGCGCGATTCGCCTGACCGCTGCGATACGGCGGCGCGGTGCTCGAGGCCGCCTGCAACCAGCCCGCGCGGTTCTGGGTCGCGTCGCTCACGCCCTGGGTAAGCGTCACGCCGTCGAAATTGAGGTAGACGACACGGTCCGCGCACGCGACGACGGTCGGTGCGTCGATCGCTGCATCGGCGCCACCACCACCACCACCACCACCGCCACCGCCACCGCCACCACCGCTCGCGTCGGGGGCGTTCTGGCCGGTGTCCCCGAGCTGAGCACCGCACGCGGCGGCGAGCAGCACCGAGGCGATCAGGATCGAACGCATACGATCATGGTGCACCCCGGGCTATGTCCGCGACAACTGGGACGGTTCACCCCTTCGTGGGGACAAGGTCCCCAGGTCAGTCGAGGCGGTCCTTGACGGCTCGGTTGACCGCGGCAGCGTCGGCCCCGGGGGCCGCCTTCATGACCTGGCCGACGAAGAACCCCAGGAGACCGGTCTTCCCCGCCTTGTACTGCGTGGCTTTCTCGGGGTTTGCGGCGATCACGGCGTCGATCGCCGGGCCGAGATCGGCGGCGGGAGCGGCGACGGTCTGCAGGTCGGCGAACCGCTTGCCGGTCCGGACCAGCTCCCCGAGGACCCCCTTGGCGGCGCTGGCGGCGAGGCTGCCGTCGGCGACCGCGGCGAGGAGCTGCCCGAGCTGCTCCGGATCGACCGTGTCGATCGGCTTGTCCTCGAGCGCCCGCGGCAGCTCGTTGATGATCCACTTCGCCGCGAGCTCGGGGGGCACGCGGCTCGCGACGGCCTCCATCAGCGCGGCGGTCTCGCGATCCCCGGCGAGGAGATCGGCGTGATCGGCGGTGATCCCTGCGAGCGCACCGAGCCGGGCGTGCGCGGCGGCGAGCTCGGGATCGCGCGCGCGCGCCTCGGCGCGGAACTCGGCCGGGGACTTGCCCTTCGGTCGGGTCTGCGCCTTCGCGTTGATCTTGCGCTCGGCTGGCTCGGTGTCGGCCTTCTTGTCCACCGCCTTCTCGACGCGTGCATCGCGCAGCGTGACGATCCGGTTGAGGACGAGGGCGCCGGGCCTGGTGTCCTGGTCGACGACGAAGTAGCCGACGCGCTCGAGCTGCCAGCGCGATCCGATCGCGGACGCGCCCAGGCCGTGCTCGACCCGCGCGGTCGTCACGACCTCGAGCGAGTCGCGATCGAGGTGCTCGATGAAGTCGCCGCCGCCCTCCTCGGGCTTGGGCACCTTGAACAGCCGATCGTAGAGCCGGACCTCGACGGGGAGCGAGGTCGCCGCATCGACCCAGTGGATCACGCCCGAGACCTTGCGACCGTCGGCGGGGTTCTTGCCGTGGCCCGTCTCGCGGTGCACGGTCGCGCGCAGCTTGGTCGCGTTGCCCGCGGCGTCGCGCTCGACGACCTCCGTGGCGGTGATGCAGTAGCCGTAGCGCAGCCGCACCGTGCGGCCGGGCGCGAGGCGCTGGTAGTCCTTCGGCGGATCGTCGCGCCAGTCGTCGCGATCGATCAGCACGCGACCGGAGATCCGCAGCGGACGCGAGCCGGGCTTGCCGACGTCGGGCGGGAAGTACGGCGCGTCGATCGTCTCGCTCTCGCCCGTCTCGGTCGCTCCCGGCCAGCCGACGAGCTCGACCTCGATCGGGCGCAGCACGCCCATCACGCGCGGTGCGGTGTGGTTGAGGTCGTCGCGGATGCAGTACTCGAGCTTGCCGATGTCGACCGCCGAGTTGGCCTTCGCCACGCCGATCATGTCGCAGAACGCCCGGATCGCCTCGGGGCTGTAACCGCGGCGGCGCATCCCGACGATCGTCGGCATCCGCGGATCGTCCCAGCCGGTGACGTGCTTGTCCTGGACCAGCGTCAGCAGCTTGCGCTTGCTCATCACGGTGTAGTCGAGGACGAGGCGCGCCATCTCGTACTGGCGCGGCCGCGGCGTCCACGGCCCGGTGTTGTCGAGCACCCAGTCGTAGAGCTCGCGGTTGTTCTCGAACTCGAGCGTGCAGATCGAGTGGGTGATGCCCTCGATCCCGTCCTCGAGCGGATGCGCGTAGTCGTACATCGGGTAGATCTTCCAGCGATCCCCGCTGCGGTGGTGGTGGGCGTGGCGGATCCGGTAGAGCAGCGGATCGCGCATCTTCATGTTCGCCGAGGCCATGTCGATCTTCGCGCGCAGCACGCGCGCCCCGTCGGGGAACTCGCCGGCCTGCATGCGGCGGAGCAGGTCGAGGTTCTCGGCGACCGAGCGAGCGCGGAACGGGCTCTCGCGACCGGGCTCGCTCAGCGTGCCGCGGTACTCCTTGATCTGGTCATCGGTGAGGTCGCAGACGTACGCCTTGCCGTCGGTGACCAGGCGCTCGGCGAGCTCGTACATCTTCGGGAAGTAGTCCGCCGAGAACAGCACGGCGGTCGGCGCGAAGCCGAGCCAGCGGACATCGGCCTCGATCGAGTGGACGTACTCGACGTCCTCCTTGACCGGGTTGGTGTCGTCGTAGCGGAGGTTGCACGTGCCGTGGTAGTCGCGCGCGACCCCGAAGTCGACGCAGATCGCCTTGGCGTGACCGATGTGGAGGTAGCCGTTCGGCTCCGGTGGGAATCGCGTCGCGACCGTCGTGTGACGACCCGTGCGCAGGTCCTCGTCGATGATGTCGCGGATGAAGTCGTTTCTCTCGACGGCCATGGCGCCGGCACTCTACCGCGGTCCCTGCAGCCTGGTATACGCTGAGCCATGCGCTGGGTACTCGCAGCTGTCGTCCTCGCGTCGTGTGCGAAACCTCCGCCGCCGAAGCCGCCGGCGGCCGAGCTCGAGGTCACGGGGCCGGCGAGCTTCGCCGGGAGCTGGGTCATGTCCGACGACATGGACTTCGGCTACTCGCTCGTGATCCGGCCGACCGGCCAGCTCGTGCTGGCGATCGATCGCGGCAAGATGGGCCGCTGCGAGCAGAAGGGCACGCTCGAGGCCGGCGCTGACCCGCGCACGTATCGCATCGTCTACACCAAGAACACGTGCAACCCGGACTACGGCGGCACGCCGATGGAGATCAAGATCCGCTCGTTCACCGGCTCGGACCTGGCGCTCGTGATCACCGGCGACGGCACGGAGCGCAGGCCGACGTACGCGCGCGATCCCAAGTCAACGCAGCAGTGAGTACGCGACGATCGTGACCAGGGTCCCGAACAGGGACTTGAGGAACCCCGACCCGGCCTCGGGCACGCCGAGCGGCACTGTCGTCGCGTGATCGGTCCCGACCCACACCCGCATCGCCTTGTCCGCGCCGTTGGCGGTCATCACGATCTCCTCGGTGCCGACCGGTGCGCCGGAGATCACGATCCTCCCGGTATGGGCGTCCTCGACGACGAGCAGCCCGTTGATCGCGACGGACACGCCGCTCGCCGGCGTGGACAGCAGGAGCACGACCGTGCCCGTCGGATCGTCGGGCGCCGACGGGTACCGGACGTGAACATCCTTGGCGCACGCGCCGATCATCATCAACATCACCAGCAGGGGCACCACACGCATGCCCGTTGGTCCGCGCCGCGCCCGGGATGGTTGCCTGGTGGCCCGCGCCTCGCACCGGGCAACCTCTTGCGCTACCTTCGCGCGCCATGGCGCGCATCAACGAGCACTACGCCAAGCTGCCCGCGAGCTACCTGTTCCCCGAGATCGGCCGCCGCGTGCGCGCCTATCAGGCGGCGCATCCCGACGCCAAGGTGATCCGCCTCGGGATCGGGGATGTCACCGAGCCGCTCGCACCCGCGATCGTCGCGGCGATGCACGCGGCCGTCGACGAGATGGGCAAGCGCGAGACGTTCCGCGGCTACGGGCCGGAGCAGGGCTACGACTTCCTGGTCGAGGCGATCCGTACGCACGACTACGCGTCGCGCGGCGTCGACATCGCGGCCGACGAGATCTTCGTCAGCGACGGCAGCAAGTGCGACAGCGGCAACATCCAGGAGATCTTCGCGCTCACCGCGCGGATCGCCGTCACCGATCCGGTCTATCCGGTCTACGTCGACTCCAACGTCATGGCGGGGCGCACGCCCGCCGCCGGTCCCGACGGACGCTATCCGGGCTTCGTGTACCTCGTCGGCACCGAGGCGAATGGCTTCCAGCCCGCGCCGCCCGCCGAGCCGGTCGACGTCGTCTACCTGTGCTCGCCGAACAATCCGACCGGCACCGTGGCGACGCGCGCGCAGCTCGAGGGCTGGGTCGCGTGGGCGAAGGAGAACGACGCGGTCATCCTGTTCGACGCCGCGTACGAGTCGTACATCTCGGATCCGTCGCTGCCGCGCTCGATCTACGAGATCCCGGGCGCGCGCGACTGCGCTCTCGAGCTGCGCAGCTTCTCCAAGCGCGCGGGCTTCACCGGCGTGCGCTGCGCGTTCATGGTCGTGCCGAAGACGGTCACCGGCGTCGGCGCCGACGGAGCCCGCGTGTCGCTCAACGCGCTGTGGGCGCGCCGTCACACGACGAAGTTCAACGGCGCGTCGTACGTCGTGCAGCGCGGGGCAGCGGCGGCCTACTCGCCGGAGGGGCTCGCGCAGACCACGGCGCAGATCGCGTTCTACATGGAAAATGCACGCCTCCTGCGCGAGGGGCTCGCCGCGGCAGGCTTCACCGTGTTCGGCGGCGTGCACGCGCCGTACATCTGGATGCGCACGCAGGGCGGCGCGACCTCGTGGGAGTTCTTCGATCGCCTGCTGGCCGAGGCCCAGGTCGTGGGCACGCCAGGCTCGGGCTTCGGGCCGGGCGGCGAGGGCTACTTCCGGCTGTCGGGCTTCAACTCGCGCGCGAACATCGAGGATGCGATCGGTCGAATCCGTCGCGTGTTCGGCTGACGCTCGGATACACTGAGACCATGCGCACGGGACTCGCGGTGGTTGCCTTGCTCGTGGCTGCGTGCACCGGCGACGGCAGTGGCGGTGGCGGTGGCGGTGGCGGTGGCGTCGATGGCGGTGGCGGCGGCGGTGTCGATTCACCGGGCGCGACGACCCCGCATCGGTTCTGTGTCGACGAGACCAACCGCTATCGTGCGATGAACGGCAAGGCCGCGGTCGCCCACTCGGCGCAGCTCGAGGCCTACGCGAACGAGGGCGCGATGGTCGACTTCAACGGATCGCCGCATCAGCACTTCAGCGCGACCTCCGGTGGCGGGATCGCGTTCGCCGAGAACGAGTGCCCGAAGTGGAGCCTCCAGCAGCAGGGCGGGGGCGACATGACCGCGCTCGTCCGCGCGTGCATCGCGGCCTTCTACTCCGAGGGCCCGGGCACCGGGAGCGCGCACGGCCACTACAACAACATGATGGGTGCCTACGGCACGCTCGGCTGCGGGATCTACCAGTCCGGGACGAGCGTGACGATCGTGCAGGACTTCGGTCGCTGACCTCGCGATGAGCGTCGAGCACGGGATGTTCGTGCGCCGGGTCGGCAGCGGACCCGACGTGTTCTGGATCCACGGCCTCGGCGAGCAGGGCGCGAGCTTCGACGCGATCACGCAGCACCCCGGCCTCGCGGGGTTCACGCACGTGGTGCCGGATCTGCCCGGCTACGGCCGGTCGGCGCAGCTCGCCACGCGCGGCCTCGGGACCCTCGACGCCCTCGCGGATCACCTCGTGTCGTGGATCGCCGCGCACGCGCCGCGACCGGGCCTGATCGGTCACTCGATGGGCGGCGTGCTCGCGACGCTGATCGCCGAGCGGATTCCGATCAGCGCGATCGTCGACGTCGACGGCAACCTGACCCGCGGCGACTGCACGTTCTCGGCGGAGGCCGCCGGGTACGACCGCGATGAGTTCGTCGCGACCGGCTTCGCGACGATGCGCGCACGCGTCGGCGAGCGCGGCCAGGCCGAGCCCGCGCTGCGCGGCTATCACGCGGCGCTCGCGCTCGCGGATGCGGACATGTTCCACGGCAACGCGATCGATCTCGTGCGGCTCAGCGAGACCGAGACGCTCGCCCCGCGGCTCGCGGCGGTCCGCGCGCGCGTGCTGTTCGTGGCCGGGGTCCCGGGCGGCATCTGCGAGCGCAGCCGCGCACAGCTCGATCAGCACCGGATCCACTGGGTCGGCATCGAGCCCAGCGGGCACTGGCCGTTCATCGATCAGTCGGACGCGTTCGCGGCCGCGGTCGGCCCGTTCCTGCGCGGGGCCTGACGGCCTAGAGGACGGGCTTCCACTCGGGGAGGTCGGAGTGCAGCACCTTGTGCGGCCGCTCGAGCATCCTGCCAGCCTCGGCGATCACCCACAGCTCGACCTCGTCGTCCTCGACGTCGCGCGCGAACAGCGCGGCGACATCGAGCTCGCGGTGGTGACCGCCGGCGAGCTTCCCGGCGGCGGCGTTGGGCACCGACGTGTGGTGGTCCGGATCCGCGAGCGCGCGCTCGAGCTCCTCGCCGTCGTCGAACAGCGCGTAGCCACCGACCATCTCGTCGTCGCAGCTCGTGACCCACAGCGTGAGGCCGGCGTCGCTGCTGAGCTCGCAGGCGACCTCCTCGAGCCAGTCCTCGGGGAGCGGGTGGACGTCGCCGGCACGCGCCTCGTAGGTCGCGATCGCGTTGACGCGCGCCGCGGCGATCGCGACGTGGCGGATCGCGACGCTCATCGTCCCGAGGTCGTCCGCGGCGACGGCCGCGAACGCCTTCGTGATCGCGGCGAGCTCGAGCGGCTTGCCGGCGTACAGCACCATCGTGCAGTCGACGCCCACGTGCCGATGGTACCAGCGTTGCTCGCTACGGCGATGGAAGCGTTACCCGGTCGGTCGGGGCCTGCGGCGCAAGTTCTGCGCTCGGCGGCGCGGTGAGGGCCTCCGGTGTGGTGATCGGTCGATCGGGCATGGTCGTCGGGCCGGTGGGGATCGGCTCCGGCGCTCCCGGTACCTCGGTCGGGGACGCGGGAGTCTCCGGCGGGAGCGGATCGGCGAGCTCGACATGACGCGCGCCGACCGCATCGAGCGCGGTGCGCTCCTGGGCCTTGTCGATCGAGCCGCGCCAGCGCAGCAGCCGGATCAGGCGCACGGCCTTCTCGGTCAGCCGCTCGCTGCGATGGTCCGGCGAGCGCTCGAACGGGTTGGGCAGGGCGATCGCGAGGCGCACGGCCTCCGCGGGGGACAGTGACTGCGCCGAGTGACCGAACCAGCGCTGTGCGGCGGCCTCGGCCCCGAACACGCCATCGCCCCACTCGACGACGTTGAGGTACAGCTCGAGGATGCGCTCCTTCGTCAGGTGGTCCTCGAGCGAGAACGCGATCAGCATCTCGCGTAGCTTGCGGACGAAGCTGCGCGACGGCGACAGGTAGAGGTTCTTCGCCAGCTGCTGGGTGATGGTGCTGCCGCCGACGGCGAGCGAGCCGCGCGACAGGTTCGCGTCGACCGCCTTCTCGATCGCGTCCCAGTCGACGCCCTCGTGGCGAAAGAAGTTCGCATCCTCGGCGTCGACCACGGCGTTCCGCAGGTAGCGCGAGATCTTGCCGATCGGGCGCCACGTCCACTTCAGCGTGAAGGGCTTGCCGGCGGCCGCCGCCTCGGCACGGCGCAGGTCGATGAATGCTGTCGAGGTCGGGTTGCGCTTCGCGAGCGGCGCGGTGTTCGGCACCGAGCACCACAGCAGGAGCGCCCCGAGCGCGATCGCGACCACGCTCCCTTCGCAGACCCGCGCTACGGTCCGCAACCACCGGCGCGGTCGGCGCGAGGTGGTGGGCGCGGCCATGGCGACAGCATACGAGAGCAGCGCTCGCCGGTGCGAGAATGGCCGCGGCTCTTCGGCGGCGCATGCACCGGCGCGGTATCGTTCACGCGTGAGAGCCGTCGCGATCGTGAACGGCAACGCGCGCCGGGCGCGTGGCCGGCTCCGTCGCAAGCTCGAGCGGGCGCTGCCGGGCGGCGTGCTGTTCACGTCGTCGCTCACCGAGGCGCGCACGCAGATCCGCGCGGCGATCGCACGCGGCATCGACCTCGTGATCCTCGGCGGTGGCGATGGCACGATCGTGATGGGGCTGACGCTGATCGGCGAGGCGTGCCGGGGGATGGGGCGCCCCGAGCCGGCGATCGGCGTGCTACGGCTCGGCTCGGGCAACGCGATCGCGGACACCGTGGGTGCGAGCGACGATGCGGCCGAGGATCTCGCCGAGCTCGCGCGAGGCCGCGGCTCGTGGCGCAAGGTCCAGATGCTCGACGTGCTCGGCGTGCGCGCGCCGTTCGTCGGGATGGGGGTCGATGCGCAGCTGCTGGAGGACAACGAGGCGATCGGGCGCGTCGTCGATCGCGTCCCCGGCGCGCGACGGCTCGTCGGCGGCGCGACGCGCTACGCGCTGTCGGTCGCGTTGCGCTCGGTGCCGCGGTTCGCGACCGGGACGCGGCCGAACGTCGTGGTCACCAACCTCGGTGCGCCCGCGCGCGAGATGAAGCGCGGCGGCGCGACGGGCCGGCAGATCGCGGCGGGAGAGGTCCTGTGGTCGGGCGCGTGCACGCTCGTCGCCGGTGCGACGATTCCGTTCTTTGGTTTCGGACTGAAGATGTTCGCATTCTCAGATGCGGAGTCCGGGCGCTTCCACTTGCGCTGTGGTGACGCGGGGTTGTTCGAGATCCTCCGCAACGCACCGGCGGCGTTCCGCGGCGACTACTTCTCCGATCACGTGACCGACTTCCTGTGCGATCGCGTCCGGGTCGAGCTCGACCAGGAGGCCGCGATCGAGGCTGGGGGCGAGCTGCTGGGGCGCCGGAGCAAGGTCGAGATCGGCCTGGCGGCGCCCGTCACGTTGGTTTCATTGGCGGACAATCCGTTGTGACGGAAGCAGCCGCGAAACTGTTCGCGAAGTTCGCCGCGACAATCAAATACATTTCTTCGTCGAGAAATGCTTTGACAGATCGCAGGACCGCTGTTATCCGTATCAACCTGAGTCGTGTTGAACCGCAAGCCACATACCTGTTCGCCGCTGGCAGCCGCCGCCGAAGGACCGCGCCTTTACTGGGTGCGGCTCCGTCAGCCCAGCTCCGCCATCGTCGCGAATGGTTTCGATACGGGTACCCCTGGAGGACCTCCACGCACGTGACATGAAAGTGTCGCGCTTGCGCTGAGGGCCGCCCGGGAACACCAGGCGGCCCTTCGACGTTTCGGGCCGGCTTTGCCACGAACGTCAACTCACTACCGACTTTGCGACTCGTGATCTGGACTGCGTAGTCCCGATCTCGTGCCGCGACAGGTGTGCTCGCAACGCGTGCGAGCACCGCAAGGCCCGAGGTGCGTTCTGCGCACCGCGGCTCGAGCGACCTGTGATCTCTGACAACCGAAGAGCGATGACGATGAGGGTGCCTGGCAAGGCACCCACGACAAGACGCTGCGTCTGCCCGCTGGGGCGCGCAGCGTCACATCCCACTCTTGCGTAGT
>Ga0316603_10000721_pt1 | contig 16739 bp, 13 predicted proteins | sample OWC_soil_day10_n_FD_207649 | JGI IMG/M metagenome (GOLD analysis project Ga0316603, IMG submission 207649) | Wetland soil microbial communities from Old Woman Creek delta, Ohio, United States - OWC_soil_day10_noCT | ecosystem: Environmental > Terrestrial > Soil > Wetlands | place: USA: Ohio... | reverse complement strand
CAAGCGACAGCGGCGCGCGCTTCACTGCGTCGGTGAACACGATCCGCGTGCGATCCATGTCGAGGCCGCGGCTGTCGCCGACCACCTGGATGAGCACGGTGTCGCGCTCGATCCGGAGCACCTCGCCTTCGGTCTCGCGGCCGTCCGGGAAGACGATCGAGACGACTTCGCCCATGCGCGCCTCGATGACCTTTTCCACGAACACCAGCGGACCCTGGATGCTGCGCAGCGTCGAGTAGCTGTGGCGACTGAGGCGCATGGTCGGGCTACCCGTGCGCCGGCGGCGTGGCCGCGTGACTGGCGAGGATTTCGTCGAGCCGCTCGCCCTTCGCGAGCCGGGCCGCGGCTTCGCGGTAGCCGGCGAGGATCCCGCGGATCTTGTCGTGGGTCTGCCCGGGCGCGGAGAAAGCGTCCTCGGTGAACGCATTCTGTGCCAGGAACTCCCGGCGCACGCGCTCCGCCGTCCGCATCAGCAGGCGGTCGGCGTCCTGCAGCCCCTCGGTGCCGACGATCTCCGCCACCTCGCGCAGGCTCTCCTCGCGCTGCAGCAGCGCGCGGGTCTCGCGGCGCAGCGCGCTCCAGTCGGGTGCCACCTGCTGGTCGAGTTGCGCTGCCACGTCGGCCTCGTAGAGGGAGAAGCTCTGGAACCAGTGGATCGCGGGGAAGTGGCGCCGGTGCGCCAATGCAGTGTCGAGCATGAAGAAGGCGCCGGTATTGCGCATGCAGGCCTGGGTGACCGGTTCCGTGAAGTCACCGCCGGGCGGCGAGATGGAAAGCAGCACCGTGAGCGAACCGGTCTTGCCATCGAGCGTCTCGACGACGCCCGCGCGCGCGAAGAACTCGGCCATGCGTGAGGCGAGGTACGTCGGGTATCCCTCCTCGCCCGGCATCTCTTCGAGGGCCGACGAGATTTCGCGCAACGCTTCGGCCCACCGCGACAGGCTGTCCGCCAGCAGCAGCACGTGGAAGCCCTGGTCCCGGTAATACTCGGCCACGGTCACGGCGGTGTAGATGGACGCCTCGCGCGCTGCCACCGGCATGTTCGACGTGTTGACCACGACGACCGTGCGGGTCATCAACGGCCGTCGGCTCCACGGGTCGCTCAGTACCGCGAAATCGTCGAGCATTTCCGCCATTTCGTTGCCGCGCTCGCCGCAGCCGACGTAGATCACGATGTCCACGTCGGCGAACTTGGCGATCGACTGCTCGAGCAGCGTCTTGCCGGTGCCAAAACCGCCGGGAAAGATGGCGCTGCCGCCGCGCGCCAGCGGAAAGAGAAAGTCGATGCACCGCTGTCCGGTCACGAGCGGTTCGAAGCGCGACAGCTTGCGGCGGTACGGCCGCGGCACGCGGACCGGCCAGTCGTGCCAGGCCAGGATGCGGCGCCCGTCCTCGAGCACCGCGACCGGAGCGTCCGCGGTGCACGCGCCGTCCGCGATCGAGCGCACGACACCGTCGCCGCCGGTCACCCGGATTGCGTGGCGGAAGGCACCCTCCTCCACGTGACCGACGGTCTCGCCGTCGCCGACCGCGTCCCCGGGTTGCCTGGCCGCGATGAAGCGCAGCGGCGGCAGACTCAGCGTCACGCCGCGGCCGCCGCCCGGCTGTATGAACGGGCCCTGCGCCTCGCACAGCGCCGCCAGCGGCCGCTGCAATCCGTCGAACATCTGGTTGAGCAGCCCCGGCCCGAGTCGCACGGTAAGCTGCGCACCCGTGCCTGCAACCGGCTCGCCGATGCACAGGCCGCGCGTGCTCTCGTATACCTGCACGATCGCGCGCTCTTTCTCCAGCCGGACGACCTCGCCCATCAGGCCGGCGTGGCCGACACTGACGCGCTCGTACAGCCGAAGACCGGCCAGTTCCACGCTGACGGTCGGGCCCGAGATGCCGACGATCCTGCCGATCATGCACCCAGCCTCACCTGGTAGCCGATCGCCCGGCGGATCAGGCGCAGCACGTATTCCTCCTCGGGCGGCGGGCCTGCCTTGGGTGCCGGCAGCAGCACGACCACGCCCGGAGAGCGCCGCTCCATCTCCCGCAGGGACGCCTGCGTCGCACCACCTGCCAACCGCTCGTCCACCATGACCAGGCCCACGGCCGGGTCGGCGAGCAGCACGCGCAACTCGGTGAACAACTGCTCGGGTACGAGCGCCAGCTGTCGCACGCCGGCCAGCGCGAAGCCATGGCGCGCGTCCGCGGGCGTCATGACGACCACCTTCCTCACGCGATCAACTCCCGCTCCAGCGTGGCAACGTCCACGCCGCCAGCGTGCAGGCGCAGGGCCCGGTTGCGCGCGTCGACGTAAACACCCCACAGATAATCGAGGATCCGTGCAACGTCGTCGGCTCCGCGACCCGCATCGTGCAGTTCGCGCGTCAGGCACGAGAGCAGGCGGCTCTCGAGCGCCACCTCGCTCGCGGCCATCACCGGAGCCGCGTCTCCCGCGATCTCCCGCACGCAGGCGTCCAGGCAACCGGCATCGCCGCGCGACGAGGCATCTGCGAGTCGCGACGTCTCGAGCGTGCCGCCCGGGACGAACGATGCTGCATCGTCGAATCCCCAACGCAGGTGCTTGTAGAGCGTCATGACGTTGCGCAGGTCGATGAACGCAGCAAAGAACCGGCGGACGACCGGATGCAGCGGTTCGGCGGCAACGTGGCGCAGGTAGTCGCGCGTCAGCCGTGTCTCCAGCGCCTTCAGGCCGCCGACGGCATGTGCGTCCGCGAGTCCGCGTGCGTCGCCAAGCACGGCGCCGAACGCCTCGACGACGATGGCCACTGCCGCGCGCACGTCCGGCGCTTTCACCAGTGCGTCGCGCAGGTCCTCGGCGAGCAGGTCGTGATGCAGTAGCCGCTCGACTGCAGCATGCCGTTCCGCGGCCTTGTTGCGCAGGCACAGGACCAGCGTCTTGATGACGAACAGCGTGAACACCGGCCCGAAATGCCGGCGCAGGCGAGGATTCATCTGCCGCCGCAGCCAGTCGAACTCCGCCAGCATCGCGTCCCAGATCGCTTCGTCGGACGCCGCCTCCGGGACGCGCGGCGTCGTCGCGCGGCGCCCTTCCGCCAGGAGTACGGCGCGCCTGCCGCGCACCCGCGCGACGAGGTAGTCCGTGGGGTACCCGTCTGCGGCGATGTCACGCAGCAGTTCCATGCGGACGACTCTCGGCTGTGGTCTGCGCAATCAGGCGGGGCAGCAGGTCCGCCCAGGCGATGGCGAGACGCGTCTCCAGCGTGTTGCTGACGCGGATGCGTCCGTCCTCGCACTCGAGTTCCATGCCGCCGCTGATCGCCGGATCGACGTCGACGGCCGCGTCGGGAAACTGCCGCGCGGCCAACTCGACGTCCGCGGGATTCACCCGCACGCGCTGCCAGCGGCGCAGCGGCAACTCGCGCGCGAGCGCCTCGAACAGTCGTGCCGGCGCCCCGCCCCGCAACTGCGGCAGCTCGGCGCGAGCGAGCGCCAGCAGGCGCTCGGCCAGGCGGACTGCGGCGCCGGCGCGCAACTCCCGGGCTCTGTGTTCCGCCGCCGTCGCGCCCTCGGTCTCGAGACGACGCACTTCGGCCGCAGCAGCCAGATCAAGGTTGATTCGTTCCTGTTGCAGCGCTGCAGCAAGATCCACGCGCAGGCGTTCTGCTTCCGCACGGGCCGCCTCCCCGACGGCCTGCACGTCGCGGGCCGCCTGGCTGCGCAGCGACTCGATCAGCACGGAGCGGGCCATCGCTCACCCGAGCAGGATCATCGCCGCGATCACGAACCCGAGGATCACGATGGTCTCGGGGATGGCCAGCAGGATGATGATGGTCGCGGTGAGTTCCGGCTTCTCGGCGAGTGCGCCGGCACCGGAAGCACCGATCCGCGACTGCACCCAGGCCGTGGCCAGTGCACTGACACCCAACGCCAACGCGGCGGCAAAGGCCAGCAGGACCTTGTCCCAGTTCACGACGGCATCCATGGCAACTCTCCTCAATCGGCTTTCCCGAGCGGCTGGTAGCGCTTGCCGCCGGTTTCGATGAACTTGCTGAAGAACTCGACGTAGTGCAGGCGCAGGGCGTGGATGGTCGGCGCAAACACGCCGAGCACGATGTTGAAGGCATGCAGCAGCACGGCCACGACGACGCCGACCCAGACGCTGCCCGCCGCGCCCGCGAGGCGATTGGCGACGTAAGCGAGCAGCACCGAGGCAAGGCCCACGGCCATTATGCGCACGTAGGAGATGACGTTGCCCACGTGCCGCAATAGTTCGAACGGCGCAAGCATGCCACCGGTGAGCAGCAGCACGGGCGCGATCACCAGCAGCGCCATGAGCAGCGGCTTCCGCAGGAGATCCGCGACCGGCGCGAAGTAGGATGCCAGCACTCCCGCCAGGCACAGCATGGCGAGCATGCTGGCGAGGCGCGCGAACGCCTCACGCGTGCGGTGCCCCCTGAGCGAGGAGGCAAAGCCGAGCGCGAGGCCGACCGTTATGTGCACGCCGCCGACCGCAAGGGCGAAATAGAGCATGGGCAGGATGGCCGTGCGGCGGTCGAGCCAGGGCGCCTCGAGCCCGAGCAGGCGGAGACCGAGGTCGCCGAAGAACTCGCCGTAGACCACGCCGAACACGATGGTGTAGAGCGACGACACGAGCAGGATCTGTCCGGCCTGGCGCAGCGTCCGCCGCTGCCTGGCGAAGAACACGATGCCCGCGGCGGCGAGGAGCAGCAGCAATCCGTAGCCGATGTCGCCCAGGATCATGCCGAAGAACAGCGGGAAGAAGATGCCGACGTAGGGCGTCGGGTCGATCGACGTGTACCGCGGCGTCGGCAGGAGGCGCACCAGCAACTCGAACGGCCGGAAATAGGCCGGGTTGCGCAGCGCCACCGGCACGTCCTCGAGTTCCTTCCGGAGGATCTCCTTCTCCTCGACCACGATGGCATCGCCGTGCCGCTCCACCAGCGCCCGCCGCAACGCGTCGATGCCCGCCGAAGGCATCCAGCCGAACAGCACGAAGCAACGATCGGTCTCGTACACGGCGGCACTGGTCCTGAGCAGCCCGAGCCGGTGCCGCAGCCAGTCGAGCACGTTTGCGTACATGCCCCGCCAGGCGAACGCGAGGTCGTGCGCTTCGTGCTCCAGCGCGGTGAGTTCGGCGGACAGCTTGTCGTGACGGGCACGCGCGGCATCGAGCTTGGCAGGCAGCGACAGTCCCGCGAGGTAGTCGGGCAGCGCGACCTCCGGGATCTGGTTGCCGCGCAATCCTTCCTTTAGCTTGTCCGCGAGTTCCTTCTCAGTGGTGAGCAGGCCGAACCAGGAGCCGTCCTCGGCCCGGGCGGTGCGCACCTCCGCGCCGAGCAGCACGCTGCCGGCGACGCGGGTGAGTTGTTCGAGCGCGGCCGGGTCGCGCACCTCGACGCCGATGTACTCGAGGCCGGCCTTCTCGGCGTCGCGCGGCGCGAGCGACTGCACGGTGGCAAGGAACACGAGGTAGCGGTCGAGTCCCGCCAGCTCGGCCTGCAAGGCGTCCCGCCGGCGGGCCTGCGCCTCGCACGCCTCCAGGTGCCTGGTGACCAGGGCGGCGACGGAGTTGATGGCGCGCGCAGGACTCAGGTAGGACTCCCGGGCCTCGACCACGGGCAACAGCTCGAGCAGCCGCTCGACCTTGATCCTCAGGTCCTCGAGGAACAGGCGCTCGGCCAGCGTCCGGCCGTCGAGCGCCAGCGGACGAACGTCGCGCTCGGCACCTTCCTCGGCGCGTTCCCTGAGCGAGGCATCGATCTGCAGGACCCCCGTCCGCTCGATCGTCTCGAGCGCCGGCAGCAACAGCTCGCGTGGTCCCGCGATCTCCACCTTCGACATGCGGATGATCACCGCACGTCCTCCGGCAGGATGGCGGCAATGTGACGGCGGATCAGCGCCCGCAGCGCGTCGTCGGTGAGGAGCCCCTGCTCGGCGGCTGCAGACTCGGCAGCCTGGACGATCGTGGAGGCACGGTCGCGCGCGGCCCGCAGGCCTGCGTCGCGGCACAACTGCGCTTCGGCCTGCAAATGGGCTAGGTCGGCCTGGTGCGCCTGTTCGATCTCCCGCCGGGCGTTCTCGAGCCAGCGACTCGCCTGCTCACGCTCGGCGTCGAGCTGCGCGCGGATCTCCTTTTCGACGCCGAGGATCTCTGCGAGGGTGCTCTGCTCCATTGGGCGGAACCCGCACGGCCATCCTCTTGGCCCCAGGCCGAGGTAATGGCCCGGCCCAGCCAGTCTAGTCCGTACTGGCCCCCGCACAATCCGCAATAGCGGAAGCGCCGCCAACCGCCCCTGCGGCGGGTGCTGGGAGGCTATGATGCGCGCCGGCTTACCTGCCCGGGGGGGGTTCTCATGCCAAGGTTGCTCGCTGTTCCGGCGCTCCTCGCGCTGACCTGCCTGTTGTCCGGCCCCGTGCCGGCCGCCGCAGGCGGCGGCGGGACGACAACCACACGCCTCGCGTGGCTGGACGCGTCGGCCGCAAAGGTCCGGACTGAGCTGGTGGCCACCCACGGCGAGGCCGTCCGCTCGCGAGCCGAACGCGGCGTGAAGCAGGTGGCGAGCCTATGGCGCGAGGAGGACGGCGACGCCGCCGCATTCGAGCAATTCGTGCGCAAGCAGTTCGCCCCCGACCAGGCCCGGCTCGACACCATGTTCACCCGCATGGACGCCATGCACGAGCAGATCGACGGCTCGATGCTCGGCATGCTGCTCGCCCTGCGCTGGCAGACCGACCTCGACCTCGGCCCGATCGAGCCCTACGACCAGCTGTTCGCAGGCTATAACCCGGCCGCGCACCTCAACGACGATCTCTTCGCCAACAAGGTCGCGTTCGTCGTGCTGCTGAACTTCCCGCTGACCACGCTCGAGGACAAGCTGCGCGACGGTCCGCAGTGGACCCCTCGGCAGTGGGCGGAGGCACGGCTGGCGGACCGCTATGCGCGGCGCATTCCCGCGGCAGTGTCGCAGCAGATCTCGGCGGCCTATGCGGCCGCCGACAGCTACATTTCGACGTACAACATCTGGATGCACCACCTGCTCGACGAGCAGGGCCAGCGGCTGTTCCCGGCCGGCCAGCGACTGATCACGCACTGGAACCTGCGGGACGAACTGAAGGCGCAGTACTCGTCGCAGGACGGGCTGCCGCGCCAGCGCATGATCGCGCAGGTGATGGAGCGCATCGTCACGCAGTCCATCCCCGCCGCGGTCGTGGACAACCCGCACGTGGACTGGGCGCCGTTTGCGAACAAGGTCGCGCCGGCCGCAGTGCAGGACAGCGATCGGCCGACGCCGGCCAGGGTATCGGCCAGCACGGATCGCGAGCCGGACACGCGCTACGAGCGCCTGCTCGGCATCTACCGGGCCGTGCGCCTCGCCGATCCTTACTCCCCGACGGCCCCCACGCACATCGCGCGACGCTTCGAGGAGGACCGCGAGCTGCCGGAGGCGCGCGTCGAGCAGATGCTGGTCGAGGTGCTCTCTTCGCCGCTCGTGCCCGAGGTCGGCAAGCTGATCGAGGCGCGGCTCGGCCGCAGGCTCGAGCCGTTCGACGTCTGGTACAACGGCTTCAAGCCGCGCGGCGCCTACTCGGAGGCGCAGCTTGACGAGATCACTCGCAGGAAATACCCGACGGCGGACGCCTTTGCGGCCGACATGCCGAACATCCTGACGGGCCTCGGTTTTGCGCCCGACAAGGCAAGCTATCTTGCCGAACGCATCGCCGTGGATCCGGCGCGCGGCGCCGGCCATGCCTGGGGAGCCGCCAGGCGCGGGGACAAGGCCCGCCTGCGCACGCGCGTCGGCGCGAACGGCATGGACTACAAGGGCTACAACATCGCTGTTCACGAGTTCGGCCACAACGTCGAGCAGACCTTCTCGCTGTACGACGTGCCCTACCACTCGATCAGCGGCGTGCCGAACAACGCGTTCACGGAGGCGCTCGCCTTCGTGTTCCAGGACCGCGACCTCGAATTGCTCGGGCTGGCGAAGCCCGACGCGATGAGCGACGCGCTCGGTACGCTGGACGACTTGTGGGGCGCTTTCGAGATCTCGGGCGTGGCACTGGTGGACATGCGCGTGTGGCGCTGGATGTATGCGCATCCGGCGGCGAGCCCGGCGGAGCTGCGCGAGGCGACGCTCGCGATCGCGCGCGACGTCTGGAACCAGTACTTCGCGAAGGTTTTCGGCCGCCGCGACGTGGTGCTGCTCGCCATCTACTCGCACATGATCGACGCCGGCCTGTACCTGCCGGACTATCCGATCGGCCATATGATCGCGCTGCAGATCAAGGAGCAGATCCGGCGCGCCGGCGATCTCGGCGGCGAGTTCGAGCGCATGACCAGGCAGGGGCGGCTGACACCCGACCTGTGGATGCAGCGCGCGACCGGAGCACCGGTCGGACCCGCCGCGCTGCTTGCGGCCACCCAGCGCGCGCTGGCGACCGTACAACGCTGAGCGTCACGGCGCCCCACGCAATGCGGTTAATCGTCGCGCTCGTGATCGCGGCCCTGGCCGTGCTCGGGTCGTGGTGGCTCGATGCACGGCCGGTGCCGATCGCGGACGGTCCGGCGACGCGACTGCAGTGCATTTCCTACGCGCCATCGGGCGGGGAATACCGGCCGCTGCGGCCGGTGACTCGCGAGGAAATCCGGCGCGACCTCGCAGTGCTCGCGCAACGCACCAGCTGCATCCGCACCTACACCGTCGCTGACGGCTTCGACCAGGTGCCGGCAGTGGCCCGCGAGCTCGGGCTGCAGGTGATCCTCGGTGCCTGGATCTCGGGAGATGCGGAGCACAACGAGGGCGAGGTCGCACTCGCGATCGACGTCGCGAACCGGCACCGCGACACGATCCGTGCCATCGTGGTCGGCAACGAGGTGATGCTGCGGCACGAGATGCCGCCACGGCAGCTCGCGTCTCTCATCCGCCGCGTGGGGTCGGCCACCGGGCTGCCGGTGACCTACGCCGACGTCTGGGGCTTCTGGGTGAAACACCGCGTGCTGTCGGAAGCGGTGTCGTTCGTCACGGTGCACATAATCCCCTATTGGGACGACGACCCCGTCGGCATCGACGAGGTGATCCCCTACGTCGACCAGTTGTACGCGGAGATGCAGCGCCGGTTTCCCGGCCAGGCCGTGTTGATCGGCGAGACCGGCTGGCCAAGCGCGGGACGCCCGCGCGGAGCCATCGAGCCCGGCCGCGTGAACCAGGCGCGCTACGTGCGTGAGTTGACTGCGCTCGCCGAGCGGCGCGGCATCCAGTACAACCTGATCGAGGCTTTCGACCAGCCGTGGAAGCGCGTGCCCGAAGGTACGGTCGGGGGACACTGGGGATTGTACGATCCCGGGCAGCGCGCGAAATTCCCGTGGGTCGGGCCGGTGGCAGAGGCGCCCCGCGGCAACACCGTGCTCGTGCTCGCGCTGGCGGCCGGCGTCCTCGGCGCCGGCATCGGTCTCATCTGGGGACGGCTGGCGCGAGCCCGCGTCGGCATGGCGTTCTCCGCTGCGGCGGCGCTGCTGGTCGGCATCGGTGCGCGGCAGGTGCAGGACCTGGTCCTCGGCAACGCAACGGCACTCGACTGGATGGCGACATTGGTAGTCGCGCTCGCCGGCTGGCTGGCGTTCGGTATCGCCGTTCGCGCGCTGGCGAAGCCTGCGCCGATGCAGGACCCGATGCCGCCCGTGCTGACGCTGCTGCTGCTGCTCTGCTGTGCTTACGTCTGCCTCGGACTCGTGTTCGCCGGGCGCCACCGCGATTTCCCGGTGTGGCTGTTCCTTCCGGGCGCGCTCGGCCTGGCTCTCACCGCCGCCGTGAATCCCCTGGCGCGTGCCGTGATGCTGCGGCAGAAACGCGCCACGGAGCAGGTGGTGCTCGCGGCGTGGCTGCTGGCGGCGGGCTGCCTGATCCCCCTGCAGGAAGGATTCCAGAACAGCCGGTCGATCGGCTGGGGTGCCTTGGGCGTGCTGCTGGGCTCAGCCATCCTGCTGCCATTGGCCCTGCAATCGCGCGAGCACCAGCGCGCCGCCGAGCACGCCGATGCCTGACCAGGTGAAGCCGTAGAGCACCATGCCGACGGTGCCGATCGCGACCGCCAGGGTGGCCGCCACGGCCGAACGTCGCCAGGCTGCGATTCCCGCCAGCGCCACGCTGCTGAGGCCGAAAACGTCGTTGAGGAACGCCTTGATGATGAGCAGTCGCAGGCCGCACCACCAGGGCGGGGCGGTCTCCTGGCAGATCAGCCCCAGGTCTTCCCGTTCGATGAGGCCATAGCGCACGGTGGCAGCGAGCGCATACGCGACGGCACCCGCCGCCGCGATCTTCGCGACGGTCCTGGCCGACTGCCGCATCAGCCCCGCCTCAGCCTGCATACGCGCGCCCCGCTCCGCAATCACCGGTCGAGGAAGATACAGCAGCCTAGGGTCGCGCGTGCGACCTTGACCGGTTTCGCTGCAGCCACTTGCGGAGTTCCTCGAGCAGGCCGAACGCAAGCCCCAGCGCGATCATGACCAGCCAGGGCCAGGCCGGCAGCGGCATCGTGCCAAACGCCGCATTGCCCAATGGCGTGTACACGATCATCAGGATCAGGACGACTTCGACCGCGACCCCGAGCAGTAGCAGTGGATTGGACGCCAGGCTGAGACGCCGCGCCGACACTGACGGGTGCCGACAGGAGAAGACGTTGATGACCTGCGCCACCACGATCGCGGCCAGGCAGGCCGTGGTCGCCTGGAGGTACAGCGGGTCCGAAGCTCCGAGCACGTCGCCGTACTGCCAGCCGCCCTGGCGCAGGACCAGCAGGTAGACGGTCATCGCGATGATCGCCTGCAGTGCCCCCAGCCAGAGATAGGCCCGCGCGAGCAGCGGCCAGGACAGGAGACGCTCGCCTGCCGCGCGCGGCGGCAGTTGCATGAGCGCGCGATGTGGCCGCTCGGCGCCCAGCGCCAGCGCCGGCAGCATGTCGGTGCCGAGGTCGACCGCCAGGATCTGGATGATGGTGAGGGGCAACGGGATCCTGAACAGCATGTAGGCGAGATACGGCACCAGCTCCGGGATGTTCGAGGTGAGGATGTACGTCAGGAACTTGCGGATATTCTCGAAGACCGCCCGTCCCTCCTCGATCGCGTTGACGATGCTCGCGAAGTTGTCGTCGAGCAGCACCACGTCGGCGGCTTCCTTGGCTACGTCCGTGCCACCGATCCCCATCGCGATGCCGATGTGCGCCGTCTTGAGCGCCGGCGCGTCGTTCACCCCGTCCCCGGTGACGGCGACGATGTGACCCTTGCGCTTGAGGCCCTCGACCACCCGCATCTTCTGTTCGGCAGTGACGCGCGTGAAGACGATTTCCGGGCTGTCGAGCGCCAGCTGCAGCTGGGCCGGCGTCATCCGGCGCAGCGAATCGCCGTGCACCACGACGGGCTCGGCACCCTGCACCAGGCCGATCTCCCGCGCGATCGCGACCGCGGTGTGCGGGTGGTCGCCCGTCACCATGATCACCCGGATGCCGGCTGAGCGGCAGCGCGCGATGGCGTCCGGAACCTCCGGACGCGGCGGGTCGCGCAGCCCGACCAGGCCGCTGAAGACGAGGTCCTTTTCATCCGGCGCCTCGCCCTCAGCCAGCTCGCGATACGCGAAGCCGAGTACGCGCAACCCCTGTGCCGTCATGGCATCCTGCGCCGCGCCAATCTGCCGCCGGTGTGCCTCATCGAGGGGCGCGGTCGAAGTGATTGTGTCGAGGCGGGCACACAAGCCGAGGACGACCTCCGGCGCACCCTTGCAGTAAAGCCAGCGCCGGCCTTCCCGTGCGATGACCACCGACATGCGGCGGCGTTCGCTGTCGAACGGCAGCTCCCCCACGACCTGCACGATGTCGTTCACGGCGCCCTGGCCACCGAACTCGGCCAGCGCGATCTCCATCGGGTCGCCGATCCAGACGTCCTGCCCGTCGTCGCGGGCCCGCTTCAGCGTGTGGCAGTGCCGCGCGCTGCGCAGCAGGTGCCCGTCGTAGTCAGTGGCATAGCCGGGAAAGACTTCCTTCACGGACATGGTGTTCAGCGTCAGCGTTCCCGTCTTGTCGCTGCAGATCACCGTCGTCGAGCCGAGCGTCTCGACCGCCGGCAGGTGGCGTACCAGCGCATTGCGCCTCGCCATGCGTTGCGTCGCCATCGCCAGCGACAGGGTTACCGTGGGCAGCAAGCCCTCGGGCACGTTCGCCACGATGATGCCGATCGCGAACATCGCGTTGGCCCAGAACGGCAACCCGAGTGCGGTGCCGATGGCGAAGAAGAGCAGCCCGAGGGCCGCGGCGAACACCGCGACCAGCCTGGACAGTCGGGCGATCTCGCGCTGCAGCGGCGAGCTCGATTCGCGCGCCGTCTGCGTCTGGTGGGCGATCCGGCCGAACTCGGTGCGCATGCCGGTGGCGTACACGTCCGCGCGCGCCTCGCCTGACACGAGCGAAGTGCCCGCCAGCAGCAGGTTCTTCGCGTCCAGGGCATCGCCACCGGCGGTGCCTTCGGATGAACGCGCCTTGGCGAGCGACTCCCCGGTGATGGTCGCGAGATTGACGCGCAGGCGCGACGCCTCGATCACGCGGCAATCGGCCGGCACGCTGTCGCCACCCTCGAGCAGGACGAGGTCACCCGGCACGAGCCCGTCCACCGCAAGCGACTGCAGGGCGCCATCGCGCATCACCTTGACGCGCATCGGCAGGAGTTGCCTCAGTGCCGCGATGGCGCGCTCGGCGCGGTATTCCTGCAGGAACGAGAAGACGCCGTTGACCAGGATCACGACCAGGATGGCCGTGCCGAGCTGCCACATGCCACCGCCCGGTTCGCGGGTTTCGGCGAACAACGCCAGTGCGGCGGCAATCCACAGGATCACGGCGAAGAAGTGCGTGAACTCGCGCAGGAACCGCAGCCAGCTGGGCGCGCCCTTTACCTCCTCGATCAGGTTGGGCCCGAACTCGCCGAGCCGCTTCAGCGCTTCGGCGCTGTCGAGCCCGCGCACCGACGTCCTGAGGCTCGCCAGGACATCGGCGGTCGACAGGCGGGTGATCTGCATGATGCCGGTACCGCCGTCAGGCGCAGCGAAGGGCCATCACCCGGTCGCGCCCCGGGCGGCTCTCCCGGTCAGAGGAACGGTTTTGCGCGCTCCAGCAGTTCCTCGAGCCCGGGTTCACTCGGATCCCAGGGCTTGCCCGGATGGATGATCGACAGCTGGCAGCTCTCCGCGGCCTCGACGAGTTGCTTGTAGCTGCCGGCCTTCAGGTCGGCGATGTAGGCCTGCTTGTTCTCGTTGTAGGCGAACATGCGCGCATTGATCTGCGTGCACTCGTTGCAGCTCGAGCAGCGGATGGTCTCGATGTAGGGTTCGTCCGGATTGCGCGCTGGTTCAGCTTCGGCAGTGGCCGGTGCGGCTGCTGCAGGCACGGCCGGAGCGCTCTCCAGGGCGGCCGGCGCGGGCGCCGGCGCGGGCGCCGCCGCCGCCTCGCGCCTGTGCGCCTCTTCCCACGCCTGCCGCTCGCGCGCCAGCAGTCGTTCGGCACGCGAGTCATGGATGCCGCCGAGACCCTGCAACCGATGCCACGTCTCGCGGCAGCGCAGTGCCGCACGCATCAACCGCTCGTCCACCACCAGGCGGCAGAGCAGGTCTGCATCGTCAACCGCAAGCACATACGGCACGCCAAGGACGGGGTCCCGCAGCGGACGCGTCAGCCACTCCTGCGCCGTCAGCATCCCCTCGCCCCAGGCGGCGCGCGGAGCGGCCTCGAAGTGACCCGCATTGCGCGGGTCGCACAGCGCAAAATCGACGAACGTGAACGCCACTTCCTCGCTGGCCGACTGCAGGTCCTGGTCGGCGTAATCAAGGCGCTCGACGGGCCAGTCCAGTTCCGGCTGCGGGTTGTTCTCGAGCGAAAAGCGCGACGCGAGGTCCGCTCCCGCACCGGGGTCGTAGGTGAACGCCGGAAAGGCCCGGCTCTGCATGGCAGCGGCCGCCTGCAGATAGCCCGGCAGCGCACCGCCGTCGGGCGCCGCATAGATGCTGAACAGCGCCGGGCCCGCGTAACGCAGCCCGCGCTGTACCCGTGAGCGCAGCCGGAACAGGTTCGACGCCGCGGACTGCAGCACGAACACGTCGTCGCAGCTCATCGCGGCGCTGGCGAGTTGCGCGCCGCGCATGCCGAACGCGAAGTGTCCCTGACCCAGCCCGGATTCCTCGAGCAGGTCGGCGACGTGCACCACGATCTTGAGCGGAACGCCGGATGACAGCGCTTCTGTGAGGCTGCCCTGCGAGCCCGCCTTGCCGGCCTCGAGGCACACCAGGTAGTCGGGGAAGAACTCGAGGTCCTGTGGCGTGAGGGACTGGGCGTCGAATGCTGCAAACACCGCGTCGTGCACGTCCTCGACGTAGCTGCCCTCGACCTCGAGTTCCGCGATCTGCAGTGCCTTGAGCAGCCGCGCGAGTTCCGGCAGCCGCTCGCGGAACGCAGCCAGCGCCGCATCCGCCGTTTCGAATTCGAATGCATGCACCGGGGACGCGGTCGGCTGTCCGCTGCCCGCGAAGAACCGCTGCGCCCGCAGTACCGACAGCGCCTCCTCGACACGCCGCCTGCGCCGCGCACCGAGCCCGCCTCGGGGGCCACTGCGCGACAGCAGTCTCGACATGGCGTCGAAGTCGAACATGCTGCGGTGTGCTGAACCAAACGACGCCTGCAGGGCTGGTTGTGCCAGGGCCGCTTCCGAGCGCACGAAGTCGGCGCGCAGGATGTTGCCGAGACGGATCACCAGTTCTTCGATGCGCTCACGCGCGACCCGCGACTTTTCCTGCTGCACCGCCGACCACGCATGGCGCAGGAAGCGCCCCGGCAGGGCCGCATTGCAGTCGGCGATCTCGCCGTCAACCGCGAGCGCACGACGGACCTTGGCTGCATCGTGCAGGAACGCGCCGTCACCGGACGGCGCGACGATCTGCACAGTGCGCTCCCACAGTTCAGCGAGGGTGCCGGACTCGCCAGCCGCCGCCCGCCTGCGGATCTCGTGCTCGATCTTGAGGCCTCTCCGCCGCAACGCCTCGCCGGGCACGCCGGGCGGTGCCACGACGCGCAGCGCGGCGTCCACGATGGCCGACAGCGACTGCACGTACTCGTCGCCGCCCCCGGCGAAAATCACCGGGAAGTCGTAGCGGCGCGCGTGCAGGTCGCGGTAAGCGGCCATGAGCGCCGGCCGCATGCCGCTGACGGCGGCCTCGGCAGCCTCGCCTGCCGCATGGCGGCCGGTGAGGTGGAAGACGACCTGGGCCCTGAGCTGCTTGTCCATAGGCGTTACGGCCAGACGGTGAATTTGTCGAGTTCCGCCTCGAGCGACGTGCGGATAGTATCGGTGGTGCGCAGCATGCCTGCGCGCCGCAAGTCCTCGTAACAGGGGACCTGCGGGTTGCGGTACAGGATGCCGACCGGGATCGGATCCTCGCTCGAGGCAATCTCGCGGGCGCGGTTGATGTCCGCGGGGTCGTGCTCGATCTGGTTGCGGTAGATCTTCTGCAGCGCCGGGCTCACCTTGACGCCGTTCTGGTGCGTGAGCATGAGCATGCGCTGCGGGTCGTGCACCCACGGCTCGAACATGTTGCCGACGAATTCGGGGCAACGCTGCAGGATGCGCACGAACGAGAAACCGTGGTGGCGGAACGCCGCCGTCACGATCTGGAACAGCGTCTCCGGAATCCAGTCCACCGCCTGCGCGACGAATGATGCGTTCTGCACGCCCAGCGTCACCGTGAGCGGGCTCATGGCGTCCAGGTAAGAGCCGCGCGGCGTGGTGTTGCTCTTGGTGCCGATCGGCGACGTCGGCGAAGCCTGCTTCTTGGTGAGGCCGTAGATGTGGTTGTCGTGCAGCAGCACGGTGATGTTCATGTTGTAGCGGATCGCGTGGATCCAGTGCGCGGCGCCGATGCTGCAGCAGTCACCATCGCCGGTGTTCACGAACACGTGCAGGTCGGGGCGCGCGAGCTTGATGCCCTCGGCGATCGGCAGCGCGCGGCCGTGGATGCCGTGGAATCCGTAGGTGCGCATGTAGTGCGGCAGGCGGCTCGAGCAGCCGATGCCCGACACGAACACGGTCTTCTCCGGGCGCAGGCCCTCGTCGCGGCACAGCCGCTGCAGCGCCGCCAGGATGGCGTTGTCACCGCAGCCCTTGCACCAGCGCGGCACGCCGCCCTGGTAGTCCTCGAGCGCGGGATGCTCCTCGACGAGATGATGCAGGCAGGCGGACACGGTGCTCATGGACGAAATTCCTCGCGTACGAGACGCTTGCGCAACACTTCGCAGATCGACCCGGGCTTGATCGGACGGCCGCGGACCTCGCTCCAGCAGTCGACGTCGACGAGGTAGCGCGCACGCAGCAGCATCGCGAGGGCCGAGTAGCGACGATTCGTTTCGTCGATCAGCGGGTCCTCCGGCAGATCCGACCAGTTGGCTTCGATGGTGATCACCCGCTTGAACCGCTGCAGGATTTCCTTGATGCCCGCGGGCATCGGCTGCAGGAAGCTCAGGTGCAACGAAGACACCTTGTGTCCCTCGGCGCGCAGGCGCTCGACGGACTCCTCGATCGCGCCCTTGGTGCTGCCCCAGCCGACCACCAGCAGGTCACCTTCCCCGTCGCCGAACACCCTGGGCGGCGTGAGCATCTTCTGCAGCGCCGCGAGCTTCAGGCTGCGGGCGTGCATGCCCTGCTCGTTGATCTCGGGGTCGTA
>Ga0316603_10000719_pt1 | contig 16752 bp, 14 predicted proteins | sample OWC_soil_day10_n_FD_207649 | JGI IMG/M metagenome (GOLD analysis project Ga0316603, IMG submission 207649) | Wetland soil microbial communities from Old Woman Creek delta, Ohio, United States - OWC_soil_day10_noCT | ecosystem: Environmental > Terrestrial > Soil > Wetlands | place: USA: Ohio... | reverse complement strand
GCAAGAACAAGGCGCGGGTCGATGGCTCGGTGCGCGTGCTCGACGTGTTCGCCGACCTCGATGGTGCAGGCGCGGGAACCCGGAGCTTCAAGACGCTGCTCGTGTTCCAGACCACGAACGGAGATCCGGCGACCGTCGGCAAGGAGCCGTCGATGACCGCGCTCGACGTCACCGATCCGACCGATCCGAAGATCGCGTGGGACTTCGCGCTGCCCGGCGAGGGGCTCGTGGTCAACGTCGGGCGCGTGGCGCTCGGCGGCGTCAACAAGTACCTCGCGTTCGCGCAGACCAACCTCGGGACCGCGGGACCGGGCAACGCCGTGGTCGCCGTCGATGTCGAGACCGGAACCGAGGTCTGGCGGACCGGTGGGCCCACCGTGGGCTCGACGTACCTGTTCTCGACCGCCGGACGGTCGGGCGGCACCACGATCCCCCCGGTCACCGGCATCCCCGGCGGCGCGGTCGGTATCGACACGCGAGGCAATGGCAACATCAGCGATGTCGTGTTCGGCACGCTGTACGGTGACGTCTGGCAGATCGATGCAGCGACCGGTGCCAATCGCTACGGTTCGTCGCCGCTGTTCAACTACTCGACCGACCAGCACCCGATCGGCGCGCCGCTCACGATCTTCGGCGACGGCTCGCTCTACGGGCTCGCGGTCCCGGGCGGCTACGCCGATCTGGCCGCCGGTGCGCTGTGGTCCGCGGCGAACCAGACCGCCGTCGCGCTCAAGCTCTACCCGCTCCTGACGAGCGGCACGCCGCTCAACGAGAGCTCGGGCGCACCGGGCGTGAAGTGGTCGCTGGCACTCGACGCTGGAGACAAGGCGTACTCGCAGGCGGTGGTCTCGGGTGGCGAGGTCTACATCACCACCGACTCGCTCGACGTCAACGCGCTGGGCTACGGCTCGGTCGCCGGGGACACCGGCAAGGTCTACAAGGTGTCGCTCGGCGCGACCACGGCCATGACGTCTGCCGACGTGGTCACCTACGTGGTGGCCGGTGGTGCGGGCTCGGTCGCGATGAGCGGCTCGAACGTGTTCAACGTGTCCAAGAACAGCGCCGAGATGCTCGGCAACACGATGAACACCGATGGGACCACCGGGGTCTCCGTGTCGACCGGGACGGTCGCCAAGGTGACCCGCAAGCTGTGGTTGCGGACGCTGTGAAGCCGACCCTGCAGCGACGCCGCCGGCGGGCGACCGCCGGGTTCACCATGATCGAGGTCATGGTGTCGATGCTGCTGACCGCGATCGCGGCCTCCGGGATCATCGCGCTCTACGTCGTCGAGACCCGCGCCTCGGGATACAGTCGCTCCACGACGGAGGCGACGATCCTCGCCCAGGATCAGCTGGAGAGCTTGCGGACGTCGTCGATCACCGGCACGGCGAGCACGGCGGGCCTGAACGAGCACGGGCTCGTGGTGCCCGGCGGGCGGTTCACGCGTGACTACACGGTCACGCCCGGGATCGACTTCGACGAGGTGCTGGTCAACGTCAGCTGGCTCGACGATGGGATCACGAAGACCGTGACGCTGCGCTCGCGGAGGAACCTGTGAGGCCACGCCGTCGTCGGCGTTCTATCCGGGCCGGCCAGGCCGGCCGGGCCGGCCAGGCCGGCTTCACGCTGGTCGAGCTGATGATCTCGCTCGTCCTGTTCTCGTTCGTGATCGCGGGCGTGCTCGCGGTCGCGGTCGCGATGGCGGCGGGGTTCCGCGAGCAGAAGGTCACGATCGGCGCCGCGAGCTCGGCGCGTGCCGTGATGGAGTTCATGGCGGAGGCGGTCCGCGGAGCGAGCCCGGCCGTCCCCACGGGCGCCGTCACGGCGATCGCCGGGACGCCGTCGGGTGATATCGAGAACCTCGACGACCCGGCCTGCGCCCGCGGCGCGATCGCCATCACCAACAACACCTCCGCTCCCGACGAGCTCACGATCGTGTTCGCGTACGGCTCGGTGGTGACCTCGTCGACCTCGTTGTTCGACCCCAGCGGATCGGCCTCGATCGACGTCGTCGACCCCACGGGCCTGGCCGCCGGCGACATGATCCTGGTCACCAACTTCGTCAACGGCCACCTCGCGAAGGTCGCGAGCGTCGCGGGCACCACGGTGAACCTCGATGCCTTCCAGTGCGGAGCGCCGACGATCGCCGGCACCCACGCCGCCGGCGCCGTGGTCGTCCGCGTCGCCCGTGCGCGCTTCTACATCGCGGACCTCGATGGCATCCCGACGCTGTGGATGGATCCGGATGCCGAGGGGACGCAGGCCGCGGAGCCGATGGCCGAGGGGATCGAGGACATGCAGTTCTCGATCGGTGTCGATACCGATGGCGATGGTCAGCTCAGCGAGGCCGCGGACGGCCTCGCCGACGAGTGGTTCTTCAATGCGCCCTCCGCCGTCGAGGTCCTCCCGGTCGGGTCTCCCCGCGCGCTCAAGGTCTCCTTGCTCGCGCGCGCGGTCGGCAGGGTGACCGGTACCGGGACGTATCTCCCGCCCGCCCTCGGTGATCGCGCCGCGGGCGTCACTGCCGACAACTTCCGCCGCCGAGTCCTCACCTCGATCGTCGAAGTTCGCAACCTCCAGGGCTCGAGATGACCAGACACAAGAGACATCGGAACCGCCAGCAAGGCAGCGCGATGCTGGTCACGATGATCATCATCGGCGCGCTCCTCGCGGGCGGCGCGGTGCTGGTCTCGGTCCAGATGGCGTCGAACCGCTCGATGGACCTGACCCGCAGCGGGATGTCGGCCCTCTACTGCGCCGAGGCCGGCCTGTCCGCGGCGCGGCCGGTCGTGGCGAACAATTACCTGCAGTGGGCGACGTCGCTCGCCGCGTCGGCGGGCGGGGACCTGAGCGAGCCGGGGTGGCTCGCCGCCGGGATCGGCAGCCATGATCTCGACGGCGGCGCGGACGACTTCCGGGTCTACATCAAGGACAACGGCGACGAGGGCACCGGCGTGAACGACCCGGCGGTCGATGCCGATCTGCAGATCTACATCGTCGTCGAGTGTGTGCGGTACCCCGATACCCCGAAGGAGGTCTCCGAGCTCGTGCTCTACAACGGCGCCGTGCCGTGCTTCCCGGGGCAGCAGGGCGGCTGCGACGGCGACGGCAACCAGAACTAGTCGCCTTCCTCACGGCAGGCTCACCACGCGAGCGTCCTCCTCGGGGGAGCTCGTAGGCCACACTGCACGCATCATGCGCCTGGCCTTCTCGATGCTGTGTGTCCTCGCTCTCGGCTGTGGCGCGGCGCTGCCCAACTATCCATACGCGAGCGAGCCCGACCCCCACGCCAAGGAGATCGTCCTCGGGGTCGGCGACCTCGTCACGATCAACGTGTGGGGCGAGGGCAACTCCGGGCTCAACACCGAGGCGACGATCCGGCCCGACGGGACGATCACGATGCCGCTGGTCGGTGACATGAAGGCCGCCGGGGAGACGCCGAGCGCGCTCAAGGCGGTGATCAAGACCCGGCTCGCCGACTTCGTGAAGCTGCAGGGCACGGAGATCAGCGTCGCGGTCAAGGAGTGGCGGAGCTACCGGTTCACGGTGCAGGGCGAGGTGGTCAAGACCGGCATGTACACGTCCGAGGAGTACGTGACCGTCGCCGACGCGCTCGCCCTCGCGGGGGGACCGACGCGGTTCGCCAAGCGCAGCCAGATCGTGCTGATGCGCAAGGATCCGAAGACCAAGGAGATCCGCCGGATCCCGTTCGACTACGAGCTGCTCGCGTCGGGTCGGCGGCCCGACATGAACATCTTCGTGCTGCCGGGCGACACGATCTACGTGCCCTGACCGTCGCACGCCGCGTGCGCTGGTCGCCTACATCGGTGGCGGTGACAACCGCGGTGACATTCTCGGGAGGCCCCCCCACTATCGGTGGATGAGGATCTTCCTGGGATGTGCGCTCGCGGTCGCGCTCGCGCTGGCGCCCCGCGGGGCCCACGCCGCCGATCGGACGTTCCCGACCGGCAGCCTGATCATCCCGATGGACCTGTCCTATCAGGCGACGGGCAACCTCCAGGCGTACGGCCTTCTCTACCAGCTGCTCCGCCAGGGCGTGCGGGTCTACTGGGTCATCGACCCGATGAAGACCTACCACGCGGCCCCGTGCAACACGGCGGGCGATCTGTGCACGTGGGACTGCGGCGTCGAGGGCTCCGGCGTCAAGTGTCCGTATCCGACGGCGAGTCCCGACGTGACCGCGACGACGACCGTCGTGTGGTCCGACAGCGGCGTGACCCCCGGGACCGTGGTCGGCCTGCACCGCTATCGCGGCGGACCGTTCGCGATCGACGCGGCGGATCGCGCGCGGGCCCTCCCGATCATCGCGGCGTGGAACGATCAGACGCAGTGGGTCGCGAACCCGTGGGCGACCCGCACGACGTTCCACGTCGTCACCGTGCACGAGGCGACCGCGCCGTTCACCGGCAACGTGATGAAGGAGATGATCGCCGCGCCGACGATCGCGGTGTTCTCCGACGGCAACGAAGACATCGCGACGGGCTACCTGCGCTCGGCCGGGATCCCGCAGTCGAGCGGCATCGAGTTCCCCGCCGCGAAGTGCAACAACAACTGCGGCCCCGGGACGGCGAACCCCGACATGCTCACCGCGGAAGCAGTGATGGGCCCGCTCGGCACCTGCGCGGCGCCCAACAACGACCACAAGAACGGCGCGCTGTGGCGCACCGACGGGCTGCCGGCCTACTGCCAGATCATGTCGATGCACTGGGCCGTCAACGACCGCGAGAAGGTCGAGTGCAATGGTGGCAACTGCCCCGCGACGCAGGCGGCCTGCGGCACGCAGCCGATCACCTATCACGGCCACGAAGTCGTCGCGGAGGTCCGTGCGTTCCTCAAGTACCCCGTCCACTTCTTCGCGGAGTGCCAGGCGGTCAACGCGTACGAGAACACGGTGCCGAATCCCGCGTGGCCGTACCTCGACGATGCCGGCCGCGACGGTCACTTCCTCACGACGACGGGCACGGCCCCGGCGTGCCCGTGCACGGATGCGCAGTTCGAGTGCGTCAACAACGTGTGCGTGCCGCGCGACGTCAAGGAGATCGGCGCCGGCTTCATGATCGCGCCACAGCCCGCGTCGGCGAGCGTCAAGGTGCTGCGCCCCGAGGTCCCGTACAACCAGTTCGACGGCATGTTCGGGACGACCGGAGGCAGCGAGCCCGCGTACAACCTCAGCACGTACCTCAACACGACCTACAAGAACAATCGCCAGGTCACGCTGCTCACCGGACCGAACGGGCCCGGCAACACGGACGTCTGGATGAGCGGCTACATCGACGGCGAGTGCGACATCGGGCCGATCTTCGGTCCGCCGGCGCCCGGGCAGTCGGCCAAGGCGGCGGCCTGCTACAGCGGCAAGATCAGCTACCTCGGTGGTCACTCGTACGATACCAACACGCCGCTCGCGAGTGGTTCGCAGGGCATGGGCGCGCGCCTGTTCTTGAACGCGCTGTTCGAGGCGGACTGCGTGACGACCGACGGCCAGCCCAACGTGCAGCTCGGGCTGACGCCGATCATCGTGGCCGCGCAGTCGCTGCCCGTCGACGCGGAGCTCACCGCGACCTACGGCAACGTCGCGAACGGTGCGGCGCTCGACGCGACGCTCAAGGAGACCGTCGGTGCGGGCATCCAGATCGTGACCGCCACCGGCGGCACCGTCGTCGCCAGCGACGTCTCGTGGACGATCGGCGCGATCGGCGGCGTGCCGCTGCGCCCGGGCGATCCGGCCGACGCCGGCGGGCGCCCGGCGACGCTGCGGTTCGGCGCGCTCGGCGACTATCAGGTCACGCTGGAGCTGACCTACAAGATCGGCACGTCGACGATGAAGACCACCCAGCCGTTCACCGTGATGGTCAAGCTCGACACCGACGGCGACGGCGTGCCCGACGACACGGATCCCGACCCCGACGATCCGTCGGTCTGCGGCGACTCCGACACCGACGGGTGCGATGACTGCACGAGCGGCCACTTCGATCCCGCCAACGATGGCTGCGACGGCGGCAATCCGGCGACCGGCGACAAGGCAGGCTGCTGCTCGGCCGATGATGGCGCCGGTGGACCCTTGATGTTGACGGCCCTGGCGATCGGCGCGCTCGTGCGCCCGCGCCGCCGCCGCGCTCGCGCCGCCGCATGAGGTCGTTCACGCTCCACGTCGTCGGGTGTCTGCTCGCCGCTGGATGCGGCTTCTCGGTCGCGTCGCAGCCGAGCGACGCCGCGCCCGACACGCCGCCCGACACGGGGCCTCCGGACGCCGGCATGTGCACGGGCCTCTCGGCCAGCTGCGCCTCCGAGACCCTCCTGCGGACCTGCGCGAGCGCGGGCGCCGATGTCGTCGAGACCACGTGCGCATGGGGCTGCCTCGCGTCGGGAACCGCCCACTGCGGCGTCCTCGCGCCCGCGGGCGGTGGCGTGATCACCTCGGATCTCGAACCTGCTGCCGGGCTGCTACCGGTCACGTTCGGCGCCGCGACCGTGATCAATGGCGACACGGGGCAGATCACCGGCGGGTTCACGCGCGCCGCGGGCACGGGCGTCAATAGCGGCGTGCGCTGGGTGGTCAACGGCAACGTCGCCGTGTTCGTGTTCGGGTCGCTGACGATCGACGGGACGGTCACGTTCAACGGCCCCAGCACCAAGGCGGTCGCGCTGGTCGCGAGCGGACCGATCGCGGTCAACGCGGTGATCGATGCGCGCGGCGCCTGCAACGTGCGCGCCCCGGGACCCGGCGGCGGTCTGGGTGGCGACGGGAACCGGGACGGAGCCGGCCTCGGTGGAGGCTCCGGTGACCTCGACAACACCGAGGGTGGCGGCGGAGGAGGGCACGGCGGCACCGGCGGCGCGGGCGGTGGCGGTGCCACGGGCGGCGTCGCGTTCGGTAGCGATCCGCTGATCGCCGCGCTGATTGGCGGCGGTGGCGGCGGTGGGGGCGGCGGTGGCGGCGGTGCAGGCCTCGGCGGGGGTGGCGGTGGTGCGCTCCAGCTGGTCTCGAACCAGTCGATCTCGATCGTCGCTGGCCGCGGGATCAACGCAGGTGGTTGCGGCGGCGGCGCGGGCGGCGGCGGCGGTAACGATGCAGGCGGTGGCGGTGGCGCCGGCGGGGCGATCCTGCTCGAGGCACCGAGCATCGTCGTCGCGGGCACGCTCGCGGTGAACGGCGGTGGTGGTGCGACGAAGGGCGCCGCCGGGACCAGCGGCACGCTGGATCGCGTGCGTGCCGCCGCCGGGGCGTCGGGCACGTTTGGCGACGGTGGCGTGGGCGGCGCCGGGGCGAACCTCGACGGTGCCCCGGGCGCGGGCGCCGATAGCTTCGGCTCGGGTGGTGGTGGTGTGGGGCGAATCCGGATCAACACGCGGACGGGCGTCGCCGGTCTCGGCAGCGCGATCCTGAGCCCGGGCCTCGACGAGACCGCGACCCCGCGTTGCACCCAGGGCGCTGCGGTCGTCAACTGACCGGCGAGCGGCGTGCGATCAGCGCAGGCGCGAGCGGATCTGCCGCGGCACCGTCGACGCCCCCGACAGTCCGCGCGGTCGTCAACTGACCGGCGCGGTCAGCCGCGCGATCACCGCGACGGGCCGGGGATCCACACCGCGGCACCGTCGACGACACCGACGATCCGCGCGGGCGACTCGCTGAACGCGCCGGCGAGCTTGGTGCGATACAGCGCGAGCGGGCCGCTCGGCGGTGGGACCTCGACGTCGTCGGTGGCGGTCAGGTCGCCGCTGCCGTTCTCGGCCTCGTTCGTCGGCTCCGCATCGAGCGCCGGCTTGTTCTTGGCCTTCTTGGCCTTCTTCGCCTTCTTGTCGGGCTGCGCCTTGTCGCGCGAGCCGAGGGCGAGCGCCCACTTCCCGTCGGGAGCGATCGACGCGCCGGTGTAGCCCTTCCAGCATTTGTACTCGCCGCCGACCGCACCCATGATGCACGCGCTGCCGCGATCCTGGATCAGGACCCACTGGCTGTCGTGCGACCACTCGACCGGGACGCCGGTCTTGATCGTCTTGCGGCGCGCGGCCTGGCCGTCGAGCAGGAAGTTCATCAGCAGGTCGGCCGGCCTGGTCTGCTTCCCCTCGTGGACGATGTCGCGATAGACGCCGACGGCGCGCGTGCCATCCGGGCTCGGCAGGAAGCTGCGGAGCGGCGCCTCCGGGGCGAGCTGCTGCTTCTTGTTCGGGGCGCCGGGCGGCGCGGACCACACGCCGGTCGCGTCGGCCCACACGAGGCGGCGCTCGGCGCCTTCGCCGACGAGCCGCGCGCCGGGAGATGGGATCTCGACCGGCGTGGTCTTGCCGTTCTTGAGGTTGACGATCACCGAGCCGGTCGAGCTCGTCGTCGAGCGACACAGCACGCAGGCGCCATCGACGGCGAGCTGCGCGGGGCCGTCGGCGCACGGCAGCTCGGTGAGCGTCTTCTCGGCGCCGTCGAGCTTCATCCACGACCACTTGCCGGCGAGGTCCGCGAGCAGCACGGAGCCGCGCGCGTCGGTACGCAGGGCGCGGACCAGGCCCTTGGCGGGGAGCTGGGCGACCTCGGTCTCGCCGCGGCCACGCGGGTCGGTGCGGATCAGGGACGAGCCGCGCGCGAAGATCACCGTCGCTCCACGGTATTCATCTTCCTTGGCGTCGTCAGCGATCGCCGGCATCGCAGTCACCAGTACGAGCGTGGCGGCGATCGCGATCTTCATGATCATCCCAGGAGCTTCGCGGCGCGCGACGCGTCGGCGACCGTCGTCACGAACCGGCCCTTGCCGGCGATCTCGAGGAGGGTGACCGCTCCGAACCGCGGCAAGTGCACCTCGAGCGACTTCACGCTCTCGGCGTGCTTCGCATCGCGCTCGAACTCCGCCTTGGTCAGTGGCTTGCCGTCGATGAACACCTCGGACAGGAACTCGATCGGCGCGATCCAGCTCGCACCGTCGCGCTGGAGCTTGTCCCGCATCGCGCCGGTCATGTTGTCGGAGCTCCGGACGACCTGATCCCAGTCGAGCTTGCCGAGCGCGGCGGCGACGTCGAGGTCGAAGCGCTCCGCGGGGAACACGAGGACGACCGCACCGTCGACCTCGCGCGCGGCGATCGGCGGGCCCTTGGGTTCCGGAGGCGGCGGAGCCGCGGCGGCTGCGGGCTTCGCGGCGGCGGGCGGGATGCCGGCGACCGCCTTCGCGGCCTGCGGGTCCATCTTCATCGTTGGACGCTCGGCCGGCCTCGGAGCCGACGGCGCACCGGGGATCATCGAGAACCGATCCATCGCGGCGAGCTGCGTCTCCATCAGGATCGACTTCCGCTGGTCCCACGTGCCATCGGCCTCGAGCACGTCGACGACGACGAGGTCACCGCGGCGCTCGAACGTCACCCCGGACAGGCCCGCGATGATCTGCTCGTCGTCGAGCTCCTCGAGGCGCTTCTCGTACGCGAGGATCTTCGCCTCGAACTCCTTCTGGGACAGCGGCGTCGCGCGGCGCTTGCCGTCGAGGTCGAGCTGCGGATCGAGCGCGTAGGGCAGGAGGCAGATGCCGCGGAGGTCGCGCATGCTGCGCGCGACGAGCACCGCGTCGCCCCAGGTGCCGAGCGAGAACAGCCGACCGAGCCGGATCGGGAGCGCCTGGCAGGTCGTGATCAGCTGCTCCTTGGCGAACCGCAGATCGGCCGTGATCAGGGGATCGGTCTGCGGATCCTCGCGCGGCGTGATCGTCTTGTCGTCGATGATCATCAGGCGCCGCTCGCCGCGCCGGCGGAACGGCATCGACGGCGACAGCTCCATCTCGGCGCGCGGATCGAGGCGATCGACGTCGAGGAGCTGCTTGGACTCGAGCGCCTCCTGACCGCCGAGGCCCTCGATCAGGACCTTCTGATCGATCGCCGCAGAGGCCTGGAACATCAGGTCGATTACGAGGCTGTCGAGCTGCAGGGACATGCGTGGATCCTTCTACAAGTAGCCGCTTCGCTGGCGCAAGAGCCACTCGAGACCGAGCAGCCCGATGATCAGGAGGAGGAGACCGGGACGGCTCCACAGCTCGACGTCCGTGCGGCGGTCGACGCGGACGATCCGGGGCGGATCGAACGTCAGATCCGACGGCAGCGCGTCGACGGAACCGAGGGCCGAGCCGCCGGTCGCCCGGGAGATCGCCTCGAGGGTCGCACGATCACCGACGGGGCGGTCGAGCTCGCTGCCGCCCTCGCGCACGAGGAAGATGTCGGTCGCGTCGACCTGGCGGCCGGCGATCGTGGCGCGGGCAAAGGCGCGGTAGACGCCGGGCTGGAGGCCGCCGAGCTCGTGGACGACGGTCCCGTCCTCGCCGACCATGACCTTGGCCGCGGAGACCTCGGTGGCCGTGTTCGGATCGGCGCCTCGCTTCACGACGAGCGAGACCGCGCCGCCGGGGAGCGGCTGATAGTCACGGCCGAGCAGGCGCACCGTCACGCGCACCGGCGCGTTCGGGACGTACTCGACGGCGTCGCTGTCGACGTGGAGGTTGCGGAGATCGGGATCCTGGATCAGCCAGCGCATCGCGTTCTCCCAGAACTTGGTGTACTGGCGGCCGTTGTCGCCGGGGCGGGCGGCGGCGACGAACCCCCACTTCCACAGCGTGTCGGTCGTGACGGCGAGCGAGCGGCCCTTGCCGTAGTCCCCGGCGACGATCACCGGCATCGGCTTGCCACCCTTGGTCTTGAGCCTGGGGTGCTGCGCGAGCACGGTCGCGTCGGGCTTCGCCGAGGCGACGAGGTTGACGCCCTCGAGCGACGGCAGCGCCTTCCACGTCGCGAGGTTGTCGCTGGCGGAGTAGCGCAGCGAGGTCACCGGGTGCATCTGCCCGGCCTCGGTCAGCTGCGGCGAGAACTTCTGGGTGTCGATCACCGCGCCGGAGTCGAACGGACCGAGGAGCTCGACGGGGAGCGCCGCGGCGACCGGCGTGCCGTAGTAGCCGCCCGACGAGAACGACGCCGCCCCCCCGAGCATCGCGAGCCCACCGCCGCCCTCGACGTAGCTGCGGATATTCTCGAGGTAGTCACCGATGCCGTAGGGCAGGTACTCGAAGTCCTGGAGCAGGATCAGATCGAACGAGGGGAGCTGCTGCTCGAACAGCTCGCGCGTCGGGAACGGGATCAGCGACATCTCGTCGTTGGGCACGAGCGAGACGTCGTCCTGCGTGCGCAGGATGAAGAACGAGATCAGGTCGACGTTCGGGTTGCTCTTGAGCATCTGGCGCAGCGCGCGGACGTCCCAGCTCGGTTGCCCGGCGACCTGGAGGACGCGGATCTTGTCGCGGATCACGCGGACGACGAAGCTGCGCGTGTTGTTGGACGTCACCGCCTCGCCCGGCGCGATCGGCACCGAGACCTCGTAGACGTACCGGCCGACGCGCGGCGGCGTGACCTCGAACGTCACGGTGATGTCCTGCTCCCCACCGGGCATGTCGACGAGCTTCTGGCGCAGCGGCTGGCCATCGGTCGACAGCGTGACCGGGACGGCGCGCGCGGGCAGGCCGGTCGTGCGGATCACCGCGTCGATCCGCACGACGGTGCGGACGAATGCGAACTCGTCGGCCATCACCTTGGCGACCGCGATGTCCTTGAGCCCGGGGCGCGCGGCCCACACGGTGTGGATGCGGGTGTCGAGCGAGCGCAGGAAGTCGCGGACCGCGCCGTCGCCGGAGTCCTCGTTGAAGCCGCCGGTCGACACCCCGTCGGAGATCATCACGATGCCGGCGAGATCGCGGCCCTCGTAGCGCGCGCGGAGCAGCTCGAGCGCCTTGCGGAACAGCGTCGCCTTGCCCTGCGCGGTGTTGGACGCGAGGGCGCTCGGGCTGGTCGGGCTGAGCGTCTCGGCGAACGTGTAGTAGTCGATCTTGTGGTTCGCCTCCCACGCGGCGAGCGCCGTGCCGGACGCGGCCAGCACCGTGCGCACGCGATCGATCCGGGTCGGTCCCGCCTCCGACTCGGCGAGCGACATCGACCTCGAGTCGTCGATCAGGATCGCGATCCGGTTCGGCTCGCGTGCGACCTGGCGGAGCTCGACGGCCGGCTCGAGGAACACGACGAGGGCGCCGACGGCGGCACCCGCGCGCAGGCCGATCATCGTCGCGCGGCGCCAGGCGGGGGCACCGCGGCTCGCGCGCCACGACAGGCCGACGATCGCGATCACCGCCGCGCCGCCGAGCGCGAGCCCGAGCCGGCCCCACGGCGCGAGCATCACCCAGCGGTACTCGTTGAACTCGGCCGCGCCGGGCGCCGCGAGCCGCACGGTCAGCGCGACGAGCGCCTCCGCAGCCAGCGCGCCGCCCGACAGCAGCGCCAGCACGCCGAGCGCGGCGCCGAGGCCACCCTTGCCGCGACGGACCGCGAGCACGGTCGCGACCATCAGCACGAGGCAGGCGGCCGCGAGCGCATAGCGCACGAGCGAGGGAAACAGGACGATGTTCACGGCTTCTCGGCGGGCTTCCCGGGGGCAGGCGTCTGGGCGCCGTCGTCGGGCTTCCACCGCCGCCGCTTCATGATGAACGGGACGTGGACCTGATCGGCCTTGTAGTCGAGGCACAGCGCGTACATCACGAGGTTGACGCCCATGCGGAACGCGAGCTCGCGCTGGCGCTCGCCGCCGGGCTCGCACCGGAACTCGTAGTTGCCGAAGTCGTCCCGCGACCACGCGCCGCCGAGATCGTTCGCGATGTACGCGGCGACGAGTCGACCGTCGCGGATGACGCCCTCCATCGCGGGCGCGATCGCGAGCCGCCCCGCCGGCTTGTCGAGCAGGTAGAACGACTTGTAGACCACGTGATCGCCGGGGATGATCTCGAGTCCCTTGGTCGAGCTCGTCGTCGGGAACACCGCCGACATCAGCTTGCGGACCGAGCCGTCGAACGCGCCGTCGGTCGAGCCCTCGGCGGAGTCGATCAGGAGGAAGCCGCCGAACGTGAGGAACCGGCGGAGCGCCTCGATCCCGGCGGAGCTCGGCAGCTCGATCTCGCGCTCTCCCGCGAGGTAGAGGAACGGGGTCTCGTGCAGCGAGTCGGCGGTCGGCGCGACGACCGCGGGCTCGAGCTCGACGTCGATCGACGTCCGCTTCTCGATCTCCCAGCCGAGCCGCCGCAGCGCGCTCGGCCGCGGATTCCACGACGTGCCGGCGCCGAGCCTCAGCTGGCCGAACCGGTACTTCGAGGCAGGACCGAGGGCCTCGGCGCGACGCGCGAGCACGAGGCCCGCGACAGCGAGCCCACCGCCGAGGAGCCGGCGCCGGGTCATCCCTCGAGGGGTGGTCGTCACCCGCGGAAGGTAGCGCCACCCCCCGGTCCGGGCCAGCGCCGGAGGGGCACTACCACCTGGTCCGGCACGTGGCCCGGAAGGGGGGCGGCCCGCGGGCCAGACGAGGGCCGGCCCGCGGGATTGTCGTCACGGGCGCTGCGCGTTAGCGTGCGCCGATGAAGTCGTGGTCGCGCTCCGCCGTCGTGCTGGTCCTCGTCGGCGGGACGGCGGCCGCCGAGGTCGTGGTCGAGCCGGCCGAGCCGGTCGGGGCCGAGCCGACGCTGCTGCCGACCCGGGGCCAGCCGGCCGCTGCGGTGGCGCCGGTCGGCTACACCCACAAGGGGCAGTTCCAGGTCTCGCTGCGGCTCGCCCTCGGGCTCCGCGCCATCATCCCCTACGACAAGCTCGACTACTGCGGCCAGACCGAGAGCGGGACCGCCGCGGGGAACGCTCCCGTCTGCACCGGACGCGCGCCGTTCTCGTTCGACCTCGAGCTCGGCTACGGCGTCGCGCAGCGGATCGATGCGTTCGTCGAGCTCCGGCTCGGCCTCGAGACCGACTTCGCCTCGTCGCCCGTGCAGATGGGCGGGCCCCGGATGTTCCACGTCTCGCCGGGTGCGCGGTTCTTCTTCAGCGATGCGAAGTCGAGCAAGCTGTTCACCACCGCGCAGCTCGTGTTCGACTTCGCGGGCTACGAGGAGGCGGGCGGTGCAGGGCGGGGCGCCGACTTCGGCGTCCGCAACCTCAACGGCCTGTGGTTCGATCTCGATCGCGCCTACGGCTTCTACGCGTACATCGGCGAGACGGCGACGTTCTCGCGCTGGCTGCGGTTCGAGCTCGAGGCCGGCATCGGCATCTCCGGCCGATACCGGTAGCGGTCTCGCGGCATCTCATCGCCGTGACCTTCGCGGACCACTTCTCGACGATCGCCGCGCGCTACGCGGTGTTCCGGCCGCACTACCCGCCGGCGCTGGTCGACGCGCTCGCGAACCTGACGACGCCGGGGGTGGCCTGGGACGTCGGCTGCGGGAGCGGGCAGCTCTCGGTCGCGCTCGCCGAGCGGTTCGCCCGCGTGATCGCCACCGATCCGGCACAGGCGCAGCTCGCTGCGGCGGTGACTCACCCGCGCGTCGAGTACCGGTGCGCGTCCGCCGAGGACAGCGGGCTGCCCGATGCGAGCGTCGACCTCGCGGTCGCGGCGCAGGCGGCGCACTGGTTCGACTGGCCGCGGTTCGTCGCCGAGGTCGGCCGCGTCGCGAAGCCCGGCGCGGTGATCGCGCTCGTCAGCTACGGGAACTTCGATCTCGACGGCGCCGTCGGCGAGGAGCTCGCGCACTATCGCGACGTGGTCGAGCCGTACTGGCCGCCGGAGCGCGTGCACGTCGAGAACGGCTACCGCGATCTCGTGCTGCCGTGGCCGGCGATCGAGCCGCCGGTGATCGAGATGACCGCGAGCTGGACCCGCGACGAGCTGCTCGGCTACCTCCAGACCTGGTCCGCGACGGTCAAGCTCGTCGAGCGCGAGGGTCGTGCGCCGGTGGTCGCGATGTGCGAGCGCGTCGCGCACGCGTGGCCCGACAGCGCGCCCCGGACGTTCCGCTGGCCGCTGACGATCCGGCTCGCCCGCCGATAATCGAGCTACAGTGGTGGCTGATGTCGTATCGGCTGCTCGCGCTGGATCTCGATGGGACGCTGCTGCGGAGTGACCAGCGCGTCGACGACGCCGACGTCGCGGCGATCGCCGAGCTCCAGGCCGCGGGCGTCACCGTGACGATCGTCACCGGGCGCCTGCAATCGGGCTCCCTCGGAGCGGCTGCCGCGTGTGCGATCGACGGCGCGATCGCGTGCTGCGAGGGGAGCCACCTCGTCGAGCTCGCGTCGAACACGACCCTGCACCATCATCCGATCGACGCCGACGTCTGCGCGCGGCTCCGCACGACGCTCGGATCGCATGGCCTCGCGAGCTTCGTGTTCGACGCGCAGGGGATCCACCACGATCACGCGGGCGCGCCCTACGCGGGGTACGTCTCGACGTGGTCGCCGAACCTCCGCATCGTCGAAGAGGAGCTGGCGTGGCAGACGTTGCCGCTCGCGGCGGTCGCGGTCGGCGAGCCCGATGCCGTGGCCGCCGTCGCGGCCCTCCTCGCCCGCGAGGCGGACCGCCTGTTCTCCGTCAGCTTCGCGGTCAGCGCCTGCCCCGGGAAGTCCGCCGTGCTGGTGCGCGCCGCCGGTCCGACGAAGGGCACCGCGCTGATCGAGCTGTGCCGGCGGATCGGCTGCACCCCGGACGAGGCCGTCGCTGTCGGAGACTGGGTCAACGACATCCCGATGTTCGAGGTCGCGGGGCGCTCGTTCGCGATGGGCACCGCGCCCGAGGCCGTGCGCAAGAAGGCCACCGATGTCCTCGTGCGAGACGCCGGAGCCGGCGGTGGCATCGCCGAGGCGATCCGGCGCGCCTGGGGCTGAGGGCATCCGGGGCGAGCGGTTCGCGGCGGCGGAGGGTATGCGTCGAGCACCGCGAGCGGCGGCTTGTCACTGCGGCGCGTCGCCGAAGTCGCACGCGCTGAACCCGGGGCATACGAGATCGAACGAGCCCGAGACCTTGATCGCCTTGTTGCCGGGCACGATCTTGCCTGCGAGGTCGACGGTGCCCGCGATGTGGCGGTTGTCGAGCGCGGTGATCTCGACGGTGCCGGTCGGATCGGCGAGCGTGGCCTGGCCGAACGCCATCATCACGTTCGCGCCGTCGCTCTTGCCCTTCGTGAACGTGAACTTCTTCGGTCCGAACGGCATGCCGTCGAGCTTGCCGCCGCCGGGGAGCAGCGAGAACCGGAACTGGTCGCCCTTGCAGTTCACGACGTAGCCGTCGACGCCCATCATGTTCTTGCGCTCGTCGGCCGTGTACCAGTACGCGACGTTGGTCGCTTCCTTGCCGCCGGGGCTCGTCTGCTCGGCCGTCATGCCGCCGGTGACCGAGAGCTTGCAGCTGCCGAGATCCGCGGGCGGCGGGTTCTTCTTCGGCTTCGGCGGCGGTGGTGGTTCGCGGTTCGCGGTCGCGACCTCCTCGGGCTTGTTCTTGGCGTAGTCCTCCTTCTTCTCGGGGCATCCGGCGAGCACGAGGACGGACGTGGCGATCATGAGGTTGCGCATGGGCACCTTCAGACTAGACCAGCCGCGAGTCGCGCGTGTGGGTTGACCCGCCCTATACTCGGGGGGCCTTGCACCTGAACGAGCTGCTGGACGTCATCTTCCGGTGGGCACACCTGATCGCCGGGATCATGTGGGTCGGCAACTCGATGCTGTTCAACTGGCTCGATCGCAACCTCGAGAAGTCCGCGGGGCTGTCGCGCCTCTCGCAGGGCAAGATCTTCATGGTCCACTCCGGCGCGTTCTACGACGTCGAGAAGAAGCTGCTCGAGCCGGGCGAGATGCCGGCGGTGATGCACTGGTTCAAGTGGCAGAACTTCACGACGTGGGCGACCGGGATCAGCCTGTTCGTCATCG
>Ga0316603_10000718_pt1 | contig 16762 bp, 14 predicted proteins | sample OWC_soil_day10_n_FD_207649 | JGI IMG/M metagenome (GOLD analysis project Ga0316603, IMG submission 207649) | Wetland soil microbial communities from Old Woman Creek delta, Ohio, United States - OWC_soil_day10_noCT | ecosystem: Environmental > Terrestrial > Soil > Wetlands | place: USA: Ohio... | reverse complement strand
ACCTGTGACCCCTGCCGTGTGAAGGCAGTGCTCTACCGCTGAGCTAACCACCCGTTTGGCTGCGATGGCTGCGCCGGTTGCGCCGGCGAGGGCGCGAATTATTGCATAACAAGGCAAAACGGCCGCCCGCGCACTAGGATAGCGGCAAGCCGCGGAGAGTCGCTTGAACCTCGCCTACACCCTGTTCCGGACCGCAAGACGCCTGCCGCGCGCCATCGCAGTGATCGAGCGCGATCGCATCGAGCTGTCCTACGAAAAACTGGTAGCGCGCACGCTCGCCGTGGCGGGCGGCCTGCAGGCCATGGGCGTTCGCTCAGGCGACCGCGTCGGCATGCTGATGAAGAACTGCGCACAGTATGTCGAACTGCTGTATGCCTGCTGGACCATCGGAGCGTGCGTCATTCCGATCAATTCGCGGCTGCATGCACGCGAAGTTGCCTTCATTCTCGATGATGCAGGCGCCCGCGTGTGCTTCATCACTGACGATGCCGAAGCCAGCGCGATCAGCGCGGCACGCACGGCGGGGGAGACAGACTTCATCGATGTCGACAGCAGCGGTTACCGTCGGCTGCTGCATTCAACCGCGGCCGCGCCCCGCGAGGAGCCGAGAGCAGCTGAAACCGCGTGGCTGTTCTACACGAGCGGCACCACGGGTCGGCCGAAAGGCGTGATGCTGACGCACCGCAACCTGCTCGCGATGACGCTCAATTACCTCGCGGATGTCGATGCCGCTGCCGTCGGTGACCACCTGCTGCATGCGGCGCCGATGTCGCACGGCTCGGGCCTGTACACGGTGCCCAACATCGCCGTCGGCGTGACTCAGCTGATTCCGGCGGCGCGCGGGTTCGACGTCGACGAGATCCAGCACATCCTTGCCTACACGCCGAACACCAAGTTCTTCGCCGCGCCGACGATGGTGATGCGGCTGGTCGACGCCTACGCTGAGCGCGGCAGCGCGCCGGACAGGCTGAAGACAATAATCTATGGCGGCGGACCGATGTACGTCGCCGACAGCGTGCGTGCACTAGACCTGCTCGGCCCGCGCCTGGTGCAGATCTATGGCCAGGGCGAATCACCGATGACGATTACGGCGCTTTCGGCGGCCGAGCACATGGGCGACCACGACGGACGCCGCCTCGAGCGGCTCGGATCCGTCGGGCGAGCGCAGGTGGGCGTGGAAGTCGCCGTCCTGGATGAAAACGATCAGCCGGTCGCCGCCGATGCCATCGGTGAAGTCTGCGTGCGCGGCGACACGGTGATGGCCGGCTATCTGCACAACCCGCAGGCCACCGCAGACGCGATGCGCGGCGGCTGGCTCCATACCGGGGACCTTGGCCGCTTCGACGCCGCCGGCTACCTCACGCTCGTCGACCGCAGCAGGGATCTGATCATCTCTGGCGGCTCGAACATCTATCCGCGCGAGGTTGAGGAGGTGCTGCTGATGCACCCCGCCATCAAGGAGGCGGCTGTCATCGGCGAGCCGCATCCCGAATGGGGCGAGGCGGTCGTCGCGGTGCTCGTCAAGGAACCCGGCCATGTGCCGGACACGCAGGAAATCGACCTTTTCTGTCTCGAGCACATCGCACGCTTCAAGCGGCCGAAGCGCTATGTTTTCGTCGATGAGCTGCCGAAGAACGCCACCGGCAAGGTGCTGAAGCGCGAGCTGCGCGAGAAGATCAGGCCGGCGTAGCGGCCACCACGGCGGCGCGCCAGACCGGCAGCAGCTTGGCGTCCTTCGCAATCGCATCGAGCACCGCCTCGTGCGCCGCCAGTTCCTCCGGAGCTGCGACGACGACAATCAGCTGGCTGATGTCGATCGGACCGACGTTGGCCAGTGTGCCCTCTTCCGACATGTCGTCGATCGTCAGGCTGTCCTGGCCACGCGTCATCGCCAGATAGACCTCGGCCAGCAGCCCGGCGTCCAGCAGGGCTCCGTGCAGCGTGCGATGCGCGTTCGAAACCTGGTAGCGCTCGCACAGCGCATCGAGGGAGTTGCGCTTGCCCGGATGCTGCTCGCGCGCCAGCTGCAGCGAGTCGGTGACCTTGACGCAATGCTGCACGAACGGCGGCCGTCCCAGCCGCGCCAGCTCAGCGTCGAGGAACTCGAGATCGAAGGCCGCGTTGTGGATGATGACTTCGGCGCCCTTGACGAATTCCAGCAGGTCATCGGCGATCTCGCCGAACTTCGACTTGTCCTCAAGGAAATGACGGGTCAGCCCGTGCACCGCCAGAGCGCCCTCGTCGCTGTCGCGCTCCGGATTGACGTAGTGGTGAAAGCGCCGCTCGGTGATCCGGCGCGCCACCATTTCGATCGCACCGACCTCGATGATCCGGTGGCCTTCCTTGGCTTCGAGACCCGTGGTCTCGGTATCGAGTACGACCAGTCGCATCGCGCTATTCAGCTCCGTGCCGCACCGGCTCGGCTCCGGGAACGTCATGATGGTGATGCGACCCCATCCACTTGCCAAGCCACTGCTCCATCAAGGTGTACATCGTCGGCACGACATAGAGCGTCAGCAGCGTACCGAAGGTCATGCCGCCGACGATGACCCAGCCGATCTGGATACGGCTTTCGGCTCCGGCGCCGGTGGAGATCGCCAGCGGAACGGCGCCGAGCACCATCGCGCCGGTGGTCATCAGGATCGGCCGCAGGCGCATCTGGGTGGAATGCTTGACGGCGTCAAACACCGTCTCACCTCGCTCCTGCAATTGGTTGGCGAACTCGACAATCAGGATGCCGTGCTTGGTGATCAGGCCGACCAGCGTGATCACGCCAATCTGGCTGTAGATGTTCCAGGTGCCGCCGGTCGCCCATAGCGCAAACAGTGCACCGGTCATCGACAGGGGCACCGACAGCATGATGACGAAAGGATCGGCGAAGCTTTCGAACTGTGCGGCCAGCACCAGGTAGATGAAGATCAGCGCCAGCGCAAAGGTCAGGTAGATCGATCCCTGCGAGTCACGGAACTCGCGCGAAACGCCATTGAGGTCCGTCAGCGCACCCTGCGGCAGGACGCGCCGGGCTGTGTCGTCCATCATCTTGAGCGCGTCCCCGAGCGCGTAACCGGGGGCGATCTGCGCGGTGATGGTCACCGCGCGCAGGCGCTGAAAATGGTTCAACGATTGCGGCGAGACGCCCTCGAGCACGTTGACGACGTTGGCGAGCTGGACCATGTTGCCGTCGCGTCCGCGCACGTAGATGTCGCTGATGTCGTTGGGCCGGCTGCGGTCGCGCGGCGCCACCTGCACGATGACGTCGTACTGCTCGCCGTCCTTCTTGAAGCGCGTCACCTGCCGTCCCCCGAGCATCGTCTGGAGCGTCAGGCCGATGGTCTCGACCGAGATGCCCAGGTCGCCCAGCTTGTCGCGGTTGACGTCAACACGCAGTTCCGGCGTGTTCAGGCGCAGGTCGGACTGGGGATTCTGGACGATACCGGTCTTGCTGATCTCCGCGATGAAGTTCTGCACGATGCGATCGAGCTCGGCATACGGCAGCTGCGCCATGATCACGTACTCGATCGGCAGCGTGCGTGGCGACTGCCCCAGTGACGGCGGATTGACCGCGAAGCCGATCACCCCGGGGAGCTGTGCAAACTTGCTGTTCAGTTCGCGCGCGATGTCCTGCTGCTTGCGCGAGCGCTCCTCCCAAGGCTTCAGCCGGAGGATTGCATTGCCATAGTCGACGGTGGGGAACCCGGCCACCGCGTTGTAGGCCGCGGCTTCCGGAATCGTGTCGTAATACCTCTCGACTGCGCGCAACTGCTCGGACGTGTAATCGACAGTCGACCCCGGCGGCGACTGCAGGCGGCCGAAAATCACGCCGCGGTCCTCGAGCGGTGCAAGTTCGGATCGCAGCAGCGAGAAGAACACGCCACCCAGCACGGCAACGACTGTCCAGACGATGACCACGATCCACCGCCGGTCGAGCAACCAGGCGAGCGAGCGACCGTAGCCGCGCGTCAGCGCGTCGAGCCAGCCCTCGATCGTCGTGAAGACCCTGCCATGTTTGGTCTCGTGCTTGAGCAGCTTGCTGCACATCATCGGCGACAGCGTCAACGCCACGAAGCCGGAGACCAGCACTGCACCGGCAAGCGCAAGCGCAAACTCGATGAAGAGCCGCCCGGTGCGTCCTGTGGCGAACGCCAGCGGTGCGTACACCGCCGTCAGCGTCAGTGTCATCGCCACGACGGCAAAACCGATTTCCTTGATGCCCTTGACCGCCGCGTTGACGCGGTCCATGCCGGCTTCGATGTTCCGGTAGATGTTCTCCAGCACGACGATCGAGTCGTCGACCACCAGGCCGACCGCCAGCACCATCGCCAGCAGCGTCAACGTGTTGATCGTGAAGCCGAATGCATACATCAGCGCGAACGCGCCGATCAACGACACCGGGATCGTCACCAGCGGGATGAGCGTCGCACGCAGGTTGCGCAGGAAGAAGAAGATCACCAGCACGACAAGCAGCACCGCTTCGGTGATTGTCCTGAAGACAGACTTGATCGAGCGATCGATGAACACCGACGAGTCATACGCGATGTTGATCTTCATGCCCGCCGGAAGCGTCTCGTTGATCTTCGCGACCTCGGCCTGCAGCGCCCGGGACAATTCGAGCGGATTGCCGGTGGCCTGCTTCACGAGACCCATGTTGATCGACGGCTCGCCGCGGTAGCGGGCGATGACGCGCTCTTCCGCCGGGCCGACGATGACATCGGCGACATCGCGCAGCCGTACCGGGTAGCCGTTGAAGCTGGCAATGATCAGGTTCTCGAACTGCTCGCGCGTGCTGACATCGGTCGAGGCGACAATCGAGAACTCGCGTTTGGCTGATTCGATTCGGCCCGACGGCAATTCGATGTTCTGGCGCCGCAGTGCCGCTTCGACATCGCCCGTCGTCAGGCGGTAAGCGGCCAGGCGGTCACGGTCGACGTTGATGCGCATCGCCGTCTTACGTTCGCCGAAGATCCAGACATCCGCGGCGCCGGGCAGCACCGAGAGACGCGGCTTCACGTAACGATTGAGGTAGTCGGAAACCTCGAGTGGCGTGCGGTTGCCCGCCGTCACCGCCATCCAGATCACCGGGAATGAATCGGCCTCGACCTTTGCGATGACCGGTTCGTCGACCGTGTCGGGCAGCCGGGCCCGCACGCGTGCCACCTTGTCACGCACATCGGCCGCGGCGGAGTCCGGATCGCGCGTGATGCGGAAGCGGACATTGATGTTGCTCTGCTCGGAGCGGCTGAACGACGTCAACAACTCCACGCCTTCGATACCGGCCAGAGAATCCTCGAGCACCTTGGTGATCTGAGATTCGATCACCTCGGCCGATGCACCAGGGTACTTGGTGCTGACACTGACGACCGGTTCATCGATCTTGGGGTACTCCCGCACCGCAAGCCGAGAGTAGGAGATCAGGCCGATCACGAGCACGAGCAGCGACAGCACCGTCGACAGAACGGGACGCCGTATGCACACTTCGAACAAGCTCATCTCGACCTTCTGCCGTCAGGCCATCAGGAGTTGCCGCCGCCCTTGGGCGCGTCGCCTTTCGGCGCACTCCCCGACGGGGCCTGCCCCTTGGGGGCCGAGGCCTTGCCCGCGTCGCCCGAGTTGCCGGACATGGCTGCTCCAGCCTGCTCGGTCGACAGCACGCGCACCGGCTGGCCATCGCGCGTCAGACGCATGCCAGCGGTCACCACCTGGTCGCCTGCGGCAAGACCCTGCACGATTTCGACCATAGCATCGCGCCGCACGCCAATCTTTACGGGAACGCGGCGCGCCGCGCCATCGACGACCTTGAACACGTAGAACTCCTCACCCTGCGGCACGATCGCCTCTTCCGGCACCAGCAGCGCATCCGCCCGCTCGCCGACGATCACCCGCACGCGCACAAACATGCCGGGGCGCAGTTGCCCGCTTGTATTTTCCAGCCGCGCACGAATTTCAAGCGAACGACCGTTGGCATCGACCTTCGGATTGATCGCCTCGATCTGGCCTTGCCAGCGCTCGCCGGGCAACGCATCCGCGATGACCTCGACCGGCTGGCCCACGCGGATCTGCGTGAAATTCCGCTCGGGCAGGCGAAAGTCGACCTTCAGCACGCGGACATCTTCGACATTGACGAGATCCGTGCCGTCCTTGACGTAATCGCCCAGGCTGACGCTGCGGATGCCGACCGAACCGTCGAACGGCGCCAGGATGCGCATCTTCGAAAGACGAGCCTGGGCCAGCTTCAATCTGGCTTCGGCCACCTGGGCGTTGGATGCCGCGGTCTCCTGCGCGCTGGAACTGATGAACTTGCGGCTTGCGAGGTCTTCGCTGCGTTTCAGGCTGGAAAGTGCCAGGTCGTATTCCGCCTTGGCCTGCGCCACCTCGGCCTCATTAAGCGTGGAATCGAGCGCCACCAGCATCTGGCCCTTGCGCACGACCTGGCCGTCCTTGAATCCGATCGCGGCGATGCGACCGGAGACTTCCGGCCGCAGGATCACGCTTTCATTGGAGCGCAGCGAGCCGACGGCCTGCAGGTCCTCCTTGACGACGCTTGGTTTCAGGGCGACGACCTCGACCGGCGTCGGCCCGCCGGGTCCACCCTTGCTTGCCGCACCCTTCGCGTCAGACTTGGCAACGCTGCCCGCATCAGCCTTGGCTTCACCCTTCACACCGGCCACCGCACTCGGGCCCGGTGAAAACACATCACGCGCGAAGTAGGCCGCCACCGCGACCGCGGCCAACACTCCGATCGCGATGAGGGTGACTCGATGCTTCATGTGAAACAGAGGGAAAAACCGCCTAAAGGTGAGGCCGGACTTTAACACCCGGCACTGCGCCGGAAGCGCTCACTCGGCAGAGTGAGACACCAATTCGACGCCGCGGTTCGCCAGTTCGTCAGCGCGCTCGTTGCCCGCATCTCCGGCATGGCCCCTGACCCAACGCCACTCGATGTCATGGCGCGCGGCGGCCGCCTGCAATCGCTGCCACAGGTCCGCGTTCTTCACCGGCTTCTTGTCCGCCGTCTTCCACCCACGCCGTATCCAGTTCGGCAGCCACTCGGTGATGCCAAGCTGCACGTACTGCGAATCGGTATGCACCACCACGCGACAGCGGCGCTTGAGCGAGCCGAGCGCCTCGATCACCGCGGTGAGCTCCATGCGATTGTTGGTCGTCGGCGCTTCACCGCCAAAGAGCTCGCGCTCGTGGTCTCCGTACTTCAGCAGCGCGCCCCAGCCGCCCGGTCCCGGGTTGCCCTTGCACGCGCCGTCAGTCCAGATCTCGACGCTGTCCTCCTCGCCGTCTTTCCGCGCCGCGAGCGGCACGCTGCGTGCATGCCTCATCCGCGGCGAACCCAGGTTCGCGGTTCATTGGCCGCTGTTTCTTCGCCGAGCACGATGGCGGACTGTGCATCGCCCGTCGGCAGCGCGATTCGGGTCGTACCCACTGGAGACAGCTGGCGGGCGCGCTCCTCGTTGCGCTTCCATACCGCTCCGATCAGGCGCATGCCGCGCACGCGTTTGACCGCGGTCAGCAGGTAGACCGCGCCGAACATCGGCCACCAGCGGTCGCCGGCCTTCTCCATGAAGCGCCAGCGGTGGAGCCATGTCGTGGTCCGCACCGAAGGGGCATAGCACCCGAAGCGGCCGCGGGCGAACTCGAAGGACAGAAGCTTCAGCCAGTCCTTCACCCGTGAGAGCGAAATGAAGTGTCCCTCACGCGGCAGGAACGGTGTCGCACCGAGCCGCGAAGTGAATTGCCGTGCGCCCCACAGGCTTGCCGGGTTGAACCCCGTGATGACGACGTGTCCCTCCGGAACCAGCACGCGTTCGACTTCGCGCAGCACCTGGTGCGGATCGTGCGCGAACTCGAGGATGTGTGGCATCACGACAAGGTCGATCGAATGCGTCGCGAACGGCAGTTCCTCGTAGCGGTTGATGATCGCGACACGGCGGCGATACCCCACTTCCTCCGCATCGGGAACCTCGAACGCGAGCTGTCGATCCGCGGCGCAGAAGCGCAGCGGCATGCGGTTTTCGCGCAGCGCATCGATCTCCGGCAGGCCGAGCTGCAGCGCGTGATAGCCGAAGACGTCGGCCACCGCCGCGTCGATCTGCATCTGCTCCCAGTCGAGCACATAGCGGCCCGCCGGTGAGCAGAGGAACTCGGAAAGCCTCACAATCGAATCGCTGGAATTCATCTGGTGTTTGCCATGTCGCGTATTGCAGATCTCGCCATCACGCCGCTGCCCGCTTTCAGCGACAACTACTTGTGGCTACTCAGTCGCGACGGGCAGGCCGCGATTGTCGACCCGGGCGATCCGGCACCGGTACAGCGGGCGCTGGCGGAGCGCCACCTCAAGCTCGCCGCGATTCTAGTCACCCACCACCATGGCGACCATGTAGGCGGTGTCATGGCGCTGCGCGCCACCGGCGCCACGGTCTACGGCCCGCGCCATGAGGACATCGACGGCGTCGACGTACGCCTCGGCGGCGGGGATCAGTTGGCGGTGCTCGGCACTCCGTTTACGGTACTCGACGTGCCCGGCCACACGGCCGGCCACATTGCATATTTCACCGATGCGCTCGATCCGCCCGCCGTTTTTTGCGGCGACACGCTGTTTGCCTGCGGCTGTGGGCGCCTGTTCGAAGGCACGCCTCCACAGATGCTGGATTCGCTCGATCGACTCGCTGCGCTCCCAGCCGCCACACGCGTCTACTGTGCACATGAGTACACGCTGGCGAACATCCGTTTCGCGCTGGCCGTCGAGCCCGGCAATATCGACTTGCAGGAGCGCGCCGCCGCAGCCGCGGCGACCCGACGCCGCGGCGAGCCGACGCTGCCTTCGACGATCGGCCTCGAACTCGCGACGAATCCCTTCATGCGTTGTGATGTGCCGGCGATACGGGATGCCGCAGCGCGCCAGGAAAAGGGTGCTGAAACGGAGGCCGTTACAACGTTTGCCGCGCTCAGGAAGTGGAAGAATGGCTTCGCCTGATGTCGATACGCTAGGCCATCGTCTGCTCCACAGGGCCGTGATACTTCTGTAAATTCCGCCGATGCGCTCCGCAAACTTCGCGTCCGCCTGCGCGGCTTTCTGCGTATTCGCGTTCGCCAGCGTTTCGGCCGCAACCGAGCCGCAGGCGGAGGCGGCACCCGCGGCCCCGACAGCCGCAACGGTCGCCCCTTCGGCAGCGCCGTCGCGCGATCCGCTGGGCGAATTGCTTGAAACACTGCCCGACGTCACTTCCGAATGGCCATACGAGGAAAGGGAATCGGGAGCGAGGCCGCGCGTGGGCGGGAAGCCGGCCGCGCAACGGGTTGTTGTGCCGCCCGCGCCGCCCCCGGGCGACCTGTGGGTGCGTATACGGCGCGGCTTTCGCATTCCGGACCTGGAAACAAAACTGGCCGAAAACCGCACCCTCTGGTACGCAAGCCAGCCCGATTACTTCGATCGCATGGCGCAGCGGTCGAGCCGCTACCTGTATCACATCGTCGAGGAGATCGAGCGACGCGACATGCCGACCGAGCTCGCGTTGCTCCCCTTCGTCGAGTCGGCGTTCGTCCCCGAGGCTGTTTCGTCGGCGAAGGCAGCAGGCCTCTGGCAGTTCATCCCCTCGACTGGGAAAGACTACGAGCTGGAGCAGAACATGTGGCTCGACGAGCGACGTGACGTCGTCGAGTCGACCCGTGCCGCACTCGACTACCTGCAGAAGCTGTACGACCAGTTCGGTGACTGGCACCTGGCGCTCGCTGCCTACAACTGGGGTGAAGGCGCAGTGGCACGGGCCATCGCGAAGAACCAGCGGGCGCGCAAGCCGGCCGGCTACACCGATCTCAGGATGCCGAATGAAACGCAGTACTACGTGCCGAAGCTGCAGGCTATCAAGAACATCGTTTCCGATCCCGGAAAGTTCGGCGTCGCGCTACCCAAGATCGACGACACACCGTATTTCGTCGCCGTCCACAAGACGCGCGACATCGACGTGCACACGGCGGCCCGGCTCGCCGAAATGGAAGTCGACGATTTCCGCGCATTGAACCCGTCATTCAACCGACCGGTCATCGTCGGAGCCGGCGGCGCCAAGCTGCTGCTGCCTGCGAAGAGCGTCGATCGGTTCCACGCCAACCTTGCAGCCTGGGATGCGACGGGTCAGCCGCTGGCGAGCTGGACGGTCTACAAGATGACGCCGGCGGACACGCTGGCCGCCGTGGCACGACGCGTGGGGATCAGCGAGGAAAAGCTGCGCGAGGCGAACCGCATCCCGCCGCGCTACATCATCAGTGCCGGCTCGACCATCCTGATCCCGCGTGACGAAACGATGGAGAGCGACATTCCGGCGGACAGCCTGGACGCCCGTTTCGCCCTTGTGCCTGAGCACTCCAATCTTCGCAAGGTCACCTACCGCGTGCGCCGGGGCGACACGCTGCATTCGGTCACGCGGCGCTACAACGTCAGCGAGAAAGACGTGATCGTCTGGAACCACCTGACGTCGCCGTCGCTCTTCGCCGGCCAGCGGCTGGAACTGACGATTCCGGCGGCGCGGACTCGGGTTGCAGCCAAAGGTGCGAAAAACAAGCAGCCGGCCGCACAGCGCAAGGCCACTCCGGCCAAGCCCACCGCCAAGGCGGCAGTCAAGCCCGCGCCGCGCGCCGGGAACGGCAACAGCAACGGCAAGGTCGTCGCAGCCGCTCGGTAGGTTGGGCGAACCGGCGCGTCGGGTGGCAGCGCCTATACTGCGCGCCCGTTTCCCCGGCACACCTTCGCGAAGAAAACCATGGGATTTCTCTCCGGCAAGCGACTACTCATTACCGGTGTTCTCTCGAACCGTTCGATTGCTTACGGCATCGCGCAAGCGTGCAAGCGTGAAGGCGCGGAACTTGCGTTCACCTACGTGGGCGACCGGTTCAAGGAGCGGATCACCGAGATCGCTTCCGAGTTCGGCTCCGACCTGGTATTCGACATGGACGTCGCTGACGATGCGCAGATCAACGCGGCCTTCGATGCCCTGAAGCAGCGCTGGCCCGGGCTCGATGGCCTGGTTCACTCGATCGGGTTCGCCCCACGCGAGGCGATCGCCGGCGACTTTGTTGAAGGGCTGTCGCGCGAGGGCTTTCGCATCGCACACGATATCTCCTCCTACAGCTTTCCTGCGCTGGCGAAGGCAGCGCTGCCATTGATGGAGGGCCGCAACGCTTCGCTGCTCACACTTACCTATCTCGGCGCGGAGCGCGCTGTACCGAGCTACAACACGATGGGCCTGGCCAAGGCGAGCCTTGAGGCGAGCGTCCGCTATCTCGCGGCCAGCCTCGGCCCACGCGGCATCCGCGTGAACGGCATTTCCGCCGGCCCGATCAAGACGCTTGCGGCCGCAGGCATCAAGGGCTTCTCGAAAATCTTTTCGATTGTCGAGAGCACCGCGCCAATGCGACGCAATGTGACGATCGAGGATGTCGGCAACGTCGCGGCATTCCTGTTGTCGGACCTGGCGGCCGGCATCAGCGCGGAGATCACGCACGTCGACGGCGGCTTCAACGCCGTGATGGGCATCCCCATCGGCCTCGAATAGCGCCGCGCCGCTCAGTCCGCGGCGAGATCCGCCGGCATGCGACCGGTCAGCAGATAGTCCATCAGTTCGCGCACCGGGCGGATCGCGGTCCCGAACGGCACTGACGCCGCACCGCGGAAGAAGAGCCCCCGCGTCAGTTCTCCGCGCAGTGCCGCCGCGAGCTGCGTGTCGATGCAGAACTGGCCGATCTTCGCGATGCCATCGCGCAATCCGCAGGTGGTCAGGCACTGCAGTGCGCCGCTGCACCGCTCCACAGGGTCTAGCGGGAGCTTCTTCGCCGCCCAGTCGGCGGCTTCCTGTTGCAGCACGGATTCGCGCCGCAGGTAGCGGTCCAGCCAGACCGTCCGGACCGCGCGCGCCGGTAGACCTGCAACGCTGATGAATTCAACGATATCGCTGGGCTGCGCGCCCGCCAGCACCCTCTTGAAGTTCGGATGGGCATCGCCCTCCTCCGTCACGGCAAACGCGGTTCCGACCTGCACCGCCGAGTAGCCGAGCGCGAGGACTTCGCGCAGTTTCGCCGGCGAGTTGATGCCGCCGGCCGCAATCAGCGGGATCTTCTCGCTCTCGATCTGGTGCTCACGGAATGCCAGCATCACCTCGTCGATTACGCGATCGAAATCGAAGCGCGGATCATTGAGATCCTCGATGCGCGTCGCACCAAGATGGCCTCCCGCATAGCGCGGGTGCTCGATGACGATCGCGTCCGGCATGCGCTTCTTCCGCAGCCAGCGTCGCACCACGATCGCGACACCGCGCCCATCCGAGAGGATCGGAATCAGCGCCACATCCGGGAAGTCCGCGCACATGTCCGGCAGGTCGAGCGGCAATCCGGCGCCCATGACAATCGCATCGGCCCCCGACTCGCACGATTGCCGCACCAGTGCCGCGTGCTGATCTACCGCCTTCATCACGTTGACGGCGATCGCCCCACGTGCCTCCGACTGTTCGCGCGCGAGGCAGATTTCGCGGTCTAGGGCGATCAGGTTCAACCGATCGAGGACGGTGCGGTCGCGGACATCCTTGCATTGCGCCATCAAGTCAGGATGGTGATGTCGCAGGTCCACCGAAGCGATCGTTCCGAGGGCATTCTCGCGCGCTACTGCCGAGGCCAGGCGGTGCGCCGAAACGCCGACGCCCATGCCGCCCTGCACGATGGGCAACAGTTCCCGTTGCCGCAGCCGCAGCGGTCGCAGGCCGATTTCCTGAAGTCGGTGCACACCGGCTCCCGATGAGCGAATCCGGCAGGCTAGCCGGTCGGTTCAACAGCGCCCTTGATCCGGGTCAGCGGCACCCGCGTCGTGCCCCTCCCCTATACTCGGCGGCCGCCGGGTTGCCGTCCATCCCGGCACGTGCAGGCGCGATCCTGTCGCCTGCACCACATGCTGGAGAAACACATGGCCACTGCCGCCGACCTCGACATCAAGATGGATACCTCGACGCTGTACCGCGAAGAGATTTACACAGACCGCAAGGTCGGCACGATCCGCGCGATGGTGCCGGTCACAACAATGGGTGCCACCGACGGTACGCGGCCGGTCGTCTACACCGGCGAGGCACAAATCATGACGCAGATGGGGCCGCTGCCGATCAGCTTCGATATCGAAGCCAAGACGCTGGCCGAAGCGGTCGAAGGCTATGCCGGCGCAGCCAAGATTGCGATCGAACGCACGGTCAGGGAACTGCAGGACATGCGGCGTCAGGCCGCGTCGTCGCTCGTGCTGCCCGGCCAGGGCGGTGCGGGGTTCCCGCCCGGCGGCCTTGGCGGGGGCGGCAAGATCCAGATGCCGTAAGCCGTTGTCAGAGCGCTGGCCGCCGCACCGACATCTTCCAGAATCGTCCGCCATAGCGGCCGCAGCGACGCCCGCTCACCGCTGGCACTGTGCCGAGCCTTCGTCGCGCGCGTCCCCGCTTACCGGAACAAACACCCAGCGGTAGCCCCCCTCGGCCAAGGTCAGGCGCAGCACGCCGTGGCTTGAGTTGTCCCGGAACTCGCTGTTCGTTCGGATCGTGCTCCACGAGTACAGTCGTGCGCCACCCGTGCCGACGGTGAAGCTGCGAACGCCGCGCACCGGGTCGACCTGCCCGTCTGCATTCTGCGGCGCAAAGCGCTCGTAAACGTGGTCGTGTCCCACCAGCACGAGTTCAGCACCCGCCGCGTGCAGCATCCGGTAGATGTCGGCCATGCGCGGGTTGTTGCCGTGCGGGCCTGAGCTGAATACCGGGTGATGCCAGTAGGCGAGCGTGCAAAGCGCCTGCGATGCGGCGAGGTCCGCCTGCAGCCACGTGTACTGCGCCGAACCGACGCCTGCGTCGACATTGCTGTTCAGCGAAACGACGTGCCAGGCGCCGATCTCGAAGCTGTAGTAGCCGCGCCGGTCAGGCCCTGCAGCAGCACCGAAGTATCCAAAATAGCCGTCGGCGTCCATCGTTATGTAGTCGTGATTGCCGGGGCTGGGCCGAAGTCGTTCCCTGGAACGGCCCCACGTCGGCTGGAAGCAGTCCGTGAACTCCGCCGGCGCACCGATGGGATAGGTGTTGTCGCCGAGCGTCAGCACGAACACGTCCGACGGCGCGATCAGCCTTGCGGTGCGCGCGGCGTCCGGAAACATCTGGCCGTCGGAGCCGCAGTCCGCGATATCTCCGGCGGCGACGATGTCAATGGGAATCGCCGGAGTCGCGGGAAGCGCTGGCGCAGTTTCACTGCCACCGCAGGCTGTCAGCCAAGGGGTCAGTAGCGTCAGGACGATTCGGCGCATGGCGTCAGCGGGGCTCGGGTGCCTCGGACGGTGGCGGGTTCACGAAGCGCATGTGAATGTACAGATAGAAGGGCGCACGCGGTGGCGCGGGAAAGCGGTCGAAAAGCAGCCGCCCGCGCACGCACTGGTAGACGTTGGTGCTGCGATCGCTCCAGACACGCAGCACCCGCCCGTCCGCGCCGAGCGCGGCAACGAACGAGAACGGTGTCGATTCCGGCTGCGGCACGCTGGCCGTGCACTCGCGCAAGTGGGCGCGATAGATCTGGCTGAACTGTGGCAGCAAGACGGTGCGGTGGTAATCGCGCGTCGCGTCGTCCGCCTCGTCCCGCCGGCCCAACTCCTGCGCCTCCACGTAGCTGCCGGCCAGTCCATTTGTGACCGGCCCTTGAGCACCCAGCGAAAAGGCGACGGACATCATCGCCAGCGCGATGAGCCAAGGAAGGGCACGTGCAAGAGGGGGGATAGGAATTTGCATGGCGCGCAAGTATTCCGCAAGACGGTGGCTCCGCAAAACCGGCCTGCGGGCATCCAGTCTGCGCAGCGCGCCCACCACCCTGCCGCATATCAACCGATCGGATAGCTCCCGGCATAGGGCCCCTCTACCTATACTCGATTGGCCCCGCGCAAGCGCTCCGGCTCGCAAGCACACCGCCTGAACCCACCGCGTTGAAGACCGCCCGACCCGTTGTCTGCATCATCACGCCGGCCTCGCGCGAAGCGAACACCGGCAACTGGCACACGGCCGCGCGCTGGGCCCGTTTCCTGCGGCCCGACCATAAGGTCCGCGTGCTGCAGACCTGGGATGGCAAACCCTGTGATGTGATGATCGCGCTGCACGCGCGGAAATCGGCGGACTCTATCGACGCCTTCCGCAGTGATCACCCCGACGGTGCGCTCGGAGTCGTGCTCACCGGCACGGACTTGTACCGGGACTTGCCCTACAGCCACGCGGCCCAGCGCTCGCTCGACCTGGCCGATCGCCTCGTCGTCCTGCAGGAACTCGGCGTCCAGACGCTGCCGGCGCGTTACCGCAGCAAGTGCACGGTGATTTTTCAGTCGGCACGAAGGCTGACACGTGGCGCGCGCCGTCGCACCACCTTCGACATCGCGGTCGTTGGCCATCTGCGCGAGGAGAAGGATCCGCTGATGGCGATGCACATGGCGCTTTCCCTGCCCGCCGACTCCCGCGTGCGCGTGCTGCACGCCGGGGCCGCACTCGACGTCCGCTATGCGGCGGCGGCGCAACGGACCGAGGCCCGGACGCCGAACTACCAGTGGCTCGGCGAACTGCCTCGTGCACGGGCACGCCAGCTGATGCGCCATGCCGCGTTGCTGTTTCATCCGTCCCGTATCGAAGGCGGAGCGCAAGTCGTGCTCGAAGCGATACGCAGCGGCACTCCGGTGATCGTCTCGGACGCGGACGGCAATCTCGGGATGGTTGGACGTGACTATCCCGGCGTCTTTCCGGTCGGCGCAGTTCGCGCCGCGACCAAGCTGGTCGAACGCGCCTCGACGGACCATGCGTTCCTGCGCCGCCTGGCATCGGCGTGCCGTGCCCGCGCGTGGCTCTTCGATCCGAAGGTTGAGCGCGCTGCCGTGCGCGATCTGGTGCGCGGTCTCCTCCATAATCAGGCCGTGACACACCAACGCGCGGCCTGAGGATGAACGCTCCCTCCGAACTTCCGATCAAGCTCACTTCGTTTGCCCACGGCGGCGGCTGCGGCTGCAAGATCGCCCCCGGCGTGCTCGGCGAGATCCTCAAGGGCGCCAAGGGCATCGTGCCGCCGCAGCTACTGGTCGGCATCGAGACGTCCGATGACGCTGCGGTCTATCAGCTCAATGACGAGCAGGCGCTGATCGCCACCACCGACTTCTTCATGCCGATCGTCGACGACCCGTACGACTTCGGCCGTATCGCAGCGACCAACGCGATCTCCGATGTCTACGCGATGGGCGGCACACCGATCCTGGCCTTGGCGCTGCTCGGCATGCCGATCAACAAGCTGCCGATCGAGGTGATCCGACGCATCGTCGAGGGCGGCGAGTCGGTCTGCAGCGCAGCGGGCATACCGATCGCCGGAGGCCACACCATCGACTCGGTCGAACCGATCTACGGACTCGTTGTCTTGGGCCTCGTGCATCCGAGCCGGGTCAAGCGCAACTCCGGCGCGCAGGCCGGTGACGCGCTGGTGCTAGGCAAGCCGCTGGGCGTAGGCGTCTACTCCGCGGCGCTCAAGAAGGACGCGCTGGATGCCGAGCTCTACGGGCACATGATCGCGAGCACCACGAAGCTGAACACGCCGGGCCGCATCCTTTCCGAGCTGGCCGAAGTGCACGCGTTGACCGACGTGACAGGCTTCGGCCTGCTGGGCCACTTGAACGAGATCGCGCTCGGCAGTCGGCTCGCGGCCCGGGTGCGAGCGCAGGACATCCCGTGGCTGCCCGGCG
>Ga0316603_10000712_pt1 | contig 16836 bp, 10 predicted proteins | sample OWC_soil_day10_n_FD_207649 | JGI IMG/M metagenome (GOLD analysis project Ga0316603, IMG submission 207649) | Wetland soil microbial communities from Old Woman Creek delta, Ohio, United States - OWC_soil_day10_noCT | ecosystem: Environmental > Terrestrial > Soil > Wetlands | place: USA: Ohio... | reverse complement strand
TGCGCGAGCAGAAGATTCCCTACGTCATGTCCGGTGGCCAGAGTTTCTTCGACAAGGCCGAGATCAAGGACATCACCAGCTACCTGCGCCTGCTCTCCAACAGCGACGACGATCCGGCCTTCATCCGTGCCCTCACCACGCCCAAGCGCGGCATCGGCGGCGCCACGCTGGAGGCGCTGGGCAAGGCCGCCGGACGGCGCCACCAGAGCCTGTTCGCCGCCGTCTTTGCGCCGGGTATCGAGACCGAACTCAGCGCCAAGGCCTTGTCTGGGCTGCGCGAGTTCTGCAACTTCATCAACCGCATGGAAGGCCGCGCCCAGCGCGAGCCGGCGGCCCCGGTGCTATTCGATCTGCTGAATGCGATCCAGTACGAGAACTGGCTGTTCGAGAGCTGCGACCCACGCGAGGCCGAGGGTAAGTGGGGCAACGTCAAGGACTTCACCGACTGGCTCGCCGCCAAGGGCACGGAAGAGAACAAGAACCTGCTGGAACTGACCCAGACCGTGGCCCTGATTTCCATGCTCGACAAGAACGACAAGGAACAGGATGCGGTGCAACTCGCCACGCTCCATGCCGCCAAGGGTCTGGAGTTTCGTCATGTGTTCCTGGTCGGCGTCGAGGAAGGCATCCTGCCCCACCGGGATTCCATGGACGAGGGGCGGCTGGAGGAGGAGCGCCGCCTCATGTACGTGGGCATCACCCGCGCCCGCATGAGCCTCACCGTTACCTATTGCGAACGGCGCAAGCGCGGCCGCGAGATCATGCCCTGCGAACCCTCCCGCTTCATTGAAGAAATGGGCGACGAACTCAAGCGTTCGGGCAAGGAAACCGGCCCTGCCACGGTGGAAGAAAAGTCGGCGCGCAAGGCCAGTCTGGCCCAGTTCAAGGCCATGCTGGCGGCGAAGGGCGGCGCGTAAACGACAACGGGGCGGATTCCGCTGGAACCCGCCCCGTGATAGCCGGAAGTTACGCTTACTTGACTTCGGCGCCGACCTTCTTGAACAGAGCGGCGATGACGGCCTTTAACTCGGCATCGGTGAGGTCGGCGAGACCGCCACGCGCCGGCATGTTGCCATGGCCCCGGATCACGGTTTTGGTCACGGCGTCAATACCCTTGGAAACACGCTGGTTCCAGGCTGCCTGGTCGGATATCTTGGGCGCACCCTTCTCACCGGCCTCGTGACACTTGACGCAGGTTTGCTGCACGATTTGTTCGGGGCTGCGTTCGCTGGCGGCGGGCTTGGCGCCAGCGGCGGGTTCCTTGAAGCTGGCGCCCGACTTGTTGGCCATGAAGACGACGGCCCGGGCCAGCTCGACGTCGTTGGCGTCGGAACCACCCTTCGGCGGCATGGCGTTCTTGCCGACGATGGCTGATTTCACCAAGACATCCAGGCCGACGCCAATGCGCGGCGCCCAGGCCGCCTTGTCACCCATCTTGGGGGCGCCGGCAGCGCCGGTGTCGTGACAGGCGGTGCAAACCGCCTTGTACAGCTCTTCGCCACTGCGGCCCGCGCCGCCAGCGGCAGCCTTGGGCGCGGAGGCCATCTCCAGCTTCGCCACCGGGGCGATGCGGGCGGCGGCGGCTTCATCGTCGCCAGCGGGCTTGCTGCCCATGGCCAGGGCGAGGGGAGCAATCATCGCAACAGCGCCGGCCACGGCCAGCGCACGGGAATTCAGCAAAGACATGGTTTCACCTCAATAGGGAAAAACGAGCAGATAAGCGGCTGATTATAGCGAATTTATGGACTGGTAAAGCGAAACGCGCTATCCTTCGCGACCCCGCGCCCGTAGCTCATTTGGATAGAGTACAGCCCTCCGAAGGCTGGGGTAACTGGTTCGACTCCAGTCGGGCGCGCCAGAAAGACGCTAAAAATAGGCACCGCAGAGGGTGCCTATTTTTTTGCTTGGACGCCCCCCGGCAAGGGGCATCTGCGGTCGCCGGTCCTTCATCCCATCGACGCTGGACGCCAATCTCTGCCCTTGACATCCAACCACGAATCACCATACTTCCATGACACAGGCAAACCTGCCGAAAGACAGGGACGCAAAGCCACGGGGCTAATCGGGGTGATTTCTCTTCCGTACGCCAGCCGGGTTGCCGGTTTCAGGCCTTTCTGAAGGGCTGGAATCGTTGGGTGGTCTACCCGCCCTCGTCCCCCGGTGTTGGCAGAAGCCATAAGCACGGAGGAGACGACATGAATTCAGCGACACATTGTTCGGCACCCCATTGTTTCGCGACCCATTGCTTCGCCCAGTGCGGTGTGCTTCTTTTTGGGAGCAGCCAATGAACCGGGACCAGTTTCTCGCTAAGGGCCGCATGCGTCAGGCGAAACAAGAGCAGGCGGTGGCCGGGCCAGTACCAGGACGGCCGCCGACACCGGTACCCGTGGCGGGCGCTGAGACGTCCGCCGTGCGCACCGATGAAGCCTCCCAGCCCCGACCGCCGCAAGACCCCGGCCCAAACACAGCGGCGTCCGGCCGGCGGCCATGAACGAGTCGATCCGGCGTCGCTTTGACGAGCTGAAGGCGGGTGGCTTGCTGCCGTCGCCCAAGGGCGTGGCGCTTACGGTGCTGGAACTGACCAGCCGCCAGGATGCCAGCATTCCCGCCGTCACCCATCTGGTGCAGGCCGATCCGGCCATGACCGGCCGTTTGCTGCGCTATGCCAACGCCTCCCACGGCGGCAGCCTGCGCCACATTGTCTCCCTGCAACATGCGATCACCTTCCTCGGTTTGTTCCGGGTGCGGCAAATCGCCCTCGGTTTTTCGTTGATAGACCGTTATCGCTCCGGTGCCTGCGCTGCATTTGACTATGCGTCCTACTGGACCACGTCCCTCGCCACCGGCATTGCCGCCCAGTGGGTGGCGCCGCGCGCCCACTGCCCGCCGGACGAGAGTTTCACCTGCGGCCTGCTCTCGGGGGTCGGGCGGCTGGCCCTGGCGACGGCGTTTCCCGAGGCCTATGGCGAGGTGCTGGAACTGGGTCTGGCCGACGATCTCCTTGCGGCGGAGGAGCGCCGCCGCTTCGACATCGACCACGCCGCACTGACGGCGGAGATGTTGGCCAGTTGGGGTTTGCCGGACATTTTTACCAGTGCCGTGCGCCACCACGAATTGCCGGCTGCCAGTCCCTTTGCCGCCGGTAGCCGGGCCCAGGCCCTGACGGCGGCCTTGCACCTGTCCATGCGCATAGGCCAGCTATTGAATCTCGACGAGGCGCGGCGCTGGGAGCAGGTGCCCTCCCTCTATAACGCCACCGCCCAACTCGGCATGGAAGCCGGCGAGGTGCCGGATCTGGTGGCGGCGGTGGTCAATGCCTGGCAGGCCTGGGGACGGGAACTGCAACTACCGACCCGCGCCTATCCCGACCTGAAGGCTTTGTTGGCGGCCCCACCCCTCCCCGCCGCCGAAGTTCGGGGCGTTCCCCAGACGGCATTGCCGCTGCGGGTTGCCCTGTTATCCGGGGAAACGGCCCGCACCCGAGCCCTGGCCGATGCCCTGGATGCCATGGGTCTGCATGTGGAACTGGCGACCGGCTGGGAGTCAGCCCACCATCTCCTGGCGACAGCACCCCCGGACGTGGCGGTGCTCGACCTGCCCACTGCCGGCGACGCGGCCATCCACGCCGTGCGACGACTACGGCAGGAAAGCGGGTCGGCGCTGCATGTGATTGTCCTGATTGCGGATGACGCAGAGCAGGAGGTGCCGCGCCTGATGGCCTCCGGTGCTTCGGACTACCTGCTCCAGGGCTATTCCGAAGCCGCCCTCATGGCCCGACTCAGCACGGCCCAGCGCATGGTGGCCTTGCAGGGGGCGGTGCGGGCAGAACGGGAACTGGTGGTCAGTTCCTCGGGAGAATGGGCACGGGCGAACCGGCGCCTGTTGCAGGAAGCCCTCACCGATGTCCTGACCCAGTTGCCCAATCGCCGGTATGGCCTTGACCGCTTTGCCGAGGAATGGTCGGTAACCTCCAGTAGCGGCCTACCCTTGGCCTGTTTGATGCTCGATATCGACCACTTCAAGCAGGTGAATGATCGTTATGGCCACGAGCAGGGCGACATGGTTCTGCGGCAGATGGCAGAGGTCATTGAGCATTCCTGTCGCCGTGGCGACGTGGTGTTTCGCTATGGTGGCGAGGAATTCTGCATCATCTGTCCCAGCACCACGCTGGACGCCGCCAGACAACTGGGCCAGCGCATCCTGGCGGCGGTACGCGCTCATCGCTTCGGCGCCGCCGACGCCCCCTTCCCCCTTACCGTGAGCGCCGGTATTGCCGTGCGTCGCCCCGATACCGCAAGCCCGGAGGCGCTGATCGACCGCGCCGATCAGGCCCTGTATGCGGCCAAAGCCGGCGGGCGCGACCGTATCGAAGCCGGCTAGCTACAGAAAGCGGTCGAGCAGACGCTTGCTGCCTTTGTCCAGCGCCTGGCGGTCGCGGATCAGGTAATGGACGCCGTGGCTGTCGGCGATCAGCAGGGTGTGGTGGGTGAGGCGGCGGATATCGTCTTCGGCCTTGAGCACGAAGCTGGTTTCGCCGCGATCGGTTTCCACCTCCCAGCGGCTTGGCGTGGCGAAGCTGGAAACGTGGCGTACCCGGTGAATCTCGGGCATGAATTCGCGATTGGCGAGCTCCTCCGCCACCAATTGGCGCGGCCCGTCCGGCAGGTCGGCGAGACGCTCGATCCAATACAGTTCGCGGCCATCGACGCTGACCAGGGCGATGCCGTCGTCGGGAGCGGTAACGGCGAAGGCGCGCACCGGCACCACGCCCTCGTGAGCCTGGCCGGCGTCATCGGTGAGTACCAGTTGGCCGAAGCCATTGCGTTGTAGGTTCAAATTACTCATCGCCATTCTCCTCGCTGACGCGGCCTTCAATGGCATCGAGCTGCTTGGTCTGGGCGGTGTAAAGCCGGTAATAGGCGCCCTGGCGCTCGATCAGGTCGTCGTGCTGGCCGGTTTCCACCACCTGGCCGCGATCCATTACCACCAGCCGGTCGGCTTTGCGCAAGGTGGATAGACGGTGGGCGATGGCGATGGTGGTGCGGCCGCGAATCAGGTTGTCCAGCGCGCTCTGGATTTCCAGTTCGGTTTCGGTATCCACCGCCGAGGTGGCCTCGTCGAGGATCAGGATGCGCGGGTCGATCAGCAGGGCGCGGGCAATCGAGATGCGCTGGCGCTCGCCGCCGGAAAGGGCCTGGCCGCGCTCGCCGACCAGGGAGTCGTAGCCGTGGGGCAGGCGCAGGATGAACTCGTGGGCGTGGGCGGCGCGGGCAGCGGCGACGATTTCGGCGCGAGTGGCGCCGGGCTTGCCGTAGGCGATGTTCTCGGCGATCGTGCCAAAAAAGAGGAAGGGCTCCTGCAACACCAGGCCGATATGGCGCCGGTAGTCGGCTACCGGGACGGAGCGGATGTCGATGCCATCCACCTTGATCGAGCCCTCGGTCACGTCGTAGAAGCGACAGATCAGATTGACCAGGGTGCTCTTGCCGGAGCCACTATGGCCGACGAGGCCGATCATCTCGCCCGGCGCGATGTCGAGATCGACGCCGCGCAGCACGCCACGATTGCCATAGCGGAAGCCGACGTCAGTGACGGTGATGCCGCCCTTAACCTCCGGTAGGTCTACTGGCTTGGTGGGCTCGGGGACGCTGGAGACGTGGTCGAGGATGTCGAAGATGCGCTTGGCCCCCGCGGCCGCCTTCTGGGTCACCGAGACGATGCGGCTCATGGAATCGAGGCGGCCGTAGAAGCGGCCGATGTAGGCCAGGAAGGCCATCAGCACACCGACGGTGATGTCGTTGCGCGACACCTGCCAGATACCGAAGGCCCACACCACCAGCAGACCGATTTCGGTCATCAGGGTCACCGTCGGCGAGAACAGTGACCAGACCTTGTTCACCCGGTCGTTCACCGCCAGATTGTGGGCGTTGGCTTCGCGGAAGCGTGTAGCTTCGCGGCGCTCCTGAGCGAAGGCCTTGACGACGCGGATGCCAGGAATGGTATCGGCGAGGACGCTGGTGACCTCGGACCAGACCCGGTCGATCTGCTCGAAGCCGTAGCGTAGCTTGTCGCGCACGACGTGGATCATCCAGGCGATGAAGGGCAGCGGCAGCAGGGTGACGAGAGCCAGCCAGGGGTTGATGGAGAACAGGATCACCGCCGTCATGCCGATCATCAGTACGTCAGTGGCGAAGTCGAGCAGGTGCAGGGAAAGGAAGACGCAGATGCGGTCTGATTCGCTGCCGATGCGCGACATCAGGTCGCCGGTGCGTTTGCCGCCGAAATACTCCAGCGAGAGGCGCAGCAGGTGATCGTAAGTGATGGTGCGCAGGTCGGCGCCGATGCGTTCCGACACCAGGGCGAGGATGTAGGTCTTGGCCCAACCCAGGCTCCAGGCCAGCATGGCGGCGCCAAATAAACCGCCGAGTAGGAGCAGCACCGTGCCTTCGTCGATGGGTTTGCCGTTCTGGTAGGGCACCAGCACTTCGTCCATCAGCGGCATGGTCAGATAGGGTGGCACCAGGGTCGCTGCCGTCGAGGCGAGCATGAGCAGGAAGCCCGAGAGCAACTGCCACTGGTAGGGACGGGCAAAGCGCCAGAGGCGGAACAGGGTCCAGGTGGAGGGTGGTGCATCCACGTTCTTGGCGCAGGTGGGGCATTCTTCCTGGCCCGGGGTCTGGGGCGTCTTGCATACCGGACAGAGGGTTTCCTCCGGTGCGATCACTGGCTTGCCGCTGCGCAGGCCATCGACCTGGCGCTCGAAGTGGTCGGCCACCTGCTTTGCCGACACGTCGCGGCCCAGGGTGTAACGCCAGCGGCAGATCAGGGCGGTGGCGTTTTTGAATTCCAGGCTACCGACCCCGGCATGGTCACGACGCAGCAGTGCTAGGTCGGCGCTCAATGGCCATTCCTGCCAGGTGTTGGCATCGCTGGCAGCGAGCAGCCGACGGTTGGTCACGGCGACGAGGCCGGCGGCGAAGCGTAGTTGCGGGTCGAGATCGAGTTCCAGCCAGGCCAGCAGGGTCTCGTCGGCGCCGATTTGGCGGCTCAGGCTGCCGCGCCAGGCTTCCGGCAGCTTGCCGGCAGAGAACTGGGCGAGGGTGGGTTGGGTTGATTCGTTAGTCATTGTGCGCTGCGGCAATGGTGCGGCAAGTGGGGGCCGGAGCACTGGGAACGTGGACATCCGGCGGCATTCTTTCTCAACCGGGAATGATACCTTGTCGGCGAATCGGACTTCTCTTGCCGATTTTTTTACATTCGGGCGAACTTTTTTTTACACTGCCGGTATGCCCAACGCCATTGTCGGCGTTAAATCATCACCGAGTCCGCAAACGAGACTCGCCCTAAAACAATATATGTCCAAAAAATCCATCGAGTTTCTGAACTTCGTCTCCCTGCGGGGACCGAACATGTGGACCTATCGGCCGGTGATCGAGGCCTGGGTCGATATTGGCGAACTGGAGGACTTTCCCTCCAACCTGATTCCCGGCTTCCACGACCGTCTCGCGGCCCTGTTGCCCTCCCTGGTGGAGCACCGTTGCAGTTACGGCGAGCGCGGTGGATTCCTGCGTCGGGTCGAGGAAGGCACCTGGCCCGGCCACATCCTCGAACACGTCACCCTCGAATTGCAGAACCTGGCGGGCATGGCCGGCGGTTTCGGCAAAGCGCGCAGCACCTCGACGCGCGGCGTCTATAAGGTGGTGGTGCGGGCCTGGCACGAAGACATCACCAAAAAGGCCCTGCACTTCGGCCGCGACCTGGTGATGGCGGTGATCGAGGACCAGCCCTTCGATGTCGCCGCCGCCGTTGAGGTGTTGCGCGACATGGCCGACGATCTGCTGCTCGGCCCCTCGACCCAGAACATTGTCGATGCCGCCACCGCCAAAGATCGCCGCATCCCGGCCATCCGCCTCAACGAAGGCAACCTGGTGCAACTCGGCTACGGTCGCAAGAGCCGCCGTATCTGGACCGCCGAAACCGACGCCACCTCGGCCATCGCCGAGGGCATCGCCGGCGACAAGGATCTGACCAAGACCCTGCTCTCCTCCTGCGGCGTACCGGTGCCCGAAGGCTCCATCGTCAAGAATCCGGAAGAGGCCTGGGAAGCCGCCGAGGATATCGGTCTCCCGGTGGTGGTAAAGCCGGTGGACGGCAATCACGGCCGCGGCGTCTCGGTGGATCTGCGCACCAAGGAAGACGTCATGGCCGCCTACCCGGTGGCCGAGAAGGAAGGCAGCGAGGTCATCGTCGAGCGCTTCGTCCCCGGCATCGAACACCGCCTGCTGGTGGTGGGTGGTCGCATGGTGGCGGCGGCCCGCGGCGAGGAAGCCTGGATCAGCGGCGACGGAAAATCCACAGTGGTGGAGCTGATTGACAGCCAGATCAATACCGATCCCCGTCGCGGCACGACGGAAGAACACCCCCTCAACGTCATCCGCATCGAGAACGACAAGGCCGTGGCCCTGGAACTGGAGCGTCAGGGTCTTGCCGGCGACAGCGTTCCCGAAGCTGGCCGCCGGGTACTGATCCAGCGCAACGGCAACGTCGCCTTCGACTGCACCGCCGAGGTGCACCCGGAAACGGCCCGTACCGTGGCCCTGGCGGCGCGCATCGTCGGCCTCGACATCGCTGGCGTGGACCTGGTGGCGGAAGACATTTCCAAGCCCCTGGCCGGCCAGGGCGGCGCCATTGTTGAAGTGAATGCCGGTCCCAGCCTCATCATGCACCTCAAGCCGGCCTCCGGTACGCCGCAGCCGGTGGGCCAGGCGATCGTCAATCACCTGTTCCCGAACGGAGAGAATGGCCGCATCCCGGTGGTGGGCGTTGCCGGCAGCACCGACACCACGGCCACTGCCCGCCTTGCCGCCTACCTGCTCGCCCTCGCCGGCAACACCACGGGTCTGGCTTGCGCCGATGGCCTGTTCCTTAACAGCCGCCGCCTCGAAAATGGCGACTGTGCCCACTGGGAGCCCGCCCAGCGCTTGCTGATGAATCGCAACGTACAGGCGGTGGTGGTCGAAAACGGCCCCCGCACCCAGGTTGCCGAAGGCATGGCCTATGACCGCTGCCAGGTTGGCGTGGTAACCCGCCTCGATCCCCAGGCACTGCTGCCGGACCATTACATTGATGACCCTGATCACCTTTACAACGTGCTGCGGACCCAGATCGACCTGGTGCTGCCCACGGGCGTCGGGGTGCTGAATGCCGACGACGAACGGGTGGCGGAGATGGCCGAACTTTGCGATGGCGAGGTGATCTTTTTCGCCCGCGCCTCCGATGCGCCTCCCCTGGTCAGCCACCTTGGTTCAGGCGCGCGCGCGGTGTTCGTTTCTGCCGGCCAGCTGGTGCTGGCCCAGGGTGCCAACCGCACCGGCCTCGCCGCCCTTAGTGCCATTCCCATGGCTGGCGCCAATCCAAGCGCCGCCGCCCTCACCGCCCTCCTCGCCGCCGTCGCCGCCGCCTGGGGTCTGGGCATTGCTCCGGAGCTGATCCGCGCCGGCATCGAAACTTTCACGCCCGAACAGACAAACTAAATCATGGACGTTTCCCGCATCCGCGCCCTGCGCGGCCCCAACCTGTGGAGCCGCCACACGGCCATTGAAGCCATCGTTTCCTGCGCCGGCGCCGAGTGTTCCATCGAGGAACTGCCGGGCTTCGAGGATCGCCTGCGCGCGCTCTTTCCGGAGATCGGCTTCCTCCAGCCCGCCGGCCACGAAGAGGCGATCTCCCTTGCCCACGTGCTCGAATACGCCACCCTCGGCCTGCAAGCCGCCGCCGGCTGTCCGGTGACCTTCAGCCGCACCACGGCGACCCAGGATGCCGGCGTCTATCAGGTGGTGGCCGAATACACCGAGGAGGCCGTCGGCCGCCTGGCGCTCCAGCTTTCCCGCGACCTCATCGGCGCCGCCCTCGCCGACGGCCCCTTCGACCTGGAAGCCGCCCTCAAGCAGCTGCGCGACCTGGACGAGGACGAGCGTCTCGGCCCCTCCACCGGGTCCATCGTCTACGCCGCCGTGGCGCGGGGCATTCCCTACCGGCGTTTGACCTCCGGCAGTCTGGTGCAACTCGGCTGGGGCTCCAAGCAGCGGCGCATCCAGGCCGCCGAAATCGACCGCACCTCGGCGATTTCCGAGTCCATCGCCCAGGACAAGGACCTGACCAAAAAGCTGTTGCGCGCCGCCGGTGTGCCGGTGCCCCTGGGGCGTCCGGTGCGCGACGCCGAGGATGCCTGGGCCGCCGCCCAGGAACTCGGTGCGCCGGCAATGGGGGTGGTGGTGAAGCCCCTCGACGGCAACCAGGGCAAGGGCGTGGCGGTGAACATGCGTACCGAATCCGACGTCAAGGCCGCCTACACCGTGGCCGCCGAATTCCGCGACGACGTGCTGGTGGAGCAATACCTGCCGGGCCACGATTTCCGCTTCCTGGTGGTCGGCGACCAGCTGGTGGCCGCCGCCCGCCGCGACCCGCCGCAGGTGATTGGCGACGGTGTCCATAGCATCCGCGAACTGGTGGAGACGGTGAATAAAGACCCGCGTCGCGGCGAAGGCCACGCCACCTCGCTAACCAAGATCCGCTTCGACGAAATCGCGCTGGCCACCCTCGCCAAGCAGAATCTGACGGCTGAATCCGTGCCGGCCAAGGGCGCCCGCATTCTGTTGCGCAACAACGCCAATCTCTCCACCGGCGGCAGCGCTACCGATGTCACCGACGACGTGCATCCCGAACTCGCCGCCCGCGCCATCGCCGCCGCGCGCATGATCGGCCTCGACATCTGCGGCGTGGACGTGGTCTGCGATTCGGTGCTCAAGCCCCTCGAAGAACAGCATGGCGGCGTTGTTGAAGCGAATGCTGCCCCCGGCCTGCGCATGCACTTGCAGCCCTCCTACGGCAAGGGCCGCAACGTTGGCGAGGCGGTGATGAACACCATGTTCCCCGACGGCGACAACGGCCGCATTCCCGTCGTCGCCGTTGCCGGCACCAACGGCAAGACCACCACCGTGCGCCTCATCGCTCATCTTCAGGCCTGCCACGGCTGGCGCGTTGGCATGACCACCACCGACGGCGTCTACGTGCAGGACCAGCGTATCGACAGCGGCGATTGCAGCGGCCCCAAGAGCGCCCGCAACGTGCTGCTGCACCCGGACGTGGACGCGGCGGTGTTTGAGACCGCCCGTGGCGGCGTGTTGCGCGAAGGCCTCGGCTTCGATCGTTGCAACGTCGCCGTGGTGACCAACATCGGCGAAGGCGACCACCTGGGTCTGGCCTACATCCATACCGTCGAAGACCTTGCCGTGGTGAAGCGCGTCATCGTCGAGAACGTCGCCGCCAACGGCATGGCGGTGCTCAACGCCACCGATCCCATCGTCGCGCGCATGGCGCCTTCCTGCCCCGGCGGCGTCACCTTCTTCGCCGCCGATCCCCATCATCCGGTGCTCACCACCCATCGCGTCCAGGGTAAGCGGGTACTGTTCCGCGATGGCGATGCTCTCGTGGCCGCTGAAGGCAGCGTCGAGCAGCGCCTTTCCCTCAAGGAGATTCCCCTCACGCGTGGCGGCGACATCGGCTTCCAAGTCGATAACGTAATGGCCGCCGTCGGCGCCGCCTGGGCACTGGGCCTGCCCTGGGACACCATCCGCCAGGCCCTCGCTAGCTTCGTTGCCGACGCCAGCACTGCGCCCGGCCGCTTCAACGTCTTCGACTACCAGGGCGCCACCCTGATTGCCGACTACGGCCACAACCCGGATGCCATCCAGGCCCTGGTGAATGCCGTGGACGCCCTGCCGGCCCAACAGCGCTGGGTCGTCATCAGCGGCGCAGGCGACCGCCGCGACGAAGATATCCGCCGCCAGACCGAAATCCTTGGCGACGCCTTCGATGGCGTAATTCTTTACCAGGACGCCTGCCAGCGCGGCCGCGCCGACGGTGAGGTGGTGGGCCTGCTGCGCCAGGGATTGGTCGGGGCCAAGCGCACCCGTCAGGTCGAGGAAATCCGTGGCGAGTTCCTCGCCATCGACACCGCGCTAGCCAAGCTTCAACCCGGCGACCTGTGCCTGATCCTCATCGACCAGGTCGAAGACGCCCTTGGCCACATCGCTAACCGGGTGGCGGGTAAGTAAGGCCAGGTATCAGCCTTCCAGACTGCGCCGCCACAGGGCCTCGAATTCGGCCGCCGGCAACGGGCGGGAGAACAGATAGCCCTGGGCGTAGGTGCCGCCAACCTGGCGCAGGAAGTCGAATTGTTCCTGGGTCTCGACGCCTTCGGCGACGGTGGCCATGCCGAAGTCGCGGGCGATGCCGAGGATGGTGCGGGTGATGGCGGCGTCGTCGACATCGGCCGGCAGATCGGAGATGAAGGAACGGTCGATCTTCAGGGTGTCGAAGCGCAGACGCTTGAGATAAGAGAGGCTCGAATAGCCGGTGCCGAAATCGTCGAGGGCGAGGCCGACGCCGACCTTGGCCAGCTCGTCAAGGGTGTGGGTGAGTTCGCTTTCATTGGCCAGCACCGACTCGGTCATTTCCAGTTCGATGCGTTGCGGCGCCAGACCGCATTCCTTGAGCACGGCGCGCAAGGTCGTGGGAAACTGGGAGTGGCGTAGCTGCACCACCGACACATTCACCGCCATGCGCAGGGGCGGCAGCCCGGCCTGGTCCCAGGCGCGGAGCTGGCGGCAGGCCTGGCCGAGAACACTGGCGCCCATGGGCACGATGAGGCCGGTTTCCTCGGCCAGCGGAATGAACTGGTCGGGCATGACCAGGCCGCGATCCGGTGAGCGCCAGCGCAGCAGAGCTTCGCAGGCGACGATGCGGCCGTCGGCGAGGTTGATCACCGGCTGGAAATAGGGCAGCAGTTCGTCGCGGCCGAGAGCGCGGCGCAGGTCGTTTTCCAGGGCGAGGCGCTCGGAAACGGCGGCGTTGAGGTCTTCGGTGTAGAACTGACAGTTGTTGCGCCCCAGGCTCTTGGCCCGGTACATGGCCGAGTCGGCGTTCTTCAGCAGGGTGTCGCTGTCCTCACCGTCGCGGGGGTAGAGGGCGATGCCGATACTCGGCGTCACCGTCAGGTCGTAGTCGCGCACATGAAAGGCCTGGTCGAGCACGTCGTGGAGCTTCTGCGCCACCTGCATCGCCTGTTCCGGGTGGTCGATATGGGGCAGGATGAGGACAAACTCGTCGCCGCCGAGGCGGCAGACGGTGTCCACGACGCGGACGTTCTCCGCCAGGCGCGCCGCCACCTGTTGCAGCACCTCGTCGCCGACGGTGTGACCGAGGGAATCGTTGATGTTCTTGAAGCGGTCGAGATCGAGGAACAGCAGGGCAAGACCAGCGCCGCTACGCTGAGCGGAGGCGATTTCCCGCTCCAGCCGTTCCTGCATCAGGTGGCGGTTGGGGAGTTGGGTCAGGGCGTCGTATTCGGCCAGGCGGCGGACGTGCTCTTCCACCTGCTTGCGCTCGGAGATGTCGATGAAGGTGCCGATGTAGTGGGTGACGGGACCGTCGCCGTCGCGCACGGCGACGATGGAGGTCCACTCGGGAAACACGCTGCCGTCCTTGCGCCGGTTCCAGAGTTCCCCCGACCACTGGCCGCTGGCCTGGAGGATGGTCCACAGATTGCGATAGAACGTCTTGTCGTGACGGCCGGAGGAAAGCAGGCGCGGCGTCTTGCCGACGACCTCGTTGGCGCCCCAGCCGGTTATCTGGGTAAAGGCGTGGTTCACGGCGATGATGCGTTCCTCGGCATCGGTAATCATCGTCGCCTCGCTGCCGCTCTCGAACACCTTGGCCGCCAGTTCCACTTCGCGGGTTTTTTCCAGCAGGGCTTGGTTGCGCGATTCGATGGCCAGGTGATAGCGCAGAAATAGCCGGCGCAGCCAGTGTGAGAAAAAGATCGACATCAGGGTGGCGACGGCGAGGGCTGCCAGCATCGCTGCGGCCAGGCGCAGCAGCCGGGCGCTGTGGCCGGCAGCGAGGGTGCGCCGTTCCTGGGCGATGGACTCCTGCATTTCGTCGTCGAGCAGGCCGGTGGTCAGGATCCAGCCCCAGCCGGGTGCCTGGGCCACGTAGACGCGCTTGCGTTGGGTTTTGCCATCCATGCCTGTAGGCAGGTCGTAGGTAATGAAGCCGCCGCCCTGGCGGCCCTTTTCCTGAATTTGCTCGCCAATCGGGCGGAGGTTTGGCGGCTGATCGGCCACCCGCTTGCCCTCCAGGGTGGGTATGGCGGGCGAGAGAAGAATGCGACCGTTGCGATCATGAATCGTGAAGTAGCCGGTGCGGCCAAAGCGCAGGGCGCGCATGCGCTCGATGGCTTCCTTTTGCAGGCGCTGTTCCCATTTCTCCAGGTAGTCGCCGGTGCCGACGATCCAGCCATAGGGCTCGAACAGGCGCACATAGGCGAGCTTGTCGGACATGGCCTTGGGGTTGTCCGGCGAATACCAGCGGTAGCGCGATTCGCCCCGGGTCTTCGGATTCGTCGCCGCCTCGATCAGGCCGCGCATGATGTAGTGGCCGGTGTCGTCCTGGTTGTTGTAGAGGGAGCCGCCTTCCCGCTGCGGCGCGATCGGCAGCAGGATGCAGAGGCCCTTGAGATCGTCGATGAAGATATAGCCGCGCCCGTCGAAGAAGCGCATCGGCCGCAGGGCCTCGACGATCAGCTTTTTCACCTCCGCCTCGGGGCGACGCCCGCTTTCGCGCCGGTAGATGCCCTCGATGACTTGCAGGGTGCTGTCCACCTGCTCGTGGAGGGCCTGGCGCAACACGTCTTCGGTGCGGGAGCGGACAAACTCCAGGTAATCGAGGCCGGAGCTCATCTCGGACTTGAGCCGAATTTCCTGCTGCCAGGTCAGGTTGGCCTCCAGGCGTTGCAGGGAGGCCTCGTTGTCTGCTATCGCCTGATAGGTGAAATAGCCGCCCAGAGCCAGGGTCAGCCCGATTACCAGCGCCAGAGTGCCCACCAGGTGTCGGCGCGGCAGGGACTTTTCGTCCGGCGGATTGTCGACCACGGGCGCGGGATTCATCCGCGAACTATATATGTTGTCTTACAACTTCGCCTGATCTTCCATCCAGGCGGCAAAGGCATCGACCGCCACGGTGCGGGGGCGGCCGGAGCGCACCAGGAAGTAGGCGCGGTCATCCATCGCGGTGGCCTGCTCCACCAGAGGCACCAGGCGGCCGGCGGCGAGGGCGTCGGCGATCAGGGCGCGGCGGCCGAGGGCGACGCCCTGGCCGGCTTCGGCGGCGCGCACCGTCTGGTCGTAATGGTTGAACTGGATCATCGCCTGGGGCTGGCTGCCGGCGAGGCCAAGAGCGGCCAGCCAGGCCGACCACTTGAGGGTGGCGAAGTCGCTGCCGTCCTCGAACACCAGCAGCGTCGCGCGCTCCAGACTGGCGGCGTTGAGCCGGCCGCCGAGGGCCGCCGCCACCGCCGGGCTGGCCACCGGCAACACGCTCTCGTCGAACAGATGGCGGCTGCCCCGGGGTGCCTCGGCCGGCGCGGTGAAGCGCACCGCCAGATCCACCTCTTCCCGTTCCAGATCCACCACCCGGTTGTCGGCGGAAATGCGCACGTCGATGTCCGGGTGGCGGGCCTGAAAGTCCGACAGGCGCGGCACCAGCCAGAGGGAAACGAAGGCAATGGTGGCCGACACCGTGACGCGGGGCTTGCGCTCCGCCGCCTGAAGACTCGCCACCACGCTGCCGAGGCGGTCGAGCATGTCGCTGGCGGCACGAAACAGGATTTCGCCCTCCGTCGTCAGGCGCAACTGGCGGGTGCTGCGCTCGAAAAGGCGCAGGCCGAGCTGTTCTTCGAGGGTCTGAATCTGGCGGCTGATGGCCGACTGGGTCAGGAAAAGTTCCGTCGCCGCCCGCGTGAAACTCAGATGGCGCGCCGCCGCGACGAAGCCCTTGAGCGGGTCGAGGCTCGGTAGTTGGTGCAGGCTGACCGTATCATTCATGCGTAACGCTCATCGAAAGTATGCGGATTTTCCGTTTGTACATGGCTGTAAAGGCGTCCAGACTTGGCTTGTAACGATGCGACCCGATAGGTGCATAACTTAAGCGCATGAATGGAGGATAGCCAAATGACCCACGTACAGCAAGAAACCCGGATCGAACTCGGCCGCCGCGACAGCTTCCTGGTCCGCAGCGCCCAGGGCCAGCGCCTGCGTTGCCTGAGCGGCGAAGTCTGGCTGACGGTGGAACGGGAAAGTGGCGATGTCATCCTCGGCCCCGGCCAGGACTACCGGATCGAGACGGCCGAGCCGCTGGTGCTCTCCGCCTTCTGCCCGTCTCAATGCGTCCTCGAAAGCGCCGCTGGTGCCCCGGCAACGGCGGTGTGCATCGAGCGCCTGATCGCCTTCGTCCGCGCCGCGATTCCTTGGCAACTGGGCCGCAAGCTGCCCCTGGCGGGGTTGCCGAGTACGCTGATTCGCTAAGCGGGGAAGGGAGGCAGGTCGCTTGCTTTGGCTGGATGAATAGCAAATTAGCCGGTCGGCTATGTGCCCTTATGCACTCATAGTTGGATGAATCGCTTCCGTCGCATCTTGGTTTGTTGGGAGAAACTTCCCGAAACTTTTATCGCCATGTTGCATCTCGCCTGCGGCATCAACACTTGGCGCGCAACTGGCCTACTGAAATAGGCTCTTAAAGGCGGTTGATCCGGTCTTCAGGCTGGATAGTAAAGCGAGTCAGCGCGGCTTTCCAATCCCGGATCGGCGTTTATAAATTCCGTGATGACGCGCTGGTGGAGTCACGTAATACCTCTCCGACCATGACTCCCGCTCCTCATCGTTGGCAATCGGCCAATAGTCCATTTGGCTCACTGACGACAAATGTTTCCCCGTACCT
>Ga0316603_10000711_pt1 | contig 16837 bp, 7 predicted proteins | sample OWC_soil_day10_n_FD_207649 | JGI IMG/M metagenome (GOLD analysis project Ga0316603, IMG submission 207649) | Wetland soil microbial communities from Old Woman Creek delta, Ohio, United States - OWC_soil_day10_noCT | ecosystem: Environmental > Terrestrial > Soil > Wetlands | place: USA: Ohio... | reverse complement strand
GCTTCCTCCTCCGGAATCTGCAGCTTTGCAGCCGTGGTGTGCATCACCACGTCAAGGGAATCCCGGCGGTGTGTGAGCCAGAGCCAGATATTGTACCCCAGCCGGTCACGATCGTGCGGATCTGCCACTGGAATTCCCGCAACACTGGCATAGGCTATTTTCTCAAGAGATTTGTCTGCACCGGGTCTCACCGGCGAAGGAGCTTTCGTTGTCATACATTCTTCCTGATTATCATCATTGGGATCAATACAGAGACACTGCTGACGTGTTGAATATACACATATCCGTAAGGCTTTACAATTGATAGCCGATCATGAAATAAAACAGAAACGGCCCTTGCTGCACCGGTTGATTGGGAAGATCCGGGTTGACGTAAAAAGCCTTTCCCACGCCGAACACCGCAGGCCCGACCGGCGTCGCCAGCGCCAGCTCCAGCCCGACGCCATGCAACAACGAGCTGAGTTTGAACTCTTCCGGAACGGCTGCTATGGTTCCGACATCATACCGTGCGCGAAGATACGTTTTGAAAAGCCAACGGATCGGCAGGAGATACCGTGCTTCCATGTTCACGAGCAGCAGTTGCCTTCCGCGACGATCGTCCTCGCGCAGTCCATAGAGCGATTCCCGGCCTCCCATCCGGAACTGCTCGGCCAGCGGCATGGTTGCGTCTGCGATGCCGACGGTGAACTTCGGATGAAACGTGACGTGTGTTCCCCAGCTGGCATAACTCTCGTACATCACCTCGAGCGCATTGAACCCGACATCGCTCCCAAGAGTTTCAAGCGAGAACTCGTAGGACATGCGGAATCCGACGCCCCGTGTGGGGAATGGATAGGCATCCTTCGTATCGACGAGCGTTGCCAGGCGGATCATCGCAAGACGATGCTTCTCGGCAATAGCGGGGAGATTATCGAGGTTGACCAGACGCACATTCTGCACAATGAGTTCAGCCGTGGCGTTGCCCAGGCGTTCCATCAGACTGCCGAATGACAGGCTGAATCCGTACCGGATGTCGCGGTACTCTCCCACCGTTTCCCGTTCCCACCGGTTCGGATGAGACAGGGCGGCACCGGCGTAAACATAGGTATCGAAAGACCGGTGAAACGCGCTGATTCCGAGTGTCAGATATGTGTCGAACAGACGCTGTGTGCTGAATTCCAGTTTGACATCCCCGTTCCGCTGCCCGCCCATCACCGTAAAGCCCAGTTGCATGCCTGTTCCGCGGAAGTTTTCGTCCCGGATATCCAGCAATGCCTGCAGGTGGCGTTCGTCGTCAGCCCTCATGCCCAGCCGCATCAACTGCGAAGGCCGTTCTTTGATGCGGATTGTAAGCACGATCTGGTCCTGTAGCGACGTAATTTCCAGGTACACGTATTCGAAGAGGGATGTGCCGCCGAGCTGAGCCAGTCCGCGCCGTGCCTCATCCAGTTGGAACACTGTTCCGGGTTCGATGCGGAGTTCCCGGAGCACGAAGGAATCCTGCGTTCTCACTCCCCCTTGCACCTCGATCTTCCACACGACACCTTCATCAAGGGTAATCGACAGGAGTCCCGACTGTTCATCCATGGTGAGTGAATCGATATGCGCCAGCGAGAATCCGCGTTTCCTGTAGAGCCGGATGAGGCTCTCCATTGCTGCGGTCGTGGCCGCATCATTCAGCGGCCTTCCGATCAGCGGGTGAAACATGGATTCCAGTTCTGCAGATGACACAAGGCTGTTGCCGGAAAACGCCACGTAATAGAGCCGTGGATTGGGCACCGCATGGACCTGCAGCCGCGACCCGAGGTCTCCGGTCAATACGTCAGCCCAGACGCTGTCATAGTCGCCGGTGGCATAGATCTTCCCAAGGAGCTGCTCCAGATAGTAGGCGGGCACCGGTCCGACTGTGAACGGCTGCATCAGGGATCCCCACAATGAATCCGGAATCGATCGGTCACCGCGTTCTGCGACAACGGGCGCAGGCAACACCATGCCGCCGGCGACCGCCGCCAGACTGTCGTCCCGTCGTCCATAGACCGCCAGGATCTCCTTCACCTGTTGCTCCGCCGCGCTTTCCCCGATCTGGATCAGAGTATCCAACCCAACGAACGAAGTCGAAAGATGACGGCCGACATCAGGGGTAATGATGACATCAGCATCGGCCATCTGCCGTTCGTTCACCCGTTTCATCATGATGCCCATGATCTGATCGGCAGTCTGCCATGGAGCAGTCATCTCATCTGCCGTGCGCAATCCGCTCGCCGAGTTGACGACGATGACGAGATCACACCCCGCCTCCCGCGCTACGTCCGCGGGAATATTGGAGACAAGGCCGCCGTCCACCAGCCGCATGCTGTCTTTTTCAATCGGGTTGAACAGGAGAGGAACTGTGGCACTGGCGCGCAATGCCTCTGCCAGAGATCCATTCCGAAGCACTATTCGGTTGCCAGACACGAGGTCCGTAGCCATGGCACGGAATGGAATCTTCAGGTGATCAAAATCCGGAAAGGGATAATAGATCGCCTGCAGCATGCGATCGCTCAGAAAGTCGGTGAGCCGCTGCCCGGAAGAGACCGCAGACGGGATGACGGGCTCCATATTCTCAAAACGAATTGCAATGAAACTCCGATCATCAGTGATCTTCTGGTCTACGAAGAGCTGGGAGCGCTGTGTCTCGTCCGTCAGTGAGAGGACGTGGTCCCAATCTGTCGATACAGCGAGACTCTCGAGCTCCTGTGTTGTGTATCCTGCGGCATACAATCCCCCGACGATTGCACCCATGCTTGTAGCGGCAATGAAATCGATCGGGATTCCATGCCGTTCGAGGGCCCTGATGACACCGATCTGAGCCACGCCGCGTGCTCCGCCTCCGCTCAGCACCAGTCCCACTTTCGGGCGTTGCAGTGTGTGGTGTGTGAGGGGGCCGCGCTGCACGGCAAACGGAGCGCGGAACCGCGGATGAAGCACGAACGAAGAATCTGCAGCAGGCAGGAGGTGTGCCGCAAGAACGATCAGAAGAGCAAGCGCCGCCCACCGGCGGCGTGGCTTCAGAATGCCTTTCACTGAATGACGGCTGTTTGCCACGGAATCACCTTGGCACATCTGTGCTCAACCGGTATCGGAGGAGAATCCCCTGTTCCTGATCCAGCACGTAGAGAATCTTGTCGAAGTAGGCCAGTCCCGAAGGACGGCGCAACAGACCTTCCGACCGCACGCGTCCGAACGATTCCCCCCGCAGAATGCCGCGGCTGTTGAACTTGACGATGCTGTCCTGTTCCGCGTCGGCGATAAACACATCACGGCGTGCGGGATCAATCACGACTGCCTTAGCAAACGTGAAGCGGTTCGGGCGGATGAAATCCGCCGACTGATCTTCCAACCGCGCCGGGTCGAACCGCGGCAGCCATCCCTGAAAGTCGCTTGTGCTCGAATACACCATCCACAACGCGCCATACGCCACGCCTTCCGACGACTGCACCAGGATGAAGTCATTGCTGCTCGGGAAGGCGGCAATGGATGTGGGGTGATTGATATTGGCAATACCGGTGCCGGTGCCGGTGACAAATGCCGGCATTGGTGTAATGAAATTGTCGTTCTTGTCAAATTGCAGAACCCGTGCATCCGGATCGATGAAACTTGCGTTGTCCGGCCCGTTCCTCACCGCAAGCACACTATTGTCGCCCAGCACCGCAATCCCCGGAAACCGCCGCCGTGGATGAGCGCGCTCGCGCCAGATGGTGTCAATCGGTGCAAGATCCAGTCTGTGCGCCGAATCAGCCGAGTGTGAGACAAGGCGAATCCGGAAGAGCGCGCCGACAGTGTCGCCGTTCGTTTCAACGTATTCCCCGCCCACAAGAAGATCCAGCCGGGTGTCTTGCCCGACGGATACCGGATGGAGCATCGTGCGTTCGCTCAGCACGCTTCCCGCCCTGTTGAGCATCACCACGCGATTCGCACGTGTGTCGGCAACATAGAGGAGCTGATCCTTGCCCAGCAATAATCCCTCCGGACCGTTGAATCCGCCGTACGGAGGCATGATGGCAACGTAGGAGGTGTCGAGCAGCGACTGTGCCGGCTGGGGCAGTGTGGAAAGATCCATGGGTGAATCGCAGCCCGCAAGCATGATGATCATGCCTGTGATCAGCCACAGCGGCGTGCATCGGATGATATGTCTACGTGCGCGTGTCAATAGGTGAATGCTACTGAGAATCGATGAAGTGAACCGAGCCGGCCGAACTCGGCGAATGCATAGTCTGCCGTAATCGTACTCACGCTTGTCGTTGCTCTGAATCCTGCACCGAGCATGAAGCTCTCCTCGGAGGTTTCGTCGGCCCCCAGCAGGCGTTGACCGATGGTCCGTTTGACCCCGCCGCGCAGGAAGAATGTGTTCTGCCAGGCATATTCGACACCGAGGCGGACATTCTCTGCGTTGTCATTGGGGTGATTCAACTGCACTGATGCGGTCACACGGTGTTCTTCCGTGAGGACCGGATCCATCGCAAAGCCGAGCTTGAACAGCGTCGGAAGAGAAAATGACTGGAACGTCTCAACAGGGGTTCCGTCAAGCGGTGTAGTGATTCCCTCCGGCGATACATCTGCACCGAAATTGCTGATCACCACCGCAAACCGCGAGGTCCCCAGTCCCGTGTAGTAGTATGTGCCCAGATCGATCATCACAGACCGCATCCTGAGTGCATCGAGCGTCTCCTGTACGTACCTCACAGTCGCCCCGAAGCTGAACTGGTCGGTCATTTTGCGGGCGTAGGAAAGACCGATCCCGGCATCACCGAAGCCGAAGTACCGGCCGGTACCCATCGGCTGCGTTTCGGTGGTGATTTCCATGTCCTCCATGTGCAGGGACGTAAATGCTATGCCAACGACATCGACATCGGATAGATGATACATTGCACCGAGATACTCATGCCGTATGTCCGCGACATATTCGGTGTGGGCAACGAACACCTGGTTCTCCGGCGTCTGGACAAGTCCGGCGGGGTTCCAGAAGAGGCTTGACGCATCATCAGTAACAGCAACAAACGCTTCACCCATCGCCACGCCACGAGCTCCCACGCCGATCTTCAGGAACTGGAAAGCTGAAATCCCGGCCCGCTGTCCACCGAGATTCGGAACGAGCTGTGCCTCGGCAGGCATGACGGCCAGACCGGACATCAGGAGCAGAATCACCAGCCACAGTCCCAGGAGGGACGCAGATCGGGTTCTGCCTGCACCGCGCGCTATGTCGGCCTGTCGTCGCATCATCTGTCAGAACCTGAACGAAAGACTCCCGCGAATCGTACGCGGGTTGAGGTAACGGGCCGGATTGTACGGGAATGGCGACACGCTTCCGGACAACTGAGGGTACAGCGGATCGTTGTAGCTCAACGGTGTGGCGTCACCGTATTCATACGCCTTCCCCGTGACGGAGTTGATGATCTGCGAGTTGCTGTTGTTCAGCACATTCTGCACCTCGAGACCGAAAACGATTTTCCCGAAGCCGAGCTGGATGGTCTTCTCCAGATTCATGTCGATGTAGAACCACGGTGATCCGATCCCGCTGTTGACGTTGTCCAGATCTGCAACGTACTGGGGTCTGCCGGTCACGGGGTCATTACCGGTATACATCTGAGGCGTGTATCGCTTGCCGGATTGATAGAAGACCCGGACGAAAGCATTCAAGTCATCCAGGAATCCCTCACCCACATCAAACAGAGGCTGACCCTTCGGTACGGTGAAATTCATGGTCATGGAAATCTGCAGGGGCCGGTCCCAGATCAGGTAGTTCTCGCGGATATTCTCCGGCTCACCCTGCTGGATCCGGACAACGTTTTCGTTCGGGGTCGAGCTCTTTCCGGTGGCGATGGAATACGATCCCGCGACACCACCCCGGAACCAGTTGCCGAACCGGGTCTTGTACTCCACCTCGATCCCTCGCACGCGGCCATAGTCCGAGTTGAGATAGGTGGAATAGTATTGCGCAGCGCCGACGGCGTTCAGCCGGAGCACCGATTTTTCTGTGATGTAGTCAAAGATGTCCTTGTAGAATGCCGTGATGGTGAGGACATCGCTGCCGGAGAGCTGGTTCCGGAGACCGAGCTCATATGCAACGGTGGTCTCGGGGTTGAGATCGGGGTTTCCCACCGGGAGAGACGAACGGACATTTTTCTGATTCAGCTTGGCATACACGTACTGCGGACGCGGGAATTTCGAGAAATGCCCGTACGAGAAGAACAGAGTCTGGTTGTCCGACACCGGATGAGAAATGCCGAGCCGGGGACTCAAACGGGCCTTAAAGCGACGGCCAAAGAGGGAGAAGGTGTGGTCCAGGTACGCCTCACGCAGCGCTTTCGAGATGATCAATGCGGAGGAGGTGTCCCCGGCGATATCATCCACGTATTTCCCCGGAGCCCAGTAGTCCAGACGAAGGCCGAAGTTCAGCAGCATTCCGCTGAGCGTGATGTTGTCCTGTGCGTAGAAGGATCCCTGCAGCGGCCGAACAGGTTTCGTGCTTTGCCCGCTGTACTGCAGGTTTCCTCCGTAAATATCATAATCGAAGCCGAGTGGCTTGACCCATGGCCTGTAGATATCCACCATCTGCAAATCCTGGAACCGCATATCAAAGCCGGTCTTGAACTTGTTCTTTTCCGTGAAGAAGTTCGTCAGATCGCCTTTGAGCGTGTATTCGGTAATGAAGTGGTCGCGCCAGGATGTCGGAGAACCGATGTCGTAGAACCCGTCACCTGGAATCACGCCGACCGTGTCACGGCCGAGGTTGTAGTACACAATCGGATAGGTAACGATGTCCTGGGGTTCCAGATAGTTGCTGAACGCCTTGCCGTTCGCATCTCCCCGGATGTGCGCAGTGTACCGGCTGAGCTTGATTTCGTAAAATGTCTGCTTGCTGAGCGTGTGCATCCACGATAACGAATGCTGGATATTGATCTGTGTAAACGTCTGCGCACTGTCCGGAATGTACTGGAACAGATACTGATACCCCGGATTGGGCTCGACGTACTCGAGCGTCGCCTGGATGGCCTGCGTATTCTGATCGATCACAACCGACTGGTTGTACGCGTACGACAACTTCATGGTCGGGTCGGGTTTCCAGGTGAGCTTGGTCAGCCAGGAGTAGTTGTTGGATCGCCGGGGCGCCCACCGCCGGCCGCCGGCAATGGATGAATACAGACCGTCCGGCGCTTTTACCACCCAGCCGCTTGGACGGTTGTCTCCTCCCACCGTTTCGATCCAGCGGGTGGAGCCGTCGGTCAGGTTTGCATACAGGGTGCCGAAAAAACTCACTGAACCGGGTATCTGCACTCCCAGAGCCGGCAAGAGATAGGTGGTCAGCGGTTCCGGACCGCTGAGCATGGCGTCGAAGATGTCGGTATTCCAGTTCGACCGGCTGTCCTTGTTGAATCCCAGCTTGTCCGTCTTGTATCCCAGCGCACCGCTGTACGCATCACTTCCTTCGCGCGTCGTGATATTGACAATGCCCGACGTCGCCTGGCCGTATTCGGCGTTGTATCCCCCGGTGATCACCTCGACTTCCTGGATGGAGGAAGGGCTCAGCTGAAGACCGAATCCCGAGCCGGCCATGGGATCCTGCACGGAGATCCCGTCCAGGAGAAATGCGTTCTCATGTGTACGCCCCCCCCGGATGTGAATCTCGTTGTCTGCCATGACAACGCCGGGTTGCATGGCCACGACAGATTGCACATTCTGCACGGCGGCAGCCTGGATATCGGCCTGCTGCACATTCCTGCGGCTCGACGTTTCTTCGATGTCGAACAGCGGTCTCTCACCGATGACAACGACGTCCTGATCCAGCGTCAGGACCGTCTCCTCCATCTTTGCGCGAAGGGTTGTGGTTTCTCCCGCTTCCACTTTCACATTCGTAAACCGGACAAGCTTGTAGCCCAGCAGGGAGACTTCCACCGTATACGCCCCGGGATTGATGCGTTCGATCCAGACGTTCCCTTCGATATCGCTGGTTCCGCCGTAGTAGGTCCCCTTCACCACCACGTTGGCTCCCGGCAAACCCTCCCCCGTCTTGGATTCCACAACCTTCCCCACAATGCGTCCGGTTTGCTGCGCGGCGGTCCGCACGGCACCGAAGGCAAGCAGGCCCGCAAGCAGGAAGACAAGCCGATGTGGTATCGTTGAGATCATGTCAGAACCGGAACCTGTTCACAACCTGCCCGGGGCTGAACTGCGTGAGTGCCTTGTCGAAAAACGCACTCAGTCCGAGGGGATTTCCCTGCACCGTATTATTGAGCAAATGCAGCGGGAGACCGACAAAGATGATGCTGTTCTGCCCGTCGATGACGGCGATGTTGGGTGCACCCAGATACCGTTGTGGCGTGCGCGTGTCCATCTGCAGATGATAGAGGTAACGTGCATCAGACCTGCGGTAGACGGTTCGCATGAACACCGAGTGAATCACGGGTGACGCGTTGAATGCGAGCTGAGGGTAGATCGTTCCCGGCATGCTGCTGTCGGCATACACAACGAAGTTGGCAGGAATCCGCGAATCTCCCGCGACTGCCGGCGGCACTGGCCGCGTGGGGGAAAGATCCACGGTGCTGATGCTATCGACCGGCGCAAAATCCCGCAGTGCTCCGCGCGGGTCTGTCGTGTTCAGAAACATGGTCGAAAAGATCACCCGTCCGCCATTCTGCAGGTACGGGAAAACCGACAGTTGGGCGATGCCGAGACTGGGCACCTGATCCGTATACCAGATCACGTAATCATAAAGGAGGAAGGTCTGGATCAGCGCGGGATCGACAAACTGGGGAACGAGCCGGCCGTATCGCCCCGCTTCTTTATCCGCTGCGGCCAATCCCAGCGCAATGTCCAGCTGATCCACCTGTCCGAACGCGCCGCCCGAAGCTGACGTCAGCGCACTGACGTATGTTGTCCGCGCGAGCTGAGCATCAAAGCTTGTATAGTCATTCACCAGCAGCACTTTGGCTCTTGGCCGGCGCACATACCACCGGTCCGTTCCCGAGGGGAGACGTACCGGAGCGCTGTATTCCCCAGCAACATCCCGCGCTTCAACATAGAACACATTCTCTGCATCGAGACGGAGATTCGGCACCTGTCCGACCAGCCGCCTGCCGAGGAAAGAACCGCTGTACAGATCGGCGGTGACGGTTGCTCCAGCAGCATCACTTCTCGAACGCGGGACGACGAGCGTCAGGATTGTATCACGCAGCGCGACAGTCACCCACTGTGCTGTTGCACCGGTATCATTGAGCGCAATGCGATATGATGCCAGCGTATTATCACCGTCATCGTCAGAGCCTTTGAACCCGATCGTGACGACGGTGAACGTCGTATCGGGCATCCGTTGCACCACCGACGCATCGTACGGACTGGGCAGCAACCCGATGGCAGGAGGAGTGTTCCGGATAGGAAATGTGCCGACCGCACCAACGGGATCGACGGCCTCTGAAAGGGCATCGAGCCGCTGGTCAGTTGCATCAAAGACCCCGTTGTCATTTCTGTCCCAGAACGGGAACGGCAGCATCCGGACGATGCTGTGTTCAGGGAGACCGGCAAACGCATCGTCGACCGCGCGCACTACCACTGCGAATCGTCTGAAGAGCGTGTCGAGAGGAAAGAGGAAGGTCGAATCGTTCCGGGTCACCCAGGCATAGCGCAGGGTATCCGGCGAGGGCAGCGTTGTGACGTTCTCTGTGACGACCTTGAATGAAAAGAGGTAGCCGCGGATGAGCCCGTCCGGAGATTCGCCCCACCACCGCAGATGCGTCCGGCTGACGCCGACACGCACCTCCGCGTCGGGAAACAGCCACAGGAATGTCTGTGGCGGTTTCCCCGCGGTCGGATTGTCTGCCACATGCTCCCGGCAACCCTGGACGAGCAGCGCAAGCATGAGCAATGCTGCAGCAGAGATGAGATGAAGTCGATTCATAACAGGGACAACCGTGTCGTCTCTCTCCTTTTCATTCCACCAAACCCGGCAGCACAACCGTCGCACCGCACGTGTGCCGCCGGGAGTCATGGAGTCACAGGATCACAGAGTCACAGAGTCACACACAAACCCGCCCTTACGTTTCGTTTGTAACAGGTGACACTGTCTCTTGCTGTTAGGGCACACGTCCTTAGATTACATAGAAACGGCTGGACCCAGATCCACTCGTCGTAGGTTGATTCGCTATCTTGCGAACCAGAGCTGCACGAGTGAGACAGGTCCCCTATTTGACGAGAACCATCTTCTTCACCGCCCGGAATGACCCGCTCTCCACGCGATAGAAGTAGATGCCGCTCGACAACGACGACGCGTCGAACCGGATCGTGTGCCGGCCGGCTGTCTGCATGCCGTTGAAGAGTGTCGCCACTTCCTGTCCGACCAGATTGTACACGCGCAGTGTCGTCATTCCGCTCGCCGGAATTGCATATTGGATCATCGTCGAAGGGTTAAACGGGTTCGGGAAGTTCTGTTCCAGCGCATACGCCGCCGGCAGAGCATTGCCCGATTCGTCTTCCACACCCACCAGCACGACACCAACAAAATCGGCATCGGTGCGGGGAACAAACTTGTACTGGTTGAAACTGTAATAGACAATTCCCGTCAGGGATCCCATCCGCGTTCCTACCTTCAGGATGGTCTTGCCTGAAACGGAATCAGCGGCAACATTGGAATAGGAATATTTGCCGCTGCGCTGTACCACAACCCCGCCGCTGCCGTCGTTCACCGTGAATTCCGTCGGATCGGAGAAGGTTGGATTGAGATCCGTCACCGTGACATTCGTGAAGCGTACCAGCATTCCCTCATACGTTTCTGCGCTCGCCGTGCCATTGCCCACGTTGAGCGTACCTGTCGTACGGCTGACAGGTGTCGGTTCGGGATTGCCGCTCGAGTGCTTGACCACCGCCGTGATGTTGCCCAGCCGAGTGACATCAAACTGTTCCTGCACGGTGCCGGTCACCGACACGCTGTCGCCGTTGCGGAGCGCGGCCATCTGCTTCTGCGCAGTTGTGTCCGCCGTCGTCAGCCAGATGCCGCTCCACGGCTGGTTTGTGCTCTGCATATACCATGCGTTGGTACTTCCCGTGGTCACGGGCGACAGGGCAACATGTGAGGTGTCACCCGTGACAATGCCCGACAGCGTCAGGACCGCGCCGAGATAGGGGCTCCGCCCGTTGATGAACGGCGTCGATTGCACGTCCTGAATGGTCAGAGCACGGAGCAGCGACGTGTAGCAGAAGAATCCCTTCGACGTATCGGATGCAATGCCGCCGCTCGTGGCCGAATTGGCAAGACGCACCGTCTGCCCGAACGAATCAGCCACGGCGACGAAATAGCGGACAAATGCGTTTGTCTGCTGTTGGGGAATGACGCCAACATAGCTCGTATCGGAAGCCCTGTACGTCATGGCTACCGTCTGAAATGACGCGTAGCTGACGCTATAGAGCAATGAAACGGTCTTCGGAACCGAGCCGTTTGTCTGTTGCGTCACTCGTACGCTCACTGTCGCGGTTGAATCCGGTGTGACCACAACAGGATTCCTGCGGTGCGTCGAGATGAGCGGCGGCGTGGGCGCCGAGGCGAACACGATGTCTTTGGGATAGATCGGCGAAATGCGATAGCCGCGCGGGCCCTCGCTGCCAGAGGCACAGGTGATATACCCGCGGATCGTGTCGATCCGGGTCCCGTTGCCGATCGCTGCGTAGATGCGTGACCATGCCGTGTCTGCCGGCCACAGAGGAAGCGCAGATGTCCCGTGCCCCAGAGTAAAATAATGCGACCAGTCATACTCGGACACCTCATTACCGGCGGCATCCACGAAGCTGAACGTGCCGCGGCCTGTATTGACCTTGTTGTTGACCGTCACGTTGTGGAATTCGACCAGCATACCCTCATATGGCTCGCCTGTCGCGAACTGGACTTTCCCCGTTGAGAACACCCCTGTGTAGAAGTCGCCAACGTTCTTGACGATCGGTTTGTGGAGCGGAGCTGCCCCGATGATACTGATTGGTTTGCCGGGAATAGGCGCCAGCTGGGTCGCACTGAAACCCCTGACTGTGGGGAATTCGCTCACGACACCGGTCACGGTGATAATGTCACCAGCTTCGACGTTCAGAAAGCCGTCGCTCTTCATCTGTGTGCTGTCCGCAAGATTCCCCCGGAGCAGTATCCCCGCCCATTGATTCGCCGATGCTGCGGTATCGTACAGAAGCATCGTCCAGATATCTGATGTGTATGTGATCAATCCGGGCGGGACCATGACCTGAGCTGTCACCTGCACCGTGTCTCCCATGTACGGTGACGTTTGCAGGGTCCACCGTGACTGTGCGGAGTTCGCGGCGAAATTCGCAATCGCATCCGCAGCGGCAAGAGAATCTGCAGGGACCTGTTGAATCTGTTGAATCGTCACCATCGGGAATTGCGCCAGCGCGGCCGCAACCATGACGATCCCCATCGCAACAACCAATGCCACTCGCTTCATGACCACCTCTTCTGAGTGTAGTAAATGTGCACGAACATCCATGTTCATGCTATTGTTGGTTATTTTTCACCGTATGCACTTCTCTTCAGCAACACCTTGAGCTTTCCAAGCCTTCCGTCTGTTTTTAGTTTGCAACACCTGGAGCTTCCAAGCCTTCCGTCTGTTTTTCGTTAGCAACACCTGGAGCCTTTCAACCATACCGTCTATTTGATGATCAAGAACTTCCCGGTCTGAAGATCTCCAGTGTCTGCATCCTTGACGCTGAACAAATAGAGTCCCGTCGCGATGGCCTGATCGAACTTCGTCACCAGATCCCATGCGTGTTCCCCGCCCGAAAACTGTATCGGCACGTCAGACCCGCCGAATTGCTGGAACCACTGGATGTCCCGGCCCGTGTAGGTGGCGGCGTCGTGCCACAATTCGGCGACGACATCGCCGGCAAGGGTATACACGCGGATGTCACAGCGGCGCGGGAGGTTCGTGAAATAGAGTTTGCGTGTGCGCTCACCGGTGCCGTCCCAGGCTGCCCGTGCGTAGTACGGATTGGGATAGACACCCACCTTCTGCGTCCCGGTATTCGGAGGGGTACCAGCAACAACCCGCGCGATCACCATTTTGCTTTCCAGCGAGCTCACGCCGGCACTGGAGTCCCCCGCATCGAATGCTGAGACACCGTACACGTACTGCCACCCATTCAGATGACTGACGGTCACGCCTCTGGGCGGGAAGCGGTACCAGTAGGCGACCGTGTCGCCTGCAAACTTCCTGGGCGCATCCAGAAGAATCTTCCCAAAGCCGGTGTTGTAACCGATATCATTGTCCGCTCTGTCGAATTCGCCGGCAAGGGGAATCGTCAGCAGAAGGTTGGCAGGATCCACAAAATCAGCCCCCGCATTGGACCGGTAGATCCGGTATCCTTCAAAATCGAGTTTCCGGGAGATCGGGTCGATGGAAGTTTCTGCAGCGTACTTGTCCCAATAGATGGTCACCGTCTGATTCTCGACCTCTGCCCGGACGACCGGCGGCTTGGGCGGCTGGGGCAAGCGGTAGTGATCCAGCCTGCCATTGCCGTTGAGATCTTCTCCGGGATCGAGCACATTGTTTCCGTTCAGATCTTCTCCGTCATACGCCTGCTGGCATAGCGCCGCATTGGAGGCAAGCGTCTTGCGCTGGTCACGGGTGTCCAGACGGGCCGACTGTGTCCCCGCCTTTCGCGCACAGACAACGCCGAAGACCACAGACAGGGAGTCGCCGGGTTTCAGGGTGACAAAAGGTCCGGTGGAAAGAAGCGTGGTCATGTTGTCCGCCTGCGTGCGCAGCGAAGCAATCTTGTCCTGCGGCAGGGATGCAAGGAGCCGTTCGTATCTGCTGCGGGCACCCAGAATATTCTCTGCATCGTCCTGCGGCGAGAAGTAGTCGGCATCGCCACTTGAGCTGCTGAACCGCCAGGCATTGTAGTAGGTTCGGGTCCGGAGAGAACCCAGAGAATCAATACCCCTCGGGAACGGCGTCGCGCCCAGAAGTTTTATGCCGATGTAGGAATCCGCTGCAGGCGGTGTGGGAATTCCATCGAAATCAAATGTGTAGCCCATGCGCAGCGTATCCAGATACCCGTTTGCACCGTGGAAAAAATACCCGGTTGTCCCCGGACGGACGTTGTTTGTGTTCCGCACGACGTTGTTTGTCCAGAGACCGACATAGACGGAATCAAGCGTGTCAGCGCCAGCGTTGTAGATCGTGTAGTTCAGAATCACAAAGAAGTCAGCAAACGGGAAGTTCCAGGCATAGCTCTCCTGATGCACACGGAGTCCCAACGGTGCTGACTGGTCCGGAGAAGAGCTGTCCCGCACGACGGCATCATGATACTCTGCAACAAAATCCTGATGGCTGACTGCATTTTCATTGAAGAAGGCGGATTCGGAAAGAGACGACCGCTGGACGAGCGTGCTTCCCGAAAGAGACATGAATTCCAAACCCTTTCCGGTCGTTGTGGAGACGCGGTCGCTGGACCCGGTGGACACATGGATCTGGCCGGTGCGCCTGGAGAGAGCGCCCACCCAGAGTGCGCCCTGGTACAAATGCTCGACCCGGGAACCCCTTGGATATTCGCACGACGGCTGATTCGGCCAGTAGGCATTGCGGGTGCCAATGGTGCCGAAATTGGTGATCGTGAGTCCGATTGCCCCGATCGTCGTGGCGTTCTTATCGGTGTCTTCAGCTCGCTTGGCCAATTCCTGCGCAACCAGGCCGTTTCCCGCAATACTCAGGAGGAGGATCACCGCAAGTAGGATGGCAGGTGAAGGAAGACAAGGAGTGGACGGACGGCGCATGAATTCCGGATCGCTCAACGGTGGAACGGGGGAACATCAGAAAAGTGAATGTTTTTCAATATATTTTTAAAGCGCCCGAAAGTCAAGTTGCATTTAAGACGGATTTTCTCCACTTTTTTTGACCGATCACGATGACGTTCCTCAATCCACTGGTGCTGTTCGGGCTTGCGGCGGCTGCCATTCCGATTTTGCTGCACCTGCTGAATCTTCGCAAACTCAAAACTGTTGAATTCAGCACATTGCGGTTCCTCCATGAGCTCCAGCGCACCCGCATGCGGAGGGTCCGGCTCCGGCAATGGATCCTCCTCCTGCTCCGCACCCTGCTCATCGTCTTCCTCGTCCTGGCATTCTCGCGGCCTGCGTTGAAGGGCTCGTTTGCCGGCCTCGGGACAGTCAGCGCCCGTTCCACACTTGTCCTCCTGCTTGATGATTCCCCCAGCATGGGACTCCGCAACACCGGAGGTGTGATCTTTGACCAGGCCCGCGCAGCAATCCAGGACCTTGCCGGTCTGGTGCAGACAGGCGACGAATTGCATCTGTTGCGGCTCTCCACTGCTGTCCACGGAGACACCTCCGGAACGCGTTGGTCCTCCGCGGGAGCACTGGAGGCATTACGCTCCTTGCCGGTTTCCAACCGGTCCTACCGCTATTCCGACGCCATCCGGGAAGCGCTGAAGATCGCCGGAAATTCTTCGACAGTCAACCGCGAGATCTATCTGCTGACAGATCTTCAGGGATCGCACTTCTCGCTTCCTGCAATACCGGCCGATTCTGTCGGCGGCACTGCACCGCGGGTAAGGGTTTTTCTGGTCGGCTTCCCGCAGATCAATCATGCCAACGCAGCAGTGACCTCCTGTGCAGTCGAGAGCAGGATTCTGGCACAAAACAGGCCCATGACAATCAATGCCACCGTCCGCAACTATGGCGACCAGCCGATACTCAAGAATGTTGTCAGCCTGTACCTCGATGGCATTCGTGTCGCGCAACAATCCGTGGATCTCGCGCCCCGTGGATCATCGTCGCTGACGCTGACCGCTGTTCCCAAACGCCGGGGCATTATGGGCGGGATGGTGCGATTGGAGGACGACGTTCTCGAGATCGACAACAGCCGGTACTTCACTGCCGCCATCCCAGAAACTCTCAAGGTGTTGTTTGCGGGAGGCACGACGGAAGAAACGCGCTACGGCTCGCTCGCACTGACACTTTCAGGCGACTCTTCGGTTGCCGGGTTGTTCCGTGTGCACCGTATTACGGACAATCAGCTTGCCTACACGGATTTGCAGCAATATGACGTGCTCGTCCTCGCTGCCATCCGTTCACTTCCTCCCTTGCTTGCCTCCCGCATCGTCTCAGCCGTTCAGCAAGGAAAAGGACTGTTGGTGTTTCCGGGGCCATCCATGAACGTCCAGGAGGTCAATGCAGGCCTCCTGGCTCCTCTCGGCATACCCCCGATGACCCTTCCGGCGGCGGTGTCTGCCACTGAATCCGGGGGCTTTGTGCGCTTCGAGAAGATCGATTTTTCGCATCCTGTCTTCTCCGGGATGTTCGAGCGCGAGCCTTCAACGCAAGGCGGCGCCCCGTCCATCGAATCTCCCCGCATAAGAGTTGCTGCGACCTTGCCGTCCGGCGGTGCTGGTCTGACATTAATCACGCTGTCCGACGGGCGGCCGTTCCTGCGTGAATACCGGCCCAAGGCGGGCCGAGTGCTTGTGTCGGCGGTCGATGCCGGCATCGATTGGTCGGACTTCGCCGTACGGGGGATCTTTGCACCATTGCTCCATCGGACAATCCTGTACCTTGCAGCAACCCGCCAGTCCCAGCGGGAAGCCCTCATCGGGGACCATCTCACCATTCAGATCCGGCAGTCCCCGGGGGATTTCCAACGGACCTATGTTCTCCAGTCCCCCTCGGGAATTGAAGAACGGATAACGTCGCAGACCCGTTCTGCGGCCGGCCTTCTCACGTTCGATTCTGCCCCGGCGGAGGAGCCTGGCTTGTACCGGTTGCGCTATGAAAGTACTTCCCCGGACCGGGGTGCAGCGCTTCTTCAGGCTGTGC
>Ga0316603_10000707_pt1 | contig 16854 bp, 14 predicted proteins | sample OWC_soil_day10_n_FD_207649 | JGI IMG/M metagenome (GOLD analysis project Ga0316603, IMG submission 207649) | Wetland soil microbial communities from Old Woman Creek delta, Ohio, United States - OWC_soil_day10_noCT | ecosystem: Environmental > Terrestrial > Soil > Wetlands | place: USA: Ohio... | reverse complement strand
CGTATCTGCTCTGTCATATGCCTTACGATATCGGTATCGGAGAACATTATAATAAGTCAGGAATAGCATCAGCATGATCAGTATAGTTCCTATCGTTACGATAATGCCGGCTATGATCTCATTCATCGTATCCTTAGTCTCAAGCTCCTGATCCACTGGCACACCATTAAAGGGAACGTAGCCTCCCTGAATATTGCCTTCATAATGACCCGGATAGGCTTCACCTAACTGTTCACTTGCCTTCGATGGATCCACCCAGGTGGTATATCTGACACCGGAGAAATTAGCAGTTGCTTCAAAGGGTATCCAACCGACGCCTTCAATGTAGGCTTCCGCCCATGCATGGGCCTGGCTGTTTTTGATCGGATACATATTATCCTCTTTATCCTGAAATTCATATTTGGCTACGAATCCCTCCACATAACGCATGGGGATTCCGATACATCTCCCCAGCACCGCCATAGCCGTAGCAAAGGAAGTACAATAGCCGGATTTGCTCTCGAACAGAAAGTAATCCACATAATCCTGACCTTCGGGCGGGTTGGCCGGTGTAAAGCTATAACGGTACTTCTGCAGGTATGCTTCAATTGCCTTCAGTTTATCATAATCGGTATCATACCCTGCTGTAATTTTCTCTGCCAGCTTCTTCACTCTTGCGGGAAGTTCTTCGGGAAGTGCAGAATATTTATCCTTAATCAGCTTCGCCCGATCGCCAAGTAGTTCATAATAGTCCCAGCGCTGCGCAAATCCGTTCACATTGTCATGTATTAATACATTGTCCTCCAACCATCGATAGGAATCCAACTTGATGCTCGGTGCTTCCTCATATGAGAAGGAATCCGCGTCCCGAAGCATCTGAATGAAGGCATCTCCCTGAAGATTCATCTCGTAGAATATGTCTTCATAAGACGTTCCTCTCCCCTTCGGTTCATCAAAGATAATATTCGAAGGACCTGCTGACGGAAATCTTTCATCAGAGAGCAGGTTAAACCAGCTAGTCTTCAAGGGATAGAAGAATGTTTTCGTCTTAATGTAATTATATTGAAGCTTCAAGGTTACATGCTCCACATAGCTGTTATTCTCAAGATCATCCAATTCCTGCCTAGCCAGTGCATAGGATAGCTCCATATAATCCAGCTTATATTCCTGTTCCTCGGCAAGGAAGTCATCTCTGCTCTTCTCCCAACTGTCTCCGGTGTAGATATCACTGACCGAACCAATCAAATAAACTGCTCGATTACGTGTGGAGCCGGTGAACTTCATCGCCACCTTCTCATCCTTGACTAAGTTGCTGCTCTCATTACGTAGATTGCCGCTATCCTCGGAATATCCTGTAAGGCTGATGAAGAATTCTTCACCGTGGTTATCAAAGTAATAACCCAGCTCCGTCTTCCATTCCTCGATTTGTTCCTGAATATTCTCATACATGTGCCGGACTGCCTTCCACTGGATTGGTTCTTCCTTGGAGGGCATCGATACTGCCAGAATAGCTAAGAGAAGACAGATCGGAGCAAGATAAAGGATACTTTCCTTCTTCTCCTGTTTTCCCGCTTTGCGAGTATAAATAATACCATAGCATTCCACAAGAATAGAGATAATGTAGAAGATACAGATACCAATGACAAATTTGCCGATGTTAATCTTATTTACACTTAGGATAACCAGCCCCACTGTCACCGCAATAGCCAGCAGAATTTTCAGTAGCTGCGTCCTGGTCAGTAAGAAGAATAGGATGATTCCTACGAATCCGATGATAAAGATTGTAAAATTGGAGAAACGAGCCTGATACAACTCTTTGGTTCCATCATAGGAGACAAACCAATTCCCATATTCCTCTGCCCAGAGGACCGGATTAAAGTGTCGTACCCAGAACAGTAATGCAAGAATCGGAATGCTGCCGCCAATCACCAGATAGGTTACCGTGTTCTTCTTGTTCAAGTCGATCAAGTAGATGCATAACGCAGTCATAAAAGAAAAAAATGCGCATAAGAAGACAGTAACTTTCAATTCAAAGTATTTATTGATCACTAATACCAATGCCCAGCCCAAAGCCATGCTTAACAAGGTACGATATGCCTGATATAGCTTATCTCTGTCCTGAAACATAAAAGTCCCCCTCTTCTTAACACTTTCTGTAGATCTTTGAGAAACTCAACAACTTTGGCTCATGTGTAAGGCTTAGCTTCGTACCTTTTCCTGTGATAGTATCTCTGCAATCTCATCCTCAGACATGATTTGAAATATCTCTATTCCGGATGCCTTCATTCCATCAATTAATTCTTTGGTTTCATCGGATACATCATCGCTGACAAATAGAATGCAGATATGATTCCCCCTCGATACTGCCTGCATCGAGTCCAGATAAAGCTCTCTGGTCAGACTATGGGTTACAATGACGCCAAACATTCCTTTTTCACCGCGTAGCAATCTCTCCCGGAGTAATTCACTGACCGGCTGTTGACTGTCAAAACGGATATGAACGCAAGCCTTGTAGAAAACATTAAAATCCTCCTTGGTATTGATCTCAATGCGCTGTTTGCCATCCATCTCGTAGATAATCTGGGAGGGTGTACCTCTCAAGGCATAAAAGTTCGATATGGCGAGGACGCTTTCAATAATCTTATCTTCCGCTATGACAACCTTTAGCTCCTCTTCCTTCATCTTCATCAAATCCATGAAGAGAACGATCTCAGCCTTGGGGATGTGCTGATATTGTCTGGAGATCAACTCCTGCATTCTGGCACTTGCTTTCCAGTGAATGCGCTTTCTGCTGTCACCGGAAGTATATTTTCTCATCTCGGTATCCAGCTCCTCCTCCGCCGTATTACCGGCTCTCGTGGGGTTCTTAACATCCTCCTGTGGAGGCGCGATTCCGAGCTGCTCCAAGGGTACTACTCTGGGAAGTACAACGGTCTTCAACTTCGAGCTAATAGGATAGGTAATATGGAAGAGATATAAGAAATCCGTCACCTCAATAGAATCCACACCAACATAGTATTCTCCCCGGTAATTACACTTGATTCGTGTCTCTAATCTCTCGCTCTCGTTTGGAAGAAGACTGTACTCTGCGATCTGGTGGGCTGCTTCGATGGTGGATCGGTCACTTAGAAAGTTCACCTTAACATTACGAAAGGTAATGAAGTCCTCATTCGCAATTACGAAGGAGTAGGTGGTCCAATCTCCCTTCACTACCAGATAAGCATCCATTTTCTGATAGATTTTAAATCGAAAATACACATAGAGAGTATATAAAAATGCAATGATCGGGATAAATATCGTTAGATAAAAAATCGCATAAGAAATATTTCCGCCGTAATAAGAGGCGAAAATACTGCTTCCGATAATTGCAAGTGCAAAAATCAATCGATTAATTTTCATTCAGCATACCTGCCCTTCTACTTGGCAAATACCGGAACTGTGATCTTAGAAACCAGATTCTTGAGAACCTTATCTACCTTCGTCTGAGACAGTCTGGCTTCCGGTGCAAGGATAATACGATGTGCCAATACCGGCTGAACCAATCGCATGATATCATCCGGGATACAGTAATTTCTTCCTTCCAGATATGCAAGTGCCTGAGAAGCACGAATTAGTGCCAGTGTTGCTCTGGGGCTTGCTCCGAGAGAGATATTCGCATCTTTTCTTGTCTCCTGAATAATCTTTGTAACATAAGTAACCAGATCTTGGTTGACCTTAACCCCTTCCACTTCCTTCTGCATCTTGAGTATCGTCTCACCGTCAACAACCGGTTCGAGCTTCTGTGACAGCTGATGATTTAGGAAGCGGTCAGCCATGACCTTCTCATCTCCTGCCTGAGGGTAACCGATGGATATTTTCATCATAAAACGATCTAATTGGGCCTCTGGAAGATTATATGTACCAAGATAGTCGATCGGATTCTGGGTTGCAATTACCATAAAAGGAGCTGGAAGCGGATAGGTGACACCATCCACCGTGACCTGCTTTTCTTCCATTGCCTCAAGTAAACTTGCCTGTGTCTTCGGTGAAGTTCGGTTGATCTCGTCTGCCAGAATAATATTATTCACAATAGCGCCCTTCGAATACTCGAAGCAGCTGCTCTGCATATTATAGATTGATAAGCCTGTGACATCACTGGGCAGTGTGTCCGGTGTGAACTGTATCCGGGTAAAGCCGCAATCAATCGTCTGTGCTACCGTCTTTGCCAGCGTAGTCTTTCCTACTCCCGGAACGTCCTCCAGTAATAGATGTCCTCCTGCCAACAGGGTAACCAGAGTATGCTCAATCACTTCTCTCTTACCGACGATAATCTGTTCCATGTTATGTACTATATCAGCAATCTTCATTTGATTTTCCATAGTCTTCCCCTTCTCTTAAAAAATTGTAAACCTTTCCATTATTATACTTTAATTACCTTATGCTAATCAAGGTAAGAATCACACTAGTTTTTGTACTTTTTATGATGATTTTGCCGAAATGAAAAAAGGATGCCGTCGGCTCATCGTATTACGATCTGCCAACTGCATCCTGTTTAATTTATAACTGTGAAACTGACCGATATTACAATCTTGCTACTAATCCATTCAGTAGCTTTACCGTATTACGAATCGCAATTTCTTCAAACTCTTTATAGCTCATCTCTGCACTATGATCCGCTTTATCCGAGATCGCGCGGATGATCAGGAACGGAACCTGATTAAGGTATGCGGTCTGTGCAATTGAAGCTCCCTCCATCTCGGTGCAGTAGCCATTAAAATTATCTACCAGCCAGGTCTTCTTACCACTATCCGAGATAAACTGATCTCCACTGACGATTCTTCCGGTATGAACTCCTACCTCCGGAATCACTTCCTCACACACTTCCTTGGCAAGAGTGATGAGTCGCTCATCCGCCTGGAAGATGGAAGACTCCATCCTCGGTATTACACCGACCGGATAACCAAATCCGGTTGCATCCACATCATGTTGCTGTGTGTCGGTGGAAAGCACGATATCTGCGATCTCGATCTCATTTCTGAGCGAGCCTGCTACTCCAGTATTGATGACTGCCTCGACATCAAAAAGGTCAATTAATATCTGGGTGCATATCGCGGCGTTCACCTTGCCGATACCGCAACGCACCACAACTGCCTCATGGTTTTTCAGAATTCCTTCGTGGAACTCCATAGACGCGATGGTCTTCACCTTCTCGTTTTGCATCTGACTCTTGAGGATTTGAACCTCTTCATCCATGGCACCGATAATACCGATTTTCTTCATTGTATCTTCTCCTATCTTAGCTATCCTTAAAGTTCAAGACTTTTGTGGAGAAACCTTAGCTCCACATTGATACGGATATTGTATCTGATTTTGGGTGAAAATACAATGTGATTATAGCAATACCCTTCTTGCTTTACGATATCTTCTCATGATATCAGGCAATGCCCAACGACCACTTTATGGAAGGCTCCAGATAACGATTCCAGAACTCCCAGTTATGTACCCCCGGGCTTTCGAGGTATTCTGCCTTAATTCCTGACTTGGTTAAGAACTGATAGAATGCTCTGTTTTCTTCTAGCAGAAAATCTTCGGTACCACAAGCCATATAGATCTGCGGTATGGTTTTTTGCTCCTGTTGCAGCCTTTGTATCAGGAATTCCGGGTTATTGACACTGTTATCCAATTGATTCAGATCACCGAATACAGAATTGTAGTAATAATAATCTGCGATGAGATCCTTATGATCTTCCTGAATATGTTCAATGTTATGAATAATAAGAGCAGAAGAAAGGCCTACGATTTTGCCGAAGGTCTCCGGAAAATACAGACCGGTATGGATCGCTCCAAAGCCACCCATGGACAGACCACCGATATAAGTATCATCCTTATCCTCGGATAGTCCAAACACTCTCCGGGTATACTCCACCAGCTCCTTGCCGACATATTGGCAATAAGCCCTGCCGGTTCCTTTGCCATCCAGATAGAAGCTGTTATCTCCGGAGGGCATGATAATTGCCAGATTATACTTGATTGACATCTCCTGTACCGAGCTTCCGAGGAGCCAGTCCTTGCTATTGCCCGAATACCCATGTAACAGATATAAGCTTTTCATTTTACGGTTATAATGAACATTCTCCTTGATCATCTCGGGGGATGCATCATTTGGAACCAGTACATGAAAGCAGGTTGACTTTGCTAATGACTTTGAATAATAATCCACTTGAAATAAAGCCATAATTATCTCCATTCTGCTGCTAAACCATGATTAGGTGGTAGCATAAATATTCCGTGTAGAATATTTAATCTTCTACACTATTCTTCTGTTGTACTTACAAATAAAGAAAAGGTTCTCCGGCATCCAGGAAGCAAACCTCGATTGCTCCTGTGATATCCTTCATCCAGCTTCCCAGATGCTTCATTCCCCACTCTTCACTACGCTCATGACCTAATACCAGCATACCTTTGTTCATTCCCATCGCTGCAGCATCTCTTACATAGGCACTGATCGTCCATTCTGTTATATCACCGCAGATCAGCAGATCCAGCTGGTTCTCATACATCAGCTTCATCGGAAGCTCTTCGATTCCCAGACCCAGACTTCCACCGCCGACAAGAACACTGACACGCTCTACCTTCATCTTCGGATTACCGACAATCTGTACCACCTGCATTCCCAGCTTCTCTTTAAAGAACCCGCTCAGCTCTTCCAGCGTTGTAGCCGGGAGTTGATAGCATGTGCCGAAATACTTAAGCTCACCGAGGTTCTCTATCTTATAATCACCCCAGCCAAACTCCAGATCAAAGCCCCGGTAGATAATATCCTCCTTACCCATGTGCATATGGTCGTGAAAACGCCATATCGCAATGTTATGCTCTTCGATCAGCTTCCGCTTCTCCAGATAGACCGGATCCTTCTCGAGCCACTCTGTCTCGTCCTTCCCGGTAAACCAGGTGGGTTCATGGGTTATAATGAGATTGATTCCTTGTCGGATTGCTTCCTGTATTACCTCTACCGTAGCCATGAAAGTAGTCGCTATCTTTGTTACTTCCATATCATAACTTCCTGTCATCAGCTTATCGCAGGTCCGCTCTGCTGGCAACAATTCCATTCCGGTCTTATTCAGAATACCATTAATTACTTCTTGGACTGTCATATTCCTTACTCCTGTTCTCACTAATTCATCTCCAACGTTAACTCAGCTTATAGATTGTAATCTCAACTTGATTTTCCTTACTTCCCGGATCCAATGCTCCGACATAAACACCGGAATTCAGCCATGCATAGTTACCTGTGTTATCTGCTTGAAATCTGGGTGAGGTCTTGATCATACTATGCTCGCCAAAATTGATCTTGCCTTCATTTTCAATCGCAATGTATTCCCCATCCTGGGTTTTCAACAAATATTTTGCAAATACATGGGCAATTCCGTTCTCTCTGGCTGTATTCCAGTCCGCACCTCCGGATACCACTTCACCACAGATTTTGCCGCCAAAGGTACCTCCGACGATCGGAATCACTCTCAGATAACCGGCTCCGTCACTTCGAACTTCCATCGGTTTCTCACACTGAATGTATAATTTCATAATCATCTCTGCATCTAATGTCATAACTCCTCCATGCTTCACCCGGTATCCTGATCGTACCTTCCGGTTTTAATTTTACTTATCCAATTAACCTTTTACTGCACCAACGATAACACCTTTGATAAAATACTTCTGAACAAATGGATAGGCAATTAGGATCGGTAGAATTCCGATGACTGCCATCGCCATTCGAACGGAGGTACCCGGCAACTCTATATTACCTAATCCTAATAGGTTCGAGGAACCTGATTTTAAGAATTGAACGTTATTCATAATCTTAATTAACAGATTCTGAATTCCAAAGTACTTTGAATCGGTGATATAGTACAGACCATTCACCCAGTCGTTCCAGTAGCACAAAGCGGTAAATAAGCTGATGGTAGCTACCGTAGGAACCGAGAGCGGGATAATTATCTTCCAGAAGATCCGGAATTCGGTTGCTCCATCAATCTGTGCTGATTCTACCAGGGCATCCGGTACACTGTTGGTATAATAGTTACGAACTAAAAAGACATTAAAGGCCGTCACAAGAAAATTCGGAAATACCAGCGCCCATATTGTATTCTTAATATGAAATATATTTGACCACATGATATAGGACGACACGATACCTCCATTAAACAGCATGGTAAAGAATACAAAGAAGGAGATAATGTTTCTATATCGGAAGTTCTTTCTTGACATCGGATATGCCAGCATCGTAGTAATCAGAACACTTGTGATGGTACCGATTACGGTTACACTAAGGGTGATGCCATAAGCCCGCAGAATTGTACTGCCTTGGCGGATCATATAGTAATAAGCATCCAGGCTGAAGGCTTTCGGCAGGTAGGAATATCCGTTGGATATCAATGCCTTTTCCTCGGTCACGGAGGCAATTACGATTAAAATGATCGGCAGCAATGCAATGATTGCCAAAATAGCAAGAATTACAGTCGCTACTAATCGAAATCTCTTTTCATCTGTCATTCTAATTCACTCCTCCTAAAACAATGCATTCTCGTTATCGACTTTTCGAACCACGGTATTGGCTATCATAACAAGAACAAAACCGATTACCGATTGATACAGTCCTGCTGCCGCAGACATACCAATGTTATTTAATTCCATTAGTCCATGATAAACATAGGTATCGATGGTCTGGGTTACGTCATATAAGGCACCGGAATTCATCGGAACCTGATAGAATAGTCCAAAGTCAGAATAGAAGATTCTGCCGACCGCCATCAGCGTCAGGATGATTACTGTGGGCTTCAGCAGGGGAATAGTAACATGTCTGATCTGCTTCAGCTTTGTAGCTCCATCTATTTTAGCCGCTTCAAATATACTTTTATCAATTCCGGAAATACTCGCCATATAGATGATACTGCTATAACCTACACTCTTCCATAGATATACCAGTACTAAGATGACCGGCCAATATTTTGGTGTTGTATACCAAGCTACTTCTTTTCCACCAAATAACTTAATAACCGAATTATTTATAAATCCCGTATCTGAATTAAGAAATGCAAATCCAATAAAACTAATGACTACCCAGGATAATAAGTTGGGCAAAAGCATGGAGGATTGAAAAAACTTCACTCGGAAGCGTTCCCCTAATTCACACATTAATATCGCTACCACAATGGCAGCTATGGTTCCAATGACAATAAAGGATACATTATACAGAAGCGTATTTCTTACGATAATAAATGCATCCTGCTTAAACAAATATTTAAAATTATCAAAGCCACTCCAATCGCTGCCGAAAATGCCTTTCACATAGCTGTAATCCTTAAATGCCAGAAATACACCAAACATAGGAATATAGTTATTGATAAAAAGATATGCAATTCCGGGCAAAGCAATTAGGAGAAGGGGACCGTTTTTGGTCAGTCCCCGATTGTTCTTATTCTTCACAGTTTTCATTCTGTTCTCCATTTATTATTTTTGTGCCAGCCATGCATCCAATTGTGATTGTTTCGCTGCAATGATGGTATCTAAGCCGGCAACGGTCAACTTATCTCTGAATTCAGGAATTGCTGTCTGAGGATCAATACTTCCGCAGAGGAGTCCTGGTAAGTACTGCTGAATCACATTCGTGACTGCCGTATATTCTGTCTCAACCTCACCGGAGTCAAAGGTAAAGCCCATTGCAGGGGATTTTGCAGCTTTCACGTTCTGTTCCTCTTCCCAAGCGATTGAATCCTTATTGGTTCCACCCATAGGATACATGAGGAAGAAGTTACCTAAGGTTCCACAGCTTAACTGTGCAGTATAGGGTACGGTTGTGGCATCCAAGCCTTGCGGATAGGATACAAATCCTTCTGCATCCAATACATAATCTCTATCCTTAATTCCATAGATCAGAAGGTTGATGATCTCCGGATCAGTGAAGGTCAGGTTCAAGAATTTCAGTGCTGCTTCCGGTGCTTTGGAGGTAGAAGATACCATCCAGGATAATGCGTTTACGGAAGTGGTATCAAGGTAAGCATCTCCGATTTGTACTGCACCCAGATCGATGCCGCCACATTGTGCTTCCAGAGATGCTGCGGTATCTTCCGGAGGATAGCTGTAGGAAGCTACATAGCAGAAACTGTTATCCGATGACATAAGCTCGGTCGAAGTACTGGTAGTGGTTGCTGCATCCTGTAAGATCAGGCCTTCGTTGTACCAGGTTCTGGTAAGGTTGCAAAGGTCAGAGAATTCTGTTGTACCATAATAATCTACGACGCTCATATTATCTCCCATGAGAATTCCTTTGGGGCTAAAATAATCGTCTGTCAGATAATCTACCTTCGGAATACACATATTTACACCGGAGGTGCCCGTCTGAACCGGAACAAGTGGTGTCATATCCGGATATGCTGCCTTAACTTTTCTTAAGACATCGGTAAGATCTGTGATGTTCTTCACCTGAGTCATATCAATTCCTAACTCTGTGGCAATCTCCTGTTTATAGATAACCATTGGTGTCAAAGCATATGGCTTGTAGGTAGGAATACCATACAACTTTCCTTCTTTCACGCAGGCATTGAGAAGGTCCTGACCTAACAGTGCCTTTGTCTCGGGTGCTGCGGTATCGATCAGACTGGTCAGATCGTATGCCATATCACTGGAAACAGCGTTATTAAAGTCTCCCAAGGATTCGAACAAGTCAACCTTATCCCCGCCCTGTAAAGCAAGGCTGATATTAGAGGAATAATCAAAAATAGCGATGGGTAGAAGCTCCACCTCAACTCCAATTTTCTCTCTGGTAATCTGGTTGATCGCCTCTTCCACGGATCCTAAGGTTGCTTCATCCGGAATGTTATTGAAGGTGGCATAGGAATAAACGATTTTCTCGATTTTTTTAGGTGCCTCGGTAGCTGTCGTCCCGGTCTCCTGCTTTACTTCGGTCTCCGGGGCTGCGGATTTACTGCAGGCGCTTAAGCTAAATACCATAGTAGCGGTTAATACAAATACAATTATTTTCTTAAATACTTTCATGTTTCATACCTCCCTTTTGATAGCTTAAGTATAGCAATCCGGCAAATAATTCTCTTTAAAAAACAAGTGTTACTTTTTCACTTTTGAGATATCTATAATCTTTATTCTTTTTAATAGCAGCCATACTTATCTGCATACGCGTAAATAAATATGGCTGCCTCCTTTAATTTCTCTTATAATCCTTTGGCGACACTCCGGTCATTTTCTTAAACAAGGTTGAAAAATAAGTAAAGTTATCAAAGCCTACACTTTCTGCGACCATGCTGATATTCTTCTCCCCGGCACGCAGGAGCTCCTTTGCCTTCTCAATCCGGTATTCATTAATGTAATCTTTGAGGTTCACACCGGTTTTCTTCTTATATAGCTTGGCCAGATATTCGGGTGTGAGGTAAAACTCCGCAGAGATCTCGTTTCGTCCAATCTCTTCTGCATAATGTTCATGAATATATTTATTGATTTTCTCAATAATAGTCGCTGCCTTCGCTACTTCATCCTCATATTCAAAGGTTTTTTCCAACAGATAATTCACCCAGCGAATCATATCCACGGTTGAATTCGTCGCCCGGTCCGCCAATTTGATCGAGAATTCATCATAAAACAACTTGGTTGCCTGAATTCCCTGATTCATCAGATCCGCATATACCACCTGCATGATTTCCTGTTTCATCAGATAGAGGGAGTGTAGATTGAGCTTTTTGTATGCTGATAATTCATCAAACACCTGCTTCAGATAATTGAGAATGCGGTTTTTATCCTTATTCGCAACGTGTTCCACTAATTTCTCCAAATCAAGGATCTGGACTTCATCATTCAAGGATTGCTCCGCTTCCTCTTCATGAAATGCTTTACTATATATTCCGACATTATAATAAAAAAGCTTGGTCAATTTCTTTCTCGCTGCGTAAAGCTCGGGAATCTTATACTCGTTACTGATACAGCAGATCACCGAGGCTTTGAAATAACCCTTGCAGGTCTCAATCAGTCTTTCACATTTTTCCTTCAGACGTTCCTTCTCCTCAGCCCTGCATACCGTAATATAGCTCAGGCTATCCTCGGTATGGAATTTCACGACTCCTTCATTTTCCACCTTGTCCATCAATATCTCGGACTGAAATTCCTCTAATACAAATTCATATACATTCCTGCCATAACGTTCAATGTCTGCATCCGTATTATTCAGCTTGGTATAAATCAGACAATACTGCCCATTCTCATCGATATTCAGATGTCTGCTGCTGATTTCAATCTCAATTCGGGAATCAGCTAATTCCCCTTCCAGTACTGCTTTCCAGAAGTCCAGCTTCATGAAACGAAGATTTTTACCCATCCATTCTCCGTATTCGCTGCTTTTTTGCAGACTACGTTTATGACTGAGCTTTGTGATGATTTTCTGCAAGTTTAGCTCCATAATGGTAATATCAAAGGGCTTTGTCAAATATGCCGCGGCGTCGTAATGAATCGCATTGGTAGCATAAGAGAAACTCTCATGGCAGGTAAGTAGCAGAAACTCACACTCCAGATTCTCTTCCCTCACCCATTTTAAGAGATCCAGACCCGATTCCTGTGGCATCTCGATATCACTGATAATAATATCGATCTCCTCCTCCAATAATATCTTTCTGGCACTGGCTACATTATAAGCGGTAAATACCTCATTCATCCCAAGACCTTCCCAGTGAACCGAAGTCTTGATCACATCTACTGTTGCCATATCATCATCAACAATTAATATATTTATCATAGCTACCTCATTCCTTTGTATCAATCCAGCGAAGTCTGCAATTGCTCCACCGGCAGTTCATGTAATGCATTCTTCGGCACATAGATCTTATTCAGACACCCATGCGGCTCAATATTCTCCAAGATAACCAGATCCTCCATCTCGTACATGAGCTCCATCATCCGCTTAATACTCCATAATCCGATTCTGGTTCCTCTTTCGTTCCTCTTAATCGACTTACCACTCATATAATCCAGTACTTCGTCGGGATACCCTTTTCCATCGTCCTCGATTTCAATGAGTAACATCTCCTGCTCACGATGCATTTTGCAGCTGATTTTGATCAGAATGGTAAGGGTCTCATCGATTGATACCGCATATTTATACTCATTTTCAATAAACGTATGAATGAGCATCTGTGGAATCTTCCACTCCTCCAATTCCTGTGGCAGATCGACCAGATAGAAGATACAGGACGGATATTTGAGCTCCTGCATCTCAAAATAATTCTTAACATGCTTTATCTCTTCCTTAATCGGGACCGTATGGAACCCGGCGCGGAACATGTATCTGACATTCTTCGATAAGGCATCGATATAGACTTTAATATGTTCATTTTTGCTTTGGCTGCTCAAACTCGATATCGTGGTCAAAGCATTGAGAAAGAAATGCGGCTTCAGCTGCAAACGTATGCTTTTGAGTTCCATATCCTGTAGCTCTATCCGCTTCTCATAGGTCTGAATCTTCAGACCGACAATCTCCTCCACCATCTGGTTTGTGGCTTCCTGCAGCATCTGAAATTCTTTTGTATGAAAGTGCCCGCTGACGCGATTTCGATAGTCTCCGTTTTTAATGATCTCCATATCCCTGATCATATGCTGCATCGGAGTCGCGATCTCCTTCCGGGTGAAGCCTAGGATAAATAAGATAAAGAATAAGGCCAAGGATGCAACAATTGCAACGATAATCATGCTGGTATCGGTCTGTAGGAATATGCTGTCTTTACTCGTGTAGCAATAAATCGAAAGCTGGTTCTCCACAATATCCTTACCTGTGCTATAATAATCCTCGTCCTGAATATCTCGGATCTTCGTACCAATTTTAATATCTGCTGTTTCTTCTCCCCATATTCTACCGATCACTCCCGCATCATTCACCAATACAATCGAGCGATTCCCGTTCTCCTGTGTCGAGAGCTCCTTCAACAGCTTACCGGTTCGAATATAGATCGCAATCACCCGGCTATCCGTAATCAACATCTTGTACAGGTAGGTCTCGTGATCCAGATTTAGAAAATTCCATTCATAATTATCAATGCCCTCATTCTCGATTGCATTGCTTGTAAAATCACGCAGTTTGTTCTTCTTGTCAAAATTGAAGCCCGTAACAATTGCATCCAGACAGATGCCGTAGTTCTTATCATAAACTACGATCACATCCGCACTGTCTTTTCCTGCGATCAGCTTCTGCATGTAATTATATAATGAGATTGAAGCAAGTGCCCGCTTATTTCCATTCGGACTCTTGATCTTCGCCAGATCCTCGCCCTGGGTAGCAATACTTTTCAGCAGTCCATCCATATCGGCAATATTATTACTGAACTCATTACTATATATTTTGAGAAAGGCATCGGAGGAAGCCTTAATTTCATTTTCAAGTATATTATAGGAAGATGCCAGAAATACTCCGAGTACACCGGTCAATAATGCAGTCAGAATCAATAGAAATAGCAATATTTCTTTTACAAAGGACTTCTTCTTTGACATGTTTCTTCCCTCCAATACTTTTCTTATCGCTAAAGCATAGCACAAAAACAATTCCTACATCAGGATTAGATGTGTTCACTTAATACATAGGATCAGTTCACTTGTCAAAAATCATAATAGATATCTCGCTACAAGTCAATACAACCCTTATTTTGTGATATTTATTTTTCTCTCTTAAAAATTATTTGCAAAATATGAGTCTCTGAGATACAATGTATTCGGTTCTAATTCGTATTTTCTTGGTTTGTAGCCATGAAAACGCTAACTACATATATTACAATAAAACGATAAATAGTAAATGCGATCATGTAAATATAGTCAAATTCCGGAATGAGACCAATCCGGTCATTCTAATTTTTTGGTATCTGATTAGATCGCGTAAGGTTTGGAAAGGATTAAACATGACTTATAAAACTTCAGGCGTATGTAGCCGCGAAATCAATTTTGAGATAGACGAGAACACCAATACAATCACTGCACTTAATTTTAAAGGCGGCTGCAACGGTAATGCCAATGGAATCTCTAAGCTGGCTGTCGGTATGAGTGTAGATGATGTGATCCGCAAATTAGAAGGTGTAACCTGCGATCATCGATCCACCTCCTGTCCGGATCAATTAGCTAAGGCTTTAAAGGAATGGAGGTCCTAAGAATGAAACGTATCGTATTAACCGGTGGAGGAACCGCGGGGCATGTAACACCTTGCATCGCACTACTTCCTGGATTAAAACAGGAAGGCTATGACATTCAGTACATTGGTTCCTATCAGGGAATCGAGCGTAAGCTCATAGAAGAATATAACATACCATATCATGGCATATCCTCCGGTAAATTAAGAAGATACTTTGACCCTAAGAACTTTTCCGATCCCTTCAAGGTTGTGAAGGGCTATCTGGAGGCACGTAAGGTACTGAAGGAATTAAAACCGGATATCGTGTTTTCTAAGGGCGGTTTTGTGACCGTGCCCGTGGTAATGGCAGCGAAAAGCTTTAAGATTCCGGTCATTGTTCACGAATCCGATATGACTCCGGGTCTGGCGAACAAGCTGGCTCTTCCCTCCGCTTCCAAGATCTGTGTCAACTTTCCGGAGACGCTCAAATTCCTTCCCGAAGGTAAGGCTGTCTTGACCGGTACTCCGATCCGCAAGGAACTATTCTCCGGTAATAAACTGCGTGGTCTTGATTTCTGTGGGTTTACCGTGAATAAACCTGTATTGATGGTCATCGGTGGAAGCACCGGCTCACGAATTATCAATGAGACCATTCGTGGTATGCTGCCGACACTGCTTCGCGATTTCCAGGTGATTCATCTCTGTGGCAAGGGTAACCTGGATGAACGGCTGGGCGATACCGCCGGATACGTACAGTTCGAATATATCCGCGCGGAGTTAAGTGATCTGTTCGCCGCTTCCGATCTTATCATCTCTAGAGCGGGTGCAAATGCAATCTGCGAGATACTTGCTCTACGTAAGCCGAATATACTAATTCCTTTATCGGCAAAGGCCAGCCGTGGTGATCAGATTCTGAATGCAGAATCCTTCGAACGCCAGGGATATTCCTATCTACTGACTGAGGAAGATTTAAGTATTGCAAAACTTCTCGAAGCGATTAAAATAGTTCTGGAGCAAAAGCAGAGCTATATTGATTCCATGAATCAGAGTGAACTTAATAACTCAATCGATACTATCTTAAATCTGATTAAAGAGAACTCAAAGTAGTCAAATTCATCATTTCACTTTGAATATACAAGTGAAATAATAAATCATTATCGTAAATAATTAGCCCCTTCGGTCACTGCCTGACATATCTTCACTTCAAGGCTTTGACCATAAGGGGCTATTTTATTGCTTATTCTATCTTGGAAGCGATCGCTGCTGCAAGAGCGGCTGCCTCACCATCACCATAACTCCCATGGGTCCAAGGAATATTTACGTGATCCTCGTGATATCTGGGAATGAGATGTATATGGAAGTGGAATATGGTCTGCCCTGCTGCTTCCCCGTTATTCTGAAGCAGATTGATACCATCACAGCCCAGTTCCGCCTGAATTGCTTTTGCCACCTTGCGAGCTACCAATAATGCTTTTGCTGCAGTATCATCACTCAACTCATAGAGGTTCGCGTAGTGCTTCTTTGACAGGAGGATCGTATGGCCCTTCGCTGCCGGTGAGATATCCATAATCGCCTTAAAATCCTCATCCTCATAAATGGTTGCAGAGGGAATCTCCCCTGCGATAATTCTGCAAAAAATACAATTGTTTTGCATAAAGCTCCTCCTTGTCGATTGCTGTTTCATTCTTTTTATTGTAATATTTTCCAAAATTTGATATTATTATAGATATTAGTGACACGATTCAGAC
>Ga0316603_10000706_pt1 | contig 16855 bp, 11 predicted proteins | sample OWC_soil_day10_n_FD_207649 | JGI IMG/M metagenome (GOLD analysis project Ga0316603, IMG submission 207649) | Wetland soil microbial communities from Old Woman Creek delta, Ohio, United States - OWC_soil_day10_noCT | ecosystem: Environmental > Terrestrial > Soil > Wetlands | place: USA: Ohio... | reverse complement strand
CGGGTCGCGGATCGAGGCCGAGAAACCTCGATCGCGTAGGCCAGCTCACCGAAGCAACATCCGCGTGACGCGAGCGTGTCAGTCGACCGGCTGCTCGAGGGAGTCGGCGACGAAGCCCATGACCTCTTCGAGCATCTGGCCGAAGTCGTCGTAGAACTGCTGGTCGAGCGCGTTGTCCCGGGCGTCGAACATCAGGACCGGGTACTCGCCATTCGGCAGCTCGCGGCTGACGTCGAGACAGAACCACTCCTGGGACTGCGCGCCGAGCCCGACCACGACGAGGTGATCGGCGAGCTTGCGCTCGACGCGTGCCTCGAGCGTCCGCGTGACCACGTCGGCGCTGCCGACGAAGTCGTGGACGATGCCGAGGTGCGGCGGGATCGCGATGCCCCCGAAGGTCCGGAGGAACGTCCGGTACGACGGCGGGAAGGTCACGCCCAGCGCTTCCTCCGCTTCGGTGATGGCGGTCTCGGTGACCGGCCCTGCGATCTGGCACGTGTTCTCGTGCTCACGGAGGCGGCGGCGAACGCGTTCGACGAGCTCGATGGTTTCGGACGTCATGGCGTGTCGAGACGATTATGCACGGGAGCGATCACGAAACGCTTCCATGAAATTCGCGGTCGATCAGATCCGGATCGCGCGACTCGATCGCGACACCACGCCGTTGACTTTCACTCGAGGCGAGGCATCGCCGGAGGAAACGTCAGCGCGTCGACCACGGCGAGCTCCATGTCCGTGTCCGTGATCTGAAAGGCCGCCTGCATGACACCGACGAACGGGATCACGCGCCAGCTCGGCACCGTCGCCGGCATCTCCGCGACCAGCGTGTAGACGACGATCCAGTAGCGATCGACCGGATCCGGGAGCGTCTGCGCGACGCGAGAGAGCTCGCTGAACACCTGCGCGTCGGGGGCGCGCGGCCGGCGAAACGAGCGGTACAGCTCGGTGTCGAGCTCTTCCTTCGAGAGCTGGAGATCCGGGATCGCGAAGAAGAAGTCGCGGGCCTTGAACCGGTGATCGTCGGTGGCCTGACCGCGCGCGAGGGCGCGGAGTGCGAAGACCTCGCACGCGAGCGGGATCAGGTTCTTGATCCGCAGGTAGCGATCGTCGAGGTACGGCCCGAGCTGGCCCGAGCGCGCGTAGTTGAGGATCTGGCCCGACTCGAGCGGGCTGATCCGCAGCGCGATCCGCAGCGCCTCGAGGAAGCTGAGCTCGCCGCTGTGCATGAGATCGTCGGCAGCGGCGACCTCGGCCGCCATCCCGTACGCGGCGAGCCGGTGGATCCGCGCCGGCAGCCCCTTCGCGATCGCCGGTGCGCGTGCGACCGCGCTGCCCGCGAACTGGATCGCGTCGCTCGAGAGATCGATCAGCGTCCGCGACGCGGCGGGCGCCAGCCCCTGGAACAGCGGATGGTTCCCGACCTGGCGCTCGAGCACCGCGGTCTCGCGCGGATCGATCGAACCGTCGGCGTGCATCGCACAGATCATCGCCTCGATCAGGAACCGTCGTGGGTCGTTCGGCTTGAGCCCGCCGCCGAACAGGCTCGCGACGTTGCGTTCCATGGACAGCTGATTCTAGAGGAACGCGGCGTCGAGCGCGATCACGAGAGCGATCGAACCGCCTGCGATCGTCGCGGCGATCGCGAGGAGCCGCGCCGGCACCGTCCCGCCGGGCGTCGACCGCGAGTGCGCCGCACCGAGCCCGATCGAGACCAGCACCAGCGCCCCCAGTACGTACGCGAACGGGAACGTCCGGTGGCGGCGCGCGACCTCGCGCTGCATCCGTGCTCGGTCCTCGTCGCTCGGTGTCGCCCCCTGCCGGCGCTGCGCCTCGGCCCACTCCGCCAGCTCGCGCGAGATCACCCGGTCGCGCTCGGGGCGCATCGTCGTGCTGTAGGTCGGATCGCGGCGGAGCGCGACCTCACCGAGCGCGGCGCCGAGCTGGAGCCCGCCGGCGAGGATCATCGCGACCACGGTGCCCGCGATCCGGGCACCGCGACCGCCCGGGATCGTCGCCGCGAGCGGCCCGAGCACGATCCGCGCGCCCGCGTAGGCGGCGAGGCACGCGACGAGCGCGGCGGGGATCGCGACCAGCCCGCGGGACTCGCCGAGCAGGCGGTGGAGCTGCACGCCGTCGCCGTAGCCGTGCCAGGTGCCGGTCGCGAGGTACCAGCTCGCGTGGATGATCAGCGCGCAGCCGATCGCACGCCCGATCCGGCCCCCGAGCTCTACGCGGCGCGCGAACACCCGCACCATCGCGGCGCCGATCACCGCCTCGACGACGATGCCGCCCATCGCGATCACCAGCTCGCCGCCCGTGGCCCGGAACCGGATCCAGCCGCCCGCGAAGTAGAACAGCTGGACGTCGGTGACCGTGCCGCCGACCGCGACGGTCGCGGCGCCGTGACCGACGAGCTCGTGCACCACCAGCCCGAGCCGGCTGGTCGCCAGCCCTGCGCAGACGAGCAGCGCGGTCAGCCGGAGCACGGCGCGCGTCACACCCCGAGCATACCGAACCGGAAGGCGTGACGCCGCGCCACGCCCGCCTGGAGGCCCCTCGGGACGCCCCGATCACGCGACTGGGAACCCCCCGGGGGGCGCGTTATCATTAACGCGGATGTTCCGGGTCCTCACCTCCGCGCTGGTCGTCGTCTGGGTCGGCGCTGCCGACGCAGCGCCCAAGCGCAAGGTGAAGATCATCACCGAGCCCGCGGGCGCGACGGTCTACATCGGCGCGACCGAGGACGGTCCCGCGTGCGAGCCGACGCCGTGCGCGATCGAGGTGCCGGTCGGCGAGACGTCGATCGTCATCGACCTCAAGGACCACCAGCGGCTCTACGAGAACGTCGTCGTCGGCAAGCGCGGCAAGGTCCCCGATGCCAAGTTCACGCTGACGGCCGCGATGGGCACGATCGTGATCGAAGGGCCCGCCGGCGCCAGCGTCACCGTCGATGATATCGATCAGGGCAAGGCGCCGACGCGCGTCGAGGTCCCCGCCGAGGGGCACCACGTCGTGGTCATCCTCAAGGGCAAGACCCTCTACGACGACTACGTCGAGGTGGCCGCCGGTGCCGAGGTCGAGGTCGAGCCCAAGAAGGTCGCGACCGCCGGCGACGGCGGGGCGGGCGGCGGCAGCGGTGAAGGCGGCGAAGGCGGCGATGGCGGCGATGGCGGCGATGGCGGCGATGGCGGCGATGGCGGCGGCAGCGGCGAAGGCGGCGGCAGCGGCGATGGCCGGATCAGGGACGCGTCGACGGTGCCGAGGCCGCGCGACCGCTACGTCTCGCTGTCCGTCCTCGTCGACATCGGCTTCCGCGCGTTCGCGTATGGAGACTCCGCGGGGACGGCGATCGAGACGGGGAGCTTCGACGAGGCCGGCCAGGTCCTCGTCGGCCCCGTGGTCGAGCTGTGGCCCGGCTCGATGGCGGGCATCCGGTTCTTGCGCGGGCTCTCGCTCCTCGTCCGCTACCAGTACGGCCTCAACAAGCAGGAGGTCTCCGCGAGCGGCCTGACGATGAAGACCAACACGTTCTGGCAGAGCACGGAGGTCTCGCTCCGCCATCGCTGGACGTTCGCGCAGCGGGTGACCGCCGAGCTCGGCGGCGGCTACGTTCGCGATCAGTACCAGTTCGAGGGGTTCCCGAACGACGTCGCCAAGGTCCCCGACGTCGACTACAAGGCGTTCCGGCTCGGCGCGCGGGTCTCGGTCCTGCTCCCGTTCGAGCACGGTCTGATCGAGCCGTTCCTGACGTTCGAGAACCGCGCGATCCAGTCCGGCGGCTTGCTCGCGACCAAGTTCACCGAGGCGCGCCCGTCGGGCTTCCGCGCGTCCGCCGGGGTTGCCGCCCGGTTCGGAAAGATCACCGCGCGCGTCGAGGCCGCCGCGATCCAGTACAGCTGGGAGCTCGTCGCCGACCCGATGTCGACGACGCAGGCGAGCTCGGCGTCCGACGCGATCCGCGCGATCGGGTTCTCGGTCGGCTACGAGTACTAGCGCTACCGGCTCAGGTACTTCTCGAACGCCTTGAAGTCGTAGGGGCGACCGAGGAAGTCCTTGACCAGATCCTTCGCGTCCTTGGTGCCGCCGGCAGCGAGGATCTTGTCGCGGTAGCGCGCCGTGACGTCGGCCGCGAGCAGGCCGGACTTCTCGAACGGCGTCAGCAGATCCTTCGCGATCACGAGCGACCACATGTACGTGTAGTACATCGACGAGTAACCGACGAGGTGACCGAACGAGGTGTGGAACTTCGTGCCCTCGACGTAGGCGAACGGCGTGTACTTGCCCTGCAGCTGCTTGACGGTCGCGAGCTGATCGAGCTTCGCCGGATCGACCTGATGGAAGCGCAGCGCGATCGCCGCATAGAACATCTGTTGCACCGCCCACGTGCCGACGCCGAACGTCCGCGACTTCGCGAGCTTGTCGACGAGCTCCTTCGGGATCACGGCACCGGTCTCGTGATGCTTCGCGAACCTCGACAGCGTCTCGTAGCTCCAGCCCCACTCCTCGAACATCTGCGACGGCGCCTCGACGAAGTCCTGCTCGGTCGCGACGCCGCTCTGCGTGACCCAGTGCTGGTCGCCGCCGAGCACGTGGTGCATCAGGTGACCGAACTCGTGGAACATCGTGACGGCATCGCCGTGCTCCATCAGCGCGGCGTCGCCCGGCTTCGGCTCGGGGAAGTTGCAGACCAGCGCCCCCTCGGGGAGCTGCATGCCGCCGACGCCCGAGACCATCGGGAACTGCGCCGCGTGCTTGAACTTGTTGTCGCGCGCGTGCATGTCGAGGAAGATCCGGCCGAGCTTGGTGCCCTTGCGCATCACCTCGAACACCTTGACGCTCGGGTGCCAGACCTTCGCGTCCGTCACCGGCACGTACTGGACGTCGTAGATCAGCGCCGTGATCTCGAGCAGCCCCGCGAGCACCCGGTCGTACGGGAAGTACTGGCGGACCTCGGCGGAGTCGACCGCGTAGACGCTCTTCTTGAGCTGCTCCTCGAGCCACGCCTTCTGCCAGTCACCGACGGCGGTCGCCTTCGGCTCGGTCTTCTTGAGCTGCGCGAGGAGCTCGTCGTAGTCGCGCCTCGCGCGCTTCTTCGCGAGCTTGGTCACGCGCTCGATGAACGCCGCCGCGGCCTTGCCGCCGCGGAGCATCTTGTCGTCACTCTGGTAGTCCGCCCAGTCCTTGAACCCGAGCAGCTTCGCCTTCTCGGCGCGAAGCACGAGGAGCTTCTGCAGGACCTCCTCGTTCTTGGCGTCGCCGCGGCTGCGGAACTTGATGTAGAGCTGCTTGCGCAGCTCGTCATCGGTCGCGTACGTGATGAACGGGATGTAGTCCGGATAGTCGGTGGAGATCTTGATCGTCCCCGACGCGTCGGGCTTGTGAGCCGCGACCCAGTCCGCCGGGAGGCCCGCGAGCCGCTTGGCGTCCTTGACCTCGAGGTAGCGCGTGTCGCCGGCGATGTTCGTCGAGTGCTCCTGACCGAGCATCGTCATCGCATCGTCGATCTCCTGGATCCGCTTGCGCTTCGCATCGTCGAGCGCGACGCCGGCGCGCCGGTAGTCGCGCAGCAGGATCATGTGGAACCGCTTGGTGTTCGCATCGGCCGCCTTGACGTCGACGACCTTGACCGCGTCGTACACGCGGCGATCGAGCAACAGCTCGGACACGAACTTCTGGACGTCGCGCTCGCAGGTCGTGGCGGCGTCGCGCACGGCCTTGTCGGGATGGACCTCGCGCGCGAGGCCGGCCATGTTGCCGGCGTTGTACGCGAACACCATCAGCTGGTTGAACGGTTCGAGCGTGTTGGCGATGCTGCGCGTGTCCTTGACGTCGAGGATCGCGGGCACGACGGCCTGCGCCTTGCCGAGCCAGCCCGCACACTCCTTCGCGAACACCTGCGCCGCGACCTCCGGGGGCGCCGCCGCGGCCGGCGTCGGCGCCTGGCCGACCGTGACCGGCGCGGGCTCGTGCACCGGCTCGCTCGGGGCGATCGGGGACGGCGCGGGCTGCGCGGCGGGCTTGGTTCCGCCGCATGCGGCGGCGAGGGCGAGACACACGATCGAGAGCTTGTTCATGATCACCATACGGAGCAGGTGCTCGCCGGGTGCATCGGCGTGCCCGGCGCGCAGTTGAAGGCCCTGGCGAACTCCTCGAGGTTGCGGAGCGCGCCGTAGACCCGGAACTTGGGTGGTGCGTGGACGTCGGTGGTCAGCCGGCGCTGCACCTCCGCTGGACGATCGCGGCTGCACCACGCCTGGCCGACGGCGATGAAGAACTGCTGATCCTCGTCGTAGCCATCGGCGACATACAGCTTCGCCGCGTCCTTGCGCAGCGAGCGGTACGCCTTGAACGCCATCTTCACGCCGCCGAGATCCGCGATGTTCTCGCCGAGCGTCAGCCGCCCGTTGACGAAGCCCTTCGGCATCGCCTCGAACGTCGCGTACTGCTCGGCGACGCACGTCCCCTTGTCGGCGAACTTCGTCGCGTCGGCCGGCAGCCACCAGTTCTTGAGGTTGCCATCACCGTCGAACTGCGCGCCCTGATCGTCGAAGCCGTGGGTCAGCTCGTGGCCGATCACCATGCCGATGCCGCCCATGTTCGCGGCGACCGAGCGGTCCTGGCCGAAGAACGGCGGTTGCAGGATGCCCGCGGGCAGCGCCGTGTTGTTCGCCGTCGGCTCGTAGTAGGCGTTGACGTCGAACGTGTTCATCTGCCACTCGGCGCGATCGACCGGCTTGCCCGCCCGTGCGAGCACGCGCCGGGTCTCGAACGCCGCGGCGCGCAGCTGGTTCCCCGCGAAGTCGTCGCGGCGGACCTCGAAGTCGTACGTCCGCCACTTGTCCGGGAACCCGACCATGCGGACGATCTTCGCGAGCTTTCCGGCCGCCAGCGCCTTGGTCAGATCGTTCATCCAGTCGAGCTTCGCGATCTCCTCGCCCATGACCCGGATCAGCCCATCGACGAGCAGCGTCGCCGCCTGCTTCGACGACCCGGGGAAGTGCTTCGAGACGTACTGCTGGCCGAGCAGCTCGCCGAGCGCGCCCTGCGTGGCCTCGACGCAGCGCTTGCTTCGATCCTGCCGCTTCTCGACGCCGGTCAGCGCCTGGACCAGCGTGAACTCCTCGTCGTCGAACGCCTTCGGCAGCTCGAACGACATCGTCCGGACGAGGTGATACGTGAAGTAGCTCGACCACTGCGCCGGCTTGAACTTCTTCCGCAGCTTGTCGAGCTGCGCGAAGAACGTCGGCGTCGCGACCACCAGCTTCTTGCTCGGCTCGTAGCCCATGCCCTTGAAGTAGGCCTTCCAGTCGACGCTCTTGACCTGCTTGCCGAGGGCCTGGAGGTCGGTCGGGTTGTACGCCGCCTGGATGTCGCGCTTCTCGGTCCCGGTCTTCGTCAGCTTTGCGATCTCGGTCTCGATCGCGAGGACCTCGGCCGCCGCGATCTCCGCGCGCGCGGCAGGCGTGCCCGCGAGCACGAGCAGCTTGCCGACGTGCGTCCGGTACGCGTCGACCTTGTCCTTGAGCTCGGGCTTCACGTAGTAGTCGCGATCCGGCAGCCCGAGCCCGGCGGCATCGACGTACGTGATGTTCGTCGTCGAGTCCTTGAGGTCGGCCGCGGCGTGCTCGCCCCACACGACCCAGATCCCGACCTTGTGCAGCTCGGTCACCGCCGCGAGCCAGCTCTTCGGATCCTTGACCTTCGTCGTCCGGTCGAGCAGCGCCTTCACGGGCGCCATGCCCGCGGTCTCGATCGCCGCCTCGTCCATGCACCCGGCGTAGTAGTCGCCGAGCTTCTTGGTGCCCGCATCGGCGCCGATGCCCTTCGCGGCCTCCTCGAGCAGCACGCGGATCGCGACCTTGTTCTTCTCGTCGATCGCGGAGAACCGCGCCCACCGCGCGCGATCGGGCGGGATCACGTTGGACTGCAGCCAGCCGCCGCACGCGAACTGATAGAAGTCGACGCAGGGGTCGACGCTTCGATCGAGCGAGGCGCTCTCGAGCCCGACGTCGGCGAGCGTCACCTTGACGCCCGGCGAGGCGGGCGGCGGTGAGGTACCCGCTGGCGTCGCGCTCCCGCCACCAGGGGGCGGCGTCACCGGCGTCGCGCTGCCGGTGCCCGCGACCTGCGTGCCGCCGCCGGTCGGGCCCGTCGTGACCGGCCCGGCCTTGCCCGAGCACGCGGCGATCAGGATCAAGCAGAGGACGCTACGTGGTCGCACCATCGCGCGGACCTTAACATGCAGCTGCCGGTCACAGCCCGGGCGTCGTCGGGGCGGGCACCACGCGCCAGACCCGCGCGGGCGGCGGCATCGCGAGCTCGCGGACGAGCGCGGGGCGCGGCTCGAGCACGGCCTCGATCGCGACCATCGCGCGCGGGACCGACACCACGTAGGTCTTGCGGTCGAGCGACCACGGCGGCAGCTTCTCCGGCGCGGTCAGCCGCTGCTCGGAGCAGCGCGTGTACCACATCAGCTGCGTCACGACCTTCGCGACGACGATGCAGCGCTCCCCACCGGCGTCGGTGCGGACGACCGCCGCGGCGGCGACGAGGGGACCGCGCGCCTCGGACAGATGCCGCGCATAGAACGGCACCGTGACCACGACGCCGATCCACGCGAGCACGACGAGCGGCAGCGCGGCGACACGCAACGGGCGCGGCGCGAACCGGGACACCGCGTCGACTCCGAGCACGACGAGCAACGTGATCCCGACGAAGATGTAGCGCGGCTGCGCGTGGCTCTGCACGCCGATCGCGAGCACCTGGCCGACCGCGACGATGCCGAGGAAGATCGACGGCCGCCAGCGCGCGGGCGGCCGCGCGAGGCCGGCGAGCCCCGCGACCAGCAGCGGCGCGACCAGCGCACCGTAGTAGCGGAACGGATTGCCGGGCGCGAGGTACGTGACGAGCCCCTCCCCCGCGTACGCGCGGCGCGGCATCTTCGAGCTGACCTGGAGGATCCCGAACAGCTTGCCCGTCGCCGCGAGCGACTGCAGCACGTGGGGGAGCAGCAGCACGGCGAGCGCGAGGGCGGCGACGATCACCGGCAACGGACGGCGCAGGATCGCGCGCCACCACAGCGCGGCCGCGGCGACCCCGGCGATCGCGATCACGGGCGCGCTGGCGTAGCGCAGGTAGAACGCCGCCGCGAACGCGGGGGCGGCGAGGACGAAGCGCCAGCGCGGGCCGTCCTCGCGGGACAGCTCGCCGGCGAGGACCGCGATCCCGAGCAGGATGCAGCCGGTCGCCGGGAGGTCCCCGATCAGCTCCGACGAGCGGAGCGCCATCGGGTGCGCACCCGCGATCACGGCGGCGGCCCACGCGCCCGTGCGCGCCGAGACCGTGGCGGCGCCGACAGCGTACGCACCGACGACGATCAGCGCGCCGAGCAGGGCGCTCGCGATCCGTAGCTGCCAGGCCTCGCCGCCAAGCAGGACGCCGATCCGCGCGATCTCGGTGACCCCCGCGGAGCGGTAGACCCACGGAGGGCCGCCTCCCCGCGCGGACACCGCGAACGCCGCCTCGTCGTGGCCGAGCGGTGGACCGAGGACGACGCCGAGCACCGCGACCACGAGCCACGCGATCACGGCGGCGAGCAACAGGCGGCGGTCGGTGGTCACGAAGGCGGCGGTGTTATCATCCAACGGCTGTGATCGGCGAGGCGATCGGGAACTTCCGTATCGTGTCGCGCCTCGGGCGCGGCGGGATGGGGGAGGTGTATCTCGCCGAGCAGCAGAGCATCGGCACCCGCGTCGCGGTCAAGGTCCTGCTCGCCCAGATCTCCGCCGATGCGGAGCACGTGCAGCGGTTCTTCAACGAGGCGCGTGCCGTCTCGCGGATCCAGCACGCCGGCATCGTCAAGATCTTCGACGTCGGGTTCCACGCGTCGGGGCACGCGTACCTGGTGATGGAGTACCTCGAGGGCGAGTCGCTCGCGCGGCGGATCCAGCGCAGCATCCGGCTGTCGCCCGCGCACATCGCCGACCTCGGGCGCCAGATCGCCAGCGTGCTCGACGCCACGCACAGCGCCGGGATCACCCACCGCGATCTCAAGCCCGACAACATCTTCATCGTCCCCGATCGCGAGCTCGCGAGCCGGCAGCGCGCGAAGGTCCTCGACTTCGGGATCGCGAAACTCACCGGTACGCTCGCCGGCAACTCACCGAGGACGATCGGCACGATGGGCACGCCCGCGTACATGGCGCCGGAGCAGTGGGGCGACGCGTCGAAGGTCGACTGGCGCGCCGACATCTACTCGCTCGGCTGCCTCGTGTTCGAGATGGCGTGCGGGCGCCCGCCGTTCGTCGTGACCACACTCGCCGAGGCGTGCGGCAAGCACCTCACCGAGATCCCGGTGGCCGCGAGCTCGCTGGTGCCGGATCTGCCACCCGAGCTCGACGAGCTGATCGCGTGCATGCTCGAGAAGCGGCCCGACGATCGGCCGCAGTCGATGGACGTCGTGGTCAAGCGGTTCGAGGCGATCGCCGCGATCGTCGGCCCGCCGCCGCCGATGGCGATCCCGGCGCCCAATGTTCATCCCGATCACCCGTCGTCGCCCTCGGGCCGTGGTGACCGCGCCGGGGGCACGGGGCTCGGCGCGACCGTCGGCACGGACTACCCGGTCCGCGATCCGGGCCTCGCGCCGACGGTCGGTACCGATCCGCCGGGGCCGCGCGCGACCGGCCCCGATCCGCGGATGCCCGAGCGCCGGCTCGCGCCCCGCCGGAGCAAGGCCCCGCTCGCGCTCGCGGCGCTGGTCCTCCTCGGCGCCGGCAGTGTCGCCACGGCGTGGTTCCTGCGCGGTCGGAGCGCGGCGACGCCCACCCCGCCGATCCCGGCCGCGGTGGCGGAAGAGACGAACCCGTTCGTTTGCGCGACGCCGCTCGCCCTGCCCACCGTCGATGGCGCGGGCGAGGTTCCCGTGAAGCTTCGCTACGACCTGCGACCATCGAAGGAGGTCGAGTACACGACCCGGCTACACTCGACCTCCGCGCTCGACGACGAGCGGGGCACGGTGACCGGTGACCTGACCCTTGCGCTCACGTACCGGCTCACGTGGTGGTGGGCCCTCGGTGACTCGTTCACCGGACAGCTCGCGATCCGCAAGGTCGGCCTCGACAGCGAAGCGAAGCGGCAGGAACCCGGCAAGGCGGCCGAGTACACGACGGTGCGCTGGCGGTCCGAGGATCCGGCAGCGGCCAACGAGCTCGAGTCCCTGCGCTCGGCGGTCGGCCAGATCATCTCGTTCCAGATGACCGACCGCGGTCAGATCTCGAACGACAACGTCGTCGTCCTCCAGGAGCACCTGCGGAAGCAGAACGTCCCCGAGATCCTCGTCGAGCTGTTCTCGCGCGACGAGATCTTCCGGACGCTGTTCATCGAGCTCCCGGAGCACCCCATCAAGGTCGGCGACACCTGGCGCGGCGGCGAGCTGGTTCGGAGGCTGCCGTCGCACGGCCAGATCGCGGCCGCGTACGACTACCGCGTCACCGCGATCTCCGGCGACCGATCGCAGGTCGTGATCGAGACGACGCCTCCGCTCAAGCTCGACCTGACGGGCCGGATCAAGGTCCTCTCGAAGCAGACCGCGTTCCAGCTGTGGACGATGTTCGACGTCAGTCGCGGTGATCTGTCGAGCCTGCATGCGCGCGCATGCGCGCGCATGGCGATCGAGCTCGACGGCAAGGCGGTGACCGGCGATGCGGTGCTCGACACCACGGCGTCCTCGCGGCTCGTCCGGTCCGGCACGCCGACGCCGGCGGCGATCGAGCCGCCGTCCACGAGACGGCCGAACGCACCGCGCGCGCATGGCGCCGCGGCCCCGCGGTCGCCGGTCGAGGCACCCAGCGTCGAGCCACCGAGCGTCGCGATCCCGACGCCACCGCCCCCGCCGCAGACACCCTCCGCGCCACCGCAACAGCCACCCCCTGTGCACCTGCCGCAGAAGCCCGATCCCGGCGCGGTCACCCGCGTGCTGCAGACCCGAGTGACCCAGATCTCGCACTGCGGGGTCCACGCGCGCGACGTCAGGACCGTCGCGGTCCGCGTCCAGATCAACCCCGATGGCAGCGTCGCCTCGGCCGCGGCCAGCAGCATCGCCACGGTGAAGATGTGCGTCGAGCCGCTGCTCACGCAGCTACGGTTCCCGCCCAGCCTCACCGGCGACGTCGTGACGAAGAACTACGCGCTGATGCCGCCGCCGCCGAGAGCGGGCGACTAACCCCAGGGATCGCCTGGGTTGAGCTCCGTACTCGTGCACGTGCCACGTGAACGTGCTCGTACACGAGGCACCCGGCCACTCGATCCGAGCTCGATCCGAGCCCGATCCTCGTCGGACTTGGGCACCCGATTGCGGAAGACCGAAGACCCAGATCATCGTGTACGAGTACGTGCACGTGGCACGTGCACGTCGGATCAGCCCAACCGAGCTCTGGGGTTAGGCCTGCTGCTGGCGCTCGCGCGCGAGCTGCGACTGGTGCGCGACCGACGCCCACTCGATGCGCTGGGGCGTGGCGAGGCCGAGCGTGACGATCGCCGTCGACAGCTGGACCTTCATCGAGCGCTGGTACGCCTGCGCGGCGCGGAGCCGCTCGCGGGACAGGATGCCGGCGCTGACGAGGTACTCGCCGAAGCCGGGGAGCTCGGGCATCACGCTGCGCGCGATCGGGCGGCTCACGATCTTGACCGGAGCGGCGGGCGGCTGCGTCGGCGGACGGCCCGTGATCGTGAGCTTGGGGACCGGCTCCTTCGCGAAGCCGGGACGCGGAAGCGGAAGCGGAGCGAGGTTCGGCGGCGGCGGCAGCGGCAGCGGCGTCGAGGGGATCATGCTCAGCGTCGGCTGCAACATCGGCGCGGGCGACGGCGTCTTCCACAGATCGCCGTTGCGCTCGGAGCCGCGCGCGAACGGCTTGGTCGGGCGCTCGTCGCGATCGGGCGTCTGCGTGCCGCGCGCGAACCGTGACTGGCTCCCGGGGCGCTCGCTGCGGGCGGGCGAGCTCAGCGTGCGGTGCGACGGCTCGTCGCCGGTCGCGGTCCGCGCGCGCTCGATCGGCGCGCGCGTCACAGGAAACCGTCCAGCCGCGGCAGCGGGTGCCGGGAAGTTTGCCACCGCGGCTGGACGAACCGATGCATCGACGATCTGCAGCCAGTCGGCGGCGGCCTGATCGGCGGGGTCGAGGCGGAGCGCCTCGCGGAAGAAGATCGCGGCGGACTCGTTCTCGTCGCGGCGCGCGGCGAGCTCGCCGAGCAACCGGTATGCGAGCCCGCGCTGGGGATCGAGGCGGATGATGTCGCGGAGGTCGGCCTGGGCATCGAGGTCGCGGCGCAGGCCGATGTGAGCGCGGGCTCGCATCACCAGCAGCTCGACGCACTCGGGCTCCTCTTCGAGGGCGTCCGAGCACACGGCCACGACTCCCGGGAAGTGACGGGCTTCGAACAGCTCGGATGCCGTCGCGATGACTCCTCGATCCACGGACCTCTATCGAGCAAGGGTCGGGCCACCCCTCGCCCGGGGGCAAGCTGCAGAGATCACATGGATTCCATCCGATCCCGAGCGGGGTCTGGAGGTCCCCGAGGCGGCCTTGGGTCCCCACTCTGGAGTGCCCTCCCCCGATCGAAGCCCGCCCTGGCACCCGTCGCCCGTGGCCGGCATACTCGGGACGTGCGCTGGTCGTGGATCCTCCTGATTTCGCTCGTCGCCTCGCGCGCCGACGCGGACCACTCGCCCCCGCCCCCACCGGCGCCCCCGACCGAAGGCGACTTCTGGCGCGATGTGGTCGAGCCCCACGCGGAGGAGGTGAAGAAGATCCTCAACGCCGCGCGCAACGGGATCCGGATCGCGGACGACGCGCTGCAGAGCGACGCCGAGTGGGCCGTCGAGCAGCGACTGCGCTACTTCCAGGACGCCTACGGGATGCTGCGCCACGCCCGCCGGCTGTCGCCCGACAACCTCGAGGTGCTCGCGCTCCTCGGCCGCGCCGCCGACGAGCTCGGCAAGACCCGGCAAGCGATCGAGGCGCTCGAGATGGCGATGCAGATCACGGGGCCCGACAAGGCGAACCCCGAGGTCGTCGGTCGCCTCGGCTCGATCTACCTCCGCCTCGGCGAGCGCGACACGGCGCTCCGCTGGCTGCGCCTCGCGCAGGGACCGCTCAAGGCCGAGTCCGCGCAGGCGCTCGCCCACCTCGCGAACGCCCTCGCGGCCCGCGGCGAGGTCACCGCCGCCGTCGACACGCTGCTCAACGCCCTGCCCCCGAACAACATGTCGTTCTACTCGCACGAGCTCACGCTCGCGTCCTTCACGCTCGCGATGATCTACGATCGCGACGAGCAGCGCAGCGCCGCGTTCACCGTCCTCGATCGCATGAAGTCCGCGCTCCAGCAGTCGTTCGGCACCCAGGTCCAGAACGTGCTCGCCACGATGCGGTTCGCCCCCGCCGAGGATCAGCACTACTACCAGGGCCTGCTCTACGAGGCGATGGACCAGTACACCGAGGCGCGCGCCGCGTTCGCGCTGTACGCTGCCTCCGGCGACACGCCGTGGCGTGATCGCGCCCTCGACCACGTCCGCGCGATCGACGCCCACCGCAAGCACCCTCCCGCGACGCCCAAGGTGACGCCGCCGACTCCGCCCCCGACCCGGCTCAAGCACTACCCATGATCCGCACCCTCCTCCTCACGCTCGTACTCGCGACCACGACCGCCCACGCGGACGTCTGGCAGCGCGCGATCGACACCACCGACTCGACCAAGGATCGGTTCGAGGAAGCGATGCAGAACGGTGACCAGCTCGCACAGCGCGCGACCGCGAAGGGTCAGAACCGCGCGATGGTCACGTCGCTGGTCGACCAGGCGATCCGCGCCTACCGCGAGGCCGCCACGGTCGTGCCGACGAACGCCGAGCCGCACTTCCGGATCGCCAGCGTGCTCGAGAGCTTCTTCACCGACTGCGAGCCACGCGGCCTCAACGTCGTGCGCCCGCAGACCTGCATGGACCGGCGCACGATCAACATCGCCCGTACCCGGGAGACGGTCGACGCGTGGGACGAGTTCGAGAAGCGCGCGCCGCTCGATCCGCGCCTCGGCGAGGCCCTGTTCAGCCGCGCGATCCTGCGGACCAAGCTCGTCGAGGCGTCGACCAAGGACGTCAAGGTCCACCTCGAGGGCGCCATGCGCGACTACACCGCGATGCTCGATCGCGCCGATGGCCTGACCATGGTCTCGATGGAGCAAGTGTGGGGCAACCTCGCCGAGACGTACATGATGCTCGGCAAGCTCGAGGAGGCGATCGAGGCCTACTCCGTCGCGATCGAGCGTGGCGGCAACAGCTCCACGTTCTACGGCAAGGCCGTCGCCCTCGACCGCGACGAGCGCGAAGCCGAGGCGCTCGAGCTGATCCGTGCGCAGGGTGTCCGCGCGTTCCAGGAGTTCCGCGCGCAGTTCACCGAGGGCGACGTGTTCTTCGTCCCGCGCGGCGAGGAGTACTACTACTTCGCCCTCATCCACGAGGCGTTCGGCTACGTCAACGAGGCGATCGCGAACTGGCGACTGTTCATCAAGAGCGGCGCGCACCCGGTCTATCAGCCGCGCGCCAAGGCCCACCTCGATGCGCTGCTGATCAAGCAGAAGACGAACCCGCGACCACCGCCGCGCCCCGACCTCAACGACTACTTCAGCCCTTGAGGAACGCGACGGTGACGCCGTCGCCGCCCTCGGACTGCTCGCCCGCGCGGACCTTGTCGATGCCCTTGTGCGTGCCGAGGTGCGAGCGGATCGCGGAGCGCAGCGCGCCGGTGCCGTGACCGTGGATGACGAACACCGCATCGCGGCCGGCGAGCAGGCTCTCGTCGACGAACCGATCGACCTGCGCGACCGCGTCGTCGGCGCGGTTGCCGCGGACATCGATCGTCGTCTCGACCGTGCGCGCATTCGCCTTGCCTCCGGCGGGCACGCCGTCGACGAGCACGACCGGTGGCGCGGGCACCGCGGGCGCCGGGGCGTCCGGCCGCTTCGCCTGCTCGGCGCGGCGCGCGGTGCGGTGGGTGTCGATCAGGACCTCCTTGATCGGCACCGTCGCGCGCATCGATCCGACGCGGACCTCGACCTTGCCATCGGCGTGCAGCGCGACGAACTCGGCGCGTCCGAGGCGCGGGACGATCACGGCCGCGCCGGGCACGAGCTTGTCCGGCGTGGCGGGCGTGCCCGGAGGGAGCTGGCGCTGCGGCTCGAGGCGAGAGATCTGCGCACCGGGCGCGGCGAGCCGGCGGTTCGCGGCCCGGAGATCCTCGACGGTGATCTCCGCGGCGGCCTTCGCGCGCAGCTGGCGGCGGACCTCCTCGATCTCGCGGCGCGCGGCCTTGAGCTCGGCGAACGCCTCGTCATGCGCAGCGCGGGTCTGCTTCTCGTACCGAGCGAGCGACTTCTCGCGGGTCTGCTTCGCCGCGTGGCGATCGGCCTCGACCAGCTCGAGCTCGGCGAGCAGCGCGGCGCGCTCCTCCTCGATCCGGCGCTGCTGATCCGCGACCGATGCGAGCAGCTCCTCGACCTTGGCGACGTGCGGGCCGATCAGCGCGCGCGCGCGTTCGACGATCTCGGTCGCGACGCCCATCCGCTGCGCGAGCGCGAGCGCGCCCGAGCTGCCCGGCGTGCCGAGGTGGAGCTTGAAGGTCGGCTCGAGCTTCGCGAGGTCGAACCCGACGGACGCGTTCGAGAACCGCGGATCGGTGGCGCCGAGCGCCTTGAGCCGCTCGTAGTGCGTCGTGATCATCCCGGTCACGCCGCGCGCGGCGAGCGCCTCGAGCACGGCCTGCGCGAGCGCGGCGCCCTGCTCGGGCTCGGTGCCGACGGCGATCTCGTC
>Ga0316603_10000701_pt1 | contig 16928 bp, 16 predicted proteins | sample OWC_soil_day10_n_FD_207649 | JGI IMG/M metagenome (GOLD analysis project Ga0316603, IMG submission 207649) | Wetland soil microbial communities from Old Woman Creek delta, Ohio, United States - OWC_soil_day10_noCT | ecosystem: Environmental > Terrestrial > Soil > Wetlands | place: USA: Ohio... | reverse complement strand
TGCGGCGCGTGCCGTCACCAGTGCGTCCTCGGCAAATGACGACAGCAGCGGGACGCGGACGTCAAGTGAAGCGGCCTGGTCACCGTGTTCCTTCAATGCGTCGGCGTAGGCGCGGGCGACCCCCTGCGCCACGATGGCGCCGGTGCGCGCTTCATGACCCGGCGCCGGCTTGATCTCGACGTTCGGCCAGATCCCGTGGGACCGGCAAAACTGCAACGCCTGGTCCAGCGAGGGCACGGGCTCCCTCGCGAAGGTCGCGGAGTACCACCGGCCCGCGTCAAGTTGAACGAGCTCATCGGCACGCCGCGCCGTCACCGCGCCCGACACTCCGGTCGTGCGTTCGAGCGTCGGATCGTGCATCAGCACTGCAACATCATCCAGCGGCGCCATCGCATCGAATTCGACCGCGCGATAGCCGTGTTCGAACCCGACACGCAGCGCTGCCAGCGTGTTTTCTGGAGCGAGGCTGCCCGCGCCCCGATGGGCCAGCACCCGCGGCCAGGGCCACGGTTGGAAGTGGCTCACGTTGAAGTCCCCCTCTTGCGTACGTAGATCATCTTCTCAATCCGCGCGATGGCCATGCCGTCGGCATCCCTCATTTCGACGCTGAAAAGATGCAGATGCTTGTCCCCCGAGAGCGTCATCTGCCGAATTCGTCGTAGGTCGTCGTCCTGGAGTTCCAGCCGCGCCCACACCCGGACGCGGCAGGGAGCCAGCACCTCGATCGATCCCGCCTTGTCCCATACCAGGTAATCCGGGCCGACAGCGTGCTGCACGATGACGAGGAAACAGGGATCCACCAGCGCATAAAGCGCGGCGCCGGTGTGAGCCGCATCGTCGCCGCCACGGGACGCGCGCGGGCGCAGTGCCGCGGTAATGGAACGAAAATCCGGCGCGACGTGCTCGATCCGCATGCCGGACAGCCACCTGACCGGCGAGAGGTTCTTTCGCAGTTGCCAGCGGCGCGACGAGTTCATCCCTGCGGCGATCCAGACAGCAACATCGGCCCAGTTTAAGGGCCGGCCACGCCCTCGCCTGCGCGGCAGCGCGCTGCTAACCTCGCCGGCCATGACGACCGCCCTCGGCCATCTGCGTGTGCTGGACCTCACCCGCGTGCTCGCCGGGCCGTGGTGCACTCAGCTGCTTGCCGACCTCGGCGCCGACGTCATCAAGGTCGAGCGGCCGGGCAGCGGCGACGACACCCGAGCCTGGGGCCCGCCCTACCTGGCCGATGCGCAAGGCCACGACACCTCGGAGGCGGCGTACTACCTCGCGGCCAACCGCAACAAGCGTTCCGTCACCGTCGATATCACGCGTCCCGAGGGGCAGGACATCCTCCGCCGCCTGGCGCAGCAGTCGGACATCGTCGTCGAGAACTACAAGGTCAATCAGCTCGCCGGCTATGGGCTCGACTACGCGTCGCTTTCGGCCCTTAACGCGAGGCTGATCTACTGCTCGATCACCGGTTTCGGTCAGACCGGGCCGCATCGCGAGAAGCCAGGATATGACTTCATCATCCAGGGTAGCGGCGGCTTCATGTCGATCACCGGCGAGCGCGACGATCGCCCCGGGGGCGGCCCGCAGAAGGCCGGCGTCGCGGTCAGCGACCTGATGACCGGCATGTACGCCGGCGTGGCCATCCTGGCTGCGGTCGCGCACCGCGAGCGGAGCGGGACCGGCCAGTACATCGACCTGGCGCTGTACGACGTGATGCTGGCGATGCTCGCCAACATGAACATGAATTGCCTGACCAGCGGCCGCGCGCCGGGTCGTGCCGGCAATGCGCATCAGAACATCGTTCCCTACCAGGTGTTCGCTGCCGCCGACGGGCATGTGATCGTCGCGGTCGGCAATGACGGACAGTTCGTCAAGTTCTGCGAGGTCGCCAGTCGACCGGACCTCGCGGCCGATCCGCGTTTCGTGCGCAATGCGGACCGGGTGCGCCACCGCGCGGTGCTGGTGCCGATGCTGGAGGAGATCGTGCGCGAGCGCCCGGTGGCTTACTGGGTGGAAGCACTCGATGCAGCAAAGGTCCCGTGCGGACCGATCAACGACATCGCTCATGCGCTGGCCGATCCTCAGGTGGCCGCGCGTGGCATGCGCATTGACCTGCCGCATGCGCTCGCCGGCACCGTCCCGCTCGTCGCCAATCCGATCAAGCTGTCCGAGACGCCGGCGACGTACGAGCGGGCACCGCCGCTGCTCGGCGAGCACACCGACGAGGTGCTGCGGGACCGACTGCAGATGAGCGCAGCCGAGATTGCCCGGCTGCGTGCGGCGGGAGTCGTGTGATCGCCGCACTGCACCTGCTGATCGAGGGCCGCGTCCAGGGCGTTGGGTACCGCTACGCGATGTGCCGACAGGCCGAAGCTCTAGGCCTCGAGGGCTGGGTACGCAACTGCCGGGACGGCAGTGTCGAAGCCGTGGTGGTGGGCGCGCCGGAGCAGGTCGAACTGCTGCACGCCTGGGCGCGACGCGGCCCACCCGGTGCGTTCGTCACTGAGATCTCCCAGCGAGGTGCCACGGCTGCCGAAGAAGACGACGCGCTCGGCGGCGGGTTCCAGCAGCGCCCGTCGGCGTAGCGTGGCAACCCGGCTACTCAGCTTGCCGTATTGAACACACCCGTATCGAAGTGCGCCGTCGTTAGTGCGGTCAGCACGTGGTCCCGCCACGCTCCATTGATGAACAGGTAGTTGCGGGCCAGGCCCTCCACGCGGAACCCCAGACGCTGCAGCAGCCGCGCGCTGCGATGGTTTTCGGGTATGTAATTGGCCTGCACGCGATGCAGCCGCAGGACCTCGAAGGCATGCGTCAGCGTGGCCTGGAGGGCCTCGTGCATCAGCCCATTGCCTTGATGACCGCGATCGATCGCGTAACCCAGCATGCAAGACTGAAACGGCCCGCGCACGATCTGCGTGTAGTTGATGCGCCCGATGATGCAATCCATGTTGTCACGCGACAACGCCACCCAGCGGGCGACGCCACCGTCGCGATAGTCCTCCGCGGCCCGCGTGGCCTCCGCTTCCCAGAAGCTGGTTTCGATGATGCGGCGGGGTCGCGGCGGATCCCACGGCTGCAGGTGCTCGTCGTTACGGCGGAAGAACTCCACCAGCATCGCGGCGTGCGCCGGCGCCATAAGGTCGAGCACCAGGCGGGGTGTGGTCAGACGAGTGGTAGTGAATGCCAAGCAGTGGTCTCCCAGTCCATGACACGGCGCGGTCGTTTTCCGTTCTAATTCGGCCTACTAGAAGAATTATCGGTTCAAGGAGACAGCCCGTGAATCGCGCCCTGCAGGCGCTGGTCGCCGCGTTTGCGCTCGTCCTGAGCGGTGCAACGTTTGCCCAGACCCCCAGCTATCCAACCAAGCCCATCCGGCTGGTCGTTCCGTATCCCGCCGGAGGTCCGCTCGATACCGCGGCGCGCGCGTTGGCCGAGCGTCTGAAGGAGAGTCTAGGCACGGTCGTGGTGGAGAACCGCCCGGGCGCGGGCGGCAACCTCGGAGTCGACCAGGTGGCGAAATCGTCGCCCGACGGCTATACGCTGGTCATTGGCGCGGTGGCGACGCATGCGGTAAATCCGTGGCTCTTCAGCAAACTGCCGTACGACCCGATAAAGGACTTCGTGCCGATCACGCTGATTGCACACGTGCCGAACATCCTCGTGATGACACCGGAGCGCGCGGCGCAGTTGAAGATCGCCTCGGCGCGCGATCTCTTCGACTACCTGCGTCGCAACCCGGGGCAGCTCAATTACGCCTCGGGCGGCAACGGCAGCGCCGGGCACATGGCGGGTGAGCTACTGAAGTCGCAGGCCGGTGTCTCGGCCGTGCATATCCCGTACGCCGGTGCGGCGCCGGCGCAGCTGGGCCTGCTGGCGGGCCAGACGGACTTCATGTTCGACAATCTCGCGTCTGCCACGGCGCAGATCAAGGCCGGAAAGCTGAAGGCACTGGCGGTCACCACCCCCCAGCGCGCGCCGTCGATGCCGGATGTGCCGACGATGAACGAAAGTGGCCTGGCCGGTTTCGACGTATCGACCTGGTTCGGTGTCTTTGCACCTGCCGGGACGCCACCCGCCGTGGTCGCCCGGCTCAACGAAGCGATGACTGCCGCGCTGCGCACACCGGAGATGCGCGAACGGCTGGCGCGCATGGGTGCCGAACCGGCCCCAATGTCGTCGGCACAGTTTGCCGAGCTGGTACGCAAGGAGCTGGCGAAGTACGAGAAGGTCGTCAAGTTCTCCGGCGCCCGGGTTGACTGAACCCACTGGGAGAAACGTGAAGATCAACGATGCCAAGGACTTCTGGTCCGGCGTGATGTTCGCCGCGTTCGGCCTGGCGTTTGTGGCCTTCGCACGGCAGTACGACATGGGCACCGCGGCACGCATGGGACCGGCCTACTTCCCCACCGTGCTCGGCGGACTGCTGCTCCTGCTCGGCGTCGTGATCGCCATCAGTGGGCTGACCGCGAGAACGACCGACGGCAAGGTTGACCGATTCCACTTCAAGCCGCTGTTGCTGATCCTCGGCGCCGTCGTCGCCTTCGGTCTTCTGCTGCGACCAGCAGGACTCGTGGGCGCGCTGGCGGCGCTGGTCATCATTTCCAGCCTGGGAAGCGACGAATTCCGGCTACGCGATGTGCTGCTACTGACCGTTGGCCTCGCGGTGCTGGTGCTCATTGTCTTCATCTACGGCCTGGGAATGACGGTGCCGGTCCTGCCTTCCTTCCTGCGCGACTGAGGCCAACGCGATGGACCTGATCAACAACCTCGCACTCGGCTTCTCGACGGCCCTCACGTTCGCCAATCTGGGCTACGCGTTCGCTGGCGTTGTGATTGGCACGCTGATCGGTGTGCTGCCCGGCATCGGACCAATCGCGACGCTGGCGATGTTGTTGCCAGTCACCTACGCACTCGAGCCGACCTCGGCGCTAATCATGCTGGCCGGCATCTACTACGGCGCGCAGTACGGCGGCTCGACGACCGCGATCCTGGTCAACCTGCCGGGCGAGTCCTCGTCCGTCGTCACCTGCATTGACGGCTACCAGATGGCGCGCCGAGGTCGCGCCGGCGCGGCACTTGCCACCGCCGCCCTGGGATCGTTCTTCGCCGGCACCGTCGGCACGCTGATCCTCGCCGCACTCGCCGCGCCGATGGTGGAGCTGGCCTTTAAGTTCGGACCGGCCGAGTACTTCTCGTTGATGGTGCTGGGCCTGATCGGGGCCGTGGTCCTTGCCTCCGGTTCCCTGGTCAAGGCGATCGCGATGATCCTGTTCGGGCTGCTGCTTGGCCTGGTGGGCACTGACGTCAACTCCGGCGTCGCACGCTTCAGTTTCGAAATCCCGGAACTCGCGGACGGCATCGGCTTCGTCAGCGTCGCCATGGGCGTATTCGGTTTCGCCGAGATCATCGCCAATCTCGAGCACAAGGGCGAGCGGCAGGTCTTCACGGACAAGGTCGGAAAACTTCTTCCCACGATGGCTGAGTTCAAGGAGGCCATCCCGGCGGTGCTGCGTGGCACTGCGCTTGGCTCCATCTTGGGAGTGCTGCCCGGGGGCGGTGCGCTGCTCGCCTCATTTGCAGCCTACACGGTCGAGAAGAAGGTCACGCGCAACCCGAAGATTCCCTTTGGCCAGGGCAACATTCGTGGAGTTGCCGCTCCGGAATCGGCCAACAACGCCGGCGCGCAGACATCGTTCATTCCGATGCTGACTCTCGGCATACCGCCGAACGCCGTGATGGCTTTGATGGTCGGCGCGATGACGATCCACAACATCCAGCCCGGCCCGCAGGTGATGACCAGCAATCCTTCGCTCTTCTGGGGGCTCATCGCGTCGATGTGGATCGGCAACCTGATGCTGGTGATCCTCAATTTGCCGCTGATCGGCATCTGGGTGCAGTTGCTGAAGGTGCCCTATCGGTTCCTGTACCCGGCGATCCTGGTGTTCTGCTGCATCGGCGTCTATTCGATCAACAACAACTCGTTCGACGTCACCATGACTGCGGTCTTCGGCGTGCTGGGATATGTCTTCTTCAAGCTGCGTTGCGAGCCGGCCCCGTTGATTCTCGGTTTCATTCTGGGGCCGATGATGGAAGAGAACCTGCGCCGCGCGATGTTGCTGTCGCGGGGTGACGCTACCGTGTTCTTCACCCGTCCGCTGTCGTTGGTGTTGTTGCTGATGGCCGCGGCACTGGTCGTGATCGTCGCGTTGCCACAGATCAGCCGCAAGCGCGAGGAAGCGTTCCAGGAGGTCGATTGACCACCCCGCCGCGGGCCTCGCCTCGCGGCCGGACCGCTTGAGCAGCAGGTTCCTCCGCTACACCTACTTCCGCGCCCTTAGCTAGCGAGATGACGTTCGACTGGAACAATCCGTACCCCACGGTCCGCACCCCCGTCTTCGCCCGCAACCTCGTTGCGACGAGCCAGCCGCTCGCCGCACAAGCCGGGCTGCGCATGCTGCAGTCCGGCGGCAACGCCGTCGATGCAGCGGTCGCTGCCGCCGCGGTCATCACGATGACCGAGCCCTGCAGCAACGGCCTCGGCGCCGACAACTTCGCGATCGTCTGGGACCCGGCGTCGCAGCAACTGCTTGGCCTCAACTCGAGCGGCATCGCGCCGGCCGCGTGGTCGCTCGACTTCCTTCGTCGCAAGTACGGGGAGGACCTCGCCAAGAACCGCCCCAAGCGTGGGTGGGACAGCGTCACGACGCCCGGCGCGGTGGCCGGCTGGGCGCTGCTGCACGCCCGCCTTGGCAAGCTGTCGTTCGCCGACGTGATGGCGCCCGCGATCGAGTATGCCGAGCGCGGCTTCGCGGTTTCGCCCATCGTTCATGACAAGTGGGAACGCGCGGCACCGCTACTGAAGGACGGGCCCGGATTCGCCGAGCATTTCCTGCCCAAGGGTCGGGCCCCGCGTATCGGCGAACACTTCGTGCTGGCCGGGGCGGCGCACACACTGAAACTGCTGGCGCAGCATGGCGGCGCCGCGTTCTACCAAGGCGAAATCGCCGAAGGCATCGAACGCCACGCCTTGGCGACGGGCGGGGCGCTGCGGGCGAGTGACCTCGCCGCGTACTGGGACTTCGTGCAGGCGAACGGCTGGGTTGGCACGATCAGCACACCGTTCCACGGCCACGAAGTGCACGAGATTCCACCTAATGGCCAGGGCATCGCCGCCCTTTCATGCCTCGGCATCCTGCGACACATGAGACTGGCGGACTACGCGGTCGACAGTGCCGACTGGCATCACGCGGCCATCGAGGCGATGAAGCTTGCCTTCGCCGATACCTATGAATATGTCGCCGACCCGCGCGCGATGCGCGTCTCGCCCGATGCGCTGCTGGATGACGGCTACCTCGCGCAGCGTGCGAACTGCATCAACATGCAGCGGGCGCAGGCGTTCTCCGCCGGGACACCGCCGCGCGGCGGCACGATCTACCTGTCGGTCGCCGACACGAGCGGCATGATGGTGTCACTGATCCAGTCCAACTACATGGGCTTCGGCTCCGGCGTGGTGGTGCCGGGCTTCGGCATTTCGCTGCAGAACCGCGGTCATGGATTCTCGATCGATGCGGCGAGCCCGAACGTCATCGCGCCGGGCAAACGGCCATTCCACACGATCATCCCGGCCTTTCTGATGAAGGACGGCCAACCGGCGATGAGCTTCGGCGTCATGGGCGGCAACATGCAGCCACAGGGCCACGTGCAGACGCTTGTGCGCATGCTGCTGGCACGGCAGCAGCCGCAGGCCGCCTGCGATGCGCCGCGCTGGAAGGTGATGCAAGGCCTGGATATCGAGGTCGAGGGCGCGATGCCGCTGCCGGTCGTGGAAGACCTCGCGCGACGCGGCCATCGCATCACGCGGGCGAATGACACCTATATGGACTTCGGTTCCGGACAGTTCATCTGGCGACTCGGCGATCCAGCCGTCGAAGGCTACGTGGCGGCCAGCGACTCGCGCCGCGACGGGCTGGTGGCCGGCTGCTGAAACTGCCGCGCAGGAAACGCCCACGGACAGCCGTCCAGCGGCAAAAATGACGCTAATCCGACCGCGCAGCGGCGTCACGCTGCGCATCCCCGATGACCAGTCGCCAGCACCGCGTTCTTGTGAGCGTCTTTTCGGGACGCAGAGCGGGCGCCGAGATTGCTACATGACCTATGGGCAGGGGGTTTTCTGCCAAGAGCGAGGTCGGAAATGAGAAAACGGGAATTTCTGGTCATAGGAGCCGCCGCGGCGGCGTCGCCGTTCTGGCTGGCGGGCTGCAGGACCACCAGCCAGACGCCGTCGCCGACTACGGACCCGGCGGAACTGCGTCGCGCAGTCGACGCGGAGTCGGATGCAGCGCTGGCGCGGCTGTATCACGACGTCAACGGATCGCGCGAAGTGATCCAGTCCGCCGCGGGCGTGCTGGTGCTGCCCAACGTCGTGTCGGGCGGCTTGATCTTCGGTGCGGCCGGCGGCAATGGCGTGCTGCGCGTCGCGGACAAGAGCGCCAGCTACTGGCGCATGTCCGAGGCCCAGGTCGGTCTGCTCGGCGGCGGTCAGTCGCAGTCGATCTTCGTCGTGTTCCTGACGCCGGAGGCGCTGGCAAGCTTCACCAAGAGCAGCGGCTGGACCGCAGGCTTCGACAAAACCGTCGCGGTGTCCAGTGTCGGCAAGAACGGCCCCATCAAGGCGCCGACGCAGCAGCAGCCAATAGCCGCCTACGTGCTGACCAACGCCGGCCTGATGGCCGGGGTCAGCTTCCAGGGCACCAAGTTCACGCGCCTGGAGGTCTGAGCGCACTGACGAGCCGCCGGCGCTGGCCGGCGGCAGCGGCGAGCGGCGAGCGGCTCAGGCCGCTTGCTGCAATCTTTCGTGACCCCCTCGCGGTCGGGCCACAATGGCTTCGCGCGGCCAGTTGCGGCTGGCCGCCGAGGCTGCTATCGATCGGCCCCAAAGCGGGCAGATGTTCTTCACGGTGCGGCAACACTTGCGCTCGGATCGCCGTCCTCTTTCCAGTCGTTGGGGCGCTGCGTGATGACAACACCGATCGACGGCTGACTGTTGGCATATGTCCGCCAGGCTGCACATGGGGCGCCGCCTAGCGCCCGGCTCCGACCCGAAGCGCGGATTTTGAGAGAATCACTGCTTCGGGAGCCGGAGCGCACGCGCTCACCGACCGGGATCCGAACACAAAACAATGGGGACAACAATGACCTATGCAGCGATCACCGGTTGGGGCAAGTGCATGCCGCCGTCGATCCTGTCGAACCAGGATCTCGCCACCTTCCTGGACACGACCGACGACTGGATCATCTCGCGCACCGGCATGAAGGAGCGCCGTATCTCTCACGTCTCGGCGATCGAGATGGCGTCCGTCGCAAGCGCACGCGCGCTCGCCTGTGCCGGGCTGACGGCGGAAGACCTTGACCTGATCGTCTATGGCAGTTGCAGCAACGACGAGCAGGTGCCGAACAGCGCGTCAGGGGTGCAGGTGAAGCTCGGCGCGGTCAACGCGGCGTCGATGGACATCAACACGGCCTGCACGAGTTTCCTCTACGGGCTATCGAGCGCCACCGCGATGGTCAGGACCGGTGCGGTGCGCAACGCGCTGGTCATCGGGGTCGAGTTGATCTCGCCCTACATGGACTGGACCAATCGCAATGTCGCCGTGCTCTTTGGCGACGGCTGCGCCGCGGTCGTGATCCAGGCGTCGGAGAACAAGGAGGGCCTGCTCGGCGAACAGCTGGGCTGCAATGCCGATGCGCGGCAGATCCTGCGTGTGCGCGGCATGGGGTGCACCTACGCCAACCGCGGCGTTCGCTACGGTGACACGCTGTGGGATTTCGACGGCCAGGAGATCTTCAAGAAGGCGGTCAAGGGCATGTCGGTCGCCTCCGAAAAGGTCATGGCCAAGTGCGGCGTGACACCCGACCAGATCGACCTCGTCGTGCCGCACCAGGCCAATTTGCGCATCATCGAGTCGGTCGCGAAACATGCCGGCCTGCCGATGGACAAGGTGTTCCTGACGGTGCAGCGCTACGGCAACATGTCGGCAGCGACCGTGCCGGTCGCGCTGGTCGACGCGCTCGAGGAAGGTCGCATCCAACCGGGCGCACTGATCCTGATGCCGGGCTTCGGCGGCGGACTGACTCTCTGCTCGCATCTGGTGCGCTGGGGCGAGCGCGTGACCCCGCTGGGCACGACTTCCATGGACCTGCCGGCGCCCACGCGCACCGCGCTCGAAATGGTCAACGAGATCCGCGCCCACAAGCACGCCCATGACGTTTCCGAGGCTGGTCTAATGGGTCCGCGCTTCGCCGAAGCGAGCGTGACCCCTTAGCGTTCCGGCGGTCACCCGCCCTCCCGCCAACCGTCCCTGATGCCGGGAAGGCAGACGGTGCAGACAGGGCGTCACGCGCTCCTCATTAGAATCGGCCACTCCACCCGGCTGATGGACTGCAAGCAATGACCACCAAAACCTACGAACCTGTTCCGCAACATCCTGTGGCATTCCTCGGACTGGGCGTCATGGGCTATCCCATGGCAGGCCATCTGGCGCGCGCCGGCCATCACGTCACGGTGTACAACCGCACGGCGAAGAAGTCAGACCAGTGGGTCGAGGAGTACGGCGGCCGTGCCGCGCGCACTCCTCGTGAAGCGGCGGCCGGAGCGCAGATCGTCTTTTCCTGTGTCGGCAACGACGCCGACCTGCAGAGCGTGATGCTGGGCGACGACGGCGCCTTTGCCGGCATGGCCAAGGACGCGATCGTCTTCGACAACACCACCGCTTCGGCGCGCGTGGCACGCGAACTGCATGCGGTCGCGCGCAGCCGCGCCATGCATTTCATCGATGCCCCGGTATCGGGCGGACAGGCGGGGGCAGTCAACGGCGCGCTCACCGTGATGTGCGGCGGCGATCTCGCGCCTTTCGAGCGGGTGCAGCCGGTCGCGATGGCGTTTGCCAAGGCGGTGACGCGCATCGGCGAGTCAGGCGCGGGGCAACTGGCGAAGATGGTCAACCAGATCTGCATCGCCGGGCTGGTCCAGGGTCTGGCCGAAGGCATCGGCTTCGGCCAGGCCGCCGGCCTCGACATGAAGCTCGTGCTGCAGGTCATCGGCAAGGGCGCGGCGCAAAGCTGGCAAATGGACAACCGTGGCTCGACGATGATCGACGACAAGTTCGACTTTGGCTTCGCCGTCGACTGGATGCGCAAGGACCTCGGCCTCTGCCTCGATGAAGCGCGCGCCAACGGTGCGCCGCTGCCGGTTGCCGCGCTAATCGACCAGTTCTACGCCGATGTGCAGGCAATGGGAGGCCGGCGCTGGGACACCTCGTCGCTGGTCCGCCGCCTGCGCCACGCGCGCAAGTAGCCGCGCAGCAGTCGCGTAGTGGACGCTGCAGCGATCGATCGGGCTCTCGCCGAGCTGCGCCCCGGCTTGCTGCGTATCGCTCGCCTGCAGTTGCGCAACGATGCCTGGGCCGAGGACGTCGTGTCCGAGACGCTGATCGCCGCCCTTGAAGGCCGGGAGCGCTTCGGCGGCCAGTCGCAGATCAAGACCTGGGTCGTCGGCATCCTGAAGCACAAGATCATCGACCACTTCCGCCGCGGCGGCCGCGAAGTCTCGGTCGAAGGCCTGGCCGAGGACTCCGGCGACGATGCAGTCGAGGCGCTGTTCCACGCGGACGGACATCGCGTCAGCCGGCCCCTCGAATGGGGCGACCCCGAGGCCTCGCTGTCCCAGGTGCAGTTCTTCGACGTGCTGCAGGCCTGCATCGACCAGCTGCCAGACAGCCTCGGCCGCATCTTCATGATGCGCGAATGGCTCGAGATCGAGACCCCTGAAATCTGTAAGGAACTCGGCATCTCCGCGACTAATTGCGGGGTAATGATGTTTCGGGCGCGGATGCGGCTGCGTGAATGCCTGGAAATGAACTGGTTCGGAGCAGCGAGCCGATGAAGAACGGCTGGATACGCGTTTCATGCAACCATGCGCACGAGCTGCTGTCGGAGCGGATGGACAAACCCCTGCCGCGGGATCGCGCCTGGCGGTTGTGGCTGCATCTGCGCTTCTGCGACGCCTGCTCGCGCGTTGAGAGGCAGCTCGAGCTGATGCGCTCGGCCATGCGCCGACTGGGGTCTTGACCCACCGGACCACCTTGAACCGACATCATTCGGTCGAAGGACGCCGCCACGAGGACGATGCTTGCGCGCCACCCTGCCCCTGCTGAAGGTTTCCGACTTCCCGCCGCTGCGGCGCAGGCAGCTCACCACGCTGCAGCTGAACCTCGGCTACACCTGCAACCAGTCGTGCCTGCACTGCCATGTGAATGCCGGCCCGAACCGGACCGAGCAGATGGACGCCGGGACGATCGACCTCGTGCTGGCCGTCATCGACGCACGCGGCGTCCGCACGATGGATGTCACCGGCGGCGCGCCCGAGCTCAATTCGCATTTCCGTCGGCTTGTCGCCGCGGCACGCGAGCGCGACGTCGAGGTCATTGACCGCTGCAACCTGACGATCCTGTTCGAGCCGGGGCAGGAGGACCTCGCCGAGTTCCTTGCCGCGCACCGCGTGCAAGTCGTCGCCTCGTTGCCGTGCTATTCGGCGGACAACGTCGACCGTCAGCGCGGCGAGGGCGTGTTCGAAAAGAGCATCCGCGCGCTGCAGCAGCTGAATGCGCTGGGCTATGGCCGGCGCGGGTCGGGACTGGCGCTGCACCTGGTCTACAACCCGCAGGGGCCGTCGCTGCCGCCGCCGCAGGCCGCGCTCGAAGCCGACTACAAGCGGCAGCTCAGCGAGACCTTCGGCATCGTCTTCAACCAGCTCTTCACGATCGCCAACATGCCGATCGCACGCTTCGGTAGCACGCTGCTCAGCAAGGGCCAGTTCGCCGAATACATGGCGACGCTGCGCGGAGCGCACCGCGACGAGAATCTTGAAACCGTGATGTGCCGTTCGCTGGTCTCGGTCGACTGGCAGGGCAACCTGTTTGACTGCGACTTCAACCAGATGCTCGGGATGGCGATGCGCAACGGCGGGCGGCGCGCGGCACGGCTGCACCTGCGCGACCTGCTGGAAAGCCCGTTCGCCGACAACCCAATCGCCACGGCCGATCACTGCTACGGCTGCACCGCCGGGCAGGGCTCGAGTTGCGGCGGTGCGCTGGACTGACCTGATGGACGGCATCGACGCGCGGGCCAACACCCGACCGGGGCGCGGCTGCCCGGCCGAGTACGGCTACACGCCCCGCGCATTCGCGCACGAAGCGGAAGTCCATGCCGACGTGCTCTATGTCATCGGCGGGCTTTACGGCAACCTGCAGGCGCTGCACGAGATCGAGCGCATGGCGGCGCTGGAAGAAGCCGCCGCAGCACTGGTCTTCAACGGCGACTTTCACTGGTTCGACGCCGAAGCGGAGTGGTGCGCAGCGGTCGAGCGCGCGGTCATGCGCCATCGCGCACTGCGCGGCAACGTCGAAACCGAGGCCGTGGCTGAAGACGACGCCAATGGCTGCGGCTGCGCCTATCCGGAAAGCGTGCCTGACGCCGATGTCGAGCGGTCAAACCAAATCCTGTCGCGCCTGCGTGCCGCGATGCGCGCGGCAGAAGGCGCGATGCCGGGGCTGCGTGCGCGCCTCGCGGCGCTGCCGATGCACCTGGTGGCCGCGGTCGGCGACGCGCGCATCGGCATCGTGCACGGCGACGCCTGGTCACTGGCCGGCTGGCGCTTTGCGCACGACGCGCTGCACGGCGTGGATGACGCGGCACTGCTGCGCGCGTTCGGGCAGTCGGCCGTCGACATCTTCGCCTCGTCGCATACCTGCCTGCCGGCGCTGCGGCTCTTCGACACCGCGGCCGGCGAGCGTGTCGTCATCAACAACGGCGCCGCCGGGATGCCGAACTTCGCCGGCGATCGCGCCGGCCTGATCACGCGCATTGCCGCCACTCCGGTGCCCGCATCGCTAGCGCGCAGCCGCCGCTACGGCACCGAGGTCGCGGATGTCTACATCGACGCGCTGGCGGTGCGCTTCGACACCGCGACGTGGGATGCTCAGTTCGCACAGGTCTGGCCCGCGGGCTCGCCAGCCGCTGTGTCCTACGGCCGGCGCATCATTGATGGTCCGCAGTTCAGCATCGACGACGCGCTGGGCCGCACCGAGCGCGCCGGTTGCGTGTCCGTGGCCTAGACGGCCTTCCGCCGCCCACGCCGGCGCCACCGTCACGCCAGTCACCCGCAAAGGCAACGGTGAACTCCAAACGATGGTTGCTGCTGGGCCTGCTGGTCGCCGCCATCGCGGCGTTCTTCATCTTCGATCTGCAGCAGGTCTTCAGCATCGATTTCTTCCAGACCCAGCGCACGCGCATCGACGCGCTCTATACCAGCCATCCGATCGCCGTGCCGGCGATCTACTTCGCGCTTTATGTGGCCGTTGCTGCGCTGAGCGTTCCGGGCGCGGCGGCGATGACGCTGATCGGTGGCGCGCTGTTCGGCGTCGTGCTGGGCACGGTTCTGGTGTCGTTCGCCTCCACGATCGGCGCGACGCTTGCGTTCCTGATCTCGCGACTGCTGTTCGGCGACTGGGTGCAGAGTCGCTTCGGCGACAAGCTCGGCACCTTCAACGAAGGGTTCCGGCGCGACGGTGCCTTCTACCTCGCGTCGCTGCGGCTGGTGGTCGCATTCCCGTTCTGGCTCGTCAACATCCTGATGGGCCTGACAACCATCCGGACCTGGACGTTCTACTGGGTCAGCCAGCTGGCAATGCTGCCCGCCACCATCGTGTACGTCTTTGCCGGCAGCAAGCTGGGTGAGTTCCGCATCACGTTCGGACTGGTCGCAGCGCTGACGCTGCTCGCGGTCTTCCCGCTGATCGCCAGGTGGGCGCTCAACCTGCTCAAGGCGCGCAGGGTCTATGCGAAGTGGGCCGACCGCAAACCGGCACGTTTCGACTACAACATGGTGGTGATCGGCGCCGGCAGCGCCGGGCTGGTGTCGGCCTACATCGCGGCAGCGACGAAGGCCAGGGTCGCGCTGGTCGAGAAGCACCGCATGGGCGGCGACTGCCTGAATACCGGATGCGTGCCGTCGAAGGCGCTGATCCGCTCGGTCAAGCTGCTGTCGCATATGGCCCGCTCTCGGGAATTCGGCATCGCGCGCGCGCGCGCCGAGTTCGACTTCGCCGCGGTGATGGAGCGGGTACAGCGCGTCATTGCCGAGATCGAGCCGCACGACTCGGTCGAGCGCTACACGGCACTCGGCGTCGAGTGCATAGCTGGCGGCGCGCGCATCACCACGCCGTGGACGGTCGAGGTCACCACCGAGGCCGGTTCACGCGTACTGACGACGCGCAGCATCGTCATCGCCGCCGGTGCGCGGCCGGTCGTGCCGCCGATCCCCGGACTCGCCGACGTCGGCTTCCTGACGTCCGACAGTGTCTGGAACCTGCGCACATTACCGCGCCGACTGGTCGTGCTCGGTGGCGGGCCGATCGGCTGCGAACTGGCTCAGGCGTTCGCGCGGCTGGGCAGCGCCGTCACGCAGGTCGAGATGCTGCCGCGCATCCTGATGCGCGAGGATGTCGAAGTCAGTGATCTCATCGGTGCCCGCTTCGCTGCCGAAGGCGTCCGCGTGCACGCCGGTCACAAGGCGCAGCGTTTCCTCATCGACGGCGGCGAGAAGGTGCTGATCGCCGACCAGGACGGCCGCGAAGTGCGCCTTGCCTTCGACGAGGTGCTGGTGGCGGTCGGCCGCGTCGCCAATACGCAGGGCTACGGACTCGAGGAACTCGGCATCGGTACCACGCCGCAGCGCACGGTCGCGACCGACGAAACGCTGCAGACGATCTACCCCAACATCACGGCATGCGGTGACGTCGCCGGTCCGTTCCAGTTCACGCACACGGCGGCACACCAGGCCTGGTATGCCGCCGTCAACGCGTTATTCGGCAGCTTCCGTCGCTTCAAGGCTGACTACCGCGTGATTCCCTGGGTGACCTTCACCGATCCCGAAGTCGCGCGCGCCGGGCTGAACGAGCAGGAAGCACGCGAGAAGAACATCCCGCACACGACGACGGTCTATGGCATCGAAGATCTTGACCGCGCGATCGCCGACGGCGAAGCGCAGGGCTTCGTCAAGGTGCTCACCCAGCCGGGCACCGATCGACTCCTCGGCGTGACGATCGCCGGGGCGCATGCGGGCGAGCTGATTGCCGAATACGTGCTGGCGATGAAGCACGGCATCGGGCTCAACAAGATCCTCGCCACGATCCACGTCTATCCTACGATGGCAGAAGCGAACAAGTACGCTGCGGGAGCATGGAAGCGCGGCACGGTCACACGCGGTCAGTGGACGATGCTATCGGCGTTCCAGGCATGGCGCCGTGGTGACGCTGGCCTGGGCGACGTAATTGCCTGCCTGCCGGCACTGGTCCGCGACAAGCGGCCGGCGTACCCGCCGCAGGGTCACTGAGAAGCTGCGCCTACTCGAAGCGTCATGACGACCGACGCCGCACTTGCCGCGGCTCACCGTGAACCGCGCCGCTCGGTCGAACCGCTCCGCGCGGCGCTGGCGCTCGGCATGGCCGGCGCACTGGGCGAGGAACTGCTGGCCGCATTGCTCGCCTCGCCCCAGTACCGACTCGTGCATGTCGCACTGAGGCAGGCAGTTGCCTCCGGCACGGCGAAGTACCGGCCGTGGCGGATTGGCAGCTCGATCATCAGCGCCGACGACGCATTCATCTGCGTCACCACGTCGGACACTTTCGTCCCACGCTCCTCGCCGGCGGAACTGTTCGATGCGCAGCACCTGCTCGACGCCGCTCGCATTGCGCGGGACGCCAGCGTGCGGCGTCTGGTCGTGGTGTCTCCGCTGTCCGCGCTGCTGCAGATGAACGCCGCCTCACACACGGTCTCGAGCGAACAGGAACTGGCGCTGGTGCAGATGAATT
>Ga0316603_10000698_pt1 | contig 16983 bp, 11 predicted proteins | sample OWC_soil_day10_n_FD_207649 | JGI IMG/M metagenome (GOLD analysis project Ga0316603, IMG submission 207649) | Wetland soil microbial communities from Old Woman Creek delta, Ohio, United States - OWC_soil_day10_noCT | ecosystem: Environmental > Terrestrial > Soil > Wetlands | place: USA: Ohio... | reverse complement strand
AGACGCTCGGGAATGGGTGACTCGTCTGCCAACCGCCGGTTTTGAGGGAATTCACTGATTAGGCTGGACATGAGGCGGGATTCTGTGTTCTATATGACGCTGTCCGTTGTTCTGATATGTCAGAGGTGTAAAACGCATCGGAGGCGTTTCCATAAGGAAGGAGGACCTATGTTCACCGTTCGACTCATCGTCGCGATCCTTTTGAGCGCGGTGATGCTCCCGGCTCAAGCGCCGCCGCCCGCCCCTGGCCTGACCGGGGAAGCCGCTGTGGCCGCTGCCGTCACGGGTCTCGAAAAAACGCAGATGACCGTGCAGGGACTTTCGCAGGCTCTGCGGACGCTGCAAACGAATTTGAAAGTGGCCGATTCCATCAAGGCCCAGGTCGACAAACTGGCCGCCGAGGCAACGTCCTTACAGAATGCGGGCAACGGTGGAGAAGCGCGCCGCCGCCTGCTTCATGCGATCGCGGTGCAGCGCGGCCTGCCCTGGGACCAGAAGGCTGAGTTCAGCGGTTCACTGGCGCTGAGTACGACCATGACGGTCACCGACTCATCGCGTCCCTTTTATGCCCGTCTGACGCAGAAATATTGGGCTCCGTATGCAGCGCCCGGCGGACTGCGCCTGCGGGTCACTATCGCGGATTTCGCGGCTCCGGACAAGATGGTGCGCGACCTTGGGACGTTTGAGGTTTACGCGCGCGACCTTGCGGAGGAACCGTACACTTTCTCTGCGAACCTGGCCGGATTGGCGGACGGCCCCTATCAGGTAGCGGCTGAGTTGCGCGATCGGGATTCGGTGCTGCGCCGACTGGCTCTGAACATATTGACGGTTCGAGATCTTGATTCGCAGCAGACCGCCGTCGATCAAAGACTCGCGAAAGTCAAAGGATTCGACTCAACCAAGGCTACGATCCGGTATCCGTTCGACTATGCCCGCGTGATCAACCTCGGGCGGCGCGATTTGATACCGGGCCGGAACCCCGAAGACAGCACGACCAACGCCTATTACGATTTTTCCGCCGAGATTCGCAATTCCCTCGCGCTGCTGAAGTCGCTGGAGGCGGGGAAAGACCCGTTGCTGAGAATCAAGGGGGAACACGAACGGCACTACGTTTTCACGGATGCCGGCGAGATCATGCCGTACCGCGTTTTCGTGCCGTCGAAATACGATGGCAAGACAAGACTGCCGCTCGTCGTCGTGCTGCATGGAGGCGGTGCTGACCACAACACGTATTTCAAGCTCAGGGGCCCGGTTTTGACTGCAGAGGCCGAAAAGCACGGATTCATCATCGTCACCCCTCTCGGCTACCGGCCGGGTGGAGGCTGGGGGCGCGCCATGCCGCCCATGGGTTCGACCGCTACCGCCGTGGACCCGGGGCGAGCGCGCATGGCCGAGTTGAGCGAGAAGGACGCCTTCAACGTGATCGAGCTCGTGTCGAGTGAATATGGAGTGGATCGATCGCGCACTTACCTGATGGGCAATTCCATGGGTGGTGGCGGAACGTGGCACCTGGGCGCGAAGTATCCTGAACGCTGGGCTGCTATTGCGCCCTGCGCAGCGACCACCGTCGGAGAGGGCTTCCCGATCGAGAAGCTCAAAGGGATGCCCCTCCTGTATACGGTGGGCGAAAAGGACAACGTCGAGAGGTCCCGTCAGATGATCCGCTGGGCCAAAGAACATGGCCTCGAAATCCCGTTCAACGAGATAAAGGATGGGACTCACGACATGTCCATCTGGATCAACCTGCCAAACATTTTCAATTTCTTTGAGAAATATCAACGCAAATAGGTTCCAGCCTCGCACGGATTCCCGAAGCCGCCCCCGGGCCAAGTGACCTGGCAGAAGAGGTCCGGGGACGGTTGTTATGCCGCGACAATATGTGCTCGGAAACAAGCGGATCGGCCTGAGCGATGATAAGTAAGGCTGGTAGCGAAAACAAGTACATGTTGTTCCGCGGCGGGCCCTAAGATTGAAATGCGGGTCTTGAGATTGACTCGACACTTGATCCTCAGACTCCGCCGCCCAATACCTTGTATAGTGCGACCAGGTTGCTCAGTCGTGCCAGGCGAAGGCCGACCATCTGCTGTTGACGGGCATAAACCGAGCGCTGGGCGACGAGGACGTTCAGATAGCTGTCGATCCCTCCCGTATATCGGGCTTCGGAAAGCCGATAGGTTTCCTGCAGCGTATCGATGAGTGATTGCAGTGCCTGCTGCTGCTCGGTCAGCGTGATGCGCAGGCTCAAGGCGTCACTCACTTCCCTGAAGGCCGCCTGTATCGCTTTCTCATACTCGGCGACTGCGATATCCCGATCCACCGTCGCCACCGCGTAGCCCGCCCGGCGGGCACCGGAGTCAAAAATCGGGAGTACCACCTGCGGGGCGAAATTCCAGGTTCCGGCCGCGGGCTTGAAAAGATTGGTCAGGTCGTTGCTGGTGACCCCGGCGGCGGCGGTCAGAGCGACACGGGGGAAGAACGCCGCGCGCGCCGCATTGATATTCGCGTTGGCCGCCTTTAACTGGTGTTCGGCCGCGAGAATGTCTGGTCGGCGAAGCAACAGGTCCGATGGCAAGCCGGGCGCAATTTCCTTTAAATCCCCGACGTTGCTCAGATCATCAGCCAGCAGATTGGACGTCACGGGTGCGCCGGCCAGCAGATTGAGCGCGTTTTCGTCCACAACCAGTTGACCCGAGTATCTGGCAATATCGACGCGCGCCGCGTCCACAGCGCTTTGCGCCTGCCGCAATTCCAGGTCAGACGTCATACCGGCTTCCCGGATGCGCAGGATCAATTCGTAGGAGGCCTGCTGGGCAGCGAGTGTCTCCTGGGCCAGCTTCAGGTCCTCACGGTCGGCTGCCAGCGCCAGGTAGCTGTTGGCGACGGCGGCAATCAGGGAGATCTGAGCGGCGGACCGTGCCTGTTCCGTTGCCAGATACTGCTCCAATGCCGCGCTCTTCAGGCTTCGGATGCGTCCGAAAAGATCCAGTTCCCAAGAAGCCATGCCCAATCCCACGGTGAGTTGCGCCACCGTTTCGTTATCATCGGCGCCAGACAAGGTCCTGGGCACCCGATAGGCATCGGCGCTGGCTGAAGCTACAACGGTGGGGTACAGTTCAGCGCGCTGGATCCGGTACAGAGCCTGGACCCTTTCGACATTGAGTGTGGCCGCCCGGAGATCGCGGTTGTTCCCCAGTGCCAGCTCGATGACAGACTGGAGCCGCTGATCGGTGAAGTATTCCCGCCACTTCAGATCGCCGGCGGCCGGCGCGCCCGGCGCACCGGCCCCGGCGGCAGAGCTTGCCGGCCAGTCGGGAGGGGCCGGCAACCCGGGGCGCACATACTGTGACGTGCGGGGACACCCGTACAGGAAAAACGAGAGCGCCAATATCAGTGTGAGTTTACGCATTTTGCGGCCCCTCCGTCTGAAATTCTGAATCCGGCCGGACCCTCATGGTCCGACCCCCGGGTTTCTTCCTGCCGAAGATCTGGGTGATCAGCACGAAGAACAGAGGAATAAAGAAGATCGCCAGGAATGTGGCCGTCACCATGCCACCGAGAACGCTGGTGCCGATGGCTTTTTGCGCTCCTGCCCCGGCGCCGGCGGCGATCGCCAATGGTAATACTCCGAAGCCAAATGCCAGCGAGGTCATCACGATGGGGCGAAGCCTGAGCTTGGCGCCCTCGAGAGTGGCTTCGATCAGGCCCGCACCCGCTTCCACGCGGATCTTGGCAAACTGCACGATCAGGATCGCGTTCTTCGTCGTAAGTCCCAGCACCGTGAGCAGCCCGATCTGGAAGTAGACGTCGTTCGGCATCCCGCGCATGGAAGTGGCCAGTACCCCTCCGATCGCTCCGAGCGGCAAGGCAAGTAGAACGGAAATAGGGATCGACCAGCTCTCGTACAGGGCTGCCAGCACCAGGAAAATCGCGAGGATGGAAAACCCATACAAGAGCCCGGTCTGGGATTGGCTCAACCGTTCCTGGTAGGAAACCCCCGTCCAATCGTAGCCGATTCCCCGGGGCAGTCTTGCGGAGATTTCCTCCATGGCTTTCATGGCATCGCCGGTGCTCCTTCCGGGTGCAGCCTCACCCTGGAAGTTCAGGGCCGGGAATCCGTTATACCGTTCCAGCCGGGGCGAGGCGTATGTCCAGCGCCCCGTCGCGAGGGCGGAAACCGGAACCATGCCGCCTCCAGCGTTTCGGACGTATAGATGGTCTAGATCCTCTGGAAGCATCCTGTAGGGGGCATCCGCCTGCACGTAGACGCGATGAACCCGCCCCCCCTGGATGAAGTCGTTGACATAGGCGCTGCCGAAAGCCACCGAGATCGAACGCTGAATCGCCGGAACCGACACTCCGAGGGCACCGGCTTTCTCCCAGTCGATATCCACCTTGTGCTCGGCCTGGTCCGGCATCCCGTTCGGCCGGACGGCGGTCAACCGCGGGTCGCGCATCGCCTGGCCCATGAGTTGGAGACGGGCCTCCATCAGTTTCTCGTGGCCGATCCCGCCGCGGTCCTGAAGCATGAAGTCAAATCCCTTTGCCGTGCCGAGTTCCGTGACAGCGGGAGGAGGGAAAGCCAGGACCATTGCTTCCCGGATGCTGGAGAGAAACGGCATCGCCTTGCCCAGGATAGCATTGATCCGCAGTTCGGGCCTGTTGCGCACGTCCCAGTCTCGAAGCTTGATATAGGAAAAACCCTGGTTCTGTGCCTGGCCCGCAAAGCCAAATCCGGAAATGGTCAGACAGGCCTCCACCGCGTCTTTCTGATCCACCAGGAAATGGTTGCGCACTTTTGCCATGACTGCTTCGGTCTGCTCCAGGGTCGAACCGGGGGGAAGTTGCACCATGGCCATAAGCACGCCCTGGTCCTCGTCCGGCAGGTAGGCCGTTGGCATCCTCCCGAAGAGAAAACCCATCGCCGCCACAATCAGAACAAAAACCGCCAGATATCGGAGCCTGGCGCCAAGCATGTGCCCCACCGCGGCCTGGTAGTGGGCCCGGAGACGGAGAAACAAATGGTCGAACCACAGGAAGAACGGCCGCAGAAGACGGAAGCCGGTTTCCGCAGCTTCGTGTCCTTTGCCCACCGGCCTGAGAAGAGCAGCGCAAAGTACCGGTGTCAGGATCAATGCCACCAGGACCGAGAGAAGCATGGAGGAGATGATGGTGATGGAGAACTGGCGGTAGATCACGCCGGTCGAACCGCCGAAAAACATCATGGGGCCAAACACTGCCGATAGAACGAGCCCGATGCCAACCAGGGCGCTGGTGATCTGGTCCATGGATTTCCGGGTGGCTTCCAGCGGCGAGAGTCCCTCTTCTGACATGATGCGCTCCACGTTTTCCACCACGACAATGGCATCATCCACAAGGAGGCCGATTGCCAGGACCATGGCAAACATGGTCAGCATGTTGATGGAATAGCCGAACAGGCCCAGAACGCCAAATGTTCCCAGAATTACCACCGGCACGGCAATCGTGGGGATGAGCGTGGCACGCATATTCCCCAGGAAAAGGAACATGACCAGGAACACGAGAAAGACTGCCTCGATGAGCGTTTTGAAGACTTCGTTGATGGCTACTCGCACGAAGGGGGTCGTATCGAAGGGGTAGACAACCCGCATTCCGGCCGGGAAGTATCTGGACAATTCCTCCAACTTGGCTTTTACGCCCTCGGCTGTGTCCAGTGCGTTGGCCCCGGCCTCCTGCCGGATCGCAAGACCGGCTGCGGGGTGTCCGTTAAATCTGATCCTGGCGTTGTCAAATTCGGCCCCCAGTTCCGTGCGCGCCACGTCCTGCACGCGTACGATGGATCCGTCCGGATTGTTGCGCAGAGGGATGGCGCCAAACTCCTCCGGGGTCTTCAGGAGCGTCTGGACGACGATGGAAGCGTTGAGCCGCTGGCCCGGCACCGCGGGCATCCCGCCTAACTGGCCGGCCGACACCTGCACGTTGTAGGCCCGAACTGCCGCGATCACGTCGTCAGAGGTCATTCCGTAATTCGTGAGCTTGTTCGGGTCCAGCCAGATCCGCATCGCATAGCCGGCACCGAACATCTCCACTTCGCCCACGCCGGGCACACGCGCCAGCGAATACTGGATCTGCGAGAAGGCGTAATCGGACAAGTCATTCTGGTCGAGGCTGTCATCCGGAGAAGTGAGCCCGACGATCATCAGATAATTGCGGGTGGACTTGCTGACCCTGAGGCCCTGGCGCTGAACCACCTCCGGCAACACCGGCATGGCCAGTTGAAGCTTATTCTGCACTTTGGCCCAGGCGAGATCGGGATCCGTCCCCGGGGCAAAAGTCAGCTCGATCTGTGCCAGCCCTGCAGAATCGGAGGTGGAGTGGATGTACAGCATCCGGTCCAGTCCCGTCATCTGCTGTTCGATGATCTGTACCACGCTGTCTTCCACTGTCTTTGCGTTTCCGCCGGGATAGACACATCTGATCGAGATCGACGGCGGGGCAATCGGCGGATACTGGGAGATGGGCAGATTGTAGATAGCCAGCACGCCGGCCAGCATCATTCCGATAGCGACGACCCAGGCAAAAACAGGACGATCAAGAAAAAACCCAGCCATTGCATTCCTCCTACTTTGCCTGGATTGGCGATTGGCTTGCGCCGGACGTCGCGGGTGCGGCAAAATCGACAGCCCTGACGACGACGCCCGGGCGGACCTTCTCAATGCCTTCGACGATCAGCCGGTCTCCCGGAACCAGCCCTTCGGTGACCAGCCATTTATCTCCGATCGCGCGGTCCAGCACGATCGCACGTTGCTCGACCTTGCCGGCGGCGTCCACCACCAGGGCGATGGGATTCCCCCTCGGGTCGCGGCTTACACCTTGCTGAGGAATAAGAAGAGCCTGTTCGTCCACGCCTTCCTCTATGACGGCCCGCACGAACATGCCCGGAAGAAGCACCAGTTTTGAATTAGGAAATACAATGCGCAAGGTGACCGAACCGGTGGTTGGATCCACGGTGACATCGCGGAATTGCAACGTGCCTGCCACGCTATACGGTGTCCCATCTTCGAGAAGCAGCTGGACCCTCCGCTGGCCGGAGTCGCTTTTAATGTTGCCGCTTTCCAATTTCCTTCTGAGGCGAAGCAGATCCGCGCTGGCCTGGGTCACATCCACGTAGATCGGATCCAACTGCTGAATGACCGCCAGCGGAACGGGCTGATAGGCAGTCACCATTGCGCCAACCGTGATGTTGGACCTTCCTATCCGGCCGGATATGGGAGCCTTGATGGGCGTGTATGACAGGTTGATGCGGGCACTCTCCACGGCGGTTCGGCTTACTTCGACGGCCGTTCGGCTTGTCTCCACAGCCGTCTTTCTCACAAAGAGGTTGGCCTCGGCTTGCTGCAAAGCGGCACTGGCATCGTCGTAGTCTTGCTGGCCGACCGCGCGGATGGCCACGAGCCCCTTCAGGCGCTCTGCACGTGACCGGATCGCCGGCAGGTTAGCCTCAGCCACGACAACATTGGCCTCAGCCGTGACAACGTTGGCTTCCGCTGTGGCCAGCGCGGCTTTGGCCTGGTCATAGGCAGCCTGGTATGGGACGGGATCAATCTGGTAAAGGAGGTCGCCCGCTTTGATGTCGGCGCCTTCTTCGAACAGGCGTTTCTGCAGCAGGCCGTTCACCTGCGGGCGGATTTCGGCGACGAGGTATGCAGACGTCCGGCCCGGCAATTCAGTCGTTAACACGATCCTTTCAGGGCGTAGCGAAACGGTTGCAACCTCCGGTGGCCCTGAGGGCGGAGGAGCCGTCCTCGGCGCGCAGCCGGAAACAAGCAACCCCGCCAGAACAAGGCCCGCGGGGCAAAGGCTTTTGTAAAATTGGATAACGGGCATTTGAATACACTCCTTCTGACCGACCGGTCGATCAGTGATGATATACCTTGTGCTACCATCGTTCCAATCCGGAATCCAGTAATCCATAGCGCTATCAGTGAGTAATCAAAACGAGGCCATGGAGGCACTTCATCGCGAAGACGCCACCGCGCAAAGAATCGCTTCCTTACGATTTCTCTGCGTCTTTGCATCTCAGCGTCTTTGCGTTCTGTTTTTTTGGTAAACGGCGCCGAAAGTCGGCAGACGCCGTCGGCGATTGCCGAAACGGGAGGCAGGTGATATCATCCGGCTCTCAGGAAAACTGCGAATTCAGATTCCTCAGGAAAAAGTTTGCTTTGTTTCATGCCGAGCCGCCTTCCGGAAGAGAGAGCGGTCGCGGTCGCGGCTCTGATTCCGGTGCCTGTCCCTGCAGCGGTTGCGAGAAACTTTGCCTGATTATGTGTATCTAATAAGTGGAGCTATTGGATGCAGGGGGGATCGATGGCCAGTTTACATAAGACCTATGTGAATCAAACCGTGCGGCCGGGACGATTTCTCATTCTGCCGTTTGCGTTGATATTCATGGCGACCGCACTGTGGGCGCAGCGCACGGAGCTGAAGCCGGGTTGGAACCTGTTTTCACCCGATCAGGATGTGGAGTTAGGGCGCCAGGTGGCCGCAGACGCGGAACGCCAGCTGCCCATGCTCAAGGATTCCAAAGTCGACAACTACCTGAACCGGCTGGGTTTGCGTCTGGCGGCCAAGGCTCCCGGCGCCAAGTACCCATATCAGTTCCAGGCTGTCAACGACGTCAGCATCAATGCGTTTGCGCTCCCCGGGGGATTCCTTTTCATCCATCGCGGCACAATCGAATCTGCGGACACGGAGGCGCAGCTGGCCGGCGTCATCGGCCACGAGATCGGGCACGCTGCGCTGCGCCACGGCACGAACCAGGCGAGCAAGGCATATCTGGCCCAGGCGCCTCTGGCGATTTTCGGCGGAGTCATGGGGAGCAACTCGGTGGCCGCCGTGCTGGCGCAGATCGGCGGCGGTTTTGCCGCGAATTCGGTGCTTCTGAAGTACTCGCGCGATGCCGAACGGCAGGCCGATCTCTTCGGCACCCAGATCCTGTACGACACGCACTACGATCCCCGCGCAATGGCCCAGTTTTTCGAAAAGCTCCAGGCCGAGGGCCAAAGCAGGATGCCCGAGTGGCTCAGCAGCCATCCCAAGCCCGAAAACCGCATTGACCTGATCACGGAGGAAATCAACCGTCTCGGCGGTATTCCGCAGGGAGTAAGGGAAGATTCGACCGAATTCCGTGAGATCCAGAGCTATGTGCGGACCCTTCCCAAGCCCAAGGGCGGTCCCGCAGGAGGACAGCCGGCGGCAGGTCAGCCCGGCGCAGTCCGCCCCGCGAAACCCTCGAACGGCTACCGCAACTATTCGACCGAAACTCTCCAGCTGCGTCACCCCGACAACTGGAGCGCGCAGGGGACCGGGCAGTCAATCACCCTTGCCCCGGAGAACGGAACTATTGCCTCGAGCCAGGGGGAGGCGCTCGCATACGGTATGATCATAAGCACGTTTTCACCCCGGGCAGGAAAATCGGGGCGTTTTGAGCTGCAGGATGCGACGGATCAGCTCATCCGCGACTTGCAGCAGTCAAATCCGAGCCTGCGTGTGACGCAGACCGGCAGACAGACGCGCGTGGGAGGGACCGCAGCCCTGTCCACCGTGCTGCAAAACGATTCTCCTGTCGGAGGGGTGGAGAGGGACTGGCTGGTGACTGTGCTCCGTCCGGAGGGGCTGGTGTATTTCATCGGTGTAGCCCCGGAGAACGATTATGGGGACTACCGCCGCGCCTTCGAAACCCTGATCGATTCGATCCGCTTCACCAACCGCTAGCGGCCGGAAGGTTCATGGGCAAGGGGACGTTTTTGGAACACAATAGGATTCAATAGAGCAACCACGAAATACACGAAACACACGAAGTCGATTTCGTGTGTTTCGCGTATTCCGCGGTTGTGTCTAGGCGCGGATCTCTTCGGCTGCCTCCCCAAGCTCGAAAGTCATCATTTTCTTGTCGTCGAGAACGCCCTCCCAGCGCGCGACCACAGCGGTGGCAACGCAGTTTCCGGTCACGTTGGTTGCCGTGCGCCCCATGTCCAGGATCTGGTCGATGCCGAGCAGCAGGGCGACGCCTTCCATCGGAAGATTGAAGGTGGCTACCGTGCCGGCGAGGATCACGAGAGAAGCACGCGGCACGCCGGCGACACCCTTGGAGGTCAGCATGAGCGTGAGCATCATGGCCACCTGGGTCCCGATGTCCAGGGGAATTGCATAGACCTGTGCGATGAAAATCGATGCCAGCGAAAGGTAAAGCGTGGCGCCGTCCAGATTAAAGCTGTATCCGGTCGGCAGCACGAAACCCACGATGTCGCGCGGGCACCCGAATTTCTCCATCACCTCCATGGCCTTCGGGAGCGCGGCCTCGCTGGATGCAGTCGTGAACGCGATCGTGAATGGCTCCCGGATGGCCTTGAACAGCCGAAGGAACGGAACCCGGATAATGACGCAGACCGCGAACAGCACCACAAAAATAAAAAAGACCAGCGCGCCGTAAAAGCAGATGACGAGACTGGCATACCCGCGCAGCACTCCCAGCCCCTTGGCCCCCACGGTGTAGGCGATCGCCGCCATCACGCCGAGCGGAGCGAATTTCATCACGAAATCGGTGAACCGGAACATCGTCTCCGCGAGCGTGTTCAGCACCGAAACCAGCGGCTGTCCCTTCTCTCCGATTGCGGCCAGTGCAAGCCCGAAAAACAGGGAGAAGATAACCAACTGGAGGATGTCGCCCCGTGCCATGGCATCCACCACACTGGTGGGAAACACATGAATCAGAAAATCGCTCCCGGACTGGGGCTGCTGCACAAGGCCGGTGGCGGCCTGTGCGGGAGCCGATTCCTGCGAGACAATCTGAGTGACGTATTGACCGGGTTTGAATACATTTACCGTTACCAGACCGATCAGGAGCGCGATGGTAGTTGCCACTTCAAAGTAAATGATCGCTTTCAGGCCGATGCGTCCGACTTTTTTGAAATCTCCGGTGCCCGCGATCCCTATTACCAGTGTCGAGAAGATCAGGGGCGCGATGATCATTTTGATCATGCGGAGGAAGATGTCGGCCATGGGCTTGATGGCCTGGCCCCATCCCGGTTCGAGCCAGCCGACGAGGATGCCGACCACCAACCCGATCATGATCTGTATTGTCAATGAAGGATAACGGCGTTTTTTCATGCTGGATTCCCTGTCTCTGGACGAATGCACCTGCAAGGACAAGCCGGAAGCTGCCTTCTGGAGCGTTTTAAGTTAGTTTTTTTTTCGGCCGCTTGCAATGGATTTCGTGGGGAAAGTGCAGGGATCCGCCATCGGACTTCAGACCTCACGCCTCAGGCTCCATGTCGCCCGTGGGGTCGAGGTCTGAGAGTGTTTCCCGGTCGGGCGGGATGCAGTCCGGGTGTGCGTGAGAATAAACCGGATTTAGTGGCAAATCGGCTGCGAGAGTTGTAAAAGAGTGGGGTGCAAAACTGTCTGGTTTGTGCGTCACCGAGTTGTTTCTTAATAATCGATCCGGCCCGCCCGCGGCTTGGGCGCGATCGGATCCTGCATTGTTAGCATCGTGAGGTCACCGCAACGGTGAATGCAACTATGGATGAAAACCTGAAAACAACGATCAGCAACATCTGCCGGGAGTACGGGAACGACCGCACACGCTTGATGGATGTGGCCCTGTCGGTACAGGAGCGCTATGGCTGTGTTTCCGACGACGCCATGGATGTGATTGCCAGTGCATTGAGGACGCATCGTGTCGAAGTGGCGAGCCTCGTTTCCTTTTACTCTTTTATCAAGGACAAGCCGAACGGCAGGATCGTGATTCGGCTGTGCAATTCTATCATCGATCGCATGCAGGGGATGGGCCATGTGGCGGAAGTTTTCCAGCGGGAACTGGGCATCCGCATGGGCGGCCACACGGCAGACGGGAAAATCGGCCTGGAATGGACCTCCTGCATCGGCATGCCTGACCAGGCGCCGGCGGCGCTGGTTGACGATGTTGTGTGCACTCGCCTGTCCACCGACACTGCAAAGCAAATCGTGGAAGATCTAAGACAACACATGGACCCGAAGCGTCTGGTAAAAAAGCTGGGGGACGGAAACAACGCCCACGACCTCGTCCAGGCCATGGTGGAAAACAACATCCGCCTGGGGGGGCCGGCCATTTTGGCTCCGATGAAAGCCGGTGAGGCGCTGACCAACGCGCTGGGCATGAGTCCGGCGGAGGTCATCCGGAATGTGAAAAATGCGCGCCTGCGCGGCCGAGGCGGCGCCGGTTTCCCTGCCGGGATGAAGTGGGAATTCACCCGCGCCGGCGCTTCGGGGAGGCGCTTCATCGTCTGCAACGCGGACGAAGGGGAGCCCGGCACGTTCAAGGACCGGGTGATCCTGACCGAATACCCCGACAATGTTTTCGAGGGGATGACGATCGGCGGATATGCGATCGGTGCCGCGGAGGGCATTCTCTACCTTCGCGGGGAGTACAGTTATTTGCGTGCCTTCCTGGAATCGGTCCTGGCGGCCCGAAGGAGCCGTGGCTTGCTGGGCAAGAGCGTCTGCGGCAAGACCGGGTTCGATTTCGACATCCGCATCCAGATGGGGGCGGGCGCATATATCTGCGGTGAGGAAACGGCGTTGCTCAGTTCGTGCGAAGGGGAGCGCGGGGACCCGAAGACCCGCCCGCCTTTCCCGGCACAGAAGGGTTACCTGGCGTGTCCGACCGCCGTCAACAACGTCGAAACCTACTGCTGCGCAGCCCGCATTCTGGAGCGCGGGGCTGCGTGGTTCGCAGGCCTGGGCTCGGAACGGAGCGCGGGGACGAAGCTGCTGAGCATCTCCGGCGATCTCAGGCGACCGGGAGTCTACGAGGTTCCGCTCGGGATCAAGCTGCAGGATGTCCTCAAGCTTGCCGGGGCGGAAGACGCCATCGCCGTGCAGATCGGCGGTGCGGCGGGGCAGATGGTGGGACCCGCCGATTTCAGCCGGCTGATCTGCTTTGACGATCTCGCCACCGGAGGTTCGATCATGGTATTCGGCCCCGGCCGCGACCTGCTCGAAGCGGTCGACGCGTTCATGGAGTTCTTCGTCCATGAAAGCTGCGGGTACTGCACGCCGTGCCGGGCCGGGAACGTGCTCCTGCGGCAGGGATTGCAGAAGATCCGGCACGGCAAGGGAGAGCCATTAGACCTCGTCTACCTCAAGGAATTGGGCGAAACCATCAAGATCGCAAGCCGGTGCGGCCTGGGTCAGACCGCAGCCAATCCGGTTCTCACCTCACTGGAGAAATTCCGCTCCGTGTACGAAGGCCGGGTGACACCCGCGCCCGATGGGCTGCAGCCGGAATTCGACCTGGCGGTTGCCGTGGCGGAAGCTTCGAAAATTGCCGGCCGCAAGTCGGTTCACCTGACAGAGTGAAGGAGAAGACATCGTGAGCGAAAAAATCACATTCATACTGGACGGAAACACCATAGAGGGAGAACCGGGCCAGACGATCCTGAAGGCTGCCGACGCTGCGGGCCGATACATTCCCAGGCTGTGTTCTCACAAGGATCTCGTGCCGCACGGGAGTTGCCGGGTCTGCACCGTGCTGGTCAACGGCAGGCCACAGGCGGCCTGCACCCAGCCGGCCGCGGAAGGCATTGTCGTGGAAAGCGGTAGTCCCAAAGTGCAGAAGCTTCGCACCAGCATCATCGAAATGCTGTTTGTCGAGGGCAATCACTTCTGCATGTTCTGCGAGAAAAGCGGGAACTGCGAGCTGCAGGCTCTGGCATATCGTTTCGGGATCACCGCACCCAGATACCCCTATCAGTTCCCTTACCGTGACGTAGATGCATCCCATCCGGACATTTTCCTGGACCGGAACCGCTGCGTGCTCTGCGGCCGGTGTGTGCGGGCTTCCAGGGACGTAGACGGCAAGAATGTCTTTCAGTTTGTCGGACGCGGCAGGGACAAGCGTATCGCGGTCGATGCGCGCGCCGGCCTGAGTGAAACCAATGCTGCTGTCACCGACAAGGCGATCGAGGTCTGCCCCGTGGGGGCGATCCTCCGCAAGCGGGTCGGCTACGCCGTGCCCGTCGGCAAGCGGCAGTATGATCATGAGGCGATCGGGACCGAAATCGAGAAAGCGGCTCCGGCCAGGTGAAGGGGACAGGAGATGAATATGGGAAAACCAAAAGTCGCAACAGCGTCACTGGCGGGGTGCTTCGGCTGCCACATGTCGCTTCTTGACATCGATGAGCGCATCCTCGCACTGGCGGAGCTGGTGGAGTTCCACAAGTCACCCATCAACGACATCAAGGAATTCCAGGACCGGTGCCTGGTAGGGCTGATCGAAGGCGGGTGCTGCAACGAGGAAAATGTCGAGACCCTGCGGAAGTTCCGCAAACACTGCGACATCCTGATCTCGCTCGGGGATTGCGCCACCATGGGCGGCATCCCGGCGATGCGCAACAACATTCCTCTGCAGGAATGCCTGGAAGAGGCGTACCTGAACGGGCCGACCGTCTACAATCCGGACAAACAGATTCCCAACGACCCGGAAATCCCGCTGCTGCTGAACAAGGTCTATCCTGCCCACGAGGTGGTGAAGATTGACTACTACCTTCCGGGCTGCCCTCCCTCTGCGGACACGCTTTGGGAGGCTCTGGTGGCGCTGCTTCACAACAAGCCGATCGAGCTGCCGTACCAGCTGATCAAATACGATTGATTCGAGGAGATACAAGCTGTGAAATCAACTAATGGAACCAAACGAATCGTCATTGAACCTGTCACCCGGGTCGAAGGGCACGGCAAGGTTACGATCCTGCTGGACGAGCAAGCCAGGATAAAGCAGGCGCGCCTGCACATTGTGGAATTCCGGGGATTCGAACGCTTCATCCAGGGCCGGCCGTTCTGGGAGGTGCCGGTCCTGGTCCAGAGACTATGCGGCATCTGCCCGGTGAGCCATCACCTGGCGGCGGCGAAGGCCGTCGACCAGATCGTCGGCGCGGAGAAACTGACTCCCACCGCGGAGAAGGTTCGGCGCCTGATGCACCACGGGCAGTTTCTGCAGTCCCATGCTCTCCATTTCTTCCATCTCTGCTCGCCCGACCTGCTCTTCGGCTTCGACGCCGAGGTCTCAGTGCGCAATGTCATCGGCGTGGCAGGGAAATATCCCGAATTGGCCAAACAAGGGGTGCTGCTGCGCAAGTATGGGCAGGAAATCATCAAGGCCACGGCGGGCAAAAAGATCCACGGCACCGGCGCCATCCCGGGAGGTGTCAACAAGAATCTCACCGTGGAAGAGCGGGATGGTTTTCTCAAGGACATCGGCCAGATCCTGGATTGGTCGGCCGGCGCCCTGAAGATAGCGAAAGACTACACATTGCAGCACATCGAGCAGCTCTCCTCCTTCGCGTCATTCGCTTCCAACCACCTCTCGATTGTCCGGCCCGACGGAACCCATGATATTTACGACGGCGGGCTCCGGGCGTTGGATTCCCAGGGGAACAAGATCTTCGATCATGTCGACAACCGGAAATATATCGAATTCATAGCCGAGGAAGTGAAACCGTGGTCCTACATGAAGTTTCCCTTCATCAGATCGCTCGGACCCGAAAACGGATGGTACCGGGTCGGTCCGCTGGCTCGCGTAAACAACTGCGACTCCTTTGACACTCCGCAGGCCGAAAGCGCGCGCCGGGAATTCAAGGCGCTGACCCAGGGAAAGCCGAACAACCTGACCATGGCGTATCACTGGGCGCGCATGATCGAACTGGTTCACTCGGCGGAATCAATCCAGCGGCTTTTGCACGATCCGGACCTGCAGGGGAGCGACCTGACGGTGAAAGGAGAGCGCCGCGACGAGGGCATCGGGATCGTCGAGGCGCCGCGCGGCACCCTGTTTCACCACTACCGGGTGAACCGCGACGATCAGATCACCATGGCCAACCTGATCGTTTCCACCACCAACAACAACGAGCCCATGAACCGCGCGGTTCAGAAGGTAGCCGAACAATACCTCTCCGGGAGGCTGGAGATCACCGAAGGAATGCTCAATCACGTGGAAGTGGCCATCCGGGCGTATGATCCCTGCCTGTCCTGCGCAACCCACGCCATGGGCCGGATGCCTCTCGAGGTTGTGATCCTCGACCACAATGGAGAAGTGGTCGACAGGAAAGTGCGATGACTGCAGGTCCCGGGGGAGGCATCCTGCTGCTGTGCTATGGAAATCCCGCGCGACTGGATGACGGCCTGGGCCCGGCGTTCGGCGCGGCGATCGAGCAGATCGCTCCGCCGGGCGTCACCGTGGAGACGGATTACCAGTTGACCGTCGAGGACTCCCACGCCGCGGCCGGTTACCGGACGGTCGTCTTTGTGGATGCGGCGGTTGCCGGAGATGCCGCTTTTTTCTTCCGGCCTGTCTGCCCCGGGGCTATGCAGTCGTTTTCCAGCCACAGCCTCGACCCGGAACATGTGCTTGCACTGGCCGGGGAACTGTTCGGCCGGAAACCGGAAGGCTATGCGCTCGGCATCCGGGGCTACGAGTTCAACGATTTTGGAGAGCAACTTTCGCCTGCAGCCCGGGCCAACCTCGAGGCGGCCCTGCAATTCCTCCTGCCGGTGCTCGGGCATGGCGATTTTGCCCGGGCCTCCGCGGCAACGACGGCATGCCCTGGAGGCCGGGCTTCAAAAGACGGAGATTGAAATGCGAGATGGCAAGTACGTGATTCTGGCACTCGACGACGATCCCGATATTCTGGAGTCCCTCCGCGTCGTGCTGGAAGCGAACAACTATATCGTCGATACCGCCAGGAGCGCGGAAGAGGGGCTGCGGGTCTACCGGTCGGGCAAACCCGACCTTGTGTTCGTCGACCTGATGATGGAGGAGATAGACTCAGGGACGAGCTTCGTCAAGGAGCTGCGCGCTCTCGGCAATGCGGCCCCCGTCTACGTTCTCAGTTCGGTCGGCGACAACCTGAACATGGCGACCGACTTCAGCTCGCTGGGATTGACCGGCGTGCTGCAGAAGCCGATCAACAGCAC
>Ga0316603_10000697_pt1 | contig 16984 bp, 19 predicted proteins | sample OWC_soil_day10_n_FD_207649 | JGI IMG/M metagenome (GOLD analysis project Ga0316603, IMG submission 207649) | Wetland soil microbial communities from Old Woman Creek delta, Ohio, United States - OWC_soil_day10_noCT | ecosystem: Environmental > Terrestrial > Soil > Wetlands | place: USA: Ohio... | reverse complement strand
CTCAGTACGGATAGTGCCGCGGTTGCGTCTGCATCGTGATCCAACGCAGTTCGGTGAACTCGGCGATGCCGGCCTTGCCGCCGAAGCGGCCGATGCCTGAGCCCTTGACGCCGCCGAAGGGCATCTGCGCCTCGTCGTGCACGGTGGGGCCGTTGATGTGGCAGATGCCCGAATCGATCTTGCGCGCCACCTGGAAGGCGCGCGCCAGGTCGCGGCCGAAGACCGCCGCGCTCAGACCGTATTCGTTGTCGTTGGCGCAGGCCACCGCCTCTTCCACGCCCTTGACGCGCACGACGCATTTCACCGGGCCGAAGGTCTCTTCGCCGTAAATGCGCATCTGTGGCGTGACGTGGTCCAGCAGCGTGGCCGGCATCAGCGTGCTGTCGGCCTTGCCGCCGCACAGCAGCTTGGCACCCTTGGACACGGCATCGTCGATCAGCGCGTTGCAGTGCTCCACCGTGCCCATGCCGATCACCGAACCGAGCACGACAGGCTCGGGCTTGCGCGGGTCGCCCAGCGGCAGCATCTTTGCCTTGTCGGCGAACTTCTTGACGAACTCGTCGGCGATCTTCTGGTCGACGATGAGGCGCTCGGTGCTCATGCAGATCTGGCCGCTGTTGGCAAAGCAGCCGAAGGCCGCGGCGTTGACGGCGTCGTCGATGTCGGCATCGTCCAGGATCACCAGCGGCGCCTTGCCGCCCAGTTCCAGCACGACCGGCTTCAGGTACTTGGCGCAGGTCATCGCGATGATCCGCCCGACCTTGGTCGAGCCGGTGAAGTTGACGCGCCGCACCGCGGGATGCGCGACCATCGCTTCCACCACCGCGCCGGCATCCGCCGGCGCATTGGTGATGTAGTTGACCACGCCGGGCGGAAAGCCGGCGTCGGCAAAGGCCTCGATGATCAGCGCATGGGTGCGCGGGCAGTTCTCGCTGCCCTTCAGGATGACGGTGTTGCCGCAGGCCAGCGGTGTGGCAATGGCGCGCACGCCCAGGATGACCGGCGCGTTCCACGGTGCGATGCCCAGCACCACGCCGGCCGGCACGCGCAGGCCCATCGCCAGGCTGCCGGGCACGTCGGAGGGGATCACCTCGCCGGCCACCTGCGTGGTCAGCGACGCGGCCTCGCGGATCATGCCCGCCGCCAGCATGACATTGAAGCTGGCCCACATGCCGGTGGCGCCGGTTTCAGCCGGCACCGCTTCGATGAAGGCGGGCGTCTTGGCTTCCAGCGCGTCGGCGGCCTTCAGCAACAGCATGCGGCGTTCGTTCGGTCCGGTCTCGCTCCAGGTGCGGAAGGCCTCGGCAGCGGCCTCCACCGCCATCACTGCATCGGCGGGCGAGCAGGCCGGCGCGCGCGTCGCCACGGTGCCGTCCAGCGGGTTGCGGCGCTCGAAGGTGGCATTGCGTTCGGCCGTGACCTTCAGGCCGTTGATCAGCATCGACAGGTCGGACATGGCTTTACCTCGGCAAGGAAGTGACGGTTCGGGATGGATCGGACATGGCGGCAGGCACCTGGCGGCCGGTGACGTCTGGGCGTGGGACAGGCGCGATCACGACCTCGCGCCAGCGCGGCGCTATTCGAGTGGAATCTTGTCGTCGAAGGTCCGCTCGAACTTCAGTGCATCGATGCGCAGCGTCATCGTCACCGACAACGCCTCGGTACCGGTGATCGTGTGGTCGGCGATGGCCTTTGCCACCGCCTGCTCGATCTCGCGCTGCGAAGCCACGCCGACCGTCTTGAGGAACTTGCGAATGCCCAGGTTGAAGGTGTCCTGATCCATGAATGTCTCCTTGGTCTTCGGGTGAGCGGCAGCTGCAGTGTGCTCCGGCTCGACGCGCGGCACCACCGCCACCGTCCTCAGGCCTGAACGCGCTGTCGTACCGCATGGCGTCGGGCCGCATCGGCGGCGGTGGTGGTGTCGGATTCGGCGGCGCCGAGATAGGCCTCGCGCACCACGGCCGATCGTGCCAACAGCCTGGCGCTGCCACTGGCCACGAGCGCGCCGCGCTCCAGTACGTAGCCGCGGTCGGCGACGGCCAGCGCCTTCTTGACGTTCTGCTCGACCATCAACACGGTGGTGCCGGCATCGGCAATGCGCCGCGCCGCGGCCAGCAGCTCGTCGACCATCTTCGGCGCCAGGCCCAGCGAAGGTTCGTCCAGCATCAGCAACCGGGGCGAGCTGACCAGCGCACGCGCCACCGCCACCATCTGCTGCTCGCCGCCGCTCATCGTGCCGGCCAGCTGTTGCGCACGCTCGCGCAGCTTGGGGAACTGTGCGAAGGCGGCTTCGATGCGCGGTGTGCGCTCGGCCTTCGGCACCAGCCAGCCGCCGAGTTCGAGGTTTTCGGTGACCGTCATCTGCGGGAACAGCTGCCGGCCTTCGGCGACCAGCGCGACGCCGGCGCGCACGATCTCGTGGGTCTTCTCCGGCAGGTCCTCGCCGTCCAACGTGACGATGCCCCGCATCGGAATCAGCCCGGCCAGCGCCTTCAGCAGGGTGGTCTTGCCGGCGCCGTTGGGGCCCAGGATCACGGTCAGCCCGGGCCGCGCTTCCAGCTTCAGATCGCGCAGCACCAGGAAGGGCCCGTAGCCGGCACTCAGGCCCTGCACCTTCAGGTGCGCGCGGCCGCTGCCGCCCAGCGTGAAGGGTTGGTCGCGCCACCACATCATGGCGTGGCCTCTTCGACCATTTCATCACCCAGGTAGGCCTCGATCACTTCGGGATCGCGTGTCACCTCGGCCGGCATGCCGTCGGCGATCTTGCGGCCCTGGTGCAGCACGATCACGCGCTCCACGTGGCGCAGCAGCACGGTGACCGCATGTTCGATCCAGATGACGGTGAGGTCCAGCTCGTCGCGCATGCGGCGGATCAGCCGCGCCATGTCCTCGATCTCGGCTTCGGTCAGGCCGGCGGCCACTTCGTCCAGCAGCAGCAGCCGCGGCCTCGTCGCCAGCGCCATGCCGATCTCCAGCAGCCGCTGCTGGCTGGGTGTGATGGCGGCGGCCGGCAGGTCGGCCAGCTCGGCCAGGCCGATCAGCTTGAGGATGCTGTCGGCCGTGCGAAGCGCCCAGGGCACCGACTCCTCCTCGCCCCAGAACAGATACTTGCGCGGCCGGCGGCCGGCGAACTTCAGGCCGAACTGGATGTTGTCGCGCACGGCCATCTCGGCAAAGGTGCGCGGCGTCTGGAAGGTGCGCGCCACACCGTGCGCGGCAAAGCGGTTGGCGCGCTGGCCGGTCAGGTCGCGGCCTTCGGCCACCAGCCGGCCGGAGGTCAGCGACTGCACGCCCGAGATGGCGTTGAAGAAGGTGGTCTTGCCGGCGCCGTTGGGGCCGATGATGCCCACCAGCTCACCGGCATGGAAACGCGCGCTCACCGCATCCACGGCAGTCAGGCCGCCGAAGCGCACCGTGACCTCGTGCGCGTCGAGCAGCGGCTGGGCTTCAGAGGAGGACACGGCGCTCCTTTTCGCGCTGCTTGTCACGGGCCTTTTCGCCGCTCCATTCGTAGCGCTTGCGCTTCCACTCGTCGCGGCTGTCGCGCCACCACTGACGGAACGTTTCCCAGCGCAACGAGGCCAGCCCGCCCGGCAAATACAGCACCGACCAGATCAGCAGCAACCCCAGCGTCATCATGTACAGCTGCGGCAACTGCAGGCGCAGCGTTTCGGCCAGCAGGCTGAAGACGATGGCGGCGATCAGCGGCCCCCACAGCGTGGCGGCGCCGCCGATCAGCGCGATCAGCACCGTCTGAAAGCCGATGAAGGGGTTGAATACCGTCGTCGGGTCGATGTAGGTCCAGCGCACGCTCATCGCCGCGCCAGCCGCGCCGGCGAAGGCGGCGGTGATGGCGAAGCCAGCGATCTTGATGAGCCGCGTGTCCACGCCCAGCGTCATCGCACGCTGCTCGTCCGATCCGATGCCGCGCAGCGCCAGGCCGAAGCGCGTGCGCCGCAGCACGATGGAGGTGGCCACCGCCAGTACCGCGATCAGCAGCATCGTCAGGTAGATGGTGTCGCGCTCGGGCACGACCGTGAGCACGCGCCCCACGGTGCCGGTGACCTGCTTTTCCCAGTAGGTGATGGCATGGCGGATCAGCTCGGTCATGCCGAAGGTCAGCACCGCGAAATAGGTGCCGCGCAGGTGCAGCACCAGCGCGCCCATGACCACGGCCACGCCAGTGGCGATGCCGGCGCCGAGCACGATGGCGGTGACCCAGCTCGTCTGCTCCAGCGCCAATGCGCTGGTGTAGGCGCCGATGCCGAAGAAGGCCGCTGTCGCCAGCGACAGGTAGCGCGTGGTGCCGCAGAACAGGCTCCAGCTGGTGGCCAGCGCGATGTACATCAGGCAGGTCAGCGCCAGCGAGACGACGAACTCGCTGGCGAAGGAGGGGATCGCCACGGCCCAGCCGGTGAGGCCGAAAAGGACCAGCAGGTCGCGGGTAAGGAGCTGCCGGTCGTTCATGGCGAGACCCGAACGCAGCTGCGCGGCTCGGTGTTCAACCAGAGGCGGTATTGAAAGGGTTCAGCACCGGTACGCTGAAGGGCTTGAAGTCGGCGACGTTGCGGGTGACGACGCTCAAGCCGCGCACCGATGCCGTGGCTGCGATCATCGCGTCCTCGATCAGCGTGTCCGAGCGGCGATGCATCAGCCGCGCCCAGACGCGGAAGGTCGCGGCATCCATGGTCAGCAGGTTGTAGGACGCAGCCACCTGCTCGAGCCAGGCCTCGATCTCGGCGGCCTTGGCGGCATCCTGTTCGCGGGTCAACTCGATGCCGGCCTGGATCTCGCCCACCGTCACCGCCGACAGGAACAGCGCCTTGTCGTCCACCGAGCGCAGCCAGGCCAGCACGCCGCCATGCGGCCGCGGCTTGCGCAGCTCGGAGACGACATTCGTGTCCAGCAGGTACATGGCGTTCAGCGAAGCGCCCCAGGCGTGCGCCGTCGCGCCTTACCACGCGGTGGCAGCACCAGCTCGGCGCGTGCCTGGTCGGACAGCAACAGTTGCTTGAGCGACGGGCGCGCTTCGGCCTGAAGCCTCCGCCATTCGTCCACCGGCACCAGCACCGCGGCTTCGGCACCGCGGCGCGTGACGAGCTGCGGGCCTTCGGCGAGGCAGGCGTCGAGGAACTCGCTGAAGCGGGCCTTTGCGTCTTGTACGGGCCAAGTCGACATGCGCTACTCCTGCTGACTAGTTGGCTGACTAGTTTAGCAGAGCAGGGCATCTTGCGCTGATTTGTCATGGCTCAGCGCTTGCGGTGAAACAACCCATTCGGCCGCAGCAGCAGCACGGCGATGAAGATGCCGTAGGACAGCAGCGACTTCAGCGACGGGCTGGTGAAGTGCATGCCCAGCGCCTCGACCACGCCCAGCAGCAGCCCGCCGGCCAGTGCGCCGCCCATGCTGCCGAAGCCGCCCAGCGTGATGACGATCAGCGAGGTCACGGTGTAGGGCTCGCCCATCGCCGGGGTGACGGTGTAGGTCATCGACAGCAGGCAGCCGGCCACGCCCGACAGCCCCAGGCCGATGCCGAACATCAGCGGGTGCAGCCGCGCGGTGTCGATGCCCACCAGCATCGCGCCGGTGGGCGACTGCATCAGCGCGCGCACGCCCTTGCCGTACAGCGTGGTGCGCAGCAGCACGATCAGCGCCGTGGCGAACAGCAGAGACAGCCCCAGCACCAGCAGTTTGTTGGCGGCGAACTGCGCGCCGCCGATGTGCACCGGCTCGGCCAGGTAGTCGTAGCCGCGCAGATCGCCGCCCCACACCCACGAGGCGAAGTTCTGCACCAGGAACATCAGGCCGAAACAGACCATCAGCGCGCGCGCCTCGAAGATGTCGACGTTGGGCGAGGTGTCGGTCAGCCGCTTGAACCAGAGGCGATGGATCACCAGCCCCAGCACGAACATCAGCGCGAAGGACAGCGGGATCATCGCCAGCGGCGACCAGCCCAGCGTGGTCGTCGCCGCCCAGGTGACGAAGGCACCGAGCATCAGGAACTCGCCGTGCGCGATGTTCAGGATGCGCATCAGCCCGTACTGCAGGTTCAACCCGAGCGCGACCAGCGCGTAGATGCTGCCGGTAATCAGGCCGGAGGCGATCAGTTCGAGCCAGGCGCCGAAGGACATGGGGTGTTGAACAGACGAAAAGACGGGCCGCACGCAGCAGCGCACGGCCCGTGCTGCGGGTGCAGGCGGCCTACTTCCAGGCCGGCTTGTTCGGGTTCAGCGCTGCGGTGGCCACGGCCTTGGGCCAGACGACCTCGAACTCGCCGTTCTGCCATTGCGACACCGTGCCGGGCGTGCCGACGTTTTCGCTGCCGTTGAACTTGATCTTGCCGAGGATGGTGTTGTGCTCGGTGTTGGCGATGTAGTCGCGGATCGCCTTGCGGTCCAGCCCGACCTTGCCGACCGCGCTGGTCAGGATCTCCATACTCGCCCAGCAGGCACCGCTGGCCCAGCGATCGGGCTCCTTCTTCTGGCTGGCCACATGGGCGTCGAAGTAGGCCTTGGCGCCGGCGCTGGTCTTGGGGTTCCACGAGCCCATGCCCATCACGCCTTCCACACCGGCCGGCGTCAGGGTGGCGCGGTAGAACGGGAACGCGGTGCCCACGCTGAGGTAGAAGAACTTCGGGTTGAAGCCGATTTCCTTGCTCTGGCGGCTGGCCAGCACCGTATCGCCCGGGTAGGTGAAGCCGACGAAGGCGTCGGGGTTCTTGTCCTTGATCGAGCGCAGCACCGGCGACAGATCCTTGGTGTTGGTCGAGAAGCTCTTGTCCTCGACCATGTTGATGCCCGTGCCCTGCAGTGCCACCTTGAAGGCGGCGTAGTTCTCCAGGCCGAAGAGTTCGTCGGTGTAGATCACGGCCACACTCTTCACGCCGTTGGCTGCCAGCAGGGCCACCAGCGCATCGCACATCGCCTTGGGCTGCTGCAGCATCAGGAAGAAGTAGGGCAGCTTCATCTCGACCAGCCGGCGCGACAGCGCGGTCGGCGCCAGGAAGGGGTAGCCGTAGCGGTTGGCCAGCGGCGCGACGGCAAAGTTGGCGCCGCTGCCCCAGGGCGCCAGCACCAGGTCGACCTTGTCGCTGCCCATCAACTTCTCGTAGCTGCGCACGCAGGTCTCGATGTCGCTGCGGTCGTCGGAGCTGACCAGTTCGATCATCCGTTTCGTGCCCTTGACGTTCAGGCCGCCGGCGGCGTTCTGCTGCGCGGCCCACATCAGGTAGTTGGGCTCCTGGCTGGTCTGCGCGCCGGGCGTCCAGGGCCCTGTGCGCGCCATGGTGTAGCCAACGCGCACCGGGCCGGTCTGCGCGCGCAGCACACTCGGCGCGGCCAGTGCGGCGGCGCCAGCGGCCAGGCCCAGCGTGACGTGGCGGCGCTTCGGGCCGGGGCGGTTGTGGGGGTCGTCGTGGCTCATGGCACGTTTCTCCTGTGGCGATCGGGGAGCACCGACGCTCACGTCGGGCAGGAGCGCGAAGCATGACGCAGCCCCAGGCCTGCGCGTCTCAGTGCTTTCCCCGCCGGCAATAGCCTGTGTCAATGCGGCGGATTGGCGGGGGCTTCAGCCGGCGAAGGGGTTCTTCACCACCAAGGCCTCGATGCGCTGGCCGTCCTGCAGGTCTTCGCTCAGCAGTTGCGTGCAGCCCGCAGACAGGGCCGAGGCGACGATCAACGAATCGTAGAAGCCGAAGCGCCAGCGCTGCTGCACATCGAGCGCACGGTGGTACAGCGCTGCCGAAGGCTGCACCTGCATCAGCGGCAGCAGCACCACGTCCAGGTAGGTGCGGGCCTGGTCGGGTGTGAGCGGCACGGCGGCCTTGCGCAGCGCCACGTTCAGGCATTCCTGCACCACCTGAAAACTGATGCAGGCCCGGCCGCCGGCCAGCGCGTCGCGCACGATGCCTTCGGCGATGCGGTGCTTGCGCTTGTCGCTGCTGTCGAGGTGGTAGACGAAGACATGGGTGTCGATGAAGCGATCAGCGCTCATTCATCTCGTCCCTGCTGAGCTTGCGGCCGACCTTGACCCGGCCGCGCAACGACGGCATGAGTTCGTCGTAGCGCTGCAGCCGGCCGGCGGCATCGGCATAGCCGGCAAGCCAAAGGCGGAACTGTTCGTTCAGCGTGGTCTTCTCGGCGCGAGCGCGTTCGCGTGCCGCCTCGATCAGGCGTTCCTCGGCGCTGAGGGTGATGTTCTTCATCGACGGGCTCCGAACATGCACACGAAAACAGTGTACACGATCACAGTGGAATCTGACGCGCCTGTGCGCAGGCGCCACCTTTACGCTCGACCGCGAAGGCCGTCGGTGCGCGCCCCAGCCCCGCTGGTCACGCAATCACCTCGTCGGCGCGCAGCAGCAGCGTCTGCGGGACGGCCAGCCCGATCGCCTTCGCGGTGGCGAGGTTGATCACCAGCTCGAACCGGTTCGGCTGCTCCATCGGCAGCTCGCCGGGCTGAGCGCCGCGCAGGATGCGGTCGACCTGTTGCGCGAGCTGGCGCAGCAGCGTCGGCCAGTCCGGCCCGTACGACAGCAGCCCGCCGGCGACAGCGTACTCGCGCAGGGTGAACACGCCCGGCAGGCGATGCTGGATCGCGAGCTCGGCGATGCGGCCACGGTTGACGAAGGTCTGGAAGATCGGCTCGAGCAGGAAGGCCGGGGTGCGCGCCGCGGCGAGCGCCGGCAACGCGGCCATCAGCTCGTCCAGGCTGCGGTAGGGGTGGAACTCCAGTTCGACGTGCACCGCGCGTGCGGCTTGGCGCAACGCGGACTCGAACGCCGCGCGCTGCCCGGCATCGGGCGACGGGGAGAACAGCACGCCAACGCGGTCCGCCGCGGGCAGCATCGTCTTGATCAGCTCGAGCCGTTTGGCGCGCGTCTCGCCAAGCATGCGCCACACGCCGGTGACGTTGCCGCCCGGCCTGGCGAAGCTCGCGATCAGCCCGTCGGCAACAGGATCCAGGCCGTTTTAGATGAGGACGATCGGCAGCGTCGAGCTGAGGTGCCGCTCCTCGGCGGCGTCGCGTTCCGACAAGGCCACGATCACGTCCACCCTGGCCTCGACCAACTCGCGCGCGAAGGTGGCCAGCTGGTCCATGTTGCCGTCCGTGAAGCGCCGTTCGACGGCGAGGTTGCGCCCCTCGACCCAGCCCAGGCGCTGCATCTCGAAGTGCCAGGGGCTTTTCTGCAACTCGGCGTCGGCCGGCCGGCGCGCGCTGCTGAGAAACCCGACGCGGGCGACCTTGCCCGGTGCCTGCGCCTCGGCGCGCACCGGCACAACGCCTGCAGCGAGCGTCGTCACGAAGTGGCGTCGGTCCATCGTCGAGAACTGCGGATGGTGGCCTGCGGCTGCCGATTGTGCGCCTGCGCCGCCTGCGCGGCGGGCAGCTTGCGACAATAGCTGCTGTTCAGGCTCGACCTCCTTCACCATGTCCCACACCATCCTGCAATCCGTGCCCGCCGGCGAACGTGTCGGCATCGCCTTCTCCGGCGGCCTGGACACCAGCGCTGCGGTGCACTGGATGCGCGCCAAGGGCGCGATCCCCTGTGCCTACACCGCCCACCTGGGCCAGCCCGACGAGAGCGACTACGAGGACATCCCGCGCAAGGCTTTAGGCTATGGCGCCGAGATCGCCCGGCTGATCGACTGCCGCGCCGCGCTGGTGGCCGAAGGCATCGCCGCCATCCAGTGCGGCGCCTTTCACATCAGCACCGGCGGCGCCACCTACTTCAACACCACGCCGTTGGGCCGCGCCGTCACCGGCACCTCGCTGGTGGTGGCCATGCGCGAGGACGGCGTCCACATCTGGGGCGACGGCAGCACCTACAAGGGCAACGACATCGAGCGCTTCTACCGCTACGGTCTGCTGGCCAACCCGGCGCTGAAGATCTACAAGCCCTGGCTGGACCAGCGCTTCATCGACGAACTGGGCGGCCGCAAGGAGATGAGCGAATACCTCACCCAGAACGGTTTCGACTACAAGATGAGCGTCGAGAAGGCCTACAGCACCGACAGCAACATGCTCGGCGCCACCCACGAGGCCAAGGACCTGGAGTTCCTTGACAAGGGCATCAACATCGTCAACCCGATCATGGGCGTGGCCTTCTGGCGCGAGGACGTGGCGGTCAAGGCCGAGACGGTGTCGGTGCGCTTCGACGAAGGCCAGCCGGTGGCGCTGAACGGCCGCAGCTTCGCCAGCGCGGTGGAACTGTTCGAGGAGGCCAACCGCATCGGTGGCCGCCACGGCCTGGGCATGTGCGACCAGATCGAGAACCGCATCATCGAAGCCAAGAGCCGCGGCATCTACGAGGCTCCGGGCATGGCGCTGCTGCACATCGCCTACGAGCGGCTGATCACCGGCATCCACAACGAGGACACGATCGAGCAGTACCGCAACAACGGCCGGCGCCTGGGCCGGTTGCTGTACCAGGGCCGCTGGTTCGACCCGCAATGCCTCATGCTGCGCGAGACGGCGCAGCGCTGGGTGGCGCGCGCGGTCAGCGGCGAAGTCACGTTGGAACTGCGCCGCGGCAACGACTACTCGATCCTGAATACCGAGAGTCCGAACCTGACCTACCTGCCCGAGCGGCTGAGCATGGAGAAGGTGGAAGGCGCCTTCACGCCGGCCGACCGCATCGGCCAGCTGACGATGCGCAACCTGGACATCGAGGACACGCGTGGCAAGCTGGGCGTCTACACCAAGGTCGGGCTGCTGGGCACAGGGTCGGACAGCGGCATCCCGCTGCTGGGCAAGCCGGATTGAACGTGGCAGCGCTTGCTGCAGGGTGAGCACGGCATCGTCGGCGACGGCCTTGCTGCGCCGTCAGCGTGTCGGCATTGGATGGACGACCCGCAACGCGGAGAAGCGGCCGAAGTCCCGGTCGGCTGAGCAAAGCTCGCTCACGCCATGCTGCAGGCACAAGGCGGCGATGCGCGCGTCATGGATCGCGGGTCTGGCGATGCGCGACTTCGACACCAGTGCGCGAAGCGTGGTCCAGTGCCGGTCGCCTTCGGTCAACAGCACCAGGGTGGGACTCTCGAGCCAGGCGGCGATCTGTGCCAGCGCGCACGTCACTGGGGTCGGTGGGTTGTAGATGCGCGGGTGAGTGAGGATCGAAAAGAGCTCGTGCAGGCAGGGCCGGGCGATGGCCCAGGCCGCGCGCGCTTCGGCGCGCTGCGCCAGACCGGCGAAAGCGGCGGAATGGAAGGCCGAACCCTCGCGATGCGCACAGACCCGCAGGTTGGTGTCGACGCGATCCTGGTGCCGGGCCGCCGTAGGACAGGTCACGCAGCCGCTGCCAAGACGCGCCCTCAAAACTGCGGCCGCAAGCCCTTGCCTTTGGTCGTCACCCGCCGCAGCCGGAATGGCGCCGCAGGTTTGCGGTGCTCACCGGGCACCTCTCTCAGGCCGGCCTCCACTGGCGCGCGAAAGCTGGTGTTCTGTTCCGCGGCGACGCGCTTGGCCCCGGCCAGCAGGCTGTCGCCCGGTGCAAGGCTTTAGGCGCGCGCTGCCAGGCCCAGCGCTGCATCCCCGACAAAAGGATTGCTGCGCCGCTCCTCGCCGAAGCTGGACATCGGCCCGTGGCCCGGCACGAACTGCATCTGATCGCCCAGCGGCCAGAGCTGGGTCGTGATCGAGCGGATCAGCGTGGCATGGTCGCCGCGCGGAAAGTCGGTTCGGCCGATCGAACCCTTGAACAGCACGTCGCCGACGAAGGCCACGCCGAAAGTCGTGCTGGCAAAGACCACGTGCCCCGGTGTGTGGCCGGGGCAGTGGCGCACTTCGAAGCGCATCTCGCCGACCGTGACCTCGTCGCCGCAGTGCAGCCAGCGGTCGGGCGTGAAGCGGCGCGCGCCGGGCACGCCGAACATGCGGCCTTGGCTGTCGAGCTGGTCGATCCAGAAGGACTCATCGGGGTGTGGGCCTTCGATCGGCACGCCCGCGCGTTCGGCCACCTCGGCCACTGCGCCGCAATGGTCGATGTGGCCGTGCGTGACCAGCACCTTCTCCAGCGTGGCGCCGCGCTTTGCAAGCACCTCGAACAGGCGGTCGGCCTCGCCGCCGGGGTCGACGAAGGCGGCGCGGTTGGTGGCGGGGCAGATGACCAGCGAGCAGTTCTGCTGGAAGGCGGTGACGGGGATGATGGTGAGCTTCAAAGGTTTCAGAACTTTCCATACTTGAGATAGGCCTCGACCGGGTCCATGCCCGAGACCAGCGCACGGCGCATGTCGCTTTCGGTGGCGACCACTTGCTCGGTCTTCGTCACCACCTCCTCGGCGATCTCGGCCGGGATGATGACCACGCCATCGCGGTCGCCGAGCAGCCAGTCGCCCGTGCGGATGGTGACGCCGCCAATGTCAATGGGCTCGCCATAGGCATGGGGGATCCAGCGCGCGACGATGTCCGACGGCGTCAGGAAGGAGCAGAACACCGGGAAGCCCTGTTCCAGCACCAGGTCGGTGTCGCGTGAGCCGCCGTCGACCACGTAGCCGAGCACGCCGCGCGCGGCCAGCGTCTGCGCCGACAGCTCACCCATCAGCGCCACCTCGTGGTTGTGCGGCTGGCACAGCACGACGTGACCCGCCGGCGCCTTGGCCAGAAGAGTGCACCAGCCCAGAAGGCAGTCATGCCGGCTCTTGCTGCGGTCGATGTGGCCGGCCACGGTCCACACCGGGCCGGCCAGCTTCTGGCCCGGTGCGATCGACTTGATCGATGGCGGCAGCACGATGTGTTCGTGACCCATGCCACGCAGCACGTCGTGCACGGCACCGCTGTAGCAGGCGCCCAGGCGTTGGATGAGGGTGTTCATGATGATTCGGTGTGGCACACGGCTCGATGGTAGACGCGTTGCCGGGCCGAACTCCGGCGCCGCCATTGATCGCGTCCATCCCCAATTTTGGGGCTGCCGGCGATTGACTCCCGGGTTTGGCAGGAGGACAGTGCGCTCAACCATCCATGGCAAAGGAGCTCACCATGCTCGCGACCCAGGTTGATGTGGATTGCGGCCCCGACCTGGCGGCCGGTGGGCCCAACCGGCGCCGTTTCATCGTCGGTACGGTGGGCGGCACGTGGCTGGTACTCGCCGGTTGCGACCGCGGCAAACCAGTGCCGCCTGCAGGCCCCGTGGCGGGCCCGACCAGCGAGGCACCGGCCAAGGTCACCATTGCCGAGGTCTCGGCGGGTGAGGACGTGGTCGGCTTCGTCACGCGCAAGCGCGGCAAGTTCGACCAGGACTTCTACAAGGCCGTGATCGGCTCGGCCAACGAATACAAGGAAGGCGACGAGTCGCTCGGCATCTCGGCGGACACGCCGGCGACTCGGGCCAATGCGCGCACGCTGATCGCCAACAGCACGGTCGGCGACCTTGCCGACCGGCCGATGCTCGACGACGCGGTGTACGCGCTGATCCTTCAGTCCACCGACAGGGCCACGTTCGAGCGTGTGCGCACGTGGAAGATGTCGGAGCTGAAGAGCTTCCTTCTGACCCAGCCGGAGACCGACATCAAGGCGCTCATGGTCGGCCTTCCGAGCGACATCATCGGCATCGTCGTCAAGCTGATGGACAACGCCGAGTTGACCCGACTCGGCCAGACAGTGTTCAACCCGCTGCCGGGCTCGAAGGTCGGCGCCAAAGGCTATATGGGCGCGCGTGTGCAGCCCAATTCGCCCACCGACGATCCCGACGACATCGTCTGGCAGGTCTTCGACAGCTGGTCCTATGGTGTCGGCGATGTCGTGCTCGGCAACAACCCCGTGTCAGGCGAGCCGGGCAAGATCGCCGGCATCGAGCGCGCACTGCAGGATCTGCTGAAGACCTTCAAGCTCGAAGCGGCGATGCCGCATTGCTGCCTGGCACATATCGACGCGCAGGCCAAGGTCGAACAGGAGTTTCCGGGCGCGACCGCGCTGTGGTTCCAGAGCCTGGGCAGCACGGTCGCGGCGAACGCGGTGTTCGATGTCAGCGTCGACAAGATGCTGAAGCACGCTGCCGCGCGAACCGGACCCTACGGCTTGTATTTCGAGACCGGTCAGGGCGCCGACGCCACCAACGGCGCGGGCGCCGGCTTCGACATGGTGATCCACGAGTCGCGCAAGTACGGTTTCGCCCGGGCGCTGAAGCAAAAGGTCGCGCAGGCGCGCGGCGGCGAGGCGTGGGTGATCGTCAACGATGTCGCAGGCTTCATCGGCCCCGAGGTCTTCCGCACCAAGGAGCAGCTGGTGCGCTGCTGCCTCGAGGACATCGCCATGGGCAAGCTGCACGGCCTGCCGATCGGCCTGGACATCTGCTCGACGCTGCACATGTCGGTCGGGCTGGACGACCTGGACTGGTGCATCGACCAGATCATGCCGGCCAATCCGGCGTATCTGATGGCACTGCCGACGAAGAACGACCCGATGCTGTCGTACCTGACGACGGCCAGCCAGGACCATGTGCGCATTCGCAACAAGTTCGGCTACCGCGTCAACGATCCGATGTGGGCCTTCTACCAACGACTTGGCGTGATCCGAGCTGACGGTTCGCCGGGGCCGCATTTCGGTGACCCGACGTGGGTCTACCTGCAGTACCTGCGCGCGAAGAAGGACACGCGTGCGGATGCCCTGATCCTGGCCGAAGCCGACGTCAAGATGGCCGCCGTGCGCAGCCACGGGGTCTGGATCGCAGAAGGCCATGGCGCGAAGCCCTGGTCGATCGAGCCGAAGCTGGACCAGTACATTCGCGGGCTGGTCGAAGACGGCAAGAAGATGATCTACACCGTGCTGCCCGAGGACTACCCGAGCAAGGTGGCGCCGGCGTTGGCGATCATGACGGCATCGGCCAATCGCGACGACTACATCCTGCACCCCCCGTCGGGCGAGACGATCAACGCGGCATCGTTGCCTGTGCTGGAGAAGCTGCGCGACGCGCAGTCGGGGCGCTACGACGTGCAGATCATGGTTTCGGACGGGCTCAACGGCAATGCGATCACTGACCCAGGGCATGCCGACAAGTTCCTGCCGCTGCTGCGCAAGGCGCTGGACAAGGCCGGCCACAAGGTGGCTCCGCAGACGCTGGTCTGCAAGTCAGGGCGGGTGCGCGCCGGCTACCGTGCGGGTGAGGTGCTGTTCGGCCACATCACCGACAAGCAAAGCCGGCGTGCGATGCTGCACCTGATCGGCGAGCGGCCCGGCTCGGAGCATCACTCGTTTTCCGTCTACCTGTCAGCGCCTGTCGTTGCAACCTGGGCCCAGAGCGGCAAGCTCGACCACGACGAGTCGAAGGTCGTGGCCAACATTGCCGATACCGCGCTGGCTCCAGAAGCTGCGGTGGGCGAAACGATGCGCGTACTGAAGAGCCTGTACGTCTGAGCACGGCGCTACGCCGAACGGCTTCCGCCCCGAGCTGCTGCCCTGACCTGCCGTCATTGAAGAGCGCATGGCACGGGTTGCTGTCGCGCTCGCAAGCGCGGTCCGTGCACCACCGGCAGGTTGGTTGCGGGTGCCTTTGTGCGGGTGATCAGCTGCGCATCGCCTCGCCGCACCACCACTCGCCGTCGAAGCGCTGCTGCAGGAAATCGACGAAGCCGCTCACCTTGGTGGGCACCAGTCGCGGTGAACTGAACACCGCGTGGATCTCCTGCGCCGGCAGTGTCCAGCCGGTCAGCAGCGGCTGCACCGTGCCATCGCGCACCGAGTCGTGGGCCACGTACCAGGGCAGCGCGGCCAGGCCGAAGCCGGCACGGGCCGCGGCCAGCAGCGCCGACAGGTTGTTGCTGCGCAGCGGGCCCTTCACCGGCACGTGCTGCGCCTGGCCGTCGGGCCCGCTGAAGTGCCAGCGCTCGTCGCCCTGCACGCTGCTGTAGATCAGCGCGTCGTGCGTGCTCAGTTCGGCCGGCTCGGCCGGCGTGCCGCGGCGCTGCAGATAGTCGGCCGAAGCCACCAGCACCCACGGGTTCATGCCCAGGTAGCGCGCTCCCAGCGAGGAGTCGGCCAGGCGGCCCATGCGGATCGCCAGATCGATGCCCTGCTCGACCAGGTTGACGTAGCGGTCGTCGAAGCTCAGGTCGATCTGCAGCCCCGGGTGCCGCTGCATGAAGCGCAGCACCAGCGGCGTCATCACGCGCCGGCCGAAGGCCACCGAGGTGCTGATGCGCAAGGTGCCTTGCACGCGCGACTGCATCAGTGCAGCCAGGTTGTCGGCGTCTTCCAGTTCGCGCGCGATGGCCTTGGCCTTGTCGTAATAGGCCGCGCCCACCTCGGTGGGCGAGACGCCGCGCGTGCTGCGGTGGAACAGCCTGGCGCCCAGCCGCGCCTCCAGCGCCGCCACGTGCTTGGTGGCGGTGGGCTGCGTGATGCCCAGGTCGGCCGAGGCCTTGCTGAAGCTGCCGGTCTCGACCACGCGGATGAAAAGCTGCAGCCCGGCCACGGTGTCCATGCGGCAACTGTAGCGCTCGGATAAGCTCGGGTCATGCACTACGACACTGCCCAGCGCGACCATGGCCTGCCTCACGACCCCTTCAAGGCCCTGGTGGTGCCGCGGCCGATCGGCTGGATCGCCACGCTCGGCAAGGACGGCGTGGCCAACCTCGCGCCCTACAGCTTCTTCAACGCGGTGAGCGACCGGCCGCCGATGGTGATGTTCAGCAGCGGTGGCACCAAGGACAGCCTGCGCAACATCGAGGACACCGGCGAGTTCACCTGCTCGATCGCCAGCTGGGCGCTGCGCGAGGCCATGAACCTGAGCTCGGCGCCGGTGGCCGCTGGCGTCGACGAGTTCGAGCTGGCCGGGCTGACCAAGGCGCCATCGCGTGCCGTCAAGCCGCCGCGCGTGGCCGAGGCACCTGCGGCTTTCGAATGCAAGCTGTGGCAACTGTTGCCATTGCCGCCGGCGCGGCCGGGCGGAACCTCGGCCTACACGGTGGTCCTCGGCACCGTGGTCGGCGTCTACATCGACGATGCCTTCATCAAGGACGGCCTGGTGCAAACCGCAGAGATGCGGCCGCTG
>Ga0316603_10000696_pt1 | contig 16993 bp, 14 predicted proteins | sample OWC_soil_day10_n_FD_207649 | JGI IMG/M metagenome (GOLD analysis project Ga0316603, IMG submission 207649) | Wetland soil microbial communities from Old Woman Creek delta, Ohio, United States - OWC_soil_day10_noCT | ecosystem: Environmental > Terrestrial > Soil > Wetlands | place: USA: Ohio... | reverse complement strand
GAATGAAGCGCTTGGCGGCGGCCTGTTCCTCGATCCCCGCCGACTGCAGCAGGAACACGAAGGGGGCGGCGGAACCATCCATGATCGGCAGTTCGGCGGCATCGACGTCCACATAGGCGTTGTCGATACCCAGTCCGGCAAGGGCCGACATCAGGTGTTCAACAGTGGCCACCTTGGCGCCGTCCTTTTCCAGACAGGAGGCGAGGCGCGTGTCGCCAACGGTGAAGGGGTCAGCCTTGATGTCCACCGGCGGGATCAGATCCACGCGGCGGAAGACGATGCCCGTATCCACATGCGCCGGCCGCAGGACGAGGGTCACCTTGGCGCCGGAATGAAGACCGACACCGGTGGCTCGAACGAGGGTTTTGAGAGTGCGCTGACGGAGCATGGCTAAAGAATGCTGCAAAGCGGTAATTCTACTGCAATGTGACATCCGTTCAAAACCGGGAATGCCACGTCGGCCCTGTCACCGCGCCGGGAGGAGGCGAATCGCCCCGGCGCGGGATGGGGCTGTAAACGATCAGTCGGCCTGACGACGCAGGAAGGCCGGGATCGGGATATCGCCACCACTGCGCAACACGGCGGGAATATCGCTCGGATCGGAGCCGGCGCTGCGCATGGAATCGGCCACGCCACCCACGGCGCCACGACCGCGGCCCGAATGGAACACGGGCGGAAGCCCCATTTCCATGCTGCCCTGGGCCATACCACCCATGGCATCCACCGGCATGTCGTCGGTGCCGGTACGACGGTAGGCTTCCGGCTGCACCGGCTGCAACTTGGGCTTGGCGGCCATGCGCACGGCGCCGCCGAGACCGGTGGCCACCACGGTGACACGCAGTTGGTCTTCCATGCCTTCGTCGAACACGGTGCCGAAGATGATGGTGGCCTCGGGGGACGCGTAGTTGCGGATGGTGGTCATCACTTCGCGCACTTCCTTCATGCCCAGATCCTTGCTGGCGGTGATGTTCACCAGAACGCCACGGGCGCCGGACAACTCGATGCCCTCCAGCAACGGGCTGGCGACGGCCTGCTCGGACGCGGCACGGGCGCGCTCGCTGCCGGCGGCGGTGGCGGAACCCATCATCGCCTTGCCCATTTCGCCCATCACGGTGCGCACGTCTTCAAAGTCCACGTTCACCAGACCGGGAACATTGATGATTTCGGCAATGCCGCCGACGGCGTTCTTCAGCACGTTGTCGGCGGACTTGAAGGCTTCGGTCATGGTGACGTCGTCGCCAAGCACTTCCATCAGCTTTTCGTTGAGGATGACGATCAGGGAATCCACGTGCTGGGCCAATTCGCCGAGACCTTCCTCGGCCAGACGCATGCGCTTGCCCTCGAACTCGAAGGGTTTGGTCACCACGGCCACAGTCAGGATGCCCAGTTCGCGGGCCACCTCGGCCACCACGGGAGCGGCGCCGGTGCCGGTACCGCCACCCATGCCGGCCGTAATGAAGGCCATGTGGGCGCCCTGGAGGGCTTCGGCGATGCGCTCGCGGTCGGTCTGGGCCAGGTCACGGGCGCGTTCCGGCTTGCCGCCGGCGCCGAGGCCGGGGCCAAGCTGGAGCTTGATGCCGGCGCTGGAATTCTTCAGTGACTGGGCGTCGGTGTTGGCGCAGATGAATTCCACGCCTTGAACGCCCTCGCGGATCATGTGTTCGACGGCGTTACCACCCGCGCCGCCGACCCCGATGACCTTGATCACGGTGGAATTCGGTTCCTTGTCGATGATTTCAAACATGCTCGCCTCCTTGTTGATGCTGCCGCAAAAAAGTTAAAAATGAAACTCAGAAATTCTTCTCAAACCAGGCCCGCATGCGACCGAGAATCTGCCGGGCGCTGCGGGTGTCCTTGATCTTCAGGCCGCGCCGGCGCTGGGAAACACCTTCCAGCACCAGGCCCATGGCCGTCGAATAACGGGGATTGCGCACCAGGTCGCGCAGGTTGCCGTCGTAATGAGGCAGACCCAGCTTCACGGTGTTGTGGAACATCTCTTCGCCCAGCTCCATCATGCCGGGCATCTGGGCGCAGCCGCCGGTCAGCACGATGCCGGCGCGCAGCAGGCGGTCATAGCCGCTGCGCGACAACTCCTCCTGCACCTTCTGGTAAATCTCCTCGATGCGCGGCTGGATGAAGCCGGCCAGGGTCTGGCGCGACAGGTGCGTCGCCGGACGGTCGCCGACGCCGGGAACCTCGATCATCTGCTCCGGGTCGGCGAGCTGTTGCAGGGCGACGCCGTACATCATCTTGATGTCCTCGGCGTCGGGCGTAGACGTGCGCAGCATGATGCCGATGTCGGACGTGATCTGGTCGCCGGCGATGGGAATCACCGCCGTGTGACGAATCGCGCCCTGGGTGAATACCGCCATGTCGGTAGTGCCGCCGCCGATGTCCACCAGACAGACGCCGACATCCTTCTCGTCGTCGGTCAGTACCGCATAGCCCGATGCCAGGGGTTGCAGCACCAGGTCGGCGACTTCCAGGCCGCAGCGATGGACGCACTTGACGATATTCTGCACCGCCGTAACGGCGCCGGTGACGATATGCACCCGCACGTCGAGGCGCTTGGCATCCATGCCGTAGGGCTCTTTCACACCGTCCTGGCCGTCCACGATGAACTCCTGCACCAATGTGTGGAGAATCTGGTCGTCGGCGGAAATCAAGGTCGCGTTGGCGGCCTCTATGGCACGCTCGACGTCGTAGGGCGTGACTTCCTTGTCGCGCACCACGGCCATGCCGTTGGAGTCCATGCTCTTGATATGGCTGCCGGCGATGCCGGTGTAGACCTCCTTCACCTTGCAGCCGGCCATCAGCTCCACTTCCTGGATGGCGCGGGAGATGGCATCCACGGTGGCTTCAATATTCACCACCACGCCCCGGCGCAGACCGCCCTTGGACTCCTGGCTACCGAGGCCGAGAACCGAGAGTTTGCCCTCGGCATCCAGTTCCGCCACCAGGGCGACGATCTTGGAAGTGCCGATGTCGAGGCCGACGATGATGTCGCGATTTTCCTTGCTCATGGAATTAACTTAAAACAACAAAATTCAGCGCCGGGTGTAACTTCGAGCGCAGCGATCAAATTGATAGCCTCCCCCCGCGAGGGGGAGGATGGGAGGGGGCGGGCCTTTATGCCGCTTTTCGCGTGTTCCATCATCCAGTGGGTAGAGTTCGCTGCCATGAGCCTTAAGTTGTTTTCTCGCCCCGCATCGGGCGCAGGGCAAAGCCGTTGGGGTAACGCATGTCGATCAGGCCCGGCCGCGCGTGGGCGCGCTCCCGAGCCTCCTGATAAGACGCGGTGAATCGTGCCAGGCGATCCATCACCGGCGCCTTGGCCTGGTCGCGGCCGAGAACCAGCACGAGGCCGTCATCCAGGCGCAGTTCCCAGGCCTGGCGGCTGGAAAGCACCACTGCCTGGGGTTCGCGGCCGAGGGGCGCCAGTGCGGTCTTGAATTCCTGGTGGCGCGCCAGAATTTCCGCCGCCATGCCCTCGGGGCCGGCAAAAACCGGCAGGGACACCATCACGGGCGCCCCACCCGCCACAAAAATCTCGCCCTGCTGGTTGACCAAACGGACATCTGCTTCGCCCTGCTTCCAGCGCGCCACCGCCACATGCTCCTCGATGGCGACCTCGATGCCGTCGGGCCAGCGACGGCGTACTTCGGCGTGGCGCACCCAGGGCAGCTTCTCAAAGGCGACTCGGGCCTCATCGAGATTGATGGTGAAGAAATTGCCGCTGACGGCGCCCTGCACCACGGCTTCAATCTGTCCTGACGCCACCTGGGTCAGGGGCGTGGCCACCACAACCTGACGCAAGGGAAACATTGGCAGGCGCTGTAGCGCCGTCATGGACGCCCAGCCGAGGGCGACGAAGCCGAACAGAAACAGCAGGTCGGAAACCATGTTCATCAGGGCCGGCCGGTCCCAGAAGCCGTCGCCGGCGGCGACCGCTCTGGCGCGACGCGCCGCCTTGGCCGGCTTGGCATTCGCCGAGGCGTTGGCCGAACTAGCCACGGGTGGTCTCTTCCAGCACAGTGACCACCAGTTGGCCGAAATCCAGACCCGCCGCCTTGGCCGCCATGGGCACCAGGGAATGGTCGGTCATGCCGGGAGCGGTATTGACTTCCAGGCAGTAGGCCTTGCCCTCGGCGTCGAGCATCACATCCACCCGGCCCCAGCCACACCCACCGATGACGGCAAAGGCCTTAAGGGCCAGGTCCTGCATCTGGGCTTCCTGCTCTGCCGACAGGCCGGAGGGAATCCGGTAGGCCGTATCGTTGCGCAGGTATTTCGCATCGTAATCGTAGAACTCACCGGCCGGCTCAATGCGAATCGCCGGCAGGGCGCGCATCGCTTCCGACTGGCCGCTGGAGATGACGCCCACGGTGTATTCCCCGCCGGCAAGGAAGCGCTCGGCAATGACGATGCGATCGTACTTGGCCGCCAATTCATAGGCCGCCTTGAGGCCGCCGGCGGTCTTGACCTTGCTGATGCCAATGCTGGAGCCTTCGTTGGCCGGCTTGACGAACAGAGGCAGACCCAGGCGCGCTTCGATGGCGGCAAAGTCGCTATCGGCCTCCACCAGCTCGAAGGCCGGCACAGGCAGCCCCGCCGCCTGCCACACCAGCTTGGAACGCCACTTGTCCATGCCCAGGGCCGAGGCGAGGACGCCGCTGCCGGTATAGGGAATCCTCATCAGTTCCAGGGCGCCCTGAATGCAGCCATCCTCGCCACCGCGACCGTGCAGGGCGATGAAGGCGCGGGCGAAACCCTCGGTAAGAAGAGCAGACAAAGGCTTCTGGCTCGGATCGAAGGCATGGGCGTCCACACCCTGGCCACGCAGGGCGGCCAGCACGGCCGCGCCGCTTTTGAGCGATACCTCGCGCTCGGCCGAATCGCCGCCGAACAGCACCGCCACTTTACCGAAATCTCCAAAACCCTTTTCCATCAAGCCTCTACTCCAACAATCCGCACTTCACGCTGCAAGTGAATGCCGAACTTTTCCTGAACCTGAGCCTGAATTCGGCCAATGAGAGTTTCTATCTCACCTGCCGTCGCCTTGCCCTCGGGATTAACGATGAAATTCGCATGCTTTTCCGAAACCCGCGCGCCGCCGCAATTGGTTCCCTTCAATCCGGCGGCTTCGATCAGGCGCGCGGCATGGTCGCCGGGCGGATTGCGGAACACCGACCCGGCATTGGGAAGTTGCAGCGGCTGGGTCGCCATGCGCTTTTCCAGCAGTTCGGTGATCCGTTGCCGCGAGGCCTGACCATCCCCTGGCGGGAAGCGCAGCCAGGCGGCGACGAAAACCTCGTCGCTGCTGCTCTTGAGACCGACGTGGCGATAGGCGATGGAGAACTCCTCCGGCTGCCGCTCAATCAACTCGCCGCGCCGCGTCAGCATCAGCACCCGGTCCACATGAGCCCAGGTCTCGCCGCCGTGGCAGCCGGCGTTCATGGCCAGGGCGCCGCCGACTGTGCCGGGGATGCCGGCGAGAAACTCGGCGCCGGTACGATCGTTGTTGGCAGCAAAGCGCGCCACCTTGGGGCTGGCGACGCCAGCCTCGGCGTAGATCAGTCCGTCCGCTTCCAGGCGCAATTCCGCCAGAGCGCCGTGGGTGAACACCATGGTGCCGTCGTAGCCGCCGTCCCGCACCAGCAGATTGGAGCCGAGACCGACGGTCATCAGGGCCTCGTCGTGGCGCAAGGTGGAGAAGAAGGCCGCCAGATCGGCCAGGTCAACAGGGAACACTGCCCGCGACACCGAACCACCCGCACGCCAAGAGACGTGCGATGCCATGGGCTCGTTCTCCCGCACCTGGCCACGGAACTCAGCCATGGGCCAACTTTCCCGGCACCGCGCCGATGGAACCGGCGCCCATGGCGATGACGACATCGCCGTCGCGGGCGTAGTCGAGAATCGCTTCCGGCATCGTTGCCATGTCCTCGACGAACACCGGCTCCACCTTGCCAGCGACGCGAATCGCCCGCGCCAGGGTGCGACCGTCGGCAGCGACAATCGGAGCCTCGCCAGCGGCGTACACCTCGGCCAGCAGCAGACCATCGGCCGATGACAGCACCTTGACGAAATCCTCGAAGCAGTCGCGGGTGCGCGTGTAGCGATGGGGCTGGAAGGCCAGCACGATGCGGCGTCCAGGGAAGGCGCCACGGGCGGCGGCCAGGGTGGCGGCCATTTCCACCGGATGGTGACCGTAGTCGTCGATCAGGGTGAAGCTGCCGCCGGCCTTGCAGGCGAGTTCGCCATAGCGCTGGAAGCGCCGGCCAACGCCCTTGAACTCGGCCAGGGCCTTGATGATGGCGGCGTCGGAAACGCCCACTTCGGTCGCCACGGCGATCACTGCCAGGCAGTTGAGCACGTTGTGCATGCCCGGCAGGTTGAGGGTGATGTCGAGCTTGGAGGTGGTGCCGTTGCGGCGGATGCAGGTGAAGCGCATCTGACCATCGGCGGCAACGATGTTCTCGGCGCGGATGTTGGCCTCCGGGTCGAGGCCGTAGGTCACTACCTGCTTGGCGATGCGGGGCAGGATCTCACGCACGTTGGGGTCGTCGAGACACAACACGGCGACGCCGTAGAACGGCAGACGATGAATGAAATCGACGAAGGCCTGCTTGAGACGGCCGAAATCGTGGCCGTAGGTCTCCATGTGGTCGGCGTCGATATTGGTAACGACGGACATCACCGGCGAGAGAAACAGGAAGGAGGCATCGGACTCATCGGCCTCGGCCACCAGGAATTCGCCACTGCCGAGCTTGGCGTTGGCGCCGGCGGAATTGAGACGGCCACCGATGACGAAGGTCGGGTCCATGCCGCCCTCGGCCAGCACACTGGCGACGAGACTGGTAGTGGTGGTCTTGCCATGGGTGCCGGCGATGGCGATGCCCTGCTTGATGCGCATCAGCTCGGCCAGCATCTGGGCCCGGGGCACCACGGGAATCTTGCGTTCCCGGGCGGCGATCACTTCCGGGTTGTCTTCCTTGACCGCCGTCGATACCACCACCGCATCCGCCGCCGCAACGTTTTCCGGTGCATGGCCTACGACAACACGGATGCCCTGCCCCGCCAGACGCTTGGTCGTCGCGCTTTCGGCCAGGTCGGAACCGCTGACCTCGAAGCCCTGATTGACCAGCACTTCGGCAATGCCGCTCATGCCCGAACCGCCGACACCGACGAAATGGATGCGTTTGACTTTGTGTTTCATCGGACTAGGACCTCTCACCACAGAGGCACAGAGACACAGAGAAAAGCCAAAAGCCCTCCCCGTTCTTCCTCCGTGCCTCTGTGTCTCTGTGGTTAAGGGTTTTTCTCATTTCGCCACTTCCTTGCACACCTGGGCCACGGCAGCGGTGGCGTCGGGCTTGGCCAGATTCCGGGCCTTCTCGGCCATTTGCAGCAGTTGCGGCCGGCTCATGTGGCGCAGTTCGGCCAGGCGCTCCGGCGTGAGTTGCGACTGGGGCAACAGGATCGCCGCCCCGGCGCTGGATAGAAATCTGGCGTTGCCGGTCTGGTGGTCATCCACCGCCAGGGGGAAGGGCACGAGAATGGACGGCACCCCTGTCGCCGCCAGTTCCGCCACCGTCAGGGCGCCAGCGCGGCAGATCACCAGATCGGCCCAGGCGTAAGCGCCGGCCATGCCGTCGATGAAGGGCGTCAGTCGTCCCTTCACGCCGACGCGGCTATAGATCGCCTGGAGACTTTCGATATGTTTTTCGCCGGCCTGATGGAACACCTCGGGACGTTCCGTTTCCGCCATCAGGGCGAGAGCCTGGGGGATGGCCTCGTTGAGGGCCGTCGCCCCCAAACTGCCGCCCACCACCAGAATGCGCAAGGGCCCCTGGCGACTGCGGTAACGCTCGGCGGGCGTCGCCAACTGCATGATTTCCGGCCTTACCGGATTCCCCACCCAGGCTGCCTTCTTCCCCAACACACCGGGGAAACCCGTCAGGATGCGGTCCGCCACCTGGGCCAGAACGCGATTGGCGAGGCCGGCAACGGAATTTTGTTCATGCAGCACCAGGGGGATGCCGGCCAGGACCGCCATCATGCCGCCGGGAAAGGTGATGAAGCCGCCCAGGCCCAGCACCACGTCGGGCTGAATGCGCTTGAGTTCGCGCCGCGCCTGCCAGAAGCCCCGCAGCAGATTGACCGGCAGCAGCAGCTTGCGCAGGATGCCCTTGCCGCGCAGGGCGGCGAATTTCACCCAGGCCATCTCGTAGCCCCGGCTGGGCACCAGACGCGCCTCCATGCCATCCGGGTTACCCATCCAGACCACGCGCCAGCCCTCGGCCTTGAGGTGGTCGGCCACCGCCAGACCCGGCATGATGTGGCCACCAGTGCCGCCGGCCATGATGAGGAGGGTCTTGGTACTCATATCTTCTGCCCCCGCATCACCGACCTGTTTTCGTAATCGATCCGGAACAGGATGGCCAGAGCCACGCAGTTGGCGACCACGCCGGAGCCGCCGTAGCTCATCAGCGGCAGGGTCAGGCCCTTGGTGGGCAGCAGGCCCATGTTGACACCCATGTTGATGAAGGACTGGACGCCGAGCCAGATGCCCAAGCCCTGGGCCACCAGGCCGGCATAGACCCGGTCCAGCAGCTGGGCCTGACGGCCGACAGCGAAGGCGCGCTGCACCAGCAGGGCGAACATGCCGACGACGGCAACGACGCCGACGAAACCCAGTTCCTCGGCAATCACGGCGAGCAGGAAGTCGGTGTGGGCCTCCGGCAGATAGAACAGCTTTTCCACGCTGGCGCCGAGACCCACGCCGAACCACTCGCCGCGGCCAAAGGCGATCAGGGCATGGGAAAGCTGGTAGCCCTTGCCGTAGGCGTCTTTCCACGGGTCCATGAAGCCCACCAGCCGCTCCAGGCGATAGGGCGAGGTCAGAATCATGACCGTGAAAGCCAGCCCCAGCACCACCACCAGCCCGATGAACAGCCGCACATTGAGACCGCCGAGAAACAGGATGCCCATAGCGATGGAAACGATCACCACCAGGGCGCCGAAGTCCGGCTCCCGCAGCAGCAGCACCGCCACCAACGCCATGACCAGAGCCATCGGAAAGAAGCCCTTGAGCAGGCTGTCCATGTCGTTCAGTTTGCGGCTGGTGTAGTCGGCGGCGTAAAGCACGGCGAACAGCTTCATCAGCTCCGAGGGTTGCAGGTTGATGGGACCGAGATAGATCCAGCGCTGGGCGCCATTCACCGACTTGCCGATATGGGGAATCAGCACCACCACCAGCAACACCACGGCGACCAGAAAGAACCACGGTGCCATCTGCTGCCAGAAGCGCAAGGGAATCTGGAATGCCACCACCCCGGCCACCAGGCCGATGGAAAGGAACACGCCGTGACGGACGAGGAAATAGGTGCCGGAATTGGCGGTGAAACGGCTGGCTTCGGCGGTGGCGATGGAAGCGGAATACACCATCACCAGACCCAGCATCAGCAGACCCAGGGCCGGCCAGAGCAAGAAGGGATCGAGATCGGCGGGCGCCGCTGCCGTCGGGCGTTTGAGGGCGATGCCGGTCATGTTGCCCGCTCCAGACCTTGCACCGCCGCGATGAAGACCTGGGCGCGATGCTCGTAGTTACGGAACATGTCGAAGCTGGCGCAGGCGGGCGAGAGCAGCACGGCATCGCCCGCTTTGGCGGCGGCGGCGGCCAGGGCAACAGCCTCGGGCAGGTCGGCGGCGGCCCGGGTGGCAACGCCGCTGGCGGCGATGGCGCGGCCGATCAACGGCCCGTCGCGGCCGATCAGCACCACGGCGCGGGCATGGGCTGCCACGGCATGCTTGAGCGGCGAAAAGTCCTGGCCCTTGCCGTCGCCGCCGAGGATCACCACCACCTTGCGCCCCATGCCTTGCAGCGCTGCCACGGTGGCGCCGACGTTGGTGCCCTTGGAGTCGTCGTAGTAGGTGACGCCGCCAATCTCGGCCACCTTCTCGACCCGATGGGGCAGGCCCTTGAAGGCGCGCAGGGCCGGCAGCAGCTTGACCGGATCGAGGCCGATGGCGGCGCACAGGGCCAGGGCAGCCATGGCGTTGGCGGCGTTATGCAGGCCGTTGATCGGCAGCTCGGACAGCGGCAGCAGGAAGCGGCTGCCGCGGACGATCCACGATTCACCGCGATTCTCATGCAGGCCGAAGTCGTCTTCGTGACCCGGCGCATCGAGGCCGAAGCTGATGACGGCACGGTCGGCCAGGGCCATGCACTTGGAGCGGAAGTCGTCGCGATTCAGCACCTGCACTCCGCGCCGCTCGCCGCTGGCAAGGAAGATGCGCGCCTTGGCGGCGGCATAGTCGTCGAGGTCGATGTAGCGATCCAGATGGTCGTCGCTGATATTGAGCACCGTGGCCGCGTCAGCGGCCAGACTCTCCAGGGTTTCAAGCTGGAAGCTGGAAAGCTCCAGCACCCAGACCTTGGGCAGGGTAGCGGTGTCGATGGCATCCATCAGCGCCGTCAGGGCAGCCGGGGAGATATTCCCCGCCGCCTTGGCCGGCAGGTCGCCACAGCTACAGAGGTGGGCCGTAAGCGCCGTGGTGGTAGTCTTGCCATTGGTGCCGGTGATGGCGATGACGCGGGTGAAGTTGGCGTCCGCCTGACGCAGACCGAGGTCATCCAGGGCCCAGGCAAACAGTTCGATCTCGCCCACCACCGGAATGCCGTTGGCACGGGCATGGATCAGCACCAGCATGCCGTTCGACAAACCCGGCGACAGCACCACCAGGTCGATGCCATCGAGCAGCGCCTTGTCGAAACCTTCGTTCATGGCACCGCTGACGAATTCCGCACCGGGTACCTGCTGACCCAAGGCCACCAGGTAAGGGGGTTCCTTGCGTGTATCGACCACGCGCACCTTCGCTCCCTGACGACCGCACCAGCGCGCCATGGCCAGGCCCGATTCACCGAGGCCGAGAACTAGAACGTGTTTGCCCTTGAGTTGCATCAGCGAATCTTCAGGGTGGACAGACCAAACAGCACCAGCAGGATGGTGATGATCCAGAAGCGCACCACGACCTGGGTTTCCTTCCAGCCGCTTTTCTCGAAGTGGTGATGCAGCGGCGCCATGAGCAGAATGCGTCGCCCTTCGCCGTAGCGTTTCTTGGTGTATTTGAAGTAGCTCACCTGCACCATGACCGACACGGTTTCGGCGACGAACACACCGCCCATGATGAACAGCACGATCTCCTGGCGCACCACCACGGCCACCGCCCCGAGGGCAGCGCCGAGGGACAGGGCGCCGACGTCGCCCATGAACACCTCCGCCGGATAGGCGTTGAACCAGAGGAAGCCCAGACCCGCCCCGGCCAGGGCGCCGCAGAACACGGTCAGTTCGCCGGCACCGGGAATGTAGGGAATCAGCAGATACTTGGAATACACGGCATTGCCGGTGACGTAGGCAAACAGGCCCAGCGCCGCGCCCACCAGCACCGTCGGCATGATGGCGAGGCCGTCGAGGCCATCCGTGAGATTCACCGCATTGCTGGTACCGACGATCACCAGATAGGTGAGGATGATGAAGCCGAACATGCCCACCGGGTAGGTGACGGACTTGAAGAAGGGCACGATCAGGTCGGCCTTCGCCGGCAGTTCAAGGGTGAAGCCGCTAGCCACCCACTGGAAGAAGAGTTCCAGCACCTTTTCGTTGTTGGGGGCGGAAATCGAGAAGGCGATATAGATCGCGGCAATCAGACCGACCGCCGACTGCCAAAAGAACTTGGCCCGCGCCGAGAGGCCGTCGGGGTTGCGATAGACGACCTTGCGCCAGTCATCGACCCAGCCCACGGCGCCGAAGCCGAGGGTGACGATCAGGATGATCCAGACGAAGCGGTTGGAGAGGTCGGCCCAGAGCAGGGTGGCGACGCCGAGGGAGATCAGGATCAGGCCGCCGCCCATGGTGGGAGTGCCCGACTTCACCAGGTGGGTCTGGGGGCCGTCAGTACGCACCGACTGGCCGATCTTCTTTGCCGCCAGCCAGCGGATGAAAGACGGGCCGACGACGAAGGAAATGGTCAGGGCCGTCATGGTCGCCAGCACCGCCCGCAGGGTGATGTAGCTGAAGACGTTGAAGGCGCGGATGTCTTTCGCCAGCCATTGGGCCAGTTCAAGCAGCATGGGAGTTCTCCGAGGGTTGTTCGGTGAGGGCATCCACCACACGCTCCATGCGCATGAAGCGGGAGCCCTTGACCAGCACCGTGGTATTGGCGTCGAGTTGCGGCTTGAGGGCGGCCACCAGGGCGTCGACGCTGGCGAAGTGGCTGCCGCCGCCGAAGTTGTGGGCGGTGGCGACGGTCATTTCGCCGAGGGTGTACAGGCCATCGACGCCCTGGCTGCGGGCATGGCCGCCGATCTCGGCGTGGTATTCGCCGCCGCGATCACCGACCTCGCCCATGTCGCCCAGCACCAGCAGGCGCTTGCCCGGCAGGGCGGCAAGGACGTCGATGGCGGCGCGCACCGAATCCGGGTTGGCGTTGTAGCTGTCGTCGATGATGGCGGCGCCCTTGAGTCCGCGCTTGGACTGGAGCCGCCCTTTGACCGGACGGAAGGCTTCGAGGCCGGCCTTGACGGCGGCGAGGCTGACGCCGGCGGCCGTGGTGGCGGCCACGGCGGCGAGGGCGTTGCGCACGTTATGCACCCCGGCGGTGGCCAGACGCAGGGCAACCGTACCCTCCGGCGTTTTCAGTTCCAGGTCGGCGCCAAGGGCGTCGAGATGGTAGCGGTCGCCGACGGCGGCAGGCTTGTCGATACCGAAATCGCGCACCGGGCGGTTGCCGGCGAGGCCACGCCAATAATGCGCGAATTCCTCGTCGGCGCCGATCACCACCACGCCCTCGGCATCCAGGGCCTCGATCAGCGCCCCGTGTTCTTCGGCGACAGCAGCCACGGTCTTCATGAATTCCTGGTGTTCACGCTGGGCATTGTTGATGAGGCCAATGGTGGGCTGGGCGATGGTGGCGAGTTCCGCCGTCTCGCCCGGATGATTCATGCCCAGCTCGATCACTGCCGCCTTGTGATGGGCGCGCAAGCGCAGCACCGTCAGGGGCAGGCCGATGTCGTTGTTGAGGTTGCCGCGGGTGGCCAGGCGATGCTCCTCGCCGTGGGCGGCTGCGAGGATGGCGGCGATCATTTCCTTGACCGTGGTCTTGCCATTGCTGCCGGTGACGCCGATCACGGGAATGCTGAATTGGCGCCGCCAGTGGGCCGCCAACTGACCGAGGCCGCGCCGCGTGTCGTCCACCACCAGCAGCGGCTGGTTGCCATGAGCTGCCGCAAACTCCTGATCCACCAAGGCTGCCGCCGCACCTTGGGCCAAGACGTCGGCGACGAAATCGTGGCCATCGAAGCGCTCGCCGCGCAGGGCGACAAACAGGCCACCGGCCTCGACGGCACGGGAATCGGAGAACACCGAGGTGAACGTCACCTCGGCGATAGTTGGGGTGATGGTTGCGCCGATGGCCTGGGCAGCCTGTTGAAGAGTCATCATGAGCGCAACTCCAGAGCCAAACGCGCCTGTTCAATGTCGGAAAAGGGGTGACGCACTCCCGCCACTTCCTGATACGGCTCGTGGCCCTTGCCGGCCAGCAGCACCACGTCACGGGCGTCGGCCTCGGCGATGGCGGCGGCAATGGCGCGGCCACGGTCGATCTCGATCTGCGGCGGGCGCTTCATACCGGCGATGATGGCGTCAATGATGGCCTGCGGACTTTCGCTGCGCGGGTTGTCGCTGGTGACCCGCACGGTATCGGCGAACTGCTCCGCCATGGCGCCCATTAGGGGACGCTTGCCGGGATCGCGGTCGCCACCACAACCAAAGACGCACATCAGCTTGCCGCCGCGCACCTGTGCCACGTCGCGCAGGGTGGTCAGGGCTTTTTCCAGGGCATCGGGGGTATGGGCGTAGTCCACCACCACCAAAGGCGAGTCCGTTCCGCCGAGGGTCTGCATGCGTCCCGGCGGCGGCGTCAGGCGGCGCAGCAGGGGAAGAATGTCGTCCAGGCTTTCGTCCGCCACCATCAGGGCGCCGATCACGGCCAGCAGATTCTCGGCGTTGTAGCGACCAATCAGCGGCGCTTCGACACGACGGCCGGCGAGGGTGAAGGCAAGACCGGTGGCGGTCATGGTCAGTTCGCTGGCGACCAGATTCTCGCCGTCACAGACATGCCCGTCGAGACTGACGCCGATCAGACGCAAGCCCGGCCGGCCGGCACAGCGGGCAGCCAGTTGACGGCCAAAGGCATCGTCGAGATTGATCACCGCGCTCTTGAGGCCATTTCGCTCGAACAGCTGCGCCTTGGCGGCGGCGTAAGTCTCCATGGAGCCGTGATATTCGAGGTGGTCGCGGGTCAGGTTGGTGAACACCGCCGTGTCGATCACAGCGCCATTGACGCGCCCCTGGTCGAGACCGATGGAGGACACCTCCATGGCGCAAGCCACCGCGCCGCCGGCAACGAAGCGCGCCAGGTCGCGATGGACGCCGATGGCGTCGGGGGTGGTATTGGCGCTCGGGGTCAGATCATCCAGGAAGCCGCTGCCGAGGGTGCCGATGACGGCACATTTGCAGTCCATGGCGTTCATGGCCTGGGCGATCCAGGTGGAGACGGAGGTCTTGCCATTGGTGCCGGTAATGCCGCAGAGCCAGAGGCGTTCCGAAGGACGGCCATAGACCCGATGGGCAATTTCGCCAGTCAGCACGGCGAGATTTTCGACGCCGACGGCGGGCACCGCCAGGGGGCCAACCTTGCCGGCCTCGTGGAGAATTGCCGCTGCACCGCGACCGATGGCGGCGGGAATGTAGTCGCGGCCATCGACCTGATGGCCCTTGAGGGCAACAAAGATGTCACCCGGCTGCACGGCGCGGGAATCGAGACACAGATTGCCGGCCTTGACGCCCATGCGTTCCAGTTGCGCGAGGATGCTCATGGCGCTCACACCCCCTCCTTCACGGCGTCCGCCATTTGCAGCGGCTTCAGCGGTGCGTCGGGGGCGACGCCGAGGGTACGCAGGGCACCGGCCATGATCTGGGCGAATACCGGACCGGCCACGTCGCCGCCGTAGTGGGCGGCGCCGCCAGGCTCGTCGATCATCACGGCGACGATCAGGCGCGGGTCGGTGGCGGGCGCGAAGCCGACGAAAGAGGCCACGTATTTATTGGCGTAGGCGCCTCCTTCGAGCTTGTGGGCGGTGCCGGTCTTGCCGGCGACGCGATAGCCGGCAATCTGCGCCCGCGGCGCGGTGCCGCCGGGCTGCACTGCCATTTCCAGCATGGCGCGCACTTCCCGCGCCGTCTGCGCGGAAATCACCGGCTTGCCCACCAACGGCGGCGAATCCAGACGGGTCAGGGACAGGGGAATCAGGTCGCCGTCGCGGGCGAAGGCCATATAGGCGTGGGCCAGTTGCATCAGGGTGACGGAGATGCCGTGACCGTAGGACATGGTGGCCTGTTCGATCGGCCGCCAGCTCTTGGCCGGACGCAAGCGCCCCCCCACCTCGCCGGGAAAGCCGAGTTTGAGGGGAGAACCAAAGCCGAGCTTGTCGAACATCTGCCACATGTCATCGGGCTTGAAGCTCAGGGCCACCTTGGAGATGCCGATGTTGGAGGACTTCTGGATCACCTGGGCCAGGGTCAACAGGCCATGCACGTGGGCGTCGGAAATGGTGGCGGTGCCGATGGTGAGCTTGCCAGGCGCGGTCTGGATCGGCGTATCAAAGCGGTACTTCCCACTTTCCAAGGCCAGGGCGGCGGTGAACGGCTTCATGGTCGAGCCAGGCTCGAAGGTGTCGGTAAACACCCGGTTGCGCAACTGGGCGCCGGCCAGCTTGACGCGGTTGTTGGGGTTGTAGGTGGGCGAATTCACCAGGGCGAGGACTTCGCCGTTCTTGGCGTCCAGCACCACCAGGGCGCCGGCCTTCGCCTTGTGGTCGACCATGGCCTGTTTGAGCTGGGTATAGGCCAGGTATTGAATCTTGGCATCGAGGGACAGCACCACTTCCTTGCCATCCTGGGGCGCGCGGATCGACTCCACGTCTTCCACCACCTGGCCACGGCGATCCTTGATGACACGGCGGCTGCCCGGCTTGCCGGTGAGGGCGCCGTCAAGAGCCAGTTCGATGCCTTCCTGGCCTGCATCGCCGGTGCCGGTGAAACCGATGACATGGGCCGTCACCTCGCCATTCGGGTAGTAGCGGCGATACTCGTTCTGCTGATGAATGCCGGCCAGGTTCATGGTCGCCACCTTGTCCGCTACGTCGGGCGGAATCTGGCGCTTGAGGTAAACGAAATCCTTTTCCGAGGCCAGGCGACGATTCAGTTCCTTGACATCGAGTTCGAGCAGCAGCGCCAGTTCGCGCGCCTCGTGGGGCGTCAGCTTGGCATCTTCGGGCACCGCCCAGATCGACTTCACCGGCGTGGACACCGCCAGCACGTCGCCATTGCGGTCCACCACCTTGCCGCGGGTGGCCGAAATTTCCAGCACCCGTTCGTAGCGCGCCTTGCCCTTGTCACCGAGAAAATCCGACTGGTAGGCCTGCAGGTACAGAGCCCGCACCACCAGAGCCACCGACGCTGCCAGCAACAGCAGGAGCAGGACGCGGGAACGCCACTGGGGCAGATTCTCGGCCAGCAGGGGGCTTTTGATGTGCTTCATTTTTCGACGGAAACGATCTGCCCCGGCGCCGGGGTTTTCATGCCGAGCTTGTCACGGGCAATCTTTTCCACGCGGGCGTGGGATGCCCAGGTGCTTTGTTCCAACTGGAGTTGATTCCATTCCACATCCAGTTCCTTCATGCGCGCCTGCTCCCGCTCCAACTCGACAAACAGCTTGCGCGCCCGATGATTGGAATTCACCGCGCCGATGGCGCAGATCACCGCCACCAGCAACAGGATCACGTTGAAGCGCAACATCTCAGACTTTTTCCGCCACCCGCATCACGGCGCTGCGTGAACGCGGATTGGCTTTTACTTCCACCGTGCCC
>Ga0316603_10000695_pt1 | contig 16995 bp, 22 predicted proteins | sample OWC_soil_day10_n_FD_207649 | JGI IMG/M metagenome (GOLD analysis project Ga0316603, IMG submission 207649) | Wetland soil microbial communities from Old Woman Creek delta, Ohio, United States - OWC_soil_day10_noCT | ecosystem: Environmental > Terrestrial > Soil > Wetlands | place: USA: Ohio... | reverse complement strand
CCGCGTGAACTCCAGATGGTGTCCACCGCCTCGTTCGCCCAGCATCACGCCGTCGAAACCTTCGTGATCCAGGAACCGGCCGAGCTCGTCGAGACAAAGGCCGCTGCAGTACATCTCCACGGTCCGCTCGAGATTGCTGACCGGTCGCGCAATGCGCAGATGGTGCGGATGGCGTTCTGCATCAAGGTAGGTCCAGGACTCCGCCCCGTCGAAACGCCGCAGTCGTGGAGTGCCGATCTCGTCAGGATGGAAGTTGCGCATGTTGACGCCGAGCTTGCTGTCCACAAGGGGCTGCAGCGGCTCCCAATGGGTGATGCAACCGCAGTAGCGGCAACGCACCGTGCGTAGGGTTTTGTCGCCCCAAACGTACTCGGTGGTGTGCTCTGGGTGGCCGGTGATGCGCACCGCTTCGATCGGAAAGTACGCCCAAAGCGCGCCGTACCGACGGCAGCTCGAACAGTTGCAGAGAGTCAGCGCCTCGGGCGGCCCCGGCACTTCGATCTCGACCGTTCCGCAGTGACAGGTGCCCGTAATCATCTGTGACTCCACCGGCTGCTTGGGCGACCGTCTGCTGGGACGCCGTCGTACTGAAGCAGTGAATATGCTCGCCCTTGCGGCTGGTGCGCAACCACTCTTCGACCGTACGACGCTCGGAACGCGCTCGGATCAAGCCGGGTGGATGCGGACAATCGGCCTATGTGGCTTGCGTCGTGCCACTTCCTCAAACCCCGCCGCGTCATACATGGATTTCGCGCCAAACCACATCGACTCATCACTGGCGCGGTCCGGCCTGTCGACAGGATAGGCTTCAAGGCACCGGACACCCCGCTTCCTGGCGTAAGCCACGGCTCCAGCGAGCAGCGCCCGCGCCACTCCTTGACCGCGAAACGCCGCAGGTACAACGAAGCAGATGATGGACCACACCGGATGATCGTCAACGGGCTTCATCACGGGTGAGCGCCGCAGCTTCGCGTAGGCCTCTCGTGGGCCGAGCGCTACCCAGCCCACCGGGGTCCTGCCGAGGTAACCAATGAGGCCCGGGGATTCGCCTGCATCGACCATGGCCCGGAGTTCAGCGCGGTTGGCCTGCGCCTCAGTGGTCCCGGCGGGTAATTCCCCACGCGAGCCACTGCGACGGTAGTACATGCACCAGCAGTGGCGCGCCACCGAGCAGCCCTTCGCATTGAACAGCGCCTCCAGGTCGGGCCAGCGCTCCGGCGTGAGGGGGTGGACCGTGAGCTGCATGGGGCGGGCGCAGGGCTTCCCCAATTCAGGGCATGGCCGCTCCGATGGCCTGGCGCACAGGGATGCCCGTGGGCTCGAAGTCATGGAGGCAGAAGACATTGATCCCGAAATTGTCCGGCGTCACCCGCTTACGGTGGAACGGGTCGATGCCGCAGACCTTGCAGAAGAAGTGCCGGGCGGTTCGCGTGTGGAACTGGTATTCCGTGAGGGACTCCTCGCCGGAGAGAAGACGGAACCTGCTCTCATGCACCTTGACCATCAGCGCATTCTTCCTTCGGCAGATCGAGCAGTCACACATCGTGAGTTCGGGAAAATCCGTCTCGATCTCGAAGCGCACGGCACCGCAGTGACAACTACCGTGATATTTCTGCATCGGCCGCGAGTTCATGGGCATCTCTTGGGGCATCGAGGACGGATTACTGTGACCTGTGCAGCCAGGCGTCACAGCGTTACAAGCCCGTAGTGCGCGAGCAGGAACAAGCCGACACCGCCAAGAAACACAGCGCAGTGGGGCAGCGCGATATGCGGCCAGAAAGCCATGGCGAAGATTTCACCCCATGTTGTCTTGCGCCAGCGCGCCATCCATGAACGGCAAATCTGGTTGGGTGCGATCTGGTCAGACGTCCCACGGAAGTGAGTTTCGATGGCCTCGATCCGGCTGTAGTAGCCCAGCTGAAACGACTTCCACAGGGTCTCGAGGAACCAGAATAGAGCGGATGCGATCGCGGCAACCAGCACCACGAGCTTCGAGTGACTGGTGAACGCACCCACGAGCACAGCCAGGCTGAACGTAACGCTCCAGGCCTTGATGGTCAGGGCCTTGCTGTCGAAGTCCTCGACCGTCTTCTGCAGGTGCAGGTATTCGGTCCGAAGTGCATCAGTCAGCTGCGCTTGGTCCATGTTTTCGAAGGCAGACGTGGCCAAGCGCACATGTTGCGCCCCGCCGAAAAGCCTTGTCCAGTTTTCGCGAAACGCAACTCGCAATCCGCGGCCACCCGTTGCACGGCTCTCCGCATGCGCGTGGGGTCAACTGTTCGCCAGCCAAACTCCACACCCCGAAACCGCCCGGCCTGAACCCGGAGACCAACGGGCAACGCGGTCCGTTGCTCAAATTGTCCGGACGCCAACTACTGCATCGAGCGGCTGTGGCGTGCCTCACCAGGCGCCCGCCTCGATACCCAACTGAACGGCTGACTCACATGGGATTGCGGTCCCGCCGGGGCGCGCGGATATTTTCGCCTATGCGGCAGCTCTCTCTCGAAATCGATGAAGCGGCGGATCTGGTCCTGACACGCCTTGCCAACCAATGGGGCATGACGCCCGGGCGCGTCGTCGGCCTGCTGTGTCATTCGGTCGATCACGAACTCATGGCGGAGATCTCACGGCAGTTGATCGACCCGCCCCCGGCCCGCATCGAACCCGGCGTTGCGAAGGTGCCGGCGCGCCGGCGCGCCAAGTTCGAAAACACGTAGCCAACGGCCGCTGCCGGGAGCACGCCACGGACAGCGTCCTGCGGCGCAGCCTCCGTCAACCTGGCGTGCGGCCTACCTGAGGCCTTGTAGAGACAGGCTGCGGCTCCGGCCCGTGGCGGACATCGCTCCTCGGGGCGGATTTCCTGGTGCCAGAGTCTCCTCAGAGACCTTCAAGTCAGAAGCGGACCCCGCATTGGCACGATGCGTTGCCATTGCTCTCGCAATCTGGTGCGGCCTCAGCTTCGAAGAACTTGAAATTGCACGGTGAGCGGTGCACGCTGGGCGCCTCGTTGTTTCCGGTCGAGCTGCAGACACAGGCACAACGGCACCGACAGAAGGCGCTCTCCAGCGATGTCCGACGAAATGATCATCCAAGACCGGGAAGAGCTGATCTATCTGCTCTGCGAGGCGGCCGAATTCGAGCACACGGTCATGTGTTCGTACCTGTACGCGCAGTGGACGCTGAAGCGTGGCCTGGACGAATCTGTGACGCCGACCGAACTGGCGGCGATCGAGCGCTGGCGTCTTTCGCTTGCCCAGGTCGCGCTCGAAGAAATGCTGCACCTGTCGCTCGTCAACAACCTGCTCGTGTCGATCGGAGCCGCGCCGCACCTGTGGCGGCCCGCTTTCCCGGTGCGACCCGGGCACTTTCCGGCCGATGTCCTGATGTCCCTCACGCCGTTTGGCGAAGCGGCCCTCGATCACTTCATGTACATCGAGCGACCCGAGGGACTTGACCTGGCCGACGGCGCCGGCTTCGGCCACGCACTGCACTACCGGCGCATAACGCGTCCTGACGTGCTCGCCCCATCACCGCAGGACTATCCGACCCAGGGGCACCTGTATCACGGGATCCTCCAGGGCCTGGTGCGATTGAGCGAACAGATTGGAGAAGAGCGCGTATTCGTCGGTCATGAACAGGCGCAGGTCAGTGTCGAGGAGTTCGGCCTGCCCGGCCTGTTCAAGATTTCCGACCTTGACTCGGCGCGCCGCGCCGTCGAGGAAATCGTGCTGCAGGGAGAGGGGGCGCCAGCGCACCGTGACGACTCACACTTCGCGCGCTTCAAGCTGATCAGAAGCGAGCTGGGTGAACTGCGCGCCGCACGGCCCGGCTTTGAACCCGCGCGGCCGGTGGTCAGCAATCCGATGCTCGGCGACACCGGCATCACGCGCGACCGCGTCCGCGTCGTCGAACCGCTCGCCGGGCAAGTGCTCGACCTCGGCAATTCGATCTACATGTTGATGATCCGCACCCTGTCGCAAGTGTTTGCGCCAGCACCGCTACCGCGTGATCTGCGCGTTGCATTGGCCACCTCGAGCAATGTGCTGATGTCGGCGATTGGGCGGGTCGCCGACATTGCGACTCGTCTGCCGATCGACGCCACACGGGCCAAGTCGACCGCAGCGCCGAACTTCGAGTTGCCGGGTTCAGCCGGTGCATTGGTGCAGACCTGCGCCGCCCGCATCCTCGGTGAACGATCGTCGGAGCTCGCGTCCGCGGCGCGCCGGCTGGCGCACGTCGTGCCACTGACTGACGTCGCCAACGATATCGAGCTGCTCGCGCAGCGCTTTGAAGGGCTGCACCTGCGCTTCGAACCGCACCTGGGCGAGGCGGTCGATCGTGTAGCGCAGCTCAGCGTTCCGGCCACGCCAGTCGGTGTCGCCGCGTCGACGGCAGAGTTACCACACACTCAGGCGGCCGATGCACCGGATGTCGCCCGTACCGATGCCATCACACTTCGTTTCGACGGTCGCCGATGCATACACTCGCGCCATTGCGTGCTGGAAGCGCCCAACGTCTTTCTTGCAAACACTCCGGGCGCATGGATTCACCCAGAAGCGACGTCCGTGGAACACTGCGTGCATATCGCGCACAGCTGTCCATCGGGCGCGATCACCTATGAACGACATGACGGCGGACCGCAGGAATCGGCGCCCAGCGTCAACGTGGTGCGTGTGCGCGAGAACGGCCCCTATGCCGTGCATGCGCAGATCGAGTCGACGGCCGCGGAGTTCCGCGTGACGCTATGTCGCTGCGGGAAGTCGAACCGCAAGCCCTATTGCGACGGCAGCCATGCCGCCGCCGGATTTGCGGCCACTGGCGAGCCTGCCACGATCGCTTCCGATCCGCTCGCCGAACGCGGGGGGTGTCTGACGATACTTCCGCTCCCCAACGGCCCCCTGCAGCTGAGCGGCAATGTCGAGATCTGCTCCGGTACTGGACGCACGGTTTTACGAACTCAAGCGGCGCGACTGTGTCGCTGCGGCGCTTCCGGCAGCAAGCCGTTTTGTGACGGCTCACACGCGCGCGTCGGCTTTCGCTCGGAATAGCCATCCCAGGTCGAAGCTGCGCAGCGAGCGCAACGCTCTCGAGCATGACGCCCAACGTTCAAGCTGAGACCCACGCAGCGGCGTGGCCGTGCCATTGTGGCTCGCCTCGACAGAGGGGTCAGGCCCCGCCTGGGTGCGAGAGTTGGGAACGTCGAAGTCGCGCATCGGCGTGTGGTTCCGCAGGAGCCACCAACTCGAGTATTTCGTCTCCCGCACGATCGAACGTCGCGGTACTTTGCCAGCCGAGGTGGCGGTAGAAGCCGTAGGAGCGACATGCGGGATCGGGAGAGCTGCCGAGAAAGAGTCTGCTATGGCCAGCAGACCGGAGGTCCTGGACCACAAGCTCAAGTAAACGGCGGCCCAGACCCATGCGCTCGGCTTCAGGCAGCAGAGCAAGCACGACAACTTCGCCGGTAAGGCGCGCACCGAAGCAGTAGCCGACCAGCTTGCCCTCCGCGAAGCAGACATGACCAGCAAGGGTGTCGGTCTCGATGTTCGAGGCCCATGACTCGACCGTGATGCCGTAAGCGCGCAGGCGCTCGGGTGAGACGGCATTCTCACGAGTTCTCCCGCGCAGCTCGACGCAGGCTACAGCGTCTCCCGGCAGTGCGCGGCGGATCTCGAAGTGCATGCGCGGCCTTGGCGGTGGCTGTGCGGGGCCTGATGACTAAGCAAACCGGTCCGCCACCACCGGCGCGCGAAACTGAGAGGCCGCGTATCGGCGGGTTCGATTGAGCGCCGGGTTAGGCCACATTGCGGCGCGTTTCCTGCACGGCGGCAAATGCCAAGACATGCCCGTCGGGGTCGAGTGCGTAGGTGGCTAAGGTCCCCCAATCACGGCACCGCAAGGGGCTCAGTTCTATGGCTCCGCAGGCGAGTGCCCGTTGATGGAAGGCGTTGGGATCGCCTACCAATAGATAGAGTTCGGCTCGAGGTATGCCCCGACCTAGGCTCGGGTCAGGAAGCGTTTCGCCAAGAAGTTTGCGTATGCCGCTTTCCGGCATGAGGCCCAGGATCGCGCCCCCGGGAAGAAGAAACTCACTCATTCCGGGAACATCCGGGCGAGGTTCGGTGGCCAAGACTGTCGTGTAGAAGGCGGCACTCCGCGTTTGATCCGCGACATAGAGGCCTGACGACTCAGTTCAGCGGCCCGCGTAGGCGAGCGAAGCCCGCAGGAGCGGGGCCGCTGCAACTGACGCTAAGGCTCACTCGTTGTGATCTCCGGCGCGGTCGCGAGCCGGAAGAGCATCACGAAAGACGTCAAACGTCTTCCACGCCGGCACGGGTGGCGTGTACTCAGGTCGCGGCGCATACACCGAGTGTTCGACGAAGTGCATCTTGTGCAGGTAGCGAGGGCAGTTTGGAAAGATCTTGCTCGCCGTGACGCGAACAATGAAAACAGACCCAGGGAAGTCGGCGCGCAAAGGATCGTCATCCCTGACCTGCGCCTTGCCGTTCACGCGGAGTCGCTTTGGGTGCTCGAAGTCCAGGAACAGCAGCCCAACGTTTGGGTTGACGAGAACGTTTCCCCAACTTCGGTACATGCCGTTACCGTCGTAATCAGGAATCGCAAGGGTACGATCGTCCAGCACGCGTACGAATCCGGGCAACCCACCCTTATAAGAACAGTCAGGATGGCCGTGGTTATCAGCTGTCGCAATGAAGAACATCGGGCAACGCTGAATGAACGCGCGATCCTCTTCGGTAAACGCCGTTCGAACGGTCACCTGCTCCAGGCGGTCGGCAAGAGCCCGCGTTTCACGGGCGTCCTGAAGCTGCCGCATTCCATCGTGATACATCGGATCGTTAGCCATCCAATCCTCCAGGTAGTCGCCGTGGCCGCAGCCTGCCGACTCAGTTCACCGCGGCGCAATCAGCAGAGCGAAGCGTCGCTGTTTGCGGCTCCGGAGCAACTGACGGTTGGGCATAAGTCCGTACCGCACCATAGCTCTTCGCGTTTCTTGCGGCCGCCACGCGCAAGGTTCATCCCGCCAGGGGCCTGATGGGTCCGTTGAGCACAGCTCGCGCGCTCGTGATCAGCTTTTCCCGATAGGTTTGCAGTACCAACTTCTGATCTGTCAACTGCTCGACACTCAGACCGGTGTGCTCCGCGCCAGCGTTCGCCCGCAGCAGATTGTCCGTTGTCAGCCCGATCAGGTGGAAGTATCGAACCGTCAGCAGATCCATGGTCGCATGCCAGAGCACTTTCGGATCACTGGACAGGAAGTACGCCTCCAGTCGGCGCTCGATCACCTCGCCCAGAACCCGTGACGCTCGATACTGCTGATCGAGTTCCTTCCGGTGCTGATCAAGCTCCTCGCTACCGACCCTCTCGACGTTCCTCTTGCGCCAGAAATTTTGCGTCGCCATATAGAGGCTACTCGCCACTTCGGTCATCTGGCCTATCAATTGGAGCCGCAGTTGATACTCGGCGCGCGTTCGTTCCTCCCGCAACTGATTATCGGCGCGGCGCTCCTGAGCCTTTCTCGTGATCCAGGCCACGAATGTCCCAATGATCAGCGTACCGACCACCGCGGTCACCAATGGACCGACCGACTGCAGAAGCAGTTTCTCCCAGAAATCCGTTGGCATGCGGCCTCCCGTACTCCTTACTCACTAAACAATTCTCTCGTATGCGACGCGCAACGTTCGAGCTGCGTCGCTCTCCGTGGCGAGGGTCGGCTTGAGCGAGGGGTCAGGCCGCACTGCCGACGCGCATGATGGTTGCGAGCTGTGCAGCGATCTGCTCGGCGCTCGCTCTAGTGCTGTCAAAGGTGTGATGTGCGCCAAGGCGCCCACAGGCGTTCCTGTATCCGTGCTCAGCCTCTGCCAGCGTCCGGTCTCCTCGGGCCAGAGTTCGCTTCTCAATCTCTTCCCACGAGCAAGTCAGTTCCACTAGCAGCGGATCGAAACCGTCGAACGCACGCAACATGTCCTGGGCTCCCTTCTCAGTCAAGATGACGGCGTCAAAGATGACCTTGTGTGCAAGATCAAGCAACGTCCTGGCGCAGGCGTAGGCGCTGGTGACGATCGCCTTCGAGTCCACCATTGACGAGTCGTTCTCGTGATCTACTCGAAGAACCACCGAGCGTGGCAGGCAATAGAAGATCGTATCGACAGAAACGTGAAGCCAATGCTCTGGAAGGAGTTCCTCCTGGAGTGTTTGCGCCAACGTGGACTTGCCGACTCCAGAACTGCCAGTGATGACGATGAGTTTTCGCTGCATGGCAATGAACCGACCCCAGGGCGTTCCGGCCAGCGCCGTTTAGTACTCGTGCAGGCTAACGCTCGCAGCAACCGGCGCGGGCCCGGTAACCTCTGCGAAGCACATGGCTCGCGCGCGCGTTCGGGTGGGCTGCGCTGTTAGACGTCACAACGACTCCCCACTACGCACAGCATCCCTTTTGAAGTTGAACTGGCGGACACTTAACGCTGCCGTAGGAGCAAAACACACAGCAGTCGCCCGCCAAGGGCCTTAGTCGTTTGTGACAGGCTTTGCACTCGTAGAAGAACACGCACGCATCGGTCGGCATTTCCTCTTCTGCGGCGGCCCCGCATTCCGGACAGGTAATCGTCGACTGCAGGATAGCTTCCACGGTGACTCTAACGATGTCTAAGGTTTGACGTCAGCGGCAGGACCCGGCTTGCCGGGGCACGTCCGCTCGAGGGGCGAGCTAGACCGACGCACGGCACTCTCCGACGCGTTTCACTTGTTGGCTGTGGCCGCTACTTTGACGAAGAAGTCGTATATGCCGGTTTCGCCCATCTTCCTGGCGTCCGCAAGTTCGCCCGCCCGTGTTGAGTACGTGACGTTCCCATCCGAGGCCAGCACAGCGACAGCCGGAATTCCCCTCTTGAGGGGGACGCCATAGCGCTCGGCGACATCGACGTTCTGGTCGAAACGACCCACGTTGACTTTGACTACCTTGAAGCTTTTGTTGATCAGTGGAGCACTCGATCCGCTCTTGAAAGCCATGTCCAGCATTTTGCAGTCACCGCACCAATTGGCTCCAAAGACCACGAGAACCGGAACCTTGGCCTCTTTGGCCTGGGCCAAGGCCTTGGAGATTTCAGCCTTCGCGTCTGCGCCTTCGTCGTATGGCTGATCTGCCGCGATTGACAGACCAGCAAGCGTCATCAGTGCAGTCGCCAGCAGTGTTCGCATCGAATTTCCTTCGTTGGGTGGGTCTAACGTTCGACATGAGCGGCGGCCGGAAGCTGGCGATCGAACTGGAGAGAAGCCTCTCGATGGAGAGGTTAGGCCGCGCGTACGGCCGACGCAGGCAGGCGTTGTCACAAACTCTCCAATGTGACCGACGCGCCTGAGCGGACGGTGTTGTGTACTTCAGCAACGGCATCGGTTTGACGAAGAAGCTCAGTGATTTCGGCTGCCGAAGCCGACGAGAGCACTTTGGCCTTGTATTTGATGTTCGTCGCAGCCAAGCCTACTCCTGGAAACTCTGCCGTAGTCTCGACTTCTACGGACTCGATGGCAACACCTAGCCGCGCGGCTTCGCGATAGAGATCGTTGCAGTAGCAAGTCGCGAGAGCGAGCACGAGGAACTCTCCACCGTTTATCGCAGAACCCTTGCCCGTAGCCTTCGCCGGCACCGCGATGCGTTGCTGGACGCCGGCGGTGGAGACGACGACCTCGTGGGCGGAGCTGGCATTGCGAACGACAGCCGATATTTTCACGAGCCTCCTCACTACCTCAGATGTGGGGCCTAACGTTGGACTTCACCCGCGGGTGGAAGCGGGCCAAGCCCGCTGAGGCACGTCGGGTGCGACGACGGGTTAGGCCTTGGGCGCACTTGCTGTACCAGCGAACCAGACATAGCGGCTTACGTTTTGCTCGATGCCTTGAAAGCGCATAACTTCATTGCTGGAATGGATGAACCCAACACGATCTAGCGTACGGCGAGATGGCAGATTGGCCGAAGCAGTTACAGCAATTAGTCTGCGCAGCGCGAAGGCTCCCGCGACCCAGATACAAGCCTCGGCCAGAGCCTCTGTGGCATAGCCACGGCCGCGAGCTCCTTCCGCAATGGCGTACGAGACTTCGACTTCGCCCGCCAACGGGCTGAACCCCACGTGACCCAGTAGCTGCGCGGTCTCGCGGTGCTCGACTCCTAGTACGTAGGGTCCGAGCTTGGCATTGCCTGGAGATGAGTAGGACTTGATGAGATAGGCCAGTGAAGCCACGGCCTGCGAAAGATCCGAGTACACATGAGAAGGCAGGCACCTGCGGGTTGTTTCCTCATCGTTGAGGTTCATCACTACCGGCGCATCTTCCGGCACGAAGTGACGGAGCATGAGTGAAGGCGTGCGCAGCGGAAGCGGATGCATCGAGTAGGTGGATGACTCGGGGAGTATCTGAGGCCTAACGTTCGAGTTGTGGCGGGATAAGCGGCATTGGGCCTCGCCTCGAACGAGGGGTTAGGCGTCGCCGCTGGCAAAGCGAACACTTGGTATCCAGCCTTTCGCCCGACGTCTCAAGCGGGAGGCCTCGTCTTCGCCATCGAAGGTTACAGGGGCCCTTTTCAACAGCGTTGGATCGACGGCCTCCATCGTGTTGACGTTGACAACTGCGTAGGTGCGACCGTCGATCTGGCTTGTGACCACCGGGACCGCCCCGCAGACCGCGCAGACGTGAAAGTTGGCTGTCTTCGTGCCGAAGGAGTACTTCGAGACGCGTGACTCGTCCTTGATCTCTACGACAAGAGCACCCGTTGGACACGATGTCCAGACCCCGCCGTGCTTCACGCAGAAGGAGCATGAGCACTCTCTAGCTGGAATCTCCGTTGGGTCCGGTTGCCAGTCGAGCCTGAAGGAGACGTTCCCACAGTGACAACTTCCGTTGATGAGCATGGCGCAGGAGCCGGTGGGTTGCGAAGCCTAACGCTCGCGCTCAGCGGCGCGCGTCACCGCGTCGGGTGAAGCACACAGTTAGGTTTGCTGTAGCCGCCATGGAGCAACATTGTTGGTTAGGCGTCGTCGTACGCGAGCGAGGTCGACAGCTCTCGGTGGACATGGGCCTGGGCGAGCAGCGTGCTTGCCTTGGCCTCAAACGTCTGCATGGCGTCGGCGCCGGCAGCGAAGCGGGTGGGCGGCTCCTTGAGTGCGACGAGCTTCACGATGGCGGCGGCGAGCTTGGCGGGGTCGCCCCCTTGCTTCCCGTCCATGTTCTTCCAGGCCGCGACGATCTCCTTGGTTTTCTCGGCATAGTCGTCGATGGAGGGTTTGGCGTAGGTTGTCGAGTCGTTGGTGAGCAGCTCGGTGCGGAAGAAACCAGGCTCGACCAACATCGTGCGGATTCCGAAGGGCGCGATCTCGGGCGTGAGTGACTCCATCCACCCCTCGACCCCGAACTTCGCGGCGGCATACGCTGTGCAGAACATTTGCCCGGTTATGCCCGCGGTCGACGAGGCGGTGAGCACCAGGCCGGAACGCTGCTTTCGCATCGCTGGCAGGACGGCGCGAGTGACATTCATAGGGCCGAACAGCAGCGTCTCGATCTGATTGCTGACCTGTTCGGGGCTTAGCTCCTCGAAGAAGCCGGCGAAGAAATTGCCGGCGCTGTTGACCAAGACGTCGATTCGCCCGAACTTCGCGACGGCAGCCTCGACTGCCGCGTGCGCATCCTGGGGGCGGGTGACGTCGAGTTTGATTGCCAGCAGGCTGCCGCGATCTCCTACCGCAGCTACGACCTTCGCAGCATCACGGCCGGTGGCGACAACCGCGTGGCCGGCGGCCAGGACGGCTTTGGCGATGTCGACACCCAGACCTCGGCCAGCGCCGGTGATGAGCCAAACCTGTCGTTCAGGCATGTCATATTCCTCATTCGGGTCATGTGCGACCAACAGGTCTCAACACAACTCTGCGAATCTGCCGATGAAGCTCAACAACGGCGGGGCACAGGAGAGCTTGAAGTCCCAGTAACGATTCAAGCCCCGCCGTCTGCTGCAGCGCCTGGTTCGGCGTTGCCCTTAACTCCCCTGTCCGGGGAGAGTAAACCGAAATATCGAGCCGACACCGAGTTCGCTCTCCACCGTCACCACCCCGTCGTGGGCCTCGACGAAAGTCTTGACGATGGCGAGACCAAGTCCCAACCCGCCCTGCTTCTCGGAGTCAGTCTCGTGCTTGTCGAACACGGTGCGGAGGCGGTCCTCCGGTATGCCCTCGCCATTGTCGCGGACGAAACACTCGGCGGTGCCGCCCTCGCCCGTCACGCTCGCCCCGATGACGATCTCCCCGCGCGGCGTATAGGAGATCGCGTTGGCGATCAAGTTCTGGAACACACGGCGCAACAAACTGGCATCAGCATAAACGACGAAATCCTCTGGAATCGCGTTAATCAGGCGCGTCGAGTCCGTCCCGGCGACCGGGTGGAGTTCAAAAATGAGGGCTTCAACCAAAGGCCACAGGTCAAATCGTCGGCGCTCCAACTTGACGCCAACCTCGGTTTCCAGGTTCGTGTTTTCCAGGAGCACCTTCCCGATCAAATCCTGAAGGTGTTGCACGTTCCGGTTGAGGGTCTTGAACTTCTGCGTCGTCTCCGGCGTTTCGGAGCGATCCCGCGTGAGGAGCAATTCGAGCACCCTCGCGGAAAGTGAAATGGCACTCAGTGGCGTACGAAGGTCGTGGGCCACGAATGCCAAATACTCCTCCCGGCGTTGCTGTACTTCGAGCGCCTTCTGGGTAGCGAACGACTGCACGGCGGACCCGATCGCTCCATCCAGGACACGGTTGAGGACATGGAACGTCCTCCCCTGCATGCTCAAGCCGTTCCGCTCAGCCAAGTCGTGGATACAGCCGCGTAGGATGTTGTACTCGGCAACGACCTCTTCGATGTCGAATGCGTCTTTGACCCGCTGCAGGCCGTGGGCGGGGGGACTGCCGTCGAGAAGGGCTTGAGCGATCGTCTCGCCCGACCTAGCTCGCAGGGCGCTTGCAAGCTCTGCCAGGAGTTGCGGGATGTGATCGTTGAGTGTCGGCACGTCGAGATCCCGCGCTGCGGGGAGCGCCCGGACTTGCGCCCGCCACTCAGCGAGTAAGGCGTCGCGTTCGTGCTCGATGAGCTGTGCAAGTTCGTCGAGGATGTCGATAGCCACCTACCCTCCGCTGACGTGATCTGTTGAGACCGCCGCCGCAATTGGGCGAAGCCCGCTTGTGGACGTCCCCTCGATGGACGGGTTAGGCCTCGGGTTCGTGGCAAACCACTTCGATGTTGTGCCCATCCGGGCCAATGACGAAAGCTGCATAGTAGTTCGCGTGGTAGTGCGGGCGCAGGCCAGGCGCGCCATTGTCTTTGCCACCCGCCTCCAGAGCCGCGCGATAGAAAGCTTCAACTTGCTGGCGACTCTCGGCCGTGAACGCCAAGTGAAGATGCGCCGGCTTCTCCTCGGTTTGGTACAGGCACAATGAAGCCTTCCCCGTTGAGCAAAGCTCGACACCGTATGTCGGCGGCCCCTCCGAGACAACAGCTACGCCGAGCGATTCGAGCGCCTTGAGGAAGAACGCTCTGCTCGCTGCATAGTCGCTGACTCCGAATTTCACGTGGTCAAACATGATTTCACCTGAAGTGTGTGAGCCTGCGCTGGGCCCAACGTTGTGGCTAACCGGCGCGCGAAAGGTGGCGAAGCCGACTGGAGCGCGTCTGGTTGAGCCGCGTGTTAGGCCCGACCGTGTTAGATGTCGGGCCTGAGCTCAGTCTTGTCTGACTATATCGACGGAGATCTCCACGGCCGGAACCGTTCCTCTGTTTTCAAGCCAGTGTGTGGTGTTCCTGTCCTCGGGCCAGCCCACTCCCGGCCCATAGTCCGTAGCGACTCCATTTCGATGGTCAGTGATCGTTCCTTGCAGTATGTAGACGGTGCCTGGTCTGTCTTTATGGTTGTGAATCGGGCCGAACACGCCACCAGGCTCGATGGTCACGATACGCATGCGAAGTTGGCGCCCTGCCATGCCCTCGATCTCAGGGCCAAGGTCAACCGTTGCAAGTAACTTCACCGTAACACCTTTCGTGTCAGGCGCCACCGGTTCGTTGCTCATCGTGTTCTCCTGTACTTCCAGGGCCTAACGTTGTGGCTAACCGGCGCGCGCAAGGTGGCGAAGCCGACTGAAGCGCGTCCGGTTGGGCGACGGCTTAGGCCCCATCCGGCCAATTACTGCGGAATTCGCTCGTACTGTGGCAACCCATCAGTGATTTCATAGTAGTCGCCCTTCTCCGCGACGAAAATGTGCAACTCTGTGTGCGTCTCAGTGGCTCCATCAAATGCCCCCATTGAGATTCCGATCCAGTCCTTTGCGAGTGGATCAAAGAACATTGAGCAACCACAGTCGGAACAAAATCCGCGACGAACTTTCACGGACGAGTGATACCAGGTGATGTTGTCAGCACCAAGAATCTCCACAGCACTCCTTGGTGCATCCGTTCCGACGGAGTAATGCCCGGAGAACTTTCGACACTGTACGCAGTGACAGGCGTCAGGCGGTTCCAATTCACACGAAACCGTGAACTTCACCGCACCGCAGATGCAAGATCTGCTCTTCACGGCACCTCTCCGAGTTCAGTGGGAAATCTCGCCCGAAACCGCAAAGTTGGGCCTAACGTGTAAGGTAGCCAGCGCGCCGGATTGCTGCTTGCCAAGTGGAAATCACGAATCGGCGCGTCAGGTTAACCTCTAGGCTAGGCGACACTTTCGGCAAGGCCTCACAGCGTTCGCCGAACATACACGCTGCCATCGTCGTCCTCCCGATACACAGAGAAACCCGCTGACAGATACAAGCTCAGTGGTCCAAAGTGGTTTGCCGCAGCCGAGTCGGACTCGGTTCTTGGATTCCCCTCGGCAATGCGAAGACCTTGCAGTCGCAACCCGTCACAAGCGGCTTCGAGCAACTGCCGTGCGACGCCGCGGCCACGGTGGCTTGGCTCTACCAAGAAACAGATGATCGCCCCGACTTGCCCGGAGTCTGGAATCGGTTCGTCGTCCAGTGCGTGAAGCAACGTGCGCGGGGCGGCATTGCACCAGCCGACCGGAGAACCGTCCAAATATGCAAGGTAGCCTTGCATCAGCCCGCCGTAGATGCGCTCGCAGGCGCGTGCCCGATTCTCGGGTGCCGTGCGCTCTGACCATTTCACCAGCCGATGATCTTCGTAGAAGCACTGGCAATAGCACGACGACCACTTCGGATTGTCCGAAAACGCAGTGCCGTCGAAGAACTTGAGGAAGTCCGGGAGGAGCTCGGGAGTAAGGGCGCGGACCTGGACAATGGGCTGATTCATGGGGGAAGCGTCACCTCGCGACGAGACTCATGCCGCCTAACGTTTGAGCGGAGCGGGCACCACCGGCGTGGCCCGACGAAGCGGAACATGAACCTGAGAGCTTCGACGGGCCACGCCGGTGGAGGTCCGCTCGAGCGAAGGGTTAGGCCTCAGCAGGTACGGTCCGGAGACATAGGTAACAGAATAGTCTGGGGACATAGGTAACAGTTTGGTCAACGATGGTGGCACCTGCGGGAGGTGCCCCATGCCGTGGAATCAGACATCGCCTATGGACCAGAGGACGCAATTCATTGCCGATTATCTGCGTGACTGCTTGTCGGTGAGCGAGCTTTGCGAACTGTACGGCGTAAGCCGCAAGACCGGCTACAAGTGGATCGATCGGTATTTGCAGCAGGGTCCGGCCGGACTCGCTGAGCGATCGCGCCAACCGCATGGCAGCCCGAATGCGACGCCCGCGCACATCGTGGCGGCGTTCGTTGCACTGCGCACCCATCACCCGAGCTGGGGCGCGAAGAAGCTGCTGTCGATCCTCGAGCGGCGGCAGCCGCGCTGGGATCTGCCCGGCCGCTCGACCGTGTGCGAGATCCTCAGCCGCAGCGGCCTAGTGCCGAAGAAGCGCCAGCGTCGCGCGATCGGCCATCCCGGGCCACCTTCGAGCCCAATGCGCGCGCCTAACGATGTCTGGAGTGCGGACTACAAGGGTCAGTTCAAGACCGGCGACGGCCAGTACTGCTATCCGCTGACGGTGACCGACAACTGCAGCCGCTTCCTGCTCGGCTGCCAGGCGCTCACCTCGACTGCGGCGCACGAGGCCAAGCCGGTGTTCACCCGCCTGTTCCACGAGTACGGACTACCTCGGCGCATCCGCACCGACAATGGCGTGCCGTTCGCCACCAACACCCTGGCGCGGCTGTCGCAGTTGTCGGCGTGGTGGGTGCGGCTGGGCATCCTGCCGGAGTTGATCGAGCCGGGCAAGCCGCAGCAAAACGGCCGCCATGAGCGCATGCACCGCACCCTGAAGGCCGAAACGACGCGCCCACCGGCGGGCAACTGCCGTGCGCAGCAACGCAGGTTCAATCACTTTCGGCAGGAGTTCAATCACGAGCGGCCGCACGAAGCACTGGACATGCAAACGCCGGCCGCGCGCTACGAGTCGTCGCCGCGACCGATGCCGGACAAACTGCCAGCGCTGGAGTATCCCGATCGCTTCGAGGTGCGCTACGTGAGTGCGAACGGCGGCATCCGCTGGAACAAGCGCTGGGTCAACGTCTCGATCACCTGCGTGGGTGAATACGTCGGCCTGGAGGAAATCGACGACGGTGTGTGGAACGTGTACTTCGGGCCATTAAAGCTAGGGCGGCTGCTGGAGCGTCACATGCGTATCGAAGACGCGCTCGGCCGATTAAAACGACACTCACATTCATGACCGCGCGTAGCATGATCCCCGACTTGCCCACCGGCGCGCGCGCTCCTGTGCTTATGAGGGCACGGCACGCGCGCCCATGGACAAGTCGACGTGCCCGCTGCCGATGCAGCAAGAAAACCGGAGACTTCCCGTGTTACCGATGTCACCGGACTCTTCTGTCACCTATCTCCCCGACCCCTCAGACCCATCTCCGAGTCAGCGCGCGCGCCGATAGTGCATGGCGACCGCGCCGCTGC
>Ga0316603_10000693_pt1 | contig 16998 bp, 17 predicted proteins | sample OWC_soil_day10_n_FD_207649 | JGI IMG/M metagenome (GOLD analysis project Ga0316603, IMG submission 207649) | Wetland soil microbial communities from Old Woman Creek delta, Ohio, United States - OWC_soil_day10_noCT | ecosystem: Environmental > Terrestrial > Soil > Wetlands | place: USA: Ohio... | reverse complement strand
CATACGGTCGAAGCCGCCGCGCAACCTTCCGTCGCGCCATTGATCGAGATGGCCCGCGCCCGCTCGTTGTCTGTCGTCACACTGTCGGCCCGCGACATGGACAGTGTATCCGACACCGTCACAGCCCAGGGCCTCCTCGCCGTGGTACGGCAACAACACCCCTCACTGGAAAAGGTCGTTCAACAGACGCCCGGAGAATCCATACTCCTCGCGCTGGATGGAGTCGGCGATCCCGGCAATCTCGGTTCCATTATCCGCACCGCCGATTGGTTTGGTGCGCATGGAGTGCTCGTCGGCCGGCAGAGCGTCGACCTGTACAATCCCAAGGTGGTCCGCAGCACGATGGGGAGTCTCTTCCACATCCCAGTTGTTACCGAGGTTGACCTGCTTGCGGCCCTTTCTCACGCCCGCGAATCTGGATATACAATTTATGGAGCGGACCTTGACGGCGAGACGCACTTCGATCGTGTCCGGTTCGCGCACAAAGCCATCATCGTGCTTGGCAACGAGGCGTGGGGATTGTCTGACCCGGTCAGAGCACTGACGGATATCAGGGTCACCATCCGGCGGTACGGAAGCGCCGAATCGCTGAACGTCGGAGTGGCTTGCGGCATCCTTCTCTCCGGGGTGCACCGTCTTCTGGATCAATAGAAGCAGGATGTACCATGACAGATCTTCCTTCCGGCTTTCGGGTCGGTCATTGGAGTGATCCGGTCGCCCGCACCGGCTGCACGGTCATTCTCTGTCCTCCCTCCACAGTCGGTGGGTGCGATGTCCGGGGTTCTTCTCCGGGGAGCCGGGAGCTGGCACTTCTCTCAAGCGAAAAGAGCATGCAGGAGGTTCATGCCGTGTTGCTTACGGGCGGCAGTGCGTTCGGTCTCGCCGCGGCTGATGGTGTGATGCGATATCTCGAGGAGCGGCAGATCGGATATGCCACACCCTGGGCGAGGATTCCCATTGTTCCTTCTGCAGTGATCTTCGATCTGAACGTGGGATCGCCCGTCATACGCCCGACTGCGGCCTCAGGATACGCGGCGTGCGTCGCGGCACAGGATGGTACTGAAAGCGGCTGTCTGGGAGCGGGAACAGGTGCGATGGTCGGAAAGTGGAAGGGGCTTGATCAGAGCATGACAGGCGGTCTGGGCGCAGCGCGCGAGCAATGGGGAGACGTCGTCGTCGTGGCCATCGCCGTGGTCAACGCGGTCGGTGACGTGATTGATGATGACGGTTCCATTCTCGCCGGCGCCCGGGGCAGAACTCAACCCTGGGCCGCATCGGAGACCAGGTTCGGACTTGATCCCCGCCTTCCGGCACCGCTTGCGAATACGACGCTCGTCGCGCTCCTCACGAATGCGAAGCTCACCAAAGTGGAAGCAAACCGGATGGCAATCCGTGGTCACGACGGCATGGCACGCGCCATCAAGCCCGTTCACACAAGCCACGACGGAGACATTGTCTTCACCCTGGCATCCGGTTCCGTGCAGGCAGCATACGAACCCGTCGCCGAGATCGGAGCCGAGGTGACCGCAAGAGCCATCCGTTGTGCTGTCCGTCCTGAGAAGTGATGGACCATGATACCAATCGTCAGCAAGATCATCGAAGTGTGTGTCTTCCGGTTCAGGGCGGACCGCATCGAGTTTCTTGTCCTGCAGCGGGCACACGCCGAGCGCCTCCACCCCGGGATGTGGCAGATCATCACCGGCATGGTGGAGGAAGGTGAGAAAGCCGTGGAGACCGCCGCTCGTGAGCTCCGCGAGGAAACCGGCCTCAGCCCCCGGCATTGGTGGTCGCTCCCGATGGTCACCGCGTTTTTCGACGTGCATCATAACAATGTTCACCTCTGCCCGGTGTTCGCAGCCCAGGTGGAGAGCGATGCAGATCCCAGGTTGTCTGCAGAGCATGTGGCCAGTGCCTGGCTCCCTCTGGATTCTGCGCGTGCACGGCTCGTCTGGCCAAGTCACCGTCAGGCTGTCGATCTGGTCGACAGGTACATCGTGCGGGATGAAGAGGCCGCGCAGAGACTGCTTCTTGAAATCCCTGTTTCCTGACGATCTGGTCCTTGAAGTTCTGTTTTAACGTTGTGTTTTGACGTTCTGCTTGACGTTCTGCTTCTCGAAGCTCCTTGAAAGTCTTGAACTCGTTGTGTACCTTACAATGATTTACAACGCTTCTTAGAGCCATGACTGCAAGGGAGAAACCGTGAGCGTGCTCGTCGTCGGTTCAGTTGCTCTCGATACCATCGCAACCCCGTTCGGTTCTGTCCAGGAGGTGGTCGGCGGCTCGGCCACATACATCTCGGCAGCGGCGAGCTATTTCGTGAGCCCTGTCCGCCTGGTGGGTGTCGTCGGCGGAGACTTCCCGCCGAAGGGCCTGGCATTTCTCGAAGAGCGGGGAATCGACCTGGAAGGGCTGGAAGTCATTGCGGATGGAAAGACCTTCCGGTGGTCAGGGCGCTATCACTATGACCTGAACATGCGCGATACACTTGCCACGGATCTGAACGTCTTTGAGAAATTCGATCCGAAAATCCCGGAGCGGCACCGGAAGATCCGATCGGTCTGTCTTGGCAACATCGATCCCGTCCTGCAACGCAGGGTCCTCCAGCAGATGGACGGTCCGCGCATCGTCGTCTGCGACACGATGAACTACTGGATTGAGGGGAAGAGGGAGGAGCTGGAGAAGACGCTTACCATGATCAACATTCTGATCCTGAACGACTCAGAGGCGCGCCTGCTGTCGAAGGAACCGAACCTGATCAAGGGCGCGAAAGTCATCAGGAGCATGGGGCCCACTGTCGTGATCATCAAGAAGGGGGAGCACGGCGCGCTCCTCCTCACGGACTCGATGGTCTTTTCCGCACCTGCATATCCCATGGAGAACATCTTTGATCCCACGGGTGCGGGAGATTCGTTTGCAGGCGGTTTTATCGGATGGCTGGCACGTACGGAAGACATGTCCGAAGAGAACCTGAAACGCGCGGTCATCTATGGCAGTACGCTGGCTTCCTTCTGTGTGGAGAAGTTCGGTGTGGCCGGGCTTGCGGATCTCACATACCTCCGCATCCAGGATCGCTTCCGTGAATTCAGAGAACTCTCACGATTTGATGAGGACTAGCTGCAACGATGAAGGCTGTCGACTGGATTGACGATCATCTGCGGTTTCTTGACCAGACGCTCCTCCCTCACGAGGAGCGTTTTGTCGATACAAGGGACGTCGCCGTTGTCGGGGAGGCGATTCAGAAACTGCGGATCAGAGGAGCACCGGCAATCGGCGTGGCGGCTGCGTTTGGGATAGTCCTTGCAGCGCACGCTCGTCCGGCCGGCAAGGACGAAACGCTCAGCGAACGAATCCGAAAGGCCTTGACATATCTGGCCGGCACACGGCCTACCGCAGTTAACCTGTTCTATGCCCTTGAGAGAATGAAGCGAGTCCTGGACGCCGGGAGTGGTGAGCCGGAAGCAGTCCTTCAAACACTCCTCCTGAAAGAAGCGCAAGCTATTCAGGAGGAAGATGTGCGCGCGTGTGCCCGGATTGGAGAACTTGGATCCACGCTTCTGGGGACGAAGGTCTCGCTGCTCACACACTGCAATGCAGGCGCGCTTGCTACCGCGGGCAGCGGAACCGCCCTGAGCATCGTCACCACGGCGGCCCGTCAGGGGAAAGTCATTCGCGTGTTCGTTGACGAAACCCGTCCCCTGCTTCAGGGCGCCCGGCTGACAGCCTGGGAACTGCAGAAGGAAGGAATACCTGTAGTCCTGATTACGGACAGTACCGCTGGTTCCGTGCTGCGCCAGGGAAACGTGCAGGCAGTGATTGTCGGCGCGGACCGGATTGCCGCGAACGGCGATGTGGCGAACAAAGTTGGGACCTATCCGCTGGCCGTGCTTGCCAACAGGCATCAGGTTCCCTTCTATGTGGCCGCGCCGACGTCGACCCTGGATCCAAAACTGCCGGATGGCTCCGCCATTCCCATCGAAGAACGGGATCCTGCAGAGGTGACACATTTTGCGGGCATTCGTGTAGCCGCTCAGGGGATAGGCGTGTTTGCACCGGCATTCGACGTCACACCGAACGAACTCGTAACAGCAATTGTTACAGAAAGAGGAATCCTCTATCCGCCGTTCAGTTCGGCCATAGCACGGATCGCACTGACTCCATGATCTGCACGACTGATGCCATAGTACTCAAGACGATGAAGTATCGCGAGTCCAGCATGATCGCGACACTGTTGACCCGGGACTACGGCAAACTGTCGGTCATCGCAAAAGGGATCAGGAATAGGCCGAAGGGGGGAGGGTCGGTGCTGGAGCCCATGAACTACGTCCGTGTTGTTCTGTACCGGAAGCCCGGACGGGAGCTTCAGCTCATGACGCAATGCGAACAGCTGCGGAATTTCAAGGGGTTGTCCGAAGATCTGAAACGCATGAGTGTGGGCATGGCGGCTGTGGAGCTCACGAATCTGGCCATGGGCCCCGATGAGCCCCATCGTGAAGTCTTTGATCTCATTGTAGATACGCTGAAGGCCTTGAACAGTGCAACCGGGGACCCTGAAAATGCGTTATACTATGTTGAGATCCAGATGTTGGGGCTTCTCGGTTTTCGACCGGAATTGCGACGGTGTGTGATGTGCGAGGGGCCGCTCCCGTCATCGTCCGGAGCAGAGAGGATACAGGTGTCGCTGGGAGCCCACGGCGCTGTGTGCCCGTCGTGCGAGGATCGGGGGCACGGAGAGATGAGTATCCCACTTCCGGCATTGAACGCATTGGCGGCATTTCAGGACACGCCTCAGGCCGAGGCGTCGTTCCGGATCGTTCTCTCCGCCGGGATGCGTACAATAATCGAAAGCGTACTGCGGCGGCTCGTCATGCACCACCTGACAGGCATGCGTCCGCTGCAATCCCAACAAGTGTTTTCAGTGCTTACATGATTTGTCATCAACGGAGGAACACGCAATGGTAAAGAAGTATGTTGTTGCATCAGTCATTCTCGTCACTGTCGGCATCATCGTCGGTGCTCTCCTTGTCTCGTCTGTGGGAAATGGCGTTGACCTTGGATTCGCTCTCGGATCCGGTGATGTCACGCTCGGCGGTCCGACGCCAATCGCCGTTCAGAACCAGGCTGTGAAGGCCCTGAGCGACAACTTCGCCGCGGTGTCAAAAGCGGTCGGCCCCTCGGTGGTTGCGATCACGACAACGGTCAAAGCAAAAGAGCGGCAGCAATCGATGCCGCGGGATTTCTTCCACTTCTTCGGACCGGATTTTCAGATGCCGAATCAGGAGTCTGAACCTCAACAGGGGTATGGCTCGGGTGTGATCATGACAGCGGACGGGTACATCGCCACGAACAACCACGTCGTGGAAGGTGCCACGGAAGACGGCATCCAGGTATCGCTGAACAATGACAAGGTGTTCTACAAGGCGAAGCTCATCGGGACCGATCCTTCGACTGACCTTGCGGTAATTAAGATCGACGGGAAGGGGCTGGTGGCTGCGGCACTCGGCAACTCGGAATCCGTTCAGGTCGGTGAATGGGTCGTGGCGATAGGCAACCCTCTCGGACTGACGTCCACGGTGACTGCCGGCATCGTATCCGCCATTGGCAGGAACATCAACATTATCCAGAACGAATACGGGATTGAGAGCTTCATCCAGACCGATGCGGCCATCAACCCGGGCAACAGCGGCGGGGCACTTGTGAACATGAAGGGGGAAGTGATCGGCATCAACACGGCCATCGCCACAAGAAATGCAGGGTATCAGGGGTACGGATTCGCGGTTCCGGTGAACATCCTGAAGACGGTCGCTGCTGACATCATCAAATATGGAGAAGTGCGGCGCGGCTACATCGGTGTGTCGATCAAGCCTCTGGATCAGAAGGACGCAAAGGCACTCGGGATGAACGAGCCCAAAGGCGTGTGGGTACAGACGCTTGTGGAAAAGGGTGCGGCTGAAGCGGCCGGGATCCAGCAAGGAGACGTCATTCTTTCCATCGACGGACGGGAAGTGAATGAGCCCAATGAACTGCAGTCGTACATCGCGACGCATCATCCTGGTGAAGAAGTCACGGTGCGCATCTACCGCGACGGCAAAACGTTCGACAAGAAGGTCGTGCTGCGCGCCCGCACCCAGGAAGCTGTGGCTGCTAAGGGAGATGAAGGAAAATCTTCCCGCCAGGAGGCCACCGACGACTCTCCTCAGAACGTCAGTTTTGACAAACTCGGCTTCGGGATCAGGGCTCTCACTCCGGCGGAACTGAAGTCACTGAAGGTGGAGAGGGGAGTGATCGTGACTGACGTGAAGACGTACGGCGAAGCCTTCAACCGTGGGTTGCGCAAGGACATCATTATCCTGGACGTTGACCGGAAGCCGGCTGCGTCGCCCGAGGTGGTGAAGAAAATTATTGAGGGTCACAAGGCAGGTGACGCAATTCTGTTGTGGGTCCAGCGTGGAGAGAACAAGAGTTTTCTGACGCTTGAGATCCCGGGATAGGGAAGGCGAAGGGTTAGGCAAGGGCTCCGGGCAGTGCGCCGGAGCCCTTTTTTTGTTGAAGAGGGTATTGGAATCGCCGGAAAGTGCCATTCCTGCCTCTGCAGCGCGTCCTCAATCGAAAACTTGACAAAATGGCCCTTAGAACGTATATTTTTGAATAGCTTACACGAACGCAACACAGGAGGGAACAGTAACTTCAGCGCACACAGAAGTGTATACGGGTATCCGGGTCGACTCAACGCAAAGGTTCTTATTCTGAATCAGAACTACGAACCCATGAGCGTGGTCAACGTGAAAAAGGCCATCGGTCTCCTGTACCTCGGCAAAGCGGAATTGATCGAGGCACAGAACGGACAGCTCGTCCGCGCTGTGTCTGTGGCGATGCCGTTCCCCAGCATCGTCCGCCTTTCGGTATTCGTCAAGGTCCCCTACAAGAAGATCATACTCTCCCGCAAAAACATCCTCCGCCGCGATGGACATCGGTGCCAGTACTGTGGAAGGGCGGATCTCCCGCTGACGGTGGATCATGTCATCCCGGTTTCCCGGGGAGGAGAAGACACGTGGGAGAACCTCGTCTGTGCTTGTGTCCGGTGCAACAATAAGAAGGGGGACCGCACTCCCGAAGAAGCCGTGATTTCGTTGCGGCGAAAGCCCATGCGTCCGAATCACGTGACCTTCATCCGTCATGTGGTCGGGTCTCTCGACGAGCGCTGGAAGCCCTACCTTTTCCTTAACTGATGGGGTGGGTGTTCCTGAACACTGCGGCAGCATGGGAATGTTCCGCAGGTGACAGGCTGACGGTTTGCGGTGATCACGCCCCCCGTATTCCCTGCGCTCCGGGCGAAGCGCAGCAGTCCCCTCACACACCAATTCCACTATGGATCGAATGAAGCAACGCAAGACAATTTTAAGCGGGATGCGCCCGACCGGAAAGCTCCACCTGGGACATCTGGTAGGAGCACTGGAGAGCTGGGTCGCATTGCAGGGCGAATACGAGAATTTTCACCTTATTGCCGATTACCATGTCCTGACCACCAACCTGGATTCGTCGGGAATTCAGGCCAATTCCATCGACATGACGATCGACTGGCTGGCAGCCGGGATCGACCCTTCCCGGAGTCCGATATTCCGCCAGTCCCACATCAAGGAACATGCCGAACTCCATTTGATCTTTTCGATGCTCATCACCGCCGCGCGCCTTGAGCGGAATCCCGCAGTCAAGGACCAGGTGCGCGACCTGCATATCGAGAACATCACGTACGGACATCTGGGGTATCCCGTACTCCAGGCCGCGGACATCCTCCTGTACAAAGGAGAACTCGTGCCTGTGGGTGAGGACCAGGTTCCGCACGTTGAGATCTCACGTGAGATCGCCCGGCGGTTCAACACCCAGTACGGTGTGGTCTTCCCCGAACCCGAACCCAAGCTGACCCGCTTCTCGCGGCTGCCGGGGCTGGACGGAAAACGGATGAGCAAGTCTGTGGGGAACACCATTGTGCTCTCCGATCCGCCCGACGCCATCCAGCAGAAAATGCGCGGGGCAGTCACCGACCCGCAGAAAGTCCGGAAGAATGATCCGGGAAGACCAGAGATCTGCCTGGTGTTCACCTATCATCAGAAATTCAATGCGGGCGAGACGGCGGAGATCGAATCAGGGTGCCGGTCCGGTGCACTGGGCTGCGTCGAATGCAAACACCGCGCATGCACGCGGATCGTCGATGCGCTTACCCCGTTCCGCGACAAGCGCGCCTACTTCGATGCGCACCCCGGAGAGGTCGAACAGATACTGAACGACGGCGAACGCCGCGCACGCCTCCGTGCACAGGAGACGATGGCAGAGGTTCACGCCGCGATGAAACTCGGATAGCCGCATGTACCGTGTCAAACTGACTGAGTTCGAGGGTCCACTCGACCTTCTCCTGTTCTTCATCAGGCGGGATGAGCTGGATATCACCAATATCCCTATCTCCCGGATCACGCAGGAGTTCCTCGAGTATCTCCATCTGATGGCATCGCTCGATCTGGAGGTGGCCGGCGAGTTCATCGTCATGGCCGCGACCCTCATGCAGATCAAAGTCCGCATGCTGCTGCCGCGCGACGAGAATGCTCCCGAGGAAGAAGATCCCCGGGCGGAACTGATCCGGCGGCTGATTGAATACAAACGCTTCAAAGAGATGGCACAGGAGTTCGGGTCGCTGGAGGAGGAACATCGGAAAGTGTATTACCGCCGCTTCTTCGAAGGCGATACAAAAACGCTAGTGGAAGAGGAAGACGACGGCTTCCTGAAAGATATCTCCCTGTTCAACCTCATTGCGGCATACAAGTCGGCACTGGACCAGATGCCGCGCAAAGTGGTCCATGAAGTGCACCTGCTGTCCGTGACGGTGGATGAGCAGATGAGCTTCGTCATGGACTTCCTCCGGGTCCACGGTCCGACTACACTCCTGCAGCTCGTCGCGCACATGGTGGAAAAAATCCGGATCATCGTCACGGTGATTGCCGTGCTGGAACTGACAAAGAACAAGGCCATAGCTCTTGCGGTAGTGGACGGGAGGGATGATATCGCCATTCGTCCGCTGACTTCTCTTGCGCCTATGGCGCTGGCATCTCGATGACTCCCGACCTCCCGCCTCCGCCCGTCAGCCGGCAGATCCTGGATGTGCTGGAGGCCCTCCTCTTCGCCACGGATGAACCGCTGTCCACAGGCCAGCTCACGGAGTTGCTCGAATACCTGTCGGAGCAGGACCGTCCCCGCCCGCTCAATGCAGATACCATCCTGTCATGCATCGCGTACATGAACCGCGAGTATGAGGTCCAGGGGAGGACATTCCGGATCAAGCCCATTGCGGGCGGGTATCAGTTTGCGACGCTGCCGGAATTCGGCATCTGGCTTGGCCGCCTGGTGAGAGAACGGTCGAAGCGCAAGCTCTCCGTGTCCGCACTGGAAAGCCTTGCCGTCATTGCATACAAGCAGCCCGTGACAAAACCCGAGATCGAAGCCATCCGGGGGGTAAACGCCGACTACGTTCTCCGCACGTTGATGGAGCGGAATCTCGTGACGATTGTCGGGCGGGCCTCCACACCGGGGCGTCCGCTTCTGTATGGTACCACGCGCGAGTTCCTCAAGCACTTCGGCCTCAACGATCTTGCTGATCTTCCGAAGCCCCGGGAGATCGATGAATTGATGGCGGAAGCAGAGTACGAAGTGGAGAAGCGGATGCTGCGTGAGCTGGAGGAGAAGCGGGAAGCGGAAGAGGGTAAGGATGAGGCAAGCGGACTGCATCTTGTGGACGGAGACGAATGACCACGCGAAAGAAGACCGATGCTGGGCTGCAACCGGGCTCTCCGGATACGGTGCGCCTCAACAGGTTCCTGAGCATGTGCGGCGTTGCGTCACGACGGAAAGCGGACGAAATGATTGCCGCCGGTCTCGTCAGCGTGAACGGTGCCATCATGACAAAACTCGGGACGACGGTTCGTCCGCAGCGCGACCGGGTTTTTGTCAACGGCAAGGAAGTCGCCCACGTCGACGCGCCGGTCTATCTGGTGATGAACAAGCCGAAGGATACCATCACCACGATGCATGATGAACGCGGCAGGGCGACCGTGATGGATCTGGTGCACGCCCGGAAGCGCGTCTTTCCTATCGGGCGGCTGGACCGGAACACGACGGGCGTCCTGCTCTTCACCAACGATGGGGCATTCGCAAACGCTCTCATGCACCCCCGATCCGAAATACCAAAGGCGTACCTGGTGACGTGTGACAAAGCTGTGGAGCGTGAGCACATGGTCCAGCTTCGGAACGGCATCCGGTTGGACAAGAAGATGACCGCACCTGCCGATGTGGTGCCCATTCCCGGGAGCCGCGGAAAAGAGGTGGGGATCACCATTCACGAGGGCTGGAACAGGCAGGTACGGCGCATGTTCGAATCGTTCGGATATGATGTCCGGAAGCTGGATCGCGTCGCTTACGGACCTATCACAAAAGAGGGACTGCCACGCGGAGCCACCCGTCCGCTGACACCCCGGGAAATACGGCAACTCAAGACGCTGGCAGGTATCGAGAGGGAGTGACCTATGCACAATTCACTGCTCCGCCGTGCCGCCCTCATCCTCTTCTCCTCCGTGCTTCTTGCCGCCTGCTCCTCTTCCGTGTATCATGACGTCTATCCAACGCTCGAAGACGGACGCTATGACACCGAGTTTCCGTACAGAGGGTGCTCCAGGCAGCTGGAAGAAATCAGCGAGACAGTGCATATGCTGAGCAGCATTGCGTACTATCGCACCTACACGTTCGACGAATCCGAGCGGATGCTCCTCGCGAACCTCACTCCCGATGTGCTGGAATCGCGGCAGGACCGTTCAGTGTACATCAACAGTACGGCCTCCGGGACGGCGACCGTCATCAGTTATGACGGCCACAACATCCTGCTCCTGACCTGTGCGCACATCGTCGATTTTGAAGACACCGTGCTGTCATACGTCGTCGGGCGCGACCGGCGCGTGACGCCGTTTCTCAAGAGCGTGGCGGTCAAGGAGAAGCAGACAAACTACGTCGCCGTGCTGCCCGAAGGGGGAGAGATGGAGCTCCTGGCGATGGACAAGTCCGCGGACATCGCGTTGCTGAGCAAGCACTTTGTGACCGAACCGCCCACGCGTATCCGGGTGTTTTCCTATCCGCCGGGGAAAGCCCGTGATCTGGAGTGGGGGACATTCGTGTATCTCTTCGGGTACCCGTCGGGCTACAAGATGGTGACCAAAGGGATCATCAGCAGTCCGAACAAGGACCGGCGCGGGACGTTCATGGTCGATGCGATGTTCAGCCGCGGATTCAGCGGGGGGATCGCGCTGGCCATCCGGGATGGCGTGCCGAACTTCGAACTTGTCGGGATGATCAAACTCGTCTCCGCGCATTCCTCGTACGTTCTGACTCCGGAAAAAGAAAATGGAGAAATCGTCTACGACCCTGCGGTGCCGTATGAGGGTGCGGTGTATGTCGAACGAAAGCTCGAGGTCGAATCAGGCATCACGCAGGCAGTCCCGGTTGAGTCGATCCGGGAATTCATACAGAGTCGGGCGGCCCTTCTGCGCAGCAGAGGCTTTTCACTCGTGAGCTTCCTCAAGTCGGAGTAACAACACTGATGCTGGACCAGGCAGGCGGCCTGCTTCTCTCGGATCTGAATCTCGCGCGCCGCATCGAGGCCGCGGATGCCGCAGTGGGGGTGACTTCCGCTGAGATCCACGCGCGCCTTCATCCGGAAGACGGTGCGATTGCAGAACCCATGGCAGGAGGAGTGGCTGTCTTCGTCGGCGTTTATTCACCGCTCACGCAGGCTCTCGGCATCGGGATGCGCGGCCCCGTGCGGAGCCTGGAAATGGACCGGCTGGAACGCTTCTTTGTCTCACGCGGCGCGACCGTGAACATCGAGCTGTGCCCCCTTGCCGACCCCTCGCTGGTCGAAGAGCTGGGGAAACGGGGCTACCGACTCCGCGAGTTCTCCAACATGCTCGTGCGCAAGATCCGCACGACGGAAATGCCGCCTGCCGGCTCCTCTGCAATCAGCGTCCAGCTCAGCTCCCCCGAAGAAGCCGATGTCTGGGCGAAAACCGTGGCCCTGGGATTCGGTGCGGATCTTGCCCAGGCAACTGAGAATGTCTCCGCGTTGCGCGACCTCGTGCTCCGCCCGACGACGAAATGCGTCCTGGCGTGGGTTGAAGGTCGGCCTGCGGGCGGCGGAGCGCTGTCGATCCATGAGGGCGTAGCTGCCATCTTCGGCGCAAGCACGGTTCCTTCGTTTCGGCGGCTTGGCGTACAAAGCGCCGTCATCCGTTCGCTGATCACGTATGCCCTCGAGGCCGAATGCGATACCGCCTATACGCTTACGCGTCCGGGGAGTGTTTCACAACGCAACGTTGAGCGACAGGGATTCCGGGTTGCGTACACCCGGGGCACGATGGTGGGTCCGCGAGATCCCTCATGACCCGGCACCAGACACCATAAGGTCCAGTTCCATGGTTCCCCGGCCAGCACATTCGACACGACGCGGTTTTCTGCACACCATCGGTGCCGCTCTCGGCGGAGCCATCCTGATCCCGGACCACGTGCATGCGGGACCGCGGACCGTCCGCAAGCCGCCACGCCTGCGGGAGGGCGACACCGTTGGCCTGGTCAATCCCGCCGGGGCCACCTATGTCAGAGAAGACCTCGACATCGTGAAGGATACGCTGCGCGCACTGGGGTTATCCTGGAAACTCGGGACTCACGTCACCGACCGCTACGGGTATCTTGCCGGGACCGATGCGGACAGGGCAGCCGATCTCAATGCCATGTTCGCCGATCCGGAGGTTGATGCGATCATGGCAGTCCGTGGGGGATGGGGATGCAACCGGCTGCTCCAGCTGCTCGACTATGAATCCATTGCGCTCCATCCCAAGATCCTCATCGGGTACAGCGACATCACATCTCTCCTGATTGCGTGTCTGGCCAGGACCGGCCTTGTGACATTTCACGGTCCCGTGGGAACCTCCACCTGGAACCAGTTCTCTGTGGGCTACTTCAAACGGGTGCTGATGGAAGGGAGCATGGAATGCTTCCGGAATCCCCGCGTAACAGGAGATTCCCTGGCGCAAACCCGCGACCGCGTGCACACCATCACACCGGGCAAAGCGCGTGGCGTCCTCATCGGCGGGAACCTCACCGTGCTGACGGCCATGCTCGGTTCTCCATATCTACCTCCCTGGGACAAGGTGATTCTCTTCCTGGAGGATGACAACGAGCAAATCTACCGCATCGACCGGATGCTCACGCAGCTCCGGCTTGCGGGTGTTCTCGGTGCCCTCGCTGGTGTTGTGTTCGGCAAATGTACGGATTGCGGGCCGGGCGGGGGGTACGGTTCCCTCACGCTGGAAGATGTGTATGCCGATGTTATTGCGCCATTCCGCATCCCGGCATTTGCCGGCGCGATGATCGGCCACATCGAGAACAAATTCACGGTGCCGCTGGGCGTCGAAGTAGAGATGGATGCATCCGACGGCTCGGTGACCATGCTCGAGAGCGCTGTGCGCTGAACGCCGGGCAGTGCATCGACCTGCGTGCTGTTGTGATGAGGGCATGCAGTCTGGTTCATGTCTACCAATCATACCTGTGAGGTCAGTATGGCGTCTGCCGTAGCACGACTGTTCTCCAAAACCGATCGGGATCGTATCCGTTCTGCCGTGGCTGAGGCGGAGGCCAGGACATCGGGCGAAATCGTTCCGTATGTTGTCGAGCAGAGCGACACCTATGAATATGCTGAATGGCGGGGTGGGGCGCTCGCGGGGATTTTGACGGCGACAACATTCGCGGCCCTTCACGAGCTGACGACCCTCTGGCTCCCCCTGAATTTCGCAGGCCTGATACTCGTCACGATCGTGGCGTTCGTCGCCGGCATGCTCCTCGTCCGATTCATCCCGCCGCTGAAGCGCCTGCTGGCCGGTGGGAGCGAAATGGACCATCGTGTCGCACAGCGGGCAGCAGAAGCGTTTGTCGCAGAAGAGGTGTTCAAAACCCGGGAACGGACGGGAATTCTCCTCTTCATCAGCCTCCTGGAACATCGCGTGCTTGTCGTCGGCGATACAGGGATTAATGCCAAGGTGGTGCAGCAGGACTGGGATGAGGTTGTCGCAACGATTGTCGCCGGGATAAAAGCGGGCACTCCCGCGGACGGCATCGTCGACGCGATCGGCATCTGTGGCAACCTGCTGCAACGGCAGGGCGTCCGGCGGCGGGTCGATGATACGGATGAACTGTCGGATTCTCTCAGGATGAGCGACCGATGAGAACCATGGTCCCCGGAACCAGAAACGCCCTCGTGCTTTGGTGTACTCTTCTGCTTGCTGCCGCATGTATTCCGGTCGCCGGCGCAACAGAGGTTCCGTACCTCGGCGGCCGTGTCAATGACACGGCAGATCTGCTCTCAGCAGCGACAGAGCGGGATCTGGAGGCGCTGCTTGCAAGCCATGAGGATTCGACGTCCAACCAGCTCGTCGTCCTGACCATCAAGTCGCTCGAAGGCGAGGCCATCGAGGAGTATTCGATCAGGGTCGTCGACACATGGAAACTCGGTCAGAAGGGAAAAGACAACGGGGTGCTGCTGCTTGTGGCCCAGGACGACAGGCAGGTCAGAATCGAAGTCGGCAGGGGACTCGAAGGCGATCTGACCGATGCGCTGTGCGCCCAGATCATCCGGCGGGAAATCGTTCCGAATTTCAAGGCGGGTGACTACGACCGCGGCGTGCGGGCAGGAGTGGATGCCATCCTGGGCGCGATTGCCGGTTCGTATACGGCCGATGCCACAGACGGGGATTTCGGTGCATTCGGGGAAACCGGCATAAACATCTTTGCGTTTCTGTTCTTCCTTGCGATCGTCGGACTGTTCACGGTGATCGCCCTGATTACGCCGGGATGCGGGGGATGGTTCCTCTATGCGTTCCTGCTCCCGTTCTGGGGTGCGTTTCCATACGCGACTCTCGGTGCGCCTGTGGGGCCCGCTCTCGGACTTCTCTATGCTCTCGGGTTCCCGGTCTTGAAGGCTCTTCTTCCGAAGAGCACCTGGGGCAAATCATTCCTGAAGAAACTCGGATCCGCATTCGCGTCGGGAGGGAGCGGATCGGGCGGATGGACTTCCGGACGGGGCGGTTCTTCAGGAGGGTGGGGTGGAGGCAGCTCTTCTGGCGGAGGATTCTCCGGCGGTGGAGGAAGCTTCTCGGGAGGCGGCTCGTCCGGAAGCTGGTGACGGTCATTGGTGCTCGGTTTATGTGTCAGAACACTTTGCGGAGCGAAGCATGATTCTGGATTCATTGACGAACGCGAGCCGGTACGCAGCATTGCATCCGGAGTTCGGGAGGGTATTCGCATTCCTTGCAGATCCTTCCGCGCGTACCCTGGAGCCGGGCCGGAAAGAAATCGAAGGGAAGGACGTCTATGCGATCGCCAGCACCGGCCCCGGGAAAGCCGCTCCGGATGCCCGCCTTGAAGCGCATCGCCGCTACATCGATGTCCATTTCCTCATCTCGGGCAAGGAGAGTATGGGGTGGAAGAGCGTCGAACGATGCTTCGATACAGAACAGCCTTATGATGACGAAAAGGATATTATCCTGTACTCGGATGATCCTGCGGTCTGGTTCACCATTCATCCCGGCAGCTTCGCCGTTTTCTTTCCCTGGGATGCGCACGCACCCATGGTCTCCGGCGGAGTGGTCCGAAAAATCGTCATGAAGGTTCTCCTCTGATCATGTCCATGACCCAATCACCGCTGTCCCGCACCTGGTCGTTCGTTATGGTAGGAGCGACCACCGTTGTCGCCATCCTGAGCACTCTTCATCTCCTGACAGCCGACGAACCGGCCCCCTGGGTCCGGGTACTGGAATACGTCGTCTCGCTGCTCATGGTGGCCGATGTCGTCGTCCGCTGGAAGGCGGCTCCTCGGCAAAGAGCATACGGTCCGGCATGGCTGTTCGTGGATCTCGTCGCTGCAATGCCGTTCTATCTGTTCTTCGGGCTCAGATTGCCCGAGCTGCTCCGGCTGGGAAAGCTGCTTCGCGTTGTGGAGAGCATGAAGGAATGGTGGTCACACTACGTAGACAAGTGGAGCACCTTCCGCCTCCTGTACTTCGGCTACTGGATTACGCTTGCCGTCCACGTTCTTTCCTGCGGGTGGTTTGCACTCCGCGCCCTGACACCGGGCACTCACGGAGTGGAAAACACGTACATCCGGGCGCTCTACTGGTGCGTCACGACGCTTACGTCCGTCGGGTACGGCGATATCATTCCGCTCACCAATCTTGAGACGCTCTATGCGGTGTTTGTCATGGCCACTGGCGTGGGCGTGTACGGCTATGTGATCGGCAATATCGCGCACATCATCGCGAATCTCCATCCATCCCGCGTGCGGTATGTCGAGACCATGGAGGGAATCAACGCATTCATGGAATACCGGGGTCTGCCGGCGGCACTGCAGCGGCGCATCCGCGATTTCTATTCCTACAGGTGGGAAAAACGCCTGGGCTTTGACGAGTCGGCCATCCTCGATGACCTGTCCCCGTCGCTCCAGAGTGATGTCTCGCTGTTTCTGAAGAGAGACGTCATTGAGAAAGTTCCGTTCTTTCATGGAGCAACCGACGAGCTGATTCGGGAGATCGCCCTTGCCATGCGCCCGCAGGTGTATATGCCGGGGGACCTGATCTTCCGGGCGGGCGAGAAGGGGGCCGAGATGTTCTTCATTGGCCGCGGTCAGGTGGAAGTTCTGGCGAAAGACGGGGTGACCGTCCAGGCAACTCTCAGCGACGGACAGTTCTTTGGCGAGGGCTCTCTTGTCCTCGGCCAGCCCCGGAGTGCCAGCGTCCGCGCGATCGGGTTCTGTGATCTTTACGCGCTCGACAAGAATGTCTTTGAAGGCATCATGTCGCGCTATCCAGATTTTGCAGAACATATCGGTGCCATGATGCGAGAACGGTTCGGACAGCCGCGATC